>Ga0316189_10001037_pt1 | contig 27643 bp, 27 predicted proteins | sample LowCovwburrow_MG_FD_204930 | JGI IMG/M metagenome (GOLD analysis project Ga0316189, IMG submission 204930) | Coastal sediment microbial communities from Maine, United States - Lowes Cove worm burrow | ecosystem: Environmental > Aquatic > Marine > Coastal > Sediment | place: USA: Maine...
AGACGACCATGAAATTCCGTGGTACCGAGTGGTCAACGCAAAAGGTGAGATTAGTACTCGTGAGAAGTACGGCTATACAGATTACCAACGCATACTGCTGGAAGATGAAGGCGTCGAGTTCAATGAACATGGCCGCATCTATTTAAGACAGTTCCTTTGGGATGCTTGATATGCCTGGGAAACAATCATGAGTGAATTTGTAAACTACCTGCATGAAGTGTTTGAGCATTTTGGGCCGATAAGAAGCCGTAAAATGTTCGGTGGGTACGGCATCTATCACGATGACCTAATGTTTGGCCTAGTCGCAGATGACGAGCTCTACTTGAAAACTGATGCTGAGAGCATCGCAATATTTGAGCAGCATGGACTAAAGCCCTTCGAGTATAACAAGGATGGCAAGCTTATGAAGATGTCCTACTACAAGGCACCCGAGGACATTTACGAAGACCCTGAGCAAGCGGTTAGTTGGGCGCGTCTGGGGTTTGACGCCGCCGTAAGGGCGAATGCCAAGAAGGCGGGCAAGGGCACTAAGGCCAAAGGGTGAAGTCTATTAAGGTCGCATTTCTCGATGGGTTTCGGCTCTGAATCATTTTCACCAATGAGTTCAAGAAGAGATGTTAGGTGCATGACATAGGGCCCCCGAGGGTTCACAGAGGGTTGTCTTATTCGAATGCCTTACATGTAAAACTTTCTTGACACAATTACATGTAATATGTATAGTAACTTACATGACGAAGAAATCATCAGCAGATTACCAACGAGAATATCGCAAAAGATTGCGTGAGCAGGGCTTGGTTAAGAAAGAAGTTTGGGTTTTACCCGAAAACGGTAAGCAACTCGGCCAGATCGAAAAAGAGTTGCGTATGCCAGCTCTTAACCAATGTCTTGGATTAGATATAGGAGAAACAATAATGAGTGAAAATACAGTTCATTGGTGGACCACAGAAAGCCTATTTAATACCCTGAAAGACCGTCCTGCATTCAGCAATGGGAGCTGCTCAATTGAAATAATAGACGGAATTGATTCATCAATAGTCATGGCTATGCATCACTACGGTGATTTGCCTATTTTCTTGACAGTTGGTGGCGAACAAATTCTAGTAGAAGCGGTCTTGTTTTCACTTGCAGACGTGAAAGACGTAGCCGAATTCAATGAGTATGTTCTGAAAACGCATAAGTATTTACCGCTCTCGACAATTTGCATTGAAAGCGATGGTGAGCACGGCGATTACTACCATATGTTCGGCGCCTTAAGTGCCTCATCAAGTATTGGCGAGATAGTTCATGAAATCGACACGTTGGCTGAAAATGTAATTCATGCAACCGAAGCGTTTAAAACGTTTCTCAAAATTTAAGCCGTTATCAAGTGCAAATACACATTTAGAAATTAACAGAGATCTAGGACATAGATACATATCTAGGAGTCAATATGAATATTTGGTCAAAAATGATTACCGCCTTGAGAGGTGGAGTAAACGAAGCAGGCGAAGCAATCATTGATGCACAGGCGCTACGAATTCTTGATCAAGAGATTCGCGATGCGTCAGAAGAGCTACACAAATCTAGGGATGGGTTGGCATCGATTATTGCTCAGCAAAAATTGGCTGAAGAGAAGGTCGACGGGCTAAAGGCTGATATCAAAAAGAACGAGGGCTTTGTGCTTGTTGCTCTGGAGAAGAAGGATAATGCTCTAGCTGAAGAAGTTGCCGCCCGAGTGGCCAACTTTGAGAATCAGTTAGAGACCGAAGTGGATGCCGCTAAGCGCTTTAAGGCGCAAGCAGATACTTTGCGTAAATCGATCCATACTGCGGAGCTACAAGTTAAGCAACTCAAGCAACAGACCGAAACAGTTAAGGCCACTGAGGCTGTGCAACGAGCGCAAAAAGTCGTTGCGCAACGGCACAATGGTAGTAATTCTAAATTGCGTACTGCGCTTGATTCATTAGATCGCATTCAAGAGAATCAAAAGCTTGATGCCGCCAAAATGAATGCCGCATCCGAAATGGCCATGGAGTCATCTGGGTCAAGTCTCGATCAAAAGTTAATGGATGCGGGCATTACCGGCTCGGCCAACGCCAAAGATGTGTTGGCTAGAATGAAGGCCAAAGCCAAGAAGTAAGTGTGTGGTTTTGGCAATGAGGAAAATGGGTTCCGGCCCCCAATCAGGAACGTTCAACGCAGGAATGATCGCAGGGGCTGGGAGCTGTTACAGATTAAGTAAATCGTAGGAGAGGTAAACGAAGATAAAACAGGCAGAGAATATAATGCTAATTGTGGCTGTTTTTTTTAAATTATTTCGCCTGCGCTTCAAATATGAGGTATAACAAAGCCAGACTAAACAAGGAAGCTTAGCTTCTAAGGAAAACTACCATAAGCCCCCAAAACAATAATAATTTACAGGAGTAAGCATGTTTGCAGTATTTTTTCACGAAAGTATGAACCCGTTTCACCAGACGGTGACGTCGTTTCCTACAGTGATCTATACAGTATTGTTGATTGTTTGCATGCTGTATTGGGTGATTGCAGTGTTGGGTCTGGTTGATTTGGATGTATTGGACGTGGACCTTGACGGGGATATTGACGCGGCTGATTCAGAGAGTGTCCAAGAAGGGATCGCAGGCCTATTGCATAGGCTTGGTTTAAATGGCGTACCACTAACCATTGTTTTGACATTTATAGCGATTATTGGCTGGTTGCTTTGTTATTACGCAAGCTACTTTAGTGCAAATTTAATACCAGATCTGATGATATTAAAGCTCGTTGCTGGCTTGGGCATATTTATTGTTGGTACCTACATTACTATTTTAGTTACCGCGCAGTTGATCAAGCCGCTGCGTAACATGTTTCGCAAGCTCGATTACGACGAGACTAAACATATATTGGGTCAAGTGGTGGTTGTACGTTCAGCTGTTGTGACTCGAGAGCGTGGTGAAGCAGAATTAAATGACGGGGGGGCGGGGTTATTGTTGAATGTCCGTGCCACTGGCAAAGATGAATTTAGAAAGGGCGATGAAGTTGTTATCGTCGAATATATTGAACAACAAAACTTATACCGCGTGGTTGCCAAATCAGAATTTGGCATCAATGCGTAATTGATTAACTACATAATAAAGGAGCTAAATAATGGCTGATCTTTCTGGATGGATGCCCATCGCAATTGTCGTAGGACTACTGGTCTTTGTGCTTTTCGGAATACCAATTCTTCTGAAAAAATTCTATATCAAGGTTGAACAGGGGACTGCACTTATCATAAATACACTGCGTGCAAAACCGCGAGTAACCTTTACCGGTGGCATGGTGTTGCCAATAATCCATATGAAAGAGTTGATGAAAATCTCTCTTATTACTTTGGAAGTCGACAGGCGCGGTAAAGATGGTTTGATCTGTCAGGATAATATGCGCGCTGATATTACTGTGGCGTTTTACTTGCGCGTAAATGAAACTGAACAAGACGTTTTGAGAGTGGCCAAAGCTGTTGGCACACAACGAGCATCTGACAACAATGCGGTATACAACTTGTTTGCCGCTAAGTTCAGTGAGGCGCTTAAAACGGTTGGTAAGACGCTTGAATTTGAGCAATTATTCGAAGATCGACAACGGTTTAGAGACGCGATTGTGGATGCCATTGGCAGTGACCTAAATGGTTATTCGCTAGAAGATGTAGCAATTGATTATCTCGAGCAAACACCAAAAGCTGCGCTTGATCCAAACAATATATTGGACTCGCAGGGCATTAAAAAGATAACTCAGCTAACTGCCACGCAAAACATTCAAACCAATATATTGGAAAAGGACGAAGAGCTGGCGATCACCAAGAAGAATGTAGAGGCGCGTGAAGCCATGCTAGAGCTCGAGCGCCAACAAGCTGATGCCGAAGCTAAGCAGGCACGCGAAGTAGCAACGGTTATTGCTCGTGAAGAAGCGGAAACTTTGAAAATTCAGGAAGAAGAACGACTCAAGTCCGAAACTGCCTCAATAGAGGTGGTGCGTGATTTAGCGATTCAAACAGAGAACCAACAGCGTGAAATCGAAATTTCGAATGAGAACCGTCAACGTGCGGTGGCCATTGAAACGGAGAAGGTAGAACGAACCAAGCGAATGGAGAGAGTGCACAGCGACCGCGAGGTTGAATTAACCCGCATAGAAGCAGATAAAGAAGTCGAGAGGGAGAAGAAAAATATTGCGGATATCGTTCGTGAACGAGTTGCAGTGGACAAAACTGTTGCTATCGAGGAAGAAAAAATCAATGAAGTTCGACAGGTGTCTGAAGCCGATCGCTTGAAACAAGTACAGGTTAAAGCAGCTGAAGCGAATGCCGAAGAAGATAAAGTAAAGGAAGTTAGAGCTGCAGAAGCCGCTGAAATTGCTGCTAAGCATAAGGCCACTGAAATCACTACCTTGGCAGAAGCCAACTTGGAGGCGGCCGACAAAGATGCCACTGCCAAAATCAAGCTGGCTGAGGGTACACGAGCGCAGCAGGCAGCACAGGGTCTAGCCGAAGCTGAAGTGGTTCGGGCTACTGGTGATTCAGAGGCCGATGTTATCCGAAAGAAAGGTGAGTCTGAGGCAGACGCTAAACTGAAAGTGGGTAATGCTAAAGCTGATGTAACTCTGGCGCAGTTCAAAGCAGAGGCAGAAGGCTTAACCGAGAAGTTCGAAGCGATGAATGCGATGAGCGAAGATGCTAGAGAGCACGAAGAGTTTCGCATGACGCTGGAAATAGCGTTGAAAGAAACATTGGCGTCTATCGAAGCGGGCAAAGAGATATCAAGAGAGAATGCAGAAGTATTAGCCACCGCATTGAAAGAAGCGAAAATCGATATTGTGGGTGGTGAAGGTCATTTCTTTGATACCTTTGCTCAATCACTTTCTATGGGTAAAGCCATTGATGGACTGGCCAACAAGAGTGAAACCATCCAGGCTTTGTTGGGCCAACTTTCCAGCCTCATGCCAAAATCCGATAGTTCGAAATCGTAGATACTTAAGTCAGAAGGTGGTGAGTGTTTAATGTTGCGAGCTTTAAACACTCACATAAAAATTGGAGTCAAACAATGACTGACAGCAGAAGCCATATTCAAATGGCGCTCAAATCAATCGAGAGCTTTGCAAACGATGGTAAGTTAAGCGCTAAGGGATTAAATGAGATTATTGAAATTGCCGAGCAGGATGGGGTTATTGACCAGAATGAGGTCAGGGTATTTCGCTCAATTATTTCACGCCTAGATCCAGCTGAGGTTAGTGATGATCTTCGGGATAAGTTAGCTGAACTTTCAGAGAAAATCAGTAGAAAGCACAACTAGAAGAGCGGAATTCAGGATAGATAACTCAACCAAGAGAACATACTAACTATGCAGCCAGAAACCAGTATTGTTGATAATGCCGTTGCCGAAGCAGGTGCCTATGACGTCATTCGCAAGCGCTTAAACCAGCAGGGGAAAGGGCTTAAACAGCTTGCGCACGCGCTCAATGAACAACGGCTTACTGAGTTTGGTAGTGTGGAGATGCAGGCAATTGCTCGCACACGGGTACGCACCGAGAATAACTGTATACCGCGCGATATTGTACAAGTAGGCAGCCAGTTATTGTTTGGTTATAACGTTTTCATTGGCTTAAAAAAAGAAACCCGGATCAAAGATGTTTTCGCTCTTTTTGAGCTAAAACCTGACGGCGAAAGCCATGAGTTGGTGCCTGTCGAAATTGAAAAGTCCTTTCTATACGATTCTCGATTTAAGGGTGACTTCGATGAGCTTTATCGTTACTACAAGGAATCGCGTTTAGTAAAACTTACCGTCAAAGACGGCAAATTGCTTGCAGGCTTCCAAGTAGGTGAACGCAGTAGTGATATTCGGGTCTTTCGTTGGTCTGTGTCCGCCGATGGTAAGCAATTTGAATATATTGATAACCGCGGTGAGCGTGATATGCAACTGCCTGCTCAGTATGATTTTGAGTGGATAGAAACCGATCGCGACAACTTTGTACATGGAAAACACCCGCACGTAAATATCCTGGATACGGTTTTTGTAGAGACCATTGGCGGCGACCTCACGGTTAAAGTCGAGGACAATACTGAAGAGGGGATGGGTATTTATTCGGAAGCCGTGCATGAAGAAAACCAATCACTCGACGATGCAAAAATTGGTTATGCGCGGGTCGGCAATCTGATTCTGTTGGCGATAACACCCTACAAAGAAGAACAAACTCGCTACATGGTATTCAACACACTCACGCAGAGTGTTAAGCGAATAGATGCCATAGGTCAATCCTGTGTAGAGCTCCCAGAAGGGCATGGAATAATTTTTCCCGGTGGCTACTATCTTGATACCGGCGAAACAAAATCCTTTCCTGACGATGTCGACGGTCTGGCGTTTAAGCGTATGATTCGCTCACCCAATGGTGAAGACGTTTTATATGTATTTTATGAAGCAGTGGAAGGCAAGTTCGGTTTATTTAGCTACAACATGATTACTAAATCGTTGCAGAATCCGATTTTCGCTAACGGCTATGCATTGTATCAGGATGGTAAGTTAATTGTTTTCTCCGCCGAAGCAGAAGCTACTCGTGTGCACCCAATGCAGATTTGGCAGACTTCCTACATTAGTGCTGAATATGCGAGTAAGCAACCCGAAAGCACAAGTGAACTGGGTAAGATTGGTAACTCCGAGCTGGTAAAGGGTATATCTGATCTATTCTCTATTTTTCAGTTGATAGAAAATACTGAAGTCTCCATGCGGCACTATGAAGAACTTAATGATGCGACTAAGAAGGTTTTCGATAGTCATTATTGGCTGGAAAATAGCAGCCATCAGGAGATTGCTGGCAACTTAAACGATATCCGTAAGACGTCCGAATTGGTTGTTGATGAATTTGAGAAGGTCCAAAGCATTCAGCAGCAATCGACTCAAGCGCTTAACGAAGCCGGAAACATGCAGCGTACTTTGCTAAGTCGAATCGCTACCACAACCTGGGAAACTGCGGAGCAGTTTGTATCTTCCATCTCTGATCTCCGCAAACAACGCGGCCATATTGCGACAATCAAAAGTTATCGCTACATCAATGTTAGTGAGCTTGAAGAGTTAGAGGCTTCTCTTATTGAAACTGAATCAGACTTGGGCATCCAAACTACTGACTTCTTATCTGACGAAACTTCACTTAGTTCATATTCTGAGCGTACTACTGAATACGCAAACGGAATCGATAACGCAGAAACCAATGCTGAAATACGCCCTGTTTTAGATCAGATTGAGGAAACCACGGCACAATTAGATTTGCTTTCTGAGCTGATCACTACGCTCAAGATAGATGACGCCACAGTGCGTACGCGCATCGTAGATACCATTTCTGAAGTATATGCCAAGCTAAATCAAACCAAAGCGCGCGGATTACAAAAGAAAAAAGGGCTTGGTTCTGAAGAAGCACTTGCGCAATTTTCAGCACAGTTTAAGTTGTTCTCGCAGAGCATTACCAATGCCCTTAGCGTTGCAGACACACCAGACAAATGTGATGAACAGCTTGCGAAGCTGTTGGTGCAACTGGAAGACCTGGAGAGCCAATTCAGTGAATTCGACCAATTTTTGGGCGATATCATGGACAAGCGTGAGGAGATATACGAGTCCTTCGAGGCGCACAAGCAAAGCTTGATGGAGGCACGCCAACGTCGAGCTCAGACGCTGGCAGATTCAGCAACTAGAATTCTCAATAGCATCGAAAAGCGGGCAATGAAGCTGGCTGACAGTGATGCTTTGAATACTTATTTCGCGTCTGATGCATTGGTGTTGAAGATCAATGAATTGATTGTGCAATTGCGTGAGTTAGATTCTGAAGTAATAGCAGACGACGTGCATGCTCGTTATAAAGGTTTAAAAGAACAAGCCATTCGTTCTTTGCGAGACAAAGCTGATATTTACGAAGAGGGTGGCAAGGTTATTAGGCTTGGCCCTAAGCATAAATTTAGTGTAAACCAACAAGACCTGGACTTAACTATTATTCCGCGCGGAGATGAACTGTATTTTCATTTAATTGGTACTGACTACTATGAAGCTGTGCAAGATGAAACATTGCGCGCATCTAAACACTATTGGTCTATGTCGCTGGAGTCAGAGACGGCATCTATCTATCGCGCTGAAACCTTAGCCTATTTAGTCATTGAGGCCGCCAAGGCGGGAACGGATGGATTGAACTTGAAGACCTTAAATGACGCAGTTAAAGAATCCGAAGTACTAACTAAGTTAGTGCGCGATTTTTCTACGCCCCTTTATAAGCATGGCTACCAGAAAGGTATTCATGATTCGGATGCTGTGCTTATCTTGCAGGCCGTACTACCTGCCATGGATAAAGTCGGCTTGCTAATTTTTGCACCCAATGCGCGAGCCCTTGCAACGCTCTTTTGGGCGCAGCTTGGAAACAGTCAAGATAAGCCAGCAAAAGCCCTAAAAGCAAGCTTGCGACAGAGAGCTACATCGGCTGTTGCTTTGCGAAAATTATTTTCCGACAATCAAGCGGTGGCACTTCTAAGCCAAGAGATAGCCGCTTATATAGAACTTTTTGCCGCGGATAATGATATGCAGGATTGTTCAAGTTTCATACCTTATGCTTGTGACTATTTGGTGGAACAACTTGCTGATAATTCAGATGGTTTTGTTCAAAGTAAATATGCTCATGATCTGATCACCCGCTTTGAAAGCACGCTTGATTCCGGCGCCCTAAAATTATTCAGAGCCTCCTTGAGTGAGTTGCAAACCATGCCTGGCCGAGCCTGGGCCTTAAGCCAAGCATGGCTTGAGGCTATGTTTAGAAATTTGGATGTGAACGCAGGGCTCAAGCGATACATCCCAGAAGCAGCGGCCAACTTGATTTCTGATATCACACTCAAATCTTCAAGCGCGACCCTAGAACTTGAAGTGAAAGGCCTGCTGGGCGAGCACAATACAATTGAGCAACAGTCTTTGGCATTTAGCCTAGATGAATACCTGCAACGAATGGAGCATCACCAGCGCGTTACTTTGCCTGAGTACTTGTACTACCTCAATTTGCGTAACGAAGTGATGAAGTCTGAGCGTGGCCAGTTAAAATTAGAGTCCTTTAGAGCCAAGCCTTTAAGTTCCTTCGTGCGTAACCGTTTGGTAAATGAATCATATTTACCGTTGATTGGCGATAACCTTGCCAAGCAAATGGGTACTGTGGGCGAGAGTAAACGGACCGACCTGATGGGTTTGTTAATGATGATCTCGCCACCTGGTTATGGAAAGACGACGTTGATGGAGTACGTCGCCAACCGTCTTGGCTTGATCTTTATGAAAATTAATTGCCCAGCACTGGGGCACGATGTAACGTCTTTAGACCCAGAGCAAGCACCCAATTCAACCGCTCGGCAAGAACTTGAAAAAATAAATCTTGCATTTGAAATGGGCAACAATGTGATGCTTTATCTGGATGATATTCAGCATACTCACCCAGAGTTTTTGCAAAAATATATTTCCCTTTGTGATGGCACACGCCGCATAGAAGGGGTGTGGCGCGGCGAGACTAAAACCTACGACATGCGCGGTAAAAAGTTTTGCGTAGTCATGGCAGGTAACCCATATACAGAATCTGGTGATGTTTTTAAAGTTCCAGATATGTTGGCTAACCGTGCCGATATCTATAACTTGGGCGATATTCTTGGCGGTATGGGAGAACAGTTTGCTTTGAGTTATATAGAAAATTCTATGACTTCAAATGCTGTGCTTGCGCCAATGGCTACACGCGACATGCAGGATGTGTACAGGTTGATTGCGATGGCCAAAGGTGAAAGTGTTGCGGCCACTGAGCTAAGTCATCAATACAGTGGTGCGGAGATCAATGAGATCATCAGTGTTTTCGAGAAAATGTTCGTCATTCAAGAGTTGATTCTCAAGGTTAATCAGCAATATATTGCCTCTGCGGCACAGGCTGATCGATACCGAACTGAGCCGGCGTTTAAATTGCAGGGCAGTTATCGCAATATGAATAAAATGGCTGAGAAGATTTCGGCAGTGATGAATAATGACGAATTATTACAGCTTATAGAAGATCACTATCAGGGCGAATCTCAGTTGTTGACCAGTGGCACAGAAGAGAATTTGCTCAAGTTAGCCGAGTTGCGTGGCAATATGACTCCTGAGCAATCACAACGCTGGCAGAAAATAAAGGATGATTTTCAACGCGCTAACGCGCTTGGCGGCGACGATTCTGATGGTGGCACCAAAATTGCCAATCAAATGATTAACTTGGTTGAGGGATTAACGGCACTGAAAGACATGTTTGAAAACCATTCGGAAAGCAATCGAGCGCAACTTGACGCGGCACAAAGCGATAGTAAGGTGTCAATTAAGGCGCAATACGTGTCAGACCAAGCATGCTATAAAGTACTTCTAGAATCTCTAGATGCCATCAAGCAATCTTTTGCTGAACAGGAAACGCCAGTCTTTCAAATAATAAATCAACCGTCGGACAAAATCGTTAATACCTTGGATGTATTAGCAAGCGCGATGGATACAAGTATTCGCCCATTAATTCTTAGCATGGAGAAGAAGATGGATATTGATTTACGGACCCTAGAGAAAATAAACGATTTATCAAATCGCATTGAAACTATTAAATCGGCTGCGGCTAAAACAACTCGAAGTACAACGAAACCGAAAACTAAAAAGTCCGTTAAGGAAGATAAATCCAGTAGCGATAAAAGGTTTTAGTAAGCTAAGTTAGCTTTTGTGTCAGCAAAGCAAATACAGCCTACTTGGCAAAACCTTTGAACGATTTTGAATCCAGCCCTTGGGGTAACCAATTTGGGCTTTCAGAGATAAAAACTTGCCCTTGGGGAGCGGTTGTCAGCGGCCCGCTCAAGCTGCCTGCGGGTATCACAAGTGATGTGGCTGATGTGTTTATGTACGGTAGTCCTGACCCGCATTTTTTACAAAAGGATTTGGAAAAATCTCTAGAGGGGTGTCGATATTTGCTAATGAATTTCTCGCCTGCCACCCAGGTGATGTTTTCCGGTTTGGTGATTATGTTGGCGGCAAAGGCCGAGCCAGTAATCTTTTGGCATTGTTCGCAGTGGCACAGATAGAAGGCATCAAACTCCTCAGCAACTGAAAATTTTACCGAGCCGCAAAGGCATTCTCCACTAATTCGATTTATCATGTTTGCCGCCTAAGTCTATTTGCTGAATTCGGTTGGTTTTTCAATTTCATAGAACGCATCGGAAATTGATTCGAGTTTCTGTTCTAACAACAGTCGCGCATCGTCTAAGCCACGGTTATAAAAATACGGGCCTACTTCAATTGCGAAAAAATCTAGCAAGAATTCGGCATCGAACTGTTCAATTTCCTGATTAAGTTCGCTGCCAAAATAACGCTTAATTTTGCCAACCAATATCTCCTTTTCCGCGCTGCTAAATTCAATATTAGCCATTTATCACCTATATCATATTAGTGGTCTAATCTTCGGCATATGTGAATGTAAATGTACTTTAGGTCGCGCCGTATATCCAGTGATGTACGGTGCGCTCTGGTATAAATGATTTGTTACATATTTGAATAGCTTGGGCCACCACCGCCTTCAGGTGCAATCCAGGTAATGTTCTGGCTTGGGTCTTTAATGTCACATGTTTTGCAATGGATGCAGTTTTGTCCGTTAATCTGCAACACAGGTTCACCCGTATCCTCTCCCACGATTTCATAAACTCCGGCAGGGCAGTATCGTTGCTCGGGCGCGTCGTAGTCCTTAAGGTTAACCTCAATTGGTATAGTTTTGTCCTTAAGTGTTAAGTGGCAGAAGATGTTTTCTTCGTGGTAAGTATTCGATAGGAACACAGAGGAGGGCTTATCAAAGCTGAGCTTGCCATCTGGTTTTGGGTAATTGAATTTTTCACACTCAGAAGTTTTTTTCATTTGCGCATAATCAGGGGTGTTGTCACGAATTGTGGGCGAGTGACCGCGTAGGAAAACCTGATCAATATAGTTGTAGATTCCGCCCATCCACATTCCGAAGCGATGCATTGCTGGGCCAAAGGATCTGGATCTTTTCAATTCCTGTCCAGCCCACGAATCGCGAAAAGCCTGGTCGTATTGTTTGAGTGTCGCGCCCGCTTCGCCACCACCGTTGAGGTGCTCAAATAGTACTTCTGCTGCAACCATGCCAGATTTCATTGCGGTATGTGTGCCTTTGATTTTGGCGAAATTCAATGTGCCTGCGTCACAGCCGACTAATAGTCCGCCAGGAAAGCTCATTTTGACTAATGCATTCCACCCGCCTTTGGTGATAGCGCGGGCCCCGTAGCCTAAGCGTTTTCCGCCGGTAAGTACATTTGCAAACTCAGGGTGATGCTTCATTCTCTGAAACTCATCGAATGGACTGAAATGAGGGTTGCTATAATTTAGGTCGATGATTAAGCCCATGGTGACTAAGTTATCATTTAGGTGATACAAAAAAGCACCTCCGGTGGCCCCTTTTGTGAGAGGCCAGCCTGAACCGTGAACTACTTTCCCTGGTTCATGGTTAGCTGGGTCTACTTCCCATAACTCTTTGAAACCGATGCCATAGTGCTGCACATCTGAATCACTATCCAACTCAAATTTGGTAATAAGTTCTTTGCCTAGTTGACCACGACTGCCTTCCGCGAAAACGGTGTATTTTGCATGTAATTCCATTCCAGGCTCAAAGCTTGTTTTATGATTGCCATCAGCATCCACGCCATTGTTTGGGGTGGCAACGCCCTTGATGCTTCCATCTTCGTGATACAGGATTTCTGCGGCAGCAAAACCGGGATATATCTCAATGCCCAATGACTCAGCCTGCTCACCTAGCCAACGGACCACGTTAGACAAACTAACAACATAATTGCCTTTGTTGTGCATGCTCGGTGGAATGGTAAAGCCAGGCAGCTTGGTTGAGCCTTTTTCGCTAAACATGTGCAACTCATCCCGTTTTACCGGAGTTTTAAGTGGTGCACCTAGTTCTTCCCAATTAGGAATTAACTCATTCAATGCACGCGGCTCCATCACGGCCCCCGACAAAATATGTGCTCCAACCTCAGCACTTTTCTCAAGTAAACAAATAGACAGTTCAGAACCTTTTTCATCGGCCAGCTGTTTCAATTTGATTGCTGTGGCCATACCTGCGGGCCCGCCGCCTACGATGACAACATCATATTCCATGCTTTCACGTACGATGGTATCTATTTCATTTGCTTCAGTCATTTTTGTTCTCCGCTGTATTTATGATTTCTCTGTAATCAAGGGGTGTTTTTCAGGGCGCGTCAATTAGGTGTAGTGTGGCGCGTTCTATTTGTTTTTTCGTTCCAGCATTCGGCGATTTATTTTTTCGCGTGCGTGTACTATATGTCTGCGCATGGTGATTTCAGCCAATACCGAATCTCGTTGTTCAATGGCATACAGTACCTGCCGATGTTCTATTAGGGCATTTGTACCGCTGGTTCTGGCTTCTTTGTTTTGGTAGCGAAACATCTTTATTAAATTGTAAATCTCATGTAGAAGGGCATGCTCTATAACTTTATTTTTGCTGCCTCGTATAACTTCTTCATGAAAGGCATAATCGCTTTCAGCCGGAATGAACACACCCGAGTTTTCGGTTAAATGCTTTACTTGAGCATCAATGAGTCGATGTAGCTGATCAATTTCCGACGATGTCATGTTTTGCGCGGCCAAGGCCACCGCTTTACTTTCAAGTGCCTCGCGAGCGTCGTATATTTGCAAGATAAATTGCAGGCTAAGCTCTACTACTCTGGCTCCTTGCTGCGGTACGTGATGAACTAAGTTCATGCCTTCGAGCATGCGAATCGCTTCGCGTAATGGACCGCGGCTGACATCCATTTGTTCTGCCAATTTATTCTCGCTGAGTTTGGAACCTTGCGCTATCTCGCCAGTAATTATGGCGTCGCGCAAAGTTTCAGTTATCTCACTGCTAAGAGTGTGGCTTAAGGAAACGGCTTGCTTCATAGCGTTGAAGAATAGATTATCATGGGAAAATGTCAACATTAATGATAGTTATGGCGGTTATTTGGTAGATAAATCCTAGTTACCGACATAAATGTCAACATTATTTGATTAATTTAGACTCTTCCCCTAAAATCCCACCTCGCGGTTAAGACATCTCTGTTTTGGTGGCTGCACCGCAGATCAGATTCCGTAGTCCTATTCGCTGTATCAGACAGCCAGGAGAATTTAATGAAAATATTAGTACCTGTTAAACGCGTAATCGACGCATATGTGAGCATTCGCGTTAAGAGCGACGGCTCTGGTGTTGACACCGACAACGTAAAAATGTCTTTGAATCCCTTTTGCGAAATCGCGCTCGAAGAAGCAATTCGTTTGAGGGAAGCTGGGCTTGCTTCAGAAGTAGTGCTGGTCAGCGTAGGTTCGTCTGAAATAGACACTGTTATTCGCTCTGGCCTTGCCATGGGCGCAGATAGGGCCATTCGAGTGGATGCAGACAATGACGTTGAGCCGTTGGCGATTGCTAAGCTGCTTAAGCATGTTGTGGATAGCGAGGAGGCCGGGCTGGTTATCACTGGCAAACAATCCATTGATGGTGACAATAACCAAACAGGTCAGATGTTGGCAGCCCTATTAGGTTGGCCGCAAGCCACTTTCGCTTCTGAGGTAGAAATTGACGGAAGCAACGCTAAAGTAACGCGTGAAATTGATGGTGGCTTAGAGACTCTTTCCTTGCCGCTGCCAGCTGTTATTACTGCCGATCTGCGATTGAATGAGCCACGTTACCCAACGCTGCCCAACATTATGAAAGCCAAGAAAAAGCCGCTCGATGTAGTGGCTCTTGCTGATACGGGTGTTGATACAACAAAGCGTCAAACAATTTTAGATGTTAGCCCTCCTGAAGAACGTTCGGCGGGTATTATCGTTGGGTCTGTCGATGAATTAGTCGACAAACTCAGAAACGAAGCAAAAGTAATTTAAGCGGGGATCATCATGAGTATTCTAGTAATTGCAGAACATAATAATGCTGAGTTGCATGCATCAACTCTTAATACCATTGCTGCCGCATCAAAAATAGGTGGTGATGTGCACGTATTGGTTGCCGGCAGTAGTGCTGGCGATGTTGCGGCCGAAGCAGCAAAAGTAAGCGGCGTGGCGAAAGTCTTACACGCCGATGCAGAGCACTACAAAGACGGCGTCACTATGGAGTTGTCTGACTTGGTGGTTGGCTTAGCTAGCGATTATGGTCACATTCTCGCAGGCTCCACAACGTCAGGCAAAGATCTACTCCCAAGAGTCGCAGCCCTGATTGATTCTTCGCAGATTTCCGACATTATAGGCGTTGATTCCGCTGATACATTTAAGCGACCTATTTATGCAGGAAATGCCATAGCAACGGTGCAAAGCAGTGACGCAACAAAAGTGCTGACTGTTCGTTCAACCGGATTTGATGCGGCTGAGTTGGGTGGTTCTGCTGAAGTAGTCTCTATTGACGCAACGCCTGTCAACGGCGCAACATCGGTTACCAGTCGAGAACTTACGGTATCAGCACGACCAGATCTGGGTGCGGCTGATATTGTGGTTTCTGGTGGTCGTGGAGTTGGTAGTGCGGAAAACTTCAAGATTATTGAAAGTCTTGCCGATAAGTTAGGTGCCGCGGTGGGCGCTTCACGAGCCGCTGTAGATGCTGGATATATGCCAAACGATTATCAGGTCGGTCAAACTGGTAAGGTCGTTGCGCCTAATCTATATATTGCTGTTGGTATCTCTGGTGCAATTCAACATTTAGCTGGCATGAAAGACAGTAAGGTGATTGTTGCAATCAACAAAGATGAGGAAGCACCGATATTTTCGGTTGCTGATTACGGCCTAGTTGCTGATTTGTTTGAAGCGGTCCCAGAATTAGTCGAAGCTTTATAGCTTATTACATAGAACGAAAGGAGCCCGAATCTAGGTCGAATCTAGTTTCGGGTTTTTTTTGGCTACAAGACATAATTGGTTTATGGCTGCTCTGGATTTGTATATGATTCGTTCTAGCGCAGGAGCATCGCTCCAAGCCTGCTAATCATTCCACGAATTAAAATATTTCAATAAATAGTAACCGAGGTCCACCATGGCTCGCGAAGTAAGCAAACAACATTTAGAAGATTGGCATCATAAACAGGCACTGGCCGAAAATATGATTCCACTTATAGGCTCTTTATATCGAGGACACAGCGTTGTATTACGTGTTTTTGGTTATAAGATTATGAACGCATCTACCACTGCCATTGTTAAAGCGCATCGCGATGGCAGATTGATTGTTGGCGAAGAGCTCGATATGCAAAAGAGCTATCAGATGTTGCAATTAATTGCTGACATGAAGCTACGGCCATGTCGTCTGGATCTTGGCAAGCTATGTCATGAATTTCTGCAGCAGGATTTGATTCCAGAAATGCAGGAATTTATTGATCAGCGATTAGCACAATTATTAGGTGATTCATCCGCTGAAGACAAAGAATCTCATGACGTGGTTTTGTATGGGTTTGGTCGAATAGGACGAATTCTAGCACGCCTATTAATTGATCGTACTGGCACAGGCGCCAAGCTTCGTTTGCGAGGTGTGGTAGTTCGAGCAAAGGGTGATATTGAAAAGGACTTGCTCAAGAGAGCGGAATTATTACGTCGTGATTCGATTCACGGTGAGTTTGACGGCGCTATTCAGGTGAATGAGAAGAGTCGTGCCATTATTGCAAACGGCAATTACATACAGTTTATTTATGCGAATTCCCCCTCTGAAATTGATTACACCGAATACGGTATTGAAGACGCATTGGTGGTGGACAACACCGGTGTTTGGAAAAATGAAGAAGGTCTCGGGCAGCATATAGCCTGCAACGGTATTTCAAAGGTATTGTTGACTGCGCCAGCGCAAGGCGACATCAAAAACATTGTTTACGGAATTAATGATGACTTAATTGCAGCCACAGATACGATTTTATGTGCCGCATCATGTACTACCAACGCTATTGTGCCACCATTGAAGGTTATCAATGACGAATATGGAATTGTTGGTGGTCATGTTGAAACAATTCATTCTTATACTAACGATCAAAACTTGATCGATAACTTTCATAAAGCCGATCGTCGTGGACGAAGTGCGCCATTGAATATGGTGATTACCTCTACTGGTGCTGCCAAAGCGGTAGCAAAAGTATTACCAGAATTGGCTGGCAAGCTGACTGGTAATGCGATTCGAGTGCCCACACCCAATGTTTCGATGGCGGTGATGAATTTGAATCTTGCAAAGGAAGTGACGCGCGAAGAGCTTAATCTACTATTCCAAAATATTTCTTATCATTCCCCTCTACAAGAGCAGATTGGTTTTACTTATTCAACTGAAGTGGTTTCTTCGGACTTGGTGGGAACTACCCATGCTGGAGTTGTTGATGGTGGTGCCACCATTGCAGAAGGAAGCCGAATCGTACTCTATGTTTGGTACGACAATGAGGCCGGCTATAGCAATCAGGTGGTTCGTATGATGCAGAAAGTAGTTGGCCTGGATATGCACTCCTTGAGGAACCTCTGATCAAACCGTGAATGTTTCAATTCCGCTAAAAATGCCACTACGTGTTCTTCACGCCTCTAGCTTGAACATTTTAGCGGTCTGATGTTTTCCTGATTTAATCAACGATTGCATAGCGCCAATTACTAATTCAATAGCGCAAGCTAACAATTCAACAGCGCCCCCCAAGCTACTTTAGGAAGCTCTGATCAAGTCATGAATATTCCATTTCCGCCCAAAATGCTCAATTTCTTTGTTACAAAGCTTCGCAATAGCCCGCTATTACGTGCGCTTCGTGCCTCGAACTTGAGCATTTTTGACGGCCTGGAATTATCCAGACTTGATCAGAGCTCCCTTAAGTGACTGGGTGATTGGCGCCTATGGGAATTCTTTTATGAGAACTCAAACGCTCGATATACGCGGGCTAAAAATAAATGTTCAAGAGTGGGGCGATTCAAAGTCCGCAAAACTTTTTATGTTACATGGCTGGATGGATTGTGGCGCAAGCTATAAATACATGATGCCATTATTAGCCGAAGATTTTCATGTCATTGCGCCAGACTTAAGGGGCTTTGGTGAGTCCGAACATGATCCTGCCGGCTATTGGTTTCCAGACTATTTTGCAGATTTAGATTGTTTGCTTGATCATTTCAGCCCGCACGAGCGTGTCAATATAGTCGGCCATAGCATGGGTGGGAACATTGTGTTGATGTATGCTGGAATTAGAGCAGATCGAGTGAATAGGGCGATGAGTTTAGAGGGTATTGGTTTGCCCCCGTCAACACCAAAGGAAGCTCTTTCTAAGTACCAGCAGTGGATGCAACAAACCAAGGTTGACGAGCCCAGCAAGATATACCCAAACTCGAACATGCTTAAGCATTCTATTTACAAAGGCAACCCGTCGCTGCCAGATCACATAATTGAAGAGCTGGCGGATATTTGGGGAAAGCCAATAGGCGATGATGGCGCTTATGTTTTAAAGCACGATCATAAGCATCGTAATACAAATCCTGTCAGATACAATTTTGAAGACACACTAGAGATTTGGAAAGCGGTTGAGGCAAAAGTAGCGTTGGTGATGGCGACAGACTCTATTCATTACCTAAAATGGGGTAGCAACGGACGAATCGATGAAATGAAAGAGGCGCTTCGAATAGCTCCCGAGCACTACTATGAAATTCACAACTGCAACCACATGCTGCATTTAGAGCAGCCAGAGGCAACCGCTAAAGTAGTCTTGGATTTCTTTAAGTAGAGTTTTAAATAGAGCTGGTTAAACCCGGATTATGCATTAGGGATCGTTGCGAGAAGGAAAAGAGCAAAGAAAACGAGGGCTTTCGAAGGATTATTTGGCGATGCCATAGTCACTCTATGGTGAGCGAAATAATTCGAGAAAGTCATTGTTTTCAAAGCTACTTTCATTCGTACGACTGCATGGAGCAGGAGGTAGAGCAACGCAGGAGCTGTTGCCGAGTAGATTTCTAATACATAATCCGGGTTAAAGGTTTTTTATAGCTTCTATTTCCATTTCTACATCATCAATTCTGGCGCCGATTCTTGCCAGCTCGTAGTCGCTGTCAGTGAAAGTTTTGGCCCGTTGGAATTGCTTCAAGGCAAATTCATAGTTGCCACGTAGATAGTGGTATTCACCGCGTTCTTGGAAAGATCTGAAGTTATCACCTGTTTCCCCATAGGCGCGAGACAATAAATGGTGGAAGTAGGGCTCATTTCTATTGTTAGCTATGGCTGATCGCAAAATCGGAATGGCCGTCTCATGTCGTTTTACCAAAACCAGTGCGTTGGCGTAGTAGATATCCACTATGTGATTTCCCTTGGCTGTTTGTTCTTCATAAAGAGCTTTGAATAGGCGTAAGCTTTCGTCGACTTTGTTAGCGTATTGTTCGTTCTCAGCCTGACCAAGTTTGAGCGTAATATTGTCTGGGTGCTTGATTAACAGCTGCTTGAACTGTTTTCTAGCTTCTTCGTACTCAGCATTTTCAGATAGAGCAAGCGCATATCCGTAACGAGTGGGAAGGCTATCATCGCCTAAGGAAATCAAGTTTTTATAATGATCTCGAGCAACGCTTTTGTTTTTTGCATACGCAGATGTGGCTTTGGCTCGCATCATCTGAAAATCAAATTCATCTCTATCAGGGCCTTCGGGATACGCTCGAACACGTTCAGCGGATTCCGCAATTCGATTAATTGTTAATGGGTGCGAACGAAGAAATTCTGGGGCAGAGGATTTGTTGAGGCGACTCTCGTCTAGCAATCGCTTAAAGAAGACAGGCATGGCTGAAGGTTTGAAGCCGGCATGGCTAAGCAGGCGAATGCCATGCGAGTCAGCTTCTGCCTCGAACGATCGACTATAGTGTAATTGTCTATCGATGATGCTGGCATTAGCCAAACCAAATGCCGCCTGTGCTGCATCTGAGCCACCTGCTGCAGCCGCAGCAAGCAAAGCGCCTAAGGCAATCCAGCTATCATACTTGGAGGTTTCGAGTTTGCGGGCAATGTGTCGTTGCGCAACATGGGATATTTCGTGAGCCACTACAGAAGCCAACTCACTCTCGGTTTCAGACTTAGTTAGAATCGCGGTGTGTAGGGCAATATGGCCACCTGGAACAGCGAAGGCGTTGATGATGTGGTTATCAATTAAATAAAATTGGTAGTTTTTTCCGGCGTCAGGGCTTACCGCTAATAGTTTTTGTCCTAGGTTGTTGATGTAATTTACTAACTCAGGATCAGACACATAAGGCTGCCGGTAGCGCGATTGACGAATGAAGGCTTTACCCAGTTTTTCGGCCTCGCCATCAGATAGAAAGTTTGCCGCCTGCGAGCCTAAATCAGGTAATTGATCAAAGTGGTCATTCTGTGCGTACTTCTGAGCGTACTGTGCGTACAAAGGTGGTGCAGTTAAAAATATTAGCAGCGCAACCAGTGCGCTCAAACGAGAGGCTTGGTAAAATCTGCTAGGTGCAATTTTAGTCCGTGTCAGGTTCTTGAAAAAGTGAGTCTTTGAATGCATATGTGTTAATTATACTTAGATGATGTAGTAGTAGAGTAAACAAGTTTAATAGTTAATATAGATCACAAGCAGCTGTTTTTCATTGCATATTTTTTATGCCAAAGCTGCTATGTTGATTGCTACTTTATATTTTATCAAATTGACTATGTACACAGGCTGAACGCTTATAATAAGGGTCTGTCGGATAAGTAATGAACCATGGTGACAAGTAATCCAAATAGTGAAAATGATTCCTGATATTGAAATACACAAAACAATAGATACCTGTGGGACTCGCTGCCCAATTCCTTTATTGCGTGCAAAGCAGACATTGAAGGAATTGAGTAAGGGTGAACACCTAAGAGTATTGGCTACAGATCCTAGTGCTCACTCAGATTTTAAGGCCATGTTGCGGCATTTGCCACATAATTTGATTGAGTATAGTTGTTCTACAGAGTCTTCAGAATATTCTAGAATAGACACATTTATCATTCGAAAAGGATGATATTAAGGATGAGAAAAGAAATGCAAGTATATGTATATAAAGGTGAAAATAGAGATGATCATTATCTTTTTCTCGATAGAAAAGTGGCCGATTCACAAGTCCCAGAGTCACTATTAACCATGTTGGGAGAGCTTTCATTGATTGTGGAGTTCGATTTAACAACAGAGCGCAAACTACCACAAGCTGACGCTGAACAGGTGCGTAGCGATATTTTGCAAAATGGCTTTTATTTACAAATGCCTAAAAAAGACATGCGTGCTGAAGAAGATCGCGTTTTTAGTTAGCCTATACACGCTCTGCTTAGCCCAATTTTGGCAACCACAAGAAAATGAAATTTAACATACTAGTGACCGCAGGTTTATACGATTCGCAAGCAGCATATTGTGCTTTGCAGTTTTGTAACGCGGCCTTGGATGCAGGGCATGAGATAAGCCAAGTGTTTTTCTATCAAGCGGGGGTCACGATAGCAAACCAGCTTTCGGCACCCTGGCAAGACGAATTTAATGCGACCGATTCTTGGGCTGACTTTTCTATTCGCACAGGCGTACCACTGTTGGTATGTGTATCGGCCGGAGAGCGTCGTGGTGTTATTAATGCAGATCAACAGGCCGAGCTTGATAAGCCAGGTCACAATATGCACCCCAACTTTAGTGTTGCCGGTCTAGGCGCTTTACACGATGGCAGCATCGAGTCCGACCGTACGGTAACCTTTAAATAATGAAAATTCTGTATGTGTTTTCCGCAGGGCCATATTCCAATGCGCGTGGACAGGAAGGCCTTGATGCAATGTTGATGGGCGCCAATTTTGATTTAGAAGTAGCTGCTTTGTTTTTGCATGATGGTGTTTTCCAGCTTAAGTCAGGTCAGGATGCAAACGGCAGCGAGCTGAAAGAATTCACCAAGACCTATATGGCGTTGAGTGATTTTGGTATCAACGATATTTACGTTCATGACCAAAGTTTAGTGGCGAGAGGCTTAGACCAAGATAAGTTAATGATCAACACAAAGATGCTGGATGGAAAGGCCATTTCAGATTTAATTAAACAACACGATCGAGTATTTGTGTTTTGACTACAACCCTTTTTACTTTATCCAAGTCGTGGTTGGAATCAAGTTGGTTGTTTGAACAACTTGGTTTCGCAGCTGCGGGTGATTCCATTTTATTACTGCAAGATGCGGTGCTGGCTCTTCAGTCACCGATATCCCTTGCATCGTTCGTAGCCAAGTGTGACGCAAATAGCATAAGTGTTTATGCTTTGGCTGAGGATTGCCAGCTACGTGGCGTAGAGAATCAATACGACTCAATAAAGCTAGCCTCATATAACGATTTTGTAAATCTTGTTGGCCAGCACTCAAAACAGGTAGCATGGTGATGGGTGAGCAAGATTTTATTTCCTACAACGGGCATGATTACCCGGTGGATGCGCAAGGCTTTCTTAAGAAACGCCTCTCCTGGAGTGAAGGCCTAGGGATTGAGATTGCCGCCAAGGACGGTGTAAAGCTTGGTAATGAACATTGGGAAATTATTCACTATTTCCGAGAGTATTACGAAGATTACAATATTCCGCCACCCATGCGTATGGTTGTAAGGGTTTTCAAGAAGGCCTTTGGCGAAGAAAATGCCAATAGCCGGTATTTGCACAAGTTGTTTCCCGGTGGGCCTACTCGTGCCGCCAGCAAATTCGCGGGTCTTCCTAAGCCTAAGAACTGCAAATAATCCTAACATCGGAATTTTAGCTTCAATGTAAGCAACTGTTACGTTCCAACTACATTTATTTGGTAGACTAAAGCAATGGCAAAAATGAGCACTCGCGATTTAATATTGGACGTTGCATTGGTTTTACTCAATGAACGAGGAGAGAGCATTGTTACCAGTGTTGACCTAGCGTCGGAAATGAATATTAGCCCAGGTAATCTTTACTACCACTTCAAGGGGAAAGAGCAGGTTGTTGAGGAACTTTATGCTCAGTTTCATGCAAGGGTTTTGGTCGCTCTTAAGGAAATTACAATTCATGCCAAAGGTGACACCAAAGAGACTCTGGCAGGTTTGGCTGTGGTGTCCGACATTTTGCAACAATTCAAATTTATCAGCCAGGATATTCGAGGTCTGCACGAACGCTATCCTTCCTTGCGATCTTCATTAACTAAACTGGTAGGGCTGTTGAATAAAACCTTGGTAGCTTTGCTAAGATTAGTGATGGATAAGTCGAAAGTGACTGAATCAAGTGATGGCTCTCAGCTATTAGCCGATAATTTGATGTACACGCTTATGAATTATGGTGCATATGATGAGCTTCTTGAAAAAGAGGAAACTGCCACCAGTTCCATCGAAGAGCATCTATACCTTCATTTTTTACCTTTCTTATAACGATCAATTTTTAGCTAAACGAAGCCAGTTACAGAAAATAGTTATTCACACTCAACTCAAAAAATTACCCAAAATGTTTAATTTGCATATTTCAAGAAACCATCACTTAGATCATGATGAGTGTCATTCACTGGCAGAAGATTTACTAGCTCAGCTGGTTGAAAAATACGGCGGCAAATTTAGGGCAGAGGGAGAAAATTTGAAGTATAGGCATCCTGTCACCGGTATGAGCGCCATCGTCCAGCCGAGTCAGGAGACCTTGGATATTACCGTGAAATTAAATATGATGACACGCTCCTTTGGGCCGCAAATTGAAAAAGAAATTAATAGGGTTTTGGATAAGAAGATAGTTTAGGCAGTTGTCCTGGCGTGGGGGATTGTCCTAGCATGATGTGGTTTAGAACTGGAGTTCTAATTAGGGCGCGAATTCTAATAACGATTGCTAAACTCAACTCATAGTAAATCTTAATCTATTAACCCAATAACCCAAAGGTGAACGAAATGGCCGATCAAAAGAAAATAAACAAAAAAGCAGCAACCAACGCGACTAAGAAAGTAGCAAAGAAAGTTACAAAAAAAGTTGCAGCTAAGAAACCAGTAACAAAAAAAGCTAGCAATAGCACAGCTCGAAAAGTGGCTAAGAAAACTACCGCCGCCAAAAAGGCGACTAAGAAGGTAGCTAAAAAAGTAACTAAGAGAGCAAACGCAGCCAAGAAGACTACCGCGAAAAAATCTGCCTCTACTCGGAATAAAGTTGAGAACCGCATTGACCAATTACAGTCGGCACTGCAAGACAATCTCAGTAACCTAAATACCGAGAAAGCTGAGGAAATTGCTAAAAACGTTTGGTTGGCGGGGCTAGGTGCATACTCCAGAACGTTCAACGAAATTGCAGAACGTCGTGAAGATATTCAAGATCGCATGGAAGAAATTAATGCAGAAGGCCAGAAAGTTTTCGAAGAACTGGTAGAGCGTGGTGAGGCGTTGCAAGGTGATGCTGAAAAGGCATTGAAGCAGAGCCGCGAAACCTTGGAAGGCCGAGTTGAAGAGTTCAAGCAACGTTTCGGTGGTGGAATATCATCCTTTGTGGACATCCCCGGTCGCCTACGTGAGGCAGCCGAGAAAATTGAAGAGATTAGTGTTCGCTTACAGAAGAAAAAATAAGCTTAACTAGTATTTTCAAATAAACAAATATTTTCAAATAAAAAGGCCCTGGATAAATATATCTAGGGCCTTTTTTGAGTTCTTGAACCCGGATTATGCAATAGAAAGCTACTTTCATTCGTACGACTGCATGGAGCAGGAGGTAGGGCAACGCAGGAGCTGTTGCCGAGTAGATTTCTAATGCATAATCCGGGTTGAATCGAGGCTGTAAAAGTAGCTGGCTAATTTACGCCGCTAAGGGAGCTATTTTTTACCGACCACTTTAAGATTCTGTTTCTTGGCGGCTCTGGTGCTGCTTCGAATCATTCTAGCTTCAAGTTCGTTCACAATACGCCATAAAGATCTACTTATTTGAGTCTGAATGCGAATGCGTTCGATATTCGGCCAGGTTGATTTCTCACCTTCCATAATCAATTCCTGAATCTCCTCGTTGCTACGCACAGCTAAGGCTTTGGCTGGGTTAAGAAATCGAGTAGTTGGTAGAATGTTGATATCACCAGTGTAGGTTTGTGACACCATTGATATGTAACCGTTTATTAGCTTACTGAAGTATGAGTCAGCATCCAGAGGTCTCTGCATAAGATGACTTGCTGCTAGCCCCCAATCTTTAATTGTCTTAAAACCCGTCTCACTAATGGTTGAAATTAGGCCATCATCTTTTTTCTCGGCACTAATGAACGGTCGAACAATTGGGTTGGTTTGACTCACAATAAAATGGTTTACACCATACAGTCTAGAAAGCCTTTTCATTGGTAGGTCATCGCTTAGTGACCCATCGACCCACTTTCTCGAAGGTAAGTAAGGCACTTTGACACCGTCAACATTTTTTGCAGCTAGGGTGACAGGGGCGAAAACTCCTGGAATGCTACAGGATGCCATTACAGCCTCTCGTACCATGACATTTGGCGAGGTAACCGAATTTAGTAGCCGTGATTTTTGATGTTTTTCGGCAGGCGCGATAGAAATGTTGATTTGTATGCCAGATAAGCCATAGGCTTCTTCAAAAGTAAGATCAGGTATGAGTTGTTCTACAATTCTTTGAAGTTCCTTGGCATTGCTGACAGCTTTTTCATTAGAAAAATAATTGCTAAAGATGGTTCGTAACTGTGATTCCAGGGCTATGTACTCAGGATCGAACAGCTCATGGATGTCTTTGTTAGTCCGAGTGCCAACAACACCCGCGATAAATGCGCCACCACTGGAGCCGGAAATCACTTCAGGTATCAGGTCTTGTTCCCACAGTGCTTTTAATACGCCTACATGGAAAAATAGAAAGGTTCCTGAGCCGCTCATCATCAGCGCCGAACGACCAAAACAGAGGCTGGCGCGTTCAAAGAAATCGATTTGTTCCTTTAAATTAACGCCTTTTAGACGTGGCTGCGATAAATGTTCAAGGGAAGAAGTTACTTCATCTACATAATTAGAGACGAGGGTTTTTGTGCCGAATCGAGCTTTTTGATAAAGCTTAGCGCGGCCCATGCCGCCCATATTTCCGTGAATTCCCTCGTTAAGTGTATACAATAATCCGTGATTGTCATTGGCTTTTCTGAAAGAGCGCAGTTTTTCCAAACGGCTCCGAATTGAAGCGTGATCATAGCGACTAGTGGCTTCGAAGTCCTTCCATTTTTGTAGTCCGTTGCGCTCATCATATTCAATAGCAGCCTCTTTCCACTGTTGGTAGGTTTCTGCTTTGGACATCTTTTTTTCTATTGCTCTAGCCATACTAATAATCATCTACATACGTCTCGCTTATTGTGTTTTTGTGCCAAGTGCAGTTATTTCTTGGTGCGCTTTTTCCTACTTAGATTTTTGTATAGCTCTGCAAACTCTAACGTCACCTTGTGATTGGCATCGAGGAATGCAAGAGGTATGTTGGCAGCATGCGACTCTTTGATCTTCACAGACGATGAAATAAAGGGTTTGAGTAATTTGAATTTTTCCTTGGCCAACTCTTCGACTGCAAGTTGCGGAAGCTTGGCTCTAGCTTGAAACTGATTGACCACCACACCTTCAATGATTAGGTCAGGGTTGTGGTCCTCAATGATTTCTTCTAACTCATCATTCAAGTCCACCATTGCATCGCGTGCAAACACATCGCAATCATACGGAAGAATACACCGATCTGCGGCGATCAGTGCCGATATGGTGAAGAAATTTAGAGCAGGCGGGGTGTCCAAATATATTTCATCAAAATCTTCGTGCAAGTTGTTGAGGAAGTCCCGCAACTTGTAGATTTTGTGCTTAGCTTCTAACTTTGTTTCCAAATCAACCAAAGAGTAACTTGCCGAAATCAACGACAGGCCTTCAAATGGGGTCTTGCGGATATAGTCTTCAGATGTGAAGTCCTTATAGTTTCGGCTAATGGTGGATTCCATGAATTCGGCGATGCCCACCACATTGTCTTTGCCGCTATGGCCTAAGTAACTTGTGCTGTTTGCCTGAGGGTCGAGATCTACAACCAACACCTTCTTACCCTTAGCGGCGGCCATTGCGGCCAAATTGCAGGTAATAGTTGACTTACCCACGCCACCTTTTCGATTAAAAACAACTCGTTTTAAGCTCATGATTACTAGTTACCTAAATTATAGTTAATACAGATATTACTACAGCTAGCACCTTGTCGGCCGATTTTAACCTTGTTTAACGCTTAATTAGAATCGAGTTTCTACTCCAAGTTTAAAACATAAACAACAACTAGTCGACTGTCATTTATCTGTCTAGGATAAGTGCGTAGGGTTGGGGGTGAACTGGTCATAATGTAGTTGGAGGGCTATGTCGTTTTAGTCAGTGCTGGCATGAGGCCAAGGTGATTGACAAATGGAATGAAATTTTTATCAGAAAATAACAAGGGGAGTTTATTTTCAATACAAAATGTTGCAAATATAACGTCAGTTGTTTTGCGAAGCTTAAGTGTAACTGGAACAATCTCCTAATAGGTATACTGTCCCCGATTAGTGCCACCCTAAGAGTGTTGAGAAACTCAAGCACCGAGTGCGTGAATTGACCAATCGTTCCTGGGGCGTATCCATGTTAACAAAGATTCGAAAACTCAGCGTCTATCTACGAGGATGGATCAACTACTACG
>Ga0316189_10001038_pt1 | contig 27641 bp, 17 predicted proteins | sample LowCovwburrow_MG_FD_204930 | JGI IMG/M metagenome (GOLD analysis project Ga0316189, IMG submission 204930) | Coastal sediment microbial communities from Maine, United States - Lowes Cove worm burrow | ecosystem: Environmental > Aquatic > Marine > Coastal > Sediment | place: USA: Maine...
AGGAACTGAGGAACTGAGGAACTGAGGAACTGAGGCGAAGCCTGGCTTGACCGGGGCGTGTCGCAGCGGCCAAGCTGCGCGGCGTGGGCAGCCCTCGCGTCATCAGCGACCCCGAGGATCCGGCGGTCGCCTCCTACCGCGGCTCGGACGTCCGCTCCTCGGTCGCGGCGGGTCGCTTCGTCGCGGAGACCGAGATCGTCGTCCGGCGCCTCCTCGAGAGTCCGCTTGAGGTCGAGTCTGTCCTGCTCACCCCGGGTCGTCTTGACCAGCTGCGCGAGTCCCTGAGCGACGCCGGGCGCGGGCGGCTTGCGGCGGTGGAGGTGCTCGTCGCACCGCGCAAGCTGCTCACCGAGATCGTCGGCTTTGAGCGCCATCGTGGGGTCGCGGCCTTGGCCACGCGACCGCCTCCGCGGGACCTGGAGGCCGCCGTCACCGGCCGCGATGTCCTGACGGTCCTCATCGCCGAGGGGATCGCCGATCCGCAGAACATCGGCACGATCCTCCGGGCGGCCCGGGCCTTCGCGGTCGACCTCGTCCTCCTCGGGCCTCGCTGTGGGGATCCATGGAGCCGGCGGGCGAGCCGAGCGGCGATGGGCAACAACATGGCGATGCGCGAGACGATCGCCTGCGTTGATGACCTGGCGGCGACGATCGCCGGGCTGCGCAGCCAGCTCCCGGAGCTTGCGATCGCCGCGGCGACGGTCGGGCCAGCGGCGCAGCCCCTGGCCCTTTGGAGAAGGCCCCGCAAGCTCGCCCTCGTCGTCGGCAATGAGGGCGCTGGGATCAGCGATGCGCTCCTGCAGCTCGCTGATCACGAGCTGACGATCCCGATGGCCGCCGGGGTCGACTCGCTCAACGTCGGCGCGGCGACGGCCGTGCTCCTCTACGCCGCTGGCGGCCTCGTACTCCCGCAAGAGATCTAGGGCGATGTCCTGCGTCGTCGGGGCGCCCTCGTCGAGGGCTGACTCCGCGTTTTGCGGCGAGCCTGCGCCCCCGCGAAGAGGAGCAGGTGTGGCGGCGACGGCCTCATGAACTCGGCGACGTGGAGGCCAAGGAGGCCGGCCCGCGACGGGTCGACGAGCTCCTTGCAGCGGATGATCGACGAGAACTGAGCGGAGGCGAGGGAGGACGAGAACCGAGCGGAGGCGAGCGGAGGCGACGGAGGAGCTGCGCCTGGCCAAGTGGTATACGGGAGAGCGATTCGTGAGCCTGACGGCCTAGCGGTGGTCGCGAGGCGTAGGAAAAAAAGGAGCTGAGCATGCAGGAGCAGGAGACCAAGAGCGGAGAGAGCGGAACCCTGGCGATGGGCCTCGCCGGTCGTCATGTGGTGGTCACCGGAGGGACCGGCGGCCTCGGTCCGGCGGTGGTCGGAGCGTTCGCCGAGGCCGGCGCGCATGTCCACGTGCCCTGCGTCGAGGGGACGCTCGCGGACGAGGCGAGGATCTCAGGGGTCGAGTACACGCTCAGCGTCGATCTGCGCGATGAGGCGGCCGTGACCGGCTACTACCGCGCCTTGCCAGGGCTTTGGGCCTCGGTGCAGGTGGCAGGCGGCTTTTTCTGGACGCCCTTCGCCGACGCCACCCGGGCCCGGCTCGACCAACAGTTTGAGCTCAACGCGGTGACGGCCTTCCTCTGCTGCCGTGAGGCGCTCGCCCGGCTGCGCACCCGCGGTCGCGGCGGTCGTCTGATCAACGTCACCTCGCAGGCGGTGGACCAGCCGAGCGCCGGCATGAGCGTCTACGCGATGAGCAAGGCCGCGGTGTCGGCTCTCACGGAGTCGCTCGCCGCTGAGGTCCGCTCTGAGGGGATCTGGGTCAACGCGGTCGCGCCGTCGATCATCGACACTCCGACCAACCGCGCGGCGATGCCCGACGCCGACACCAGCGCTTGGACGGCGCCGTCGCGGATCGCCCCCACGCTCCTCTACCTCGCGTCGCCGGAGAACAAGTCGGTGACCGGCGCGATCATCCCGGTCTAGCCGATGCCTGTCCGCTTCGGGGTCCGCCGCACCGGCGCATGACCCCCGGAGATATGGTCGTCTCTTCGCTCGAGGAGCGAGCCTTTGCGGAGATCGAGTCCGACGTGGTCGGGCTCGACGTGGTCGGGCTCGACGTGGCGGGGTTCAATGCGGAGAGGTTCGACTCGACGATCCTCGTGGTCGAATTTGTGCGGAGGAGAGTGAGCGCCCGGGCCCGGGTTTGCTCGACGAAGGTGAGAGTGCATCGCACTCGGCGGACCTCGGAGCGCGTGAACGATGATCCGAGCGGGCTGGGCTTGACAGGCCTCGCATCCTCGAATACACCAACATCGCTTCGCGGCTGCTGATGCGAAGTCCATAGACGTCGAGCTTCGAGGGACCTGTCTTTTGGTCCAGCTCTTCGTGACCGTGCGATGCCCTCGCCTCCGGGGGCCTGTGTCCTCAGACGGGGCGATCTCTGATCGCGCGCGCTCACCTGCCCTACGCCCATCCGCTCGCTCGGAGGGCGCGGAGGCGTTGGGGCCCTGCGCGCACCTTGGTGCCACAATGCAGCCGAATAGCCGAAATCACAGCTCGCCGACCGAGGGCGAGAGGCAGGAGCGATCCGTCCCTGTCGACAAGCGCCTGTGCCGACGCCTCGCGGCGCTCGCACGAGCTGGTCTTGAGGTCAGCCTCGATCGCGGAGTCTACAGCGTGCGCCTCTCCGAGGGTCCACACGCGCCGGCGGCCGAAGTGCTCCTGCCGGCTGATTTCCCGGTGGAGGGCAAGGCCTTGCGTCAGCTCGCGGAGCTGGCGGCGGTACGTCACCCGGCGGGCGGCGAGATCCGTCATGTCTGCGCCTCGCCGGACTTTCATCCCGGAGACTCGGGGGTCGCGATCGGCTCGGTCGTCGCCAGCGAGGGGATGGTGATCCCGGCGGCGGTCGGCTCGGACATCAATTGTGGGATGAGGCTGCACGTCGTCGATCTCAGCGTCGACCAGCTCCTCGCCCGCAAGGGGGCGCTCATCGACCGCCTCCGCGGCGACTTCTTCTTTGGCTCGCGGGATCTTCCCTTCACGGCCCAGACGATGCGGGCGATGTTCCGCGAGGGGGTACGCGGCTGGCTCGACGAGGTCCGCCGCTCGCCGTTGGGGATGCTCGCGCGGGTCGACCTCGGGGCGATCGAGGAGGAGATCGAGCGAGTACACCTCGGCGGTGCGCTCGGTGGTGATCCTCGCTGGGCGCCCGAGGACATCACCCCCGCGGAGGGGATCGTCCGCGACGGTGGGATCGCGACGATCGGCGGCGGCAACCACTTCGTCGAGTTCCAGGTCGTCGAGGAGATCGTCGACCGCCACCTCGCCTACCGCTGGGGGGTCCGCCAGGGGCAGGTCGCCTTCATGATCCACTCGGGCTCGCGCGGGGTCGGCAAGCACATCGGCGCGACCTGGCGGGACCGGGCGCGGGCGCTCTGGCCTGAGGGGGAGCGCTATCCCCGGTCCGGGCTCTTCGCCCTCTCAGAGGCTGGCGAGCCGGGCGCTGTCGCGGCCTACCTCGAGGCGGAGGCGACCGCGGCCAACTACGGCTTCGTCAACCGCCTCCTCCTCGCCGAGATCACCCGCCAGCGACTGCGGGAGCTGCACGGTCCCGTCGCGGCGCCGCTGGTCTACGACCTGCCCCACAACATCACCCTGCCGCTCTCGGGCGGCAGCTCCCCGAGCGGCTCCTGGGTCACCCGCAAGGGCGCCTGTCCGGCCGGCGAGGGGCAGCCGGTGATCATCCCGGGGTCGATGGGGGCGTCGTCGTTTCTCCTGGTCGGCAGGGGGGCGCCGCGCTTCCTCGCCTCGGCCTCTCACGGCGCCGGGCGGGCTCGGTCCCGCTTCTCGATGGGGCGAAGGCCGCGAAGCGAGGCTGAGCTGGGGCTTTGTGGGGTGGAGTGCATCACCCTTCGCGAGGAGCGGCGGATCGAGGAGGCGCCCGCCGCCTACAAGCCGATAGGTCCGGTGATCGACTGCCAGGTCGCCGCGGGGATGGTCGACGTGGTCGCGCGGATGCGGCCGCTGATGACCTTCAAGGCCTGAGCGCCCCGGAGTCGGCGGCGGGCGTCGACAAAGACGGGAGAGAGGCTGCGCCCGGCAACCGGGGAGCGTCAAAGACGCAGAGCTGTACCTATATTTGGGCCGCGCTACTTCAGGTCAGGTCGCTTCACGTCGCGAGGGCTGCTCCTTCTCGTCGAGGATGGCCTCGTGCGTGGCTGTGAGGGGTTGTCGATGCTGGTGTCCGCGGCTTGCGGTGGTCAGCGTCGTCGAATCACCGACCACAATTGAGACGAGGAGGGGCCTGCTTGGCTCCTCCTCGTTCTCTGTTCGGCCTGGCCGTTTCGCCAGGTAGGCGACGACGGCCAAACTGTGGTCGGCTCAGCTCTCGCTCGGCGCGCGGCCGCTGATGAAGAGCTTCCCTGCCGAGGGGACCCAGGTCATCTTCATGCCCTTCATGAGCGCGAGGTTGATGTACCCGCCGAGCTCGAAGGTGGTGCCGCTGATGATCTGCTGGAGGTCCGGGTCGGGCGGGTTGTTGGCGAGCACAAGGCCGCCGACGCCCTTGGTCACGTAGTCGCCGACGGCGACCTCGCGGAAGTAGACCATCTTCAGGCCCTGGGTCGGATCGTCGAGCTCGTCGAGGTCGCTCGGGCGGTTGCCGCTCTTGAGGTAGGTGCGGCGGGTGACCGCCATCCCGGCCTTGTAGCGGCCGCCGATCCAGGCGAAGAAGGGGAACTCCGAGCCGTCGAGGAGCACCTTGGTGATCGGCACCAGGAGGATGTGCATGTCGAGGAGGAGGAGCGGGGCCTCGGCTGCGCCTGGCGGCGGACCTGCGGGGGCCTCTGCGGTCAGCTCGAGGCTCGAGTTCGGGAAGTCGAAGGTCACCGAGCCGAGACGGTTGAACACCTGGCGGCCGAAGAGCATCCCCGGGACCTCGCCGATCGAGGCGTAGGGCGAGAGGTCGTCGACCAGCGCCGGGATGCTCTTGATCTTGAGATCGCCGATCTTGACCTCGGGGACGAGGACGACGTCGAGCTCGTCGGCGCTGCCGATAGGCTTCACCTTGCCCATCGACTTGAGGCCGAGGCTCTTGGCCAGGTCGGCGTGGATCCGGGCTTCCTCGCGCAGCTCAAAGAAGATGACCTGCTGGAACTCGCCGCCGATCTCAGCGCCGGTGTACTTGAGGCCGGCGTCGACGTCGAGGCCGGCGCTAGAGGAGCCCTTCGTCCCCTCGACGGTGATCAGCGGACCCTTGCCCTCGAAGGGGCGGATGAAGGCTGCGAGCGCCTGGACGATCGGCAGCATCGGGTCCTCGCCGAGCACCGGGAAGATGGCGTCGACCGTCTTCACCGCGTTGTCCGCGTCGGCCATCGCGTAGTAGCTCCAGAGCTTGGTCAGGAGCGGATCGACCTGTTTGGTGTCACCGTTGGCGGCCTGATCCGCGAGATCGATCGCCTCCTTGTGGTTGCCGGCGGCCTGGAGGTTGCGGGCGAGGCCGAGGAGAGCGCCGAAGTTGGTCTTGTCGATCTCGATGGCCTCTTTGAAGGCCTTGGTCGAGGCCTCGTAGTCGCCGGCGCGCCAGTGCGAGGCGCCGAGGACCGCGTAGGCGTCAGCGTTGTTCGAGTCGGCCGCGAGGGCATCGTTGGCCTTCTTCCGGGCCGAGACATAGCGGCCGCGCGAGAGGTCGTCGTTGGCCTGGTCGATGAGGGTCTCGGACTTGGCCTTGGCCTTGGCTTCCTCAAGGTTGTTGGCCGAACTCGCGGTTGAGGAGCCCTCCCCGTCCGGGTTTTGGGTCTCCCCCTTCTTGCCGCAGGCGGCGAGGGCGATCACGAGGCTAGCGACGGTCAGGGCACGGAGGCTGCGCTTCATCTCTTCTCCTAGGACATCGCCGGGGCGCGGCGACGTGCGGGGGAGCATACCCGCCCGCTCCGAGCCCAGCAACGGCGCTGCGTCGCCCGCGTGTGGAGGGTCGCACCCGGCGAATTCGGCAGGTTGCGGCCTCGGGAGGGGGTCTTGCGCCGCTGGCCGGTATTTGGCCCTCGGGGCGGGCCGCAGCGCTTCATTGGGCCCCTTGGGCGCAGGAGGCTGGCGATCCTCCGCGGACGGTGACCTCGGCAGAGGCGACCGGAGCAGCTCTCGCTTCGTCGGTGCGGCGATCGTCGACGCCCGCACTTCCGATACAACTACAACTACAACTACAACGCCCCAGGAGCGGCTGTGGCGCGAATTCTAGGGCTGGAAGGGGTCGGCGGGAGCGAGCGGTGGGCCGCTGAGTCGCCGGCGCCGTCGATGGTCAGCTCACGCCGGCGGGTCGCTCTGGCGGAGGAGCCAGAGGCCGGGGAGGGCGAGGAGGAGGGTTCCGCCGAGGCTCAGGAGGTACATCAGGGCGATAAAGCTGGAGATCAGCTCGCGGCTGGCCGCGCTGTCCAGGAAGAGGCTGAGGCCGGCGAGGGCGCCGACCTGGAAGGAGCCGGCCTGCGCAGGTCCGCCCGGGAGTTGGATGCTGAGGCCGATCGCCGCGACGATCGCCGCCGCTTCGGCCGCGCCGAGCCCCAGGCCGCAGGCCCGCAGCACCAGCCAGAGCTGGGCGGTCGTCAGGGCCCAATAGACAAGCGACCAGAGGATGAAAGGGATCCCCTGGGCTGGTCGCCCGAGGGGGCGGATCGCCGCTGCGACGTGGCGGATGAGCTCGGCGGGGCGGGGCCCGAGGCGGAGGCCGGAGATCGCGGCATCCGGAGCCTTGGCGACCGCGATCACCGCGACCAGGCCGAGGCCAAAGAGCGCCGCCATCATCTGGCCGACCCCGCGGACCTCTGCGATCGCAGCGGCGCCCGCGGTCGGGGTCGCGAGGGTGAGGCCGCCGAAGAGGAGGCCGACGACCATCAGGCCGTCGACGACCCGCTCGGTCGCCACGGCGGAGATCGACTCGCTGAGGCCGATCCCTGGGATTTGCGACTGACGCAGGAGGAGTGGTCGCGAGAGCTCCCCGAGGCGAAGAGGGAGGAGCATGATCACGGCGAAGGAGAGCCAGCCGCTGCCGTAGAGGACCCGCGCAGGCAGCCGCCGCAGCGCCCCGTGGCTGGCCGCGCGGGCGAGGGGGTCGAGGGCGTAGCGCAGGCGCAGGGCCCGGATCGCCGCGTAGGGCAGCTGAAGCGCGATCGCCCAGAGGAAGAGGTCTGGGCGGGCGAGGTCGAGCGAGCTGGGGATCACCTCGAGGCGTCGCGAGGCGAGGATGAGGAGGATCGCCCCGCCGACCGCGGAGAGGGCCCAGGTGAAGACCGTGCGCCGGCGCCATCGAGGTCTCTTCTTGTCGGCTCTTGCGTCGGCCCTTGCGTCGGCTCTTGCGTCGGCTCTTGCGTCGGCTCTTGCGTCGGCTCTTGCGTCGGCCCTTGCGTCGGCCCTTGCGTCGGTCGCCTGGGCCGCTCGCCCTTGCGCCTTCGAAGCCTCCTGGCGAGCTGCGGTCGCGTCGGCGCTCAGATCGTGCCCTCCGTGGGGGTCGCTGGCTCGGCCGGGTTCGCGCATCGGCGGCGAGACTACACCGAGACTCGAGACCGGGGGTCTCGACCTCGCGGGACGGCTCTGACGGCCTGGGGCTTCGTCCGTGGAGCAGAGCCGCCCTGGCCGACGGCCACCGGGATCTTCATCGTTCGTTCGTTCGTTCGTTCGTTCGTTCGTTCGTTCGAACGAACGATGAAGTTCCATTCACTCGCGATAGGCTAGCTGGCGCGGAGGCGGAGCGTCGAGCTGTCGTCCTCGACCTCCCCCTCGAGCTCCACCGTGACCGTCTCGCCGCGCGGGTATTCGCCCGCGAGGATCCCCGTCGCCAAGGGATTGAGGATCCCGCTCTGGATCAGCCGCTTGAGCGGCCTAGCCCCGTAGACCGGATCGTAGCCGCGGGCGGCCAGCCACTCCTTGGCCCGTCGACTGACGTCGAGGCTGAGCTCGCGGTCGGCGAGGCGGGGCGTCAGCCGTCGGAGCTGGATGTCGAGGATCTCCATCATGTGCTCGCGTCGGAGCTGGTGGAAGGGGATGATCCCGTCGAGCCGGTTCAAGAACTCGGGGCGGAAGGCCCGGCGCAGCGCCTCGGTCCGGGCCTTGGCCTCCTCCTCCTCGCTGAGCCCGCGGTCCATCAGCTCGGAGCCGACGTTCGAGGTCATCAGGACGATGGTGTTGCGGAAGTCGACGACATGACCCTGGCTGTCGGTGAGGCGGCCGTCGTCCAGCACCTGGAGGAGGAGGTTGAAGACCTCGGGGTGGGCCTTCTCGATCTCGTCGAGGAGGACCACCGAGTAGGGCTTGCGGCGGACCGCCTCGGTGAGCTGACCGCCCTCCTCGTAGCCGACGTAGCCGGGCGGCGAGCCGATCAGCCGCGACACCGCGAACTTCTCCATGTACTCGCTCATGTCGATGCGGATGACGTTGCGCTCGTCGTCGAAGAGGAACTCCGCGAGCGCCTTGGCGAGCTCGGTCTTGCCGACGCCGGTCGGCCCGAGGAAGAGGAAGGAGCCGGTCGGGCGATCGGGATCCGAGAGGCCCGCGCGGGCCTGGCGGACCGCGTCGCTGACCCGGCCGATCGCCTCATTTTGGCCGATCACCCGGCCGTGGAGCTTGTCCTCCATCGTCAGGAGCCGCTGCTGCTCGGTCTCCAGCATCTTCGACACCGGAATGCCGGTCCACTTGGCGACGATCGCGGCGATGTCCTCGTCGGTGACGACCTCGCGGAGGAAGGAGTCCCCCGAGGTCTGGGCCTTCGCGACCGCTTCGCGGGCGGCCTCCCGCTGCTTCTCGAGGTCGGGGAGGGTCGAGTAGGTGAGCTCCGCGGCGCGCTCGTAGTCGCCGTCGCGCTCGGCCCGGGTCGCCTCCGCCTTGATGTTGTCGATCTGCTCGCCGAGCTCCTTGATCGCGGAGATCCGGTCGCGCTCGGACTGCCAGCGTGAGCGCATCGCCGCGACCTCCTCGCGCAGTGACGCCAGCTCAGTCTCGACCTCGAGGAGGCGGGCGCGGGTCGCCGGCCCCCCTTCGCCGGCCTCTCCCTCGCGGGAGAGGGCGGTCCGCTCGATCTCGAGGCGGGTGATCCGGCGCTCACGCTCGTCGATCGGCAGGGGCAGGCTCTCGATCTCCATCTTCAGGCGGGCGGAGGCCTCGTCGATGAGATCGATCGCCTTGTCCGGGAGGAAGCGGTTTTGGATGTAGCGGTGGCTGAGCCGAGCCGCGGCGATCACCGCAGCGTCCTGGATCCGGATCCCGTGGTGGGTCTCAAATTTGTCGCGGATGCCCCGGAGGATCGCGATCGTGTCGTCGACCGAGGGCTCGTCGATGACCACCGGCTGGAAGCGACGCTCGAGCGCCTTGTCCTTCTCGATGTACTTTCTGTACTCGTCGAGGGTCGTCGCGCCGATGCAGCGGAGCTCGCCGCGGGCGAGGGCCGGCTTGAGCATGTTGGCGGCGTCCTGCGCCCCCTCTGCCTTGCCCGCGCCGACCAGGGTGTGGAGCTCGTCGATGAAGAGGATGATTCGACCTTCGGCGGCGGCGACCTCTTTGAGCACGGCCTTGAGCCGCTCCTCGAACTCGCCGCGGTACTTGGCGCCAGCGACCAGCGCCGCGAGGTCGAGCTGGATCAGCTGGCGGTCGCGGAGGCTCTCTGGGACGTCGCCGCTGGCGATCCTGAGGGCGATCCCCTCAGCGATCGCGGTCTTGCCGACGCCGGGCTCGCCGATCAACACGGGGTTGTTCTTGGTTCTCCGCGAGAGCACCTGGAGCGCCCTGCGGATCTCGATGTCGCGGCCGATGACCGGGTCGAGCTTGCCCGCGCGGGCGACCTTCGTCAGGTCGCGACCGTACTTCTCTAGGGACTCGTACTTGTCCTCGGGGTTCTCGTCCTCGACGGTCTGCGTGCCGCGGATCTCGGCCAAGGCGGAGAGCAGGAGGTCACGGCTGACGCCGAGATCACGGAGCAGCGCCGCGGCCCTGACCCGCGACTTGAGGGCCTTGTCGGAGAGGGCGGCGAGGATCAGGTGTTCGGTGCTGACAAAGCGGTCGTGGAGGGTCTCGGCCTCGGTGGCGGCGAGGTCGAGGAGCGTACGAAGCTCTCGGCTGACGCTGAGGTCGCCGCCGCCGCTCATCCGCGGCTGCTTGCTGAACTCTGCGGTGATCGCCCGCTCGAGGGCGGCGCCGTGGGCCCCGGCTCGCTCGAGGAGCGGCCTGACAAGGCCTCCCTCTTGCTGCAGGGTCGCCATCAGGAGGTGCAAGCTGCCGAGCTCCGGATGACCCAGATCGTTGGCCATCGCCTGTGCGTGGGCGATCGCATGACGGGTTTTGACGGTTGCGGACTCGGGGCTAAATGCGGCCATACTGTGTTCCTTCGGCCCTTGGGGCCGGTCTGATCGGTTGCCCTGCTAGGGTGTTCATGATCTTTGGGTGCGCAAGGGGAGAGGTCTGGGGCCCATCGAAGACGTCGATGCGATGGGTCTCAGCGCTGTGGGCTCGGGGGCTCTTCGGCCGCGGTCGTCTGTCGTTGCATGCTTGCGCGTAGGGACCTTCCACGGCACTGTTCGCCAGTGCTGGCCTGTCCCCGATCGCCCCTCGCCGCCGCGCCGACGGGGCTCCTCATACCGGCGATTTTTGCCGGCACCCGCTCTCGGTCCCGCTCTCGGTCCCGCTCTCGGTCCCGCTCTCGGTCCCGCTCTCGGTCCCGCTCTCGGTCCCGCTCTCCTTCGCGAGCTGGGGTCGAAAAAGAATCTGTCCCTGCGAGCAGATCAGCAGAGCCTGAGGCGAACGCGGGGGGGATGCCCACCGCGTCGACGGGGGCCAGGGGTGGTGGCAGCCTGCAGGTTGTCCCGACCGGAGCTGTGGACACCCGCCTCCCCGTCGGGGTCGGCGCCGACGGGAGCCATCCCCGTCAAGCTCGCGCGGAGGAGGTCTTCACCTGCCCGCAGGTGAGAGAAGCTGGCCTATCCGGGGATGGTGGCCTCGGGGTTCGCTATAGATGGTTCTCCGTTCGCCAGGACGGCCCTCGATCGCTCTCCAGACCGTCGACGCAGGGCTCGAAAGGGATCCCGAGAATGCCGAAGAACACTACGCTTGGATCGCGCCGTCCGACCCCATCGGCGATGGTCCGGCGGCCCCCGCGGGACTTCGCAGGGCTCGGGAGCCCGGGGTCGCCTGCTCCTGGCGCCAGCTCAGTCGCCTGGGGTCGCTCGGCGTCGACCGGCCGGAGGGCGCCGAGGTGACGGGTTCGCTCGCACTCGCGCTGACCGTCGCTGTCAGCGGTGTTTCGGCCCCCGAGGGGGAGATCCCCGGCGGCTATTATGAGTTTGGTGAGGTCCGCGAGCGGGAGCCTGACGAGGGGGACATGAACAGGCTCATCGGCAGCATTCTCTTTCCGCTCGGGGTTCTCCGCGCGGCGGGTGGCGTCGCCATCCTCATGACCGCCTCACCAGAGCGCTGCAAGGGGAACTACGGCCAAGGGGTGGCCGATAAGACCTGTTCTGGCCTTCGGACCTACGGCTGGGTCGGGATCGGCTACGGCGGGCTCATGGTCGTCACAGGGGCGACCTTCCTCGGTCTCGGTTTGGTCCAACGTTCGCGTCATCGAGCCTGGAAGCGCCGCAACAACATCGCCATCGCCCCCGTGCTCCAGCGCGGAGGCGGCGGGGTGAGCTTCGCCCTGCGCTTCTGATCGGCGGCGACGAGGGGTCTTCCTTCACCCTATCGTGACACTCACGTGACAGCTCTCGGTGACGCCGATCACCCCCCCCGAGCGGGCGTGCTCGCGACATCGCAGATGCAGACAGCGCGGAGGCGCTCGGATCGATCCTCGAGAACTTTTCTCCGGAAGGTCGAGCCCCGCCGGTGTCACACCGACGTCATGCTTTGCTCATGTCAGCCCCGCGGCCCCGCACTTCGCGCGAACGACGACCGCCTTGTTTTGCGCTCGGCGATCTTGCTAGTTTGTCTGCGCGGTGTGGCGGTCGCAGGCCGATGGCCGTGACGATCGTGTTGTACCCACTGCCCGACTTCACCCAGAACAAGACCGAGGATTGAACTTATGAAGCGCTCTATTGCCGTACTCTCCGCAACCTTGCTTTCGCTCACCGCCTGTAACGGCGGCTCCGAGGACACCGAGACCGATGACTCAGGCGTCACCATCGCGACGATCCAGCCGACCGCGACGATGACCGCGACGATGTCCGCGACCGCCACCGAGAGCAGCACGAGCTCGGACACGGATTCGACCACCAACAGCTCTGAGAGTGAAGCGACGACCAACACCACGGGCAACGAGTGCGTCGAGGACGGCGACTGCGATGACGGCTTCCTCTGCGAGGAGGGCTCCTGTGAGTTCGACCCCTCGGACTGCGGCGAGGCGACGATCGAGATCCCGATCACCACACCGAACGTTGTCCTCGTGCTCGACAAGTCGGGCTCGATGGTCGCCAACTCCTGGGATGGCGACGGCGATCCGAACAGCCCAGACGTCACCCGCTGGTTCAGCCTCTTCAACGTCGTCGAGTTCATCGCCACCGAGTTCGACAACTCGATGAACCTCGGGATGGTCCTCTACCCGTCGAAGAAGGCGCAGTCGCAGTACAACATCATGGCCTGCCTGGTGGAGCCCAGCCCGGACGTCGAGACGGCGCCGGGCAACGGCGCGACGATCCTCGCGACAATGCCGCCCGAGGGGGCGACCAGCGCTCAGATCGCCGGTGGCACCCCGGCCCGCGCCGGCATGATCACCGCGATCGACCACCTCTCGGGGATCCAGGACGGACTGCCGCAGTTCATGGTCCTGGTCACCGACGGCGCCGCCAACTGCTCGCTCGACGCCGCCAGCGAGGAGGAGCGCTTCGAGATCTACGATGGTGCGCTCTCGCAGACCGTGACCGAGGCCGCCGGCAATGGGATTCCGACCTTCGTCGTCGGCATCGACATCAAGGACGAGACCTCCGAGACCAAGCAAGACGGCAACCCGGACGCGACCAACACGTTCGAGCAGCTCAACGCCCTCGCGGTCGCCGGTGGCGTCCCGAAGAACGACCCCAACGAGCAGTTCTACAACTCGCAGAACCAGATCGAGCTGCAGGACGCGTTGACGGCGATCGCTCAGCAGGTTCTCCCCTGCGTCATCGACCTCGACCCGATCCCGGTCTATCCGAAGTTCGTCGAGGTTGAGGTCAACGGCACGAACTACGGCAACACGGAGGTCACGGACTGCGACACCGAGGACGGCTGGCAGTTCGTCGACGAGACCTACGCGCAGATCAAGCTCTGCGGCGCCGCCTGCACTGGCTTCCAGGGCAGCGGTAACCTCGACGCCCAGTACAAGTGCCCCGGCTCCGGCTGATCTCGCCGAGCCTACCCGTGCACCTCGCGAGCTTCGGCTAGAGCTCGCGGACAAGAAAAGACGAGGGACGCTGCGGCGGCCCTCGTCTCTTTTTGTGGGCAGACCGCTTGTGGGCGGAGCGGGGAAATGGTGCGTGTCTGCTCGATGTGTCGTCGCTCCTGCCGTGAGAGCCGGTCGTCGCCGGCCTGTGTACGGGCGTCGCTGACGAATTGTCGGGCGCCCGCGGATCGCCCCGGAAGGTCGCGTGTTCGCGGTGTCTGAGTGGGTGAGGGGGGCTGATGCCCGGGATGTCCCGAGAGGCAGCCGGCCCCTGGCGCGGAGACCTGCGCCCGCGCTCACTTGACTACGGAGATCACGCCATGACGACCACCCACGCCTCGCGCCCCCTGAGCACCCTGAGCACCCTGAGCACCCTGAGCACCCTGAGCACCCTCACCGCGGCGCTCTGCCTCGGCGCCTGCAATGCGCCGGATCCCGGAGCGGAGGATGATGAGACCGGGATCGAGACGCTCACGCCGACGCCTACGGGTGGCGATAGCGAGACCGACACCGCGACGACCGATGACTCCGGCGATAGCGAGACCGGCGATACGGAGACCACGGGCGGCGAGCCAGAGTGTGAGGTCGACGAGGACTGCGAAGACGCGACGCTCCTCTGCACGGAGGACAAGATCTGCGACTTCAACCCCGACTACTGCGGGGAGGCGAACAACAGCTTTGATATCGTGACCCCGAACGTCGTGCTCGTGCTCGACAAGTCGGGGTCGATGGTCGCCAACTCCTGGGACAACGACGCCGATCCGGAGACCCCCGAGGTGAGCCGCTGGTACTCGCTCTTCAACGTCGTCGAGCTGATCGTCGGGGACTTCGACGCGTCGATGAACATGGGGATGGTGCTCTACCCGTCGAAGAAGGCGAAGGCGGAGTACAACGTCAACGCCTGTCTCGTGGAGGCGACGCCAGACGTCTCGGTCGGGCCGCACCAGGGGGAGGCGCTGCTCTCGAGCATGCCGCCAGAGAACGCGACCGGGGTGCAGATCGCTGGCGGTACCCCGGCGCGGGCCGGCGTTGTCGCGGCCTATGAACATCTCCTGGGGATGGAGGACGGCCTGCCGAAGGTCGTCGTCCTGGTCACCGACGGCGCGGCGAACTGTTCGACCGAGGCGGAGGACGAGGCCTCGCGCTTTGAGGTCTACGACGCGGCCTTGACCCAGGTCATCGCCGACGCCCACAGCGAGGGGATCACGACCTTCGTCGTCGGCATCGACATCGCCGATGTCGAGTCGGAGATCAAGCAGGACGGCAACCCCGACGGGACCAACACGTTCCAGCGGCTCAACGAGCTCGCGATCGCTGGGGGGATGCCGCAGGAGGGGGCGGCGGCGTTCTACGACTCAAAGAACCAGATCGAGCTCCAGGAGGCGCTGACCCAGATCAGCGAGGACGTGCTGAGCTGCGAGATCGCCCTCGAGCCGGCGCCGGTGTTCCCTGACTTCATCGAGGTCTCGGTGATGGGCACGTCGTACGGCTCGGATCCTGTCGAAGACTGCGGGGCCGAGAACGGCTGGAGCTGGACGACCCCCGAGAAAGACACGATCCTCCTCTGTGGCGCGGCCTGCTCGACCTTCCAGATGACCGGTGCGCTCGACGCCCAGTACCATTGCCCAATTACGAAGTAGGACAGGCCCGAGCGGGCGAAGGCGCCGTTCAGAGGCCCCCGCGATGTCCGGAGAGCCGCAGCGCCGATGGGGGCGCGCTCCTCCGGCGTCGCGGGGGCTCACGCGATCGCCCGCTAGGATCGGACGAGGCGCGCGGATGGGTGCAGACGGCGCACCTTCCCCCGCCGATGAGCGCGAGGGCGCCTGTCGGGAGAGTAGGGGCGCTTGTCGGGCGCTTGTCGGGGGGCCGTACTCCAGAAGATGGGCGCTCGGCCGGTGGGCTCGGCTGGGCTCGGCTGGGCTCGCCTGGAGGGCTCGGCTGGTGAGCCCGGCGCTCGGCCACCGCGAGGTCCGTACAGGCACTGACGCGGGGCGCTGCTATCCTCGGCTACGTGATGCCGCTCTTCGCCATGCTCTCCGCGCTGGTCCTGACCGCCGCGCCACTGCCGGCGGATGTCGGGCTCGGCGTCCCGAGCCCTGGGCCGCAGCCGATCATCGGCGGTGACTCTGTCGCCCTCAGCGAGTGGCCGAGCGTGGTCGCGCTCGTCGGCATCCAGGGCGGGTTCACCTCGAACACCGCCAACCTGTGCACTGGGGTGCTCCTCGACCCACAGACGGTGCTCACGGCCGCCCATTGCCTCGAGGGTGCCGAAGACTTTGACCAGATCCTGGTCGTCTTCGGCGACACGATCTACACGGTCGACGACAACCGACGGACGACCGGCGTCGACTTTGGCGTCCACCCCGGCTTCTGCCTCGGCGAGTGTGACGAGGACGTGTATGACTTCGGCTACGTGGTCCTCGCGGAGCCGGTCCAGGGCGTCTCGACGATCCCGCCGCTGGTCGATCAGGCGGAGTGGGATGAGCTGATGGTCGCCGATCATGAGGTGCTCCTCGTCGGCTATGGCGCAATCCGGGACGCGGAGGCCGAGGACTCTTCGCCGCCGCTGAAGACGGACGAGGTCGGCCACAAGCGGGCGGTGACGACGGTGCTCAACAGCCTCTCGTCGACCGGTCTCGAGTTCTTCGCCGGACAAGAGGGGCGCGACACCTGCAATGGTGACTCGGGCGGTCCGGTCTTCGCCCAGCTCGAGAGCGGCGAGTGGCGGCTCGTCGGGATCACCTCCCGCGGGGTCTCGCCCTGCGGCAGCGGTCGAGGGGTCTACGGTGTCCCCTACGCAGTGTTGCCCTGGATCGCCGAGGAGACTGGGGTCGAGCTCTTGCCGGCGAGCTGCGCCGAGGCGCGGTGCCTCGACATCGCCCCGTCGGAGGAGAAGGGGCGTTGCTCCGTGGTCAGCCTAGAAGAGAGCCGCGCACCGTCGCTCTTGGGGCTCGGGCTCCTCGTTCTCTCGGTCGTGGGCCGTCGACGACGGTCCTACTAGTCGGCGGCGACGTCTCCTGCCCGTTCGAGCGTCACGTTGCGCGAGACCAGGGAGATATCGCCGCCGTGGGTTTGGCTGTGATCGGCCGGGCGCGCGGCGCTGAGGGTTCGGCTCTCTACGGTCTCGGGGAGGCCGTCGGCGATGTCCCAGATCGTCGCGTCGATGGGTCCTTCGGCGGCGATGATCGCCCGGAGCTCGACGCCCTCCGCGGGGACGCCGACAATTCCGTAGTGGCGGGCGCTCGGGTAGCGTTCGAGCTTTCGCTCGGGATAGGGGGCGAGGGTCACGTCATCGATCGCGAGGGCTCGGACGCCAGCGCTCTCGGGCAGGAGGAGGGCGGCTCGGCGGGCGCCCCGAGGAGAGCGCAGGCGGAGGGTGATAAGCCTGCCCCAGGGGCCAGGTTGGTCGTCCAGGAGCTCTAGCTCGGGCGGCGCGAGGTCGACGTCCTCGGCGGCGGCGATGTAGCTCTCGTCGTCCTCGCCGGACCAGGCGAAGCTCTGGGCGGGCGCGTCGGCGAACTCGATCGTGTCGCGGAGCGCGGAGGGGACACCGCCCGGGCCCTCCGCGACAAGCCAGCGGCTCTCTTGGCGGTCGGCGTCGCGGTGGAGGACGAGGTTGAGGCGCCGGGCCCGGCTAGGGCTGTGGGCGGGGGCGAGGAGGCTGGCGATCGAGGCGATGATCGCGATCGAGGTCGTGAGGAGGAGGCCGAGGCGTTGGACCCTCCGGGGGGCGGCGAGCCAGAGGGGGCCCATGAGGCCGACGAGCAGGGCGATCGGGGCGAGGGCGATCGCCCCGCCATGGCGGCCGAGGCCAAAGAGAAGCTCGACCCGGAGGGCGGCCTGAAACCACAGAAAGGCCGGGACTACGAGGCCGAGGAGCACCGCGGTGACCGGCAGGGCGCGACCTCGGGTGGAGAGGAGCCCTGCGGCGGCGATGAGGACCTGGGCCGCGAGGGCGGGGAGGAGGGCCACGCTCGCGCCGGGGGCGACGACGGCGACGAGCAATGTCAGGAGGGCGAGGGCTGACCAGGCGCCGCCCCACAGGGCGATCGGGGGGAGCTTGCGACCGACGCGGGGGTGGACGAGGATCGCTGCGCTCGCGGCGACGACGGTCGCCCAGAGGGCGACGCGAACCCGCGGTGGGTCGGCGTAGCTCGCCATCTCGGCCCCCGCGATCACTGCGAGGAGCCAGGCGAGCGCGGCTCCGCAGGCGAGCGCACAGGCGAGCTGAAGACCCCAGAGTGCGGCGCCGAGGGCCCAGCTTCGGGGGCTGAGGAACGGCTCGTCGCGGCGTTGTCTGGGCGCGGGCGGCTCCTGCAGGCGGCGGAGGATCGCCAGGTGAAGGCCGACGAAGATCGCGGCGATCCAGGGGATCAAGGGGGCGGGCGCGGTCCACAGGGTCCTGCCGAGGAGGTCGAGGTAGACCCGCTCGCCGGCGTTCTCGAGCTCGCGCTCGCTGAGCCCGTCGAGGGCGCGCAGGGCCGCGAGGGCGCTCTCGCCGAGGTGTTGCACGGAGCCCGGATCGAGCGCCTCCAGGCGATCGTTGGGCGTATGGTAGGGCGCCTTGTCCTCGCCGATGCCGAAGTCCAGGGAGAAGATCCCGGCGCGGTCATAGGCGGTGAAGTCGGTGTCGTAGGGGGTCAGGGCGTAGGCGGTCGCGGTCACGGAGGCGGCGCGCGGGCGCCCGAGGGTGGCGGCGAGGGCGGCGATCGCGGGTCCGTTGCCGGCGCTCGTCCGGGTCAGGGTCGCGAGGCCATCGTTGCCGCCGCTGTCGAGGTTGATCGCGAAGGCGACGTCGCGGGCCCAGGGGTGGCCGGCGAGGAAAGCCTCGGCGCCGATGAGCCCCTCCTCTTCGCCGTCGACGAAGAGGAGGATCAGCGGCCGACGCCGGGCATCGTCGCCGCGCTCGCGGGTCGCGGGATCGCTGAGCAGGCGTGCGAGCTCGAGGAGGACGGCGACGCCGCTGCCGTCATCGCCAGCGCCGGGCCCAGCGGCGACCGAGTCGTGGTGGGCGGAGAGGAGGATGGCGCCAGCGTTGGGGTCGCCGCCGGGGAGCTGGACGACGACGTTGTGGACCTGACCGCAAGCGGCGCTCTTGCGACCGCAGGCGCTGACGCTGTGGATCTCGGGGCCCTTCACCGGCACGCCCGCGGCGATCGACGGCGCCAGGTCCTCCGTGAGGATCGCGGCGATCTGTCGGGCGACCGCCTCGCCGGCGGAGCTGCCCATCGGGTGGGGGCGCTGGTCGCCGAGCGCTCGGCCGAGGCGAGTGAGCGCTCGTGCGCTCGCGAAGCGCGATGACGGCGTGTCGACGCTCGCCGGCGCTTGTGTCTCGAGATCGGCGCGGACGGCCAGGAGGACCAGCGCCAGGGTGCACAGGGCGAGCACGAGCTGGCCTGGAAGCCGCGTCATCGTTCGCATCGTCGCGCCTTCCATGGCGTCCCCACGATACCCGGATTCGCCTCCTGCGGGGGCCTCCGCAGGCCTCTACGCTCCAGGCCGGGAGCGGCCGTCAGAGGGCGGGCCCTGGGCGCCGCTGATACACTCGGTCGATGCGTCGACGCCAACTCGCTCTGACCCTGGGCCTTGTCACAGCGGTCATCGCCAGCGCCTGCAACCGCGGGTCGCAGACGCAGCCGGACGCCGCGGCCGAGGTCCCCGCCGAGGCTGCCGGCGGCGGCTCAGCGAACACGGGGCCGGCCTCGCCGGAGGTCGATGAGGCGCCGATGCCGAAGCTTCGGACCGGCGAGCTAGCGCCGGAGGACGGCCGCGCGCTGGTCGGCTCGGTGATCGCCAAGCACAGCGAGCGCGGGGTCGACTACGCCGAGATCAAGCTCGAGCTGACGCCTGAGGAGGGCGGGATCGAGTGGGACCGCCTCCACATCGAGGCCGACGGGCTGGTCGCCGGTCAGGTTGCGGTCGTGAGCCATAGCGGCGGCGCGGTGACGTTGCTGGTCCGCAGCGCCGCCGGCAAGACGATCCCGGCGGAGCTCGCGGGGGCGGTCTACGGTGCTCGCTGGGAGAAGGGGCGACAGGTCTGGAGCCGCTTTCCTTTTCGGACAAAGGCGAGCGCCGACGCGGGCGCGCTCGCAAAGGGGGCTGTGGCCGGTCAGCTCCCGCGGCGCTGGGTCAGCAGTGTCCGCGACGCCCTCACCGAGCGACGTTGGCTCGCCGGCCAAGCGCGGCCGACCCATCCTTGGGAGCATTTCGCCGCGGCTCGCCTGGAGGCGCTCCTTGGCGGGTCTCGGGAGAAGAGCGGGGAGACGGCAGATCGCCAGCCGCGGACGGATCTGGTCCGCTTGATGGACACGACCTCGGGGATCCTCTCGATCCAGGAGGCGCTCCAGCGCGATCGCGGCCTCCGTCTGCGCAGCGATGACGATGAGCGCACGATCGGGATCGAGAGACTCTCAGGCCCGCCGCTGGCTGAGCATCCCTTCGCGGCGATGCAGGCCCAGCTCCCCGATCCCGGGGCAGGGGCGCCAGAGCCCCTGGCCGCGGCCGCCCCCGCAGACTTCTGGTACGCCCGCTTTGACTCGCTGCCGCTCTTCCTCCGGCTCCTCGGCGAGGCCGATCGTTGGATCACCCCGCTGGTCCAGCTCTTTCAGCAAAACCCCGAGGACAGGCGCTTGGCCCAGCGCTACGAGACCGAGCTGGGGGTCGTCCGCGGTGAGCTGGCGAAGATCCTCGGCCCGCTCGCGGTCGGTCAGGTCGCGGTCGTCGGCTCTGATCCCTACATCCGCGAGGGCACCGACCTCACCCTGCTCTTTGAGGTCCGCGAGGCGACCCTCTTCAACGCCGAGCTCGACCGCCACCGGCTCCAGCACGTCGGCCGGCTCGAGGCGCTCGGCGGCTCCGTCGAGACCGAGACCCGCGACTATCAGGGGGTCGTGATCACCAGCACCCGCGACGATCGCGGTCGCCTGCGCCAGGAGCGGGCGATGGTCGGCGAGATCGGGCTCCTCAGCAACAGCCCGCGGGCGATCGAGCGGGTGCTCGACACCCTCGCCGGTCGCCATCCGCGGCTCAGCGAGGCGGCAGAGTTTCGCTACATGCGGGCGCGGGATCCCGGCGCCCATCACTTCACGGCCTTTCTCAGCGATAGCTTTATCGCGGCGGTCGTCGGCCCGGAGCAGAAGATCCAGGCCTCCCGTCGCGAGCGAGCGCTCGCCGAGCTGCTCACCCCGGGCTACGCCGCGCTCCTCTACGGCTGGCTCTACGGCGAGAGCCCGAAGACCCTCAAGGAGCTGCACGCGAGCGGCCTCCTCCTCAGCGATGAGCTCCGCCACTCGACCGGGGAGCCTATCGCCTACGAGCCGCCGGTCCTCGGGGAGAAGAGCACCCCGCCGGATCAGACGACGATGTCGGCCTGGGGTACGCCGGCCGCCCTGGTCCCGCTCCTCGACCGACCGCCGGTCAAGCAGGTCACGGCCGCCGAGGACGCGGCCTATCGCAACTTCGCCCGCGGTTATCAGAACTACTGGAAGCAGATGATCGATCCGGTCCAGGTGAGCCTGGACATCGTCCCCGCCAGCGACGATGTCCGGGGCGGTGAGACGGTCGACATCGACGTCCGCGTGCTGCCCCTGATCGACGCGACCGACTACCGCGATCTCGAGCGGATCGTCGGCACCCGCCGGGTCGACGTCAACCCGCTCGGCTCCGGTCTGCAGGCGGTCTGGGCTGTCGGCGCCGACTCGTCGGTCCGCAACGATCTCGACGGCCTCATGCGGGCGGCCTCGGGCAAGCCGGAGCTCGGGATCGGCTGGGTCGGCGACTGGGTGATGGTCGGGGTCGAGGATCGGGTGGCGATCGCCGACCTCTTCACCTACGTCGACGACCGCGTCCAGCTCCCCGACCCTGACCGCAAAGAGCTCGATCCCTTCAGCGATGATGAGCTTTGGATCCGCCTCGGCTCGGCGCCGGTCTACGCCGCTGCGGCGGTGAAGAACACCGCGGCCCTGGTCGCGACGCTCGGCGGGATCCGAGCGTTGGTCAACGAGGTCGCGCCGGGGACCGTCGACTGGGGCGAGCACAGCACCTACCGCGATCTGCCGATCGTCCGGGTCGGGATCAAGCCCGACGCGCCGCTGATCCGCAGGCCGAAGATCGCCGAGGCCTTCGCCCTCTATTACATCCAGACCGGCGAGGCCTTTGTCATCGCCGTCGACCCGACGGTGCTCCACGCGGTCGCCGATCGGCTCCTCGCCGGAGAGACCCCAAAGCCCGGGCAGGACGACGGCGCTCAGCTGATCGTCGAGGCCCGCTCGGAGCCCGGCAAGGCGATGTGGACGGTGGGCTCATGGCTCTTCCAGGGCGAGGCCGTCGCCGCTCGCGGGGTCGCGGAGCGGGCGGCCGAGATCCTCTACTTGGGCGCCCCGGGTGCCGATGGCCCGGCGCTCCTCGTCGCGCTCGGCCACGCCTACCTCGGCGGCGCGCCGTTGAGCGCCCGCGGCTCGGCGAGCTTCTCCCTGGGGCCGACTGGCGCTGGGGATCCGGCGTTTGGCACCCCGCTCAGCCGGGTCTTCCCGGAGCTCCCCCTGCCGGAGTCGCCGGTCGCGGGTCTGATGGCTCGCCTGCTCGGCTTCCGCGTCGAGGTCTCGTTCGACAAGGAGCCCGCTGCCGCCGGGCCGGACGCTCGCTCGCTGCACTCGCACCTGCGGATCCACCTCGGCCCTGTCTAGCGGCCCGTGGTCCGCGCCCCGCGCCCCGCGCCCCGCGCCCCGCGCCCTCGCTGGTTGCGGCTGAAGAGGGTGCTCTCCTGCTCGGGGCCCTTGGCCGTCCGCCTCGGCTACGACGGTGGGCTCCTCGCCCCGTTTCCGAGCGCCTCGCATGAGCGGTCCTTCAGGACAACAACGAAAGCTATCCAGCGCTTCCCATCACTGAGCCTATTGATAAGATCACGGGGCAAATGAGCTCGAGGCATCGGTGGAGGCCCAGGCTAGCCAGGGCTGCGATGAAAAGCTTCGTGCCAGACGGACGCGACGACATGCGACACGCACGACGAGCACGGACCCCCCACACGGCGCTCCTGATGGTCCTGCCCCTCGTCGGGGCGCTCGCTGCCTGCAGCGACGGCTCATCCGGTGTTTCGCAGGACGCCGCGACGGTGGGCGAGCCGGACGTGACGGTGGGCGGCAGCGAGGATGTCGACCACGAGAGCAAGGACGTCGCCGCAGATGACGAGGAGCTCTGTCCGGACAGACCGCCCGTGCACTGCCTGCTCGAGGAGCTGACGGCGGACCACGTGGATCCCGACTACACTCCGGGCAAGGCCATCGGTCTGGTGGTGGGCGTGGCCAGGCCGGGTGCGCGATATGTCACGGGCTTCGGCGCCAGGACCCTCGGCGGCAGCGAGCCCCCCGACGCGAGCTCGATCTTCGACATCGCCTCTGTGACCAAGCTCTACTCCGGGTACTTGCTGGCGCGCGGCGTTGAGAACGGAGAGCTGCAGCTCGACGACACGCTGGAGAAGACCTTCGGCACAGACGTGCCCACGTACTCGGGCCGCTCCATCGACCTGCTGGACCTGGCCACGCACACCTCCGGACTGCCGAACTATCCGAACAACCTGCTCTTCCCGGGACCCGTGAATCCCACCCGCGACTACACCCTGCCCCTGCTCGAGGAATTCCTCGCGTCCCACACCCTGACCGTCGAGCCGAGCACGAGCTTCGTGTACTCCAACCTCGGGACCGGCATCCTGGGACACACCCTGGTGACCGCCTCCGGGGAGGCGAGCTTCGACGCCCTGGTGCAGCGGGAGATAGCCGGCCCCCACGGCCTGCCCGACACCGCCGTGACGCTGAGCACGGAGCAGCAGGAGCGCAAGATGCAGGGGTACGCTGACGGTGAGCCGGCGCCGGCCGTCGACATCGGCGAGCCCCTGCAGGGAGGCGGCGCGCTACGGGCGACGGGCGACGACCTCCTCCGCTTCTTCGAGGCGGCCATCGACGGCACGGACCCGACCTGGGACACGGTGATGACACCGCGGCGCGACAGCCCCAACGGCATGAACGCCCGGACGGGCCTCTTCCTCAACGTCGAGGACCTCGGCACCCACAACCTCTACTCCAAGAACGGCGGCGCCCCCGGCTTCTCTAGCCAGGTGACCTTCACCGTCGACCCTCCCCTCGTGGTCGTGCTCCTTTCGAACATGAAGGCTACCGAGAGGCTCTACCCGCTGTCGCGCACGATCCTCGAAGAGCTCGCCACCTTCGCCGAATTCTGAGCTCGAAGCTCGAAGCTCGAAGCTCGAAGCTCGACGCCGCGACCGAGCTCCAAAAAGGCCGAGGCCGAGGCCGAGGCCGCGGACGCATGAGCTGAGAAGAGCTCGACCCTTGCGAAGCGATCACGCGTACTTGCGGAGCAGGTACCGCCGGCCGCGGCGTTGCAGGGCCGGCAGCGGTGCCGCCGTGCTCGTCCGGCATCACCTCGCCCGCTTCCTCGAGCGCGTAGAGGAGGGCAGTCATGCCCTCCTCCCCAGCTTCGTCCAAGGCGAGCTCCGCGGCTTCGCCGTCTGTGGCGACTTTTCGCAGGGGGCGGATCGTCGCAGGCCGCGGTGATCGGGAGAGCGCCCGCGCGTCGTGACGTCGTGACTGCGCGAGGTTCGTCGGCGCGGCGAAGGGGGGAGGGCGGCGACGTTCCAGCCCTACTTCGACCCACAGGCCATGGTGACGGTCGGCAGGTGGGCGGCGACGTGCTCGCTCCAGCTCTCACCGTCGATCGCGACCGTCCCCTCTTCGCCGGCGTGGACGCCGATGATGAAGGTCGCGGCCTTGGGGATCATCGCGTCTGCGAAGGCGCCGATGTCGGTGGTCGCGTTGCCGTAGGCATAGTCGAAGCTGTAGCCCTCGCTTTGGAGGTCGGCGAGCGCTTCAGCCTTGTAGAGCCGGGCGGCGTCCCCCGGGACGAGCTTTTCTGAGAGGATAAGCCGCGAGCGCGCGGGATCCATCGGAAACCCGTGCTCGACGAGCCAGCGCTCGGTGGCGGCGGTCGAGGTCTCGCCCGTCCCGCCGAGCACCCAGGTCTGGGAGCGCGCCGTCAGGTAGAGGACGAAGTAGCCGCGGTCGGCGTAGGTCTGGATGAGCTCGACGGCGGACTCCCGCGCTTTGGGGTCGTAGGTGCCGTCCTCCTTCTGCTTTTCCCACTCGTCGTTGCTGAGGGTCAGGGTCTCGTCGATGTCGGTGACGATCGCGAGGCGGCACTCTGCGCCCGTCTCGGACTCCCCCTGCGAGTCGTCGCCGCAGCCGCCGAGCGTGAGCAAGAGCGCGCTGGCGAAGACCTGAGGTAGGCGTAGTGCGTGCTTGATGTCCACGTGTGCTCCCTTTCGCGACGCTAGCATGGGGGGTTGTCGGGCGATGACGGTAAGCTTTGCCGGGGCGTTGCCGGTGACCTCGGCGCTCTCGACGAACTCGGCCCGCTAGCGGCGGTGGAGCTGGGTGTGGGGATCCTGCTGACGAGCGGTCGACTCGGCGCACACGCCGACGTCGCTGTCGGCGGGCATCTGGCCGACGACGAAGGGTGTGTGACATCCCTCGAGGATGTTCTTGCACTCGGCGCCGCCGCCCCCCAGATCGCAGATGGGCGTGCAGCACTGGTCGCTGGAGCAGCTCGCCTGCGCTCCTCCGTCGAAGCAGACGAGCCCCGGAGCGCAGTCCTGGAGGGTCGTGCAGGCGGCATTGTCAGCGCCGGCGTCGGTCGCCGAGTTGAGGCAGACGAAGGCCTCCTCGGCGACCAGGAGGTAGCAGCCCTGGCCCTCTTCGCAGGCGGGCGCGAGGGGGTCGCAGGGCGTCACGCAGAGGGGGAGGAAGCCGTCGTCAAAGGGGATACAGCGGCTCCCCTGGGCGCAGGTCCCGGAGACCCCGGGATCGCAGAGCTCGACGCAGTGTCCAGGGCCGAGCTCGCCGCTGGCGTTGGTCATGCAAAAGAGACCAGTGGCGCAGTCATCGTTGTCGACGCCGCGGCTGCAGGGCTCACCCGTGCTCTTGTCGCCGAGGAGCGGCACACAGTGGGTGGAGTCGACGCAGCACTCGCCCGGGTCGCGGACGTAGGGAGAGCAGTGCTCGCCGTCGGGGCAGTCTTGGGCGCCGGGGTTGCACTCCTCGACCGGCGAGGCCTCGGGCAGGAGGAGGAAGGTCCCGCTCGCCTCGGTCGCCTCGCTCTCCGAGGTGAGCGTGTCGGTGACGGTCTCCGCGCTCGGCCCTGGGCACGCGCTCAGGAGGAGCGTCGCCGCCAAGGAGAGCAGCGCGCCGACCCTGCCCTTGGGCAGGCTCTGCGCTTGGCCGTGGGGAAGACGCTTGAGCGGGTCTGTGGTCGGTCCTGCGGTCGGGCGAGAGGTGGGTACTGTCATCAGCACCGTCATCGGCATTGGAACCGCCGGAGAGCCCGACGAACGACGACGCTCGCGCACAGGCCGATACTACCATCGGCGCTCTCCGCAGCGGGTTCTTCGGAGAAGTGGAAGGGCTGCGCTAGGGGGTCCTCAGGGGGTCTATGGCGGGACTCGCGCAGAAATTTCCGGGTGCGCAAGCGGGGGCGAACGTTAGCTTGGAGAGGATGGTAGGGGGGCTCAGGACGCGCCCGCGGAGGGGGGTCTGGAGAGGTTGAGCGGCTGGTCGAGGATCGTCGTGCTCGCCTCGTGCAGCGCCATCACGGCCTGCTCCTACCCGGCCGCTCCCTCGGAGCAGGTGTGGACGCCCCCGGGGATCGCCCTGCGCGAGGACGGGTGGCTCTGCGGAGAGCTCCACGCCCACTCCGACTACAGTCATGACGGCGAAGACACCGTCGCCGCGGTCGTCGGCCTCGCCGCGTCGCTCGGGGCGAGCCCGGTGACGACGCTCTTGCCCGAGTATGTCGACGATGGGCTCGAGTTTCTCGCCCTCACCGATCATCGGACGATCGACGGGCTCGCCGATCCGGGCTGGACCAGCGACCACCTGCTGCTCATCGGCGGTCAGGAGTACGGGGACACGTCGCGGACAGGGCACGGACTGGCCTGGGGGATCGATCGCCTGATCGTCGAGGACCCGGGCCTGGACGGGGTCACAGCGGCGGACGTGGTGGCGTCGATCGCCGAGGTACACGCCCAGGGGGGGGCCTTTGGTGTCGCTCACCCGACGCTGGGCGACTACCCCTGGGGCTGGGACGTCCGCGGCGCGGACAGCATCGAGGTGTGGAACGGCGGCTGGTCGAACGAGTCGCCGACGATGACCTCAGCGGAGCTCGAAGGGCTCCTCGCGCGCGGCGCAGAGGGCAGCGATGCCCTCGTACACGCGGTCGGGCTCCAGGGCGCGGGAGGCTCGATGCAGGCGCTGGCGATGTACGAAGCTCTGCTCTCGGAGGGGGTGCACCTCGCCATCACCGGCGGCTCGGACCGCCATCAGCTGCGGGCGCCCGGTTTTCCGGCGACGCACGTCCGGGCGCACAGCGACGACGTCGCCGGGATCGTCGCCGGGATCCGGGCGCGTCACACCTTCGTCTCGCGGACGCCGACGTCGACGCAGCTCCTCCTCGAGGCCCGCGTGGGCGGGGTCGAGTACGGGCTCGGAGATCGGGTGCCGGTCCCTCTGGGGGGCGCCGAGGTCGAGCTCAGCCTCCGCGTCGGTCGGGGGCTTGGCGGCCGTGCGCTCCTGATCTCGGGGGGGGACGAGCTGCCCGTAGGGGACATGCTCGAGCGGGCGGAGCTCGACGAGCTGGTGCAAACGTACGACGAGCGCTTCACCGTCTCGCTGTGGGCGGAGCCCGGTCGCTGGGTCTATCCGATGGTCTGGGACCCGCTCTTCACCCCTGGCCTGACGGAGGAGGAGTCCGCTCGAGTTCGGGCCCTCGCCGAGGCGACCGTCGGCTCACGCCTGGAGGAGGAGTCTCTTCTCCTTTGGTTGGCCCAAGACCTCGGCGGCGAGGGGGCGCTCGACCCGGCGCTGTGTGGTCCTGTGGGCTGGTCTCCGGGCCAGCTCCTCTGCCTGCCGGAGGATACCCGCGGGGTGACCCTGCTCGTCCCGGACATCTACGACCGTGCGCTCAACGTGATCACCGCAGAGGACGCGATCACCGAGTGGACGATGGGCGCGATCGGATCGGCGGTGATGTTTGTCGAGGCTTGAGCCAATGTCGGCAGTGCGGCTCGGAGCGCCCATTCTCGCGTTGTCGGCAGCGTCGCGGTCGCCGGAGCGGTCGTCGTCGCCTCGGTCGTCAGCGTTTCGGTCGTCGTCGCGGTCAGGGCGCTCGTCAGGGCGCTCGTCGGTGCCCCTGTCGGTGCCC
>Ga0316189_10001039_pt1 | contig 27618 bp, 26 predicted proteins | sample LowCovwburrow_MG_FD_204930 | JGI IMG/M metagenome (GOLD analysis project Ga0316189, IMG submission 204930) | Coastal sediment microbial communities from Maine, United States - Lowes Cove worm burrow | ecosystem: Environmental > Aquatic > Marine > Coastal > Sediment | place: USA: Maine...
GTTAATGACTATTACCAGGAGAGCCTCATGTCGGTATGTAAAATAATGAGCGCCATGCAATGTGCTTTAAATACTACCAGGGCGATAGATTTTTTGGCGCCGTTGGCGATGCGTTTTTACTTAGCGCCTGTGATGTGGATGGCTGCCAATACCAAATGGAATCCGCTTGATGCCAATAGTTCATTAGATTCGACCATTCAATGGTTTGGTAATCCTGATTGGGGCTTGGGCTTGCCTTACCCTGAATTGTTGGGTTACTTAGCTTGGAGCACAGAATACTTTGGCGCTATTTTGTTAGTACTGGGCCTTGCTGTACGTTGGATTTCAATTCCGTTGATGGTGACCATGGTTGTGGCTGCTGTGACGGTGCACTGGGAAAATGGTTGGTTGGCGATTGCTGAACCTAATGCACAATTAGAGGCTGGCCGTGCTTTATTAAAACAACATGGTAATTACGACTGGTTAACTGAAACCGGTAACTTCGTTATTTTAAATAATGGTATCGAATTCGCTACCACGTATTTCATCATGCTATTGGCCTTGTTCTTTATGGGAGCAGGAAAGTATTTCAGCATCGATTACTGGCTAGCAAAAAAATATATGAATTCATAAGAGAGACTGCAATGCATTTTAAAAACAATAAATTAGGTTTATTGAAAGAGCATGATGTTACAGATGAAAAACTGTACCTAAACAGACGTCAGTTCATTAATAAAGCTGCATTGTTGGCAACAGCGACGGCATTACCCTCAGTGGCTTGGGCTGAGAGCAATGATGCACCATCGCCAACTTACAAACATTTGCAAAAAAGTCCATTCTCAGCTTCGGAAGCGTTGACTGACTACGAGGCGGTCACGACTTACAATAATTTCTATGAGTTTGGTGTCGGGAAGGACGATCCTGCTAAGAATGCAACCGCATTTCCTGATAAGTCCGAACCTTGGCGCGTTGTGATTGAAGGTGAATGTGACAATCCCGGTGAATACGACTTAGATGATTTAATGAAACCCTTTACGCTGGAAGAACGTATTTATCGTTTACGCTGTGTCGAAGGTTGGTCAATGGTCATTCCTTGGCATGGCTTTTCCCTAGCAGACTTATTGAAACAAGCTAAACCGAACTCAAAAGCCAAATATGTTGAGTTTCATACACTTTATAATCCACAACAAATGCCTGGCCAGCAAAGTAGCGTCTTGCAGTGGCCCTATGTAGAAGGTCTAAGAATTGACGAAGCCATGAACCCATTATCATTTTTAGCCACAGGACTTTATGGCAATGACTTGCTAGGCCAAAATGGTGCGCCACTCCGCTTAGTGACGCCATGGAAATATGGTTTCAAAAGTATTAAGTCAATTACTCAAATTCGTTTCGTTGAAAAACAACCCGTATCATCATGGATGAAAGCAGGACCCGCGGAGTACGGTTTCTATTCAAATGTAAATCCAGATGTGTCTCACCCACGTTGGAGCCAAGCCCGTGAACGCCGTATAGGTGAGTTTTTGAAACGCAAAACAGAGCTCTTTAATGGTTATCAAGAACAAGTAGCACACCTCTATACTGACATGGATCTGAAAAAACACTTTTAATACAGTGTGAGGATTGAATAATGTCTAGTCGATTATTTAAGATCAGTGTTTTTATCGTCAGCTTAATGCCAGCAGTAGCTTTGGTTTACGGTCTGCTTAATGATCAATTAGGGGCTAACCCAATCGAGACATTAACCCGTGATACCGGGGAGTGGGCTTTACGTTTTCTATTAATCACATTGGCCGTCAGTCCGCTCAGGTTACTTTTCAGTTGGCACTTCTTAGCAGCTATCAGACGAATGTTAGGACTGTATAGCTTCTTTTATGCATCAGTTCATATGTTGTTATATGTTTGGTTAGATCAATTCTTTAACTTAAGCGATATTATTAACGATATTATTGAACGTCCTTTTATAACCGTCGGTGTTATCAACTTTTTAGCTTTAATTCCTTTAGCGCTAACATCAAGTGATGCAATGGTTAAGCGCTTAGGAACTGAACGCTGGAACCGGCTACATAGCCTTGTTTACTATATTGGCATTGGTGGCGTGATTCATTTCTTTATGCTCGTTAAGAAAGATATTACTGAACCGGTCATTTATATTGCCATATTGGCAGTATTACTAGGTATTCGCTTATACCGTTATAGTCGTCGTACGTTAATCGCGACATAACAATGTCTTTCAGGCAGAGCTGATTTTGATAATTAGGCTTCAAAATTATTTAAAAACTCCACTTAAATAGGCCACTTAGCTAGATACAGCCTCACTATAGGTATAAATCCCAATAAAAACTGTTACAATACGATGCTGTTTATAGCGTTACTATTTTTGAAGGTATTTATGACTGATTTTGTTGATAACGATCCACAAGAAACTCAAGAGTGGCTAGACTCATTAGAGTCCATTATTGAGGTAGAGGGTGGTAACAAAGCACATTATATTCTAGAAAAACTGATTGATATGGCACGGCGTTCAGGTGTCAACCTACCCTATAGTGCCAATACGGCTTATGTAAACTCTATCCCTGTCGATCAGCAACAACGCATTACTGGCGATCCAGAGATGGAACATAAGTTACGGTCATATATTCGCTGGAACGCGATGGCGATGGTCACCAAGGCAAACCTTAAGCCCGGCGCCGTGGGCGGACATATCGCTAGCTTCTCATCGGCTGCAACACTCTACGATGTCGGTTTTAATCACTTCTTTAAAGGTGATAACCATGGCAATGGGGCAGATTTGGTCTTTTTCCAAGGTCATTCATCACCAGGTATTTATGCCCGATCTTTCCTTGAAGGGCGCTTAACAGAAAAACAATTATTGAACTTCCGTTTTGAAGCGGATGGTGAAGGCTTGTCTTCATATCCACATCCTTGGTTAATGCCTGATTATTGGCAGTTCCCAACTGTATCAATGGGCTTAGGACCATTATTGGCTATCTATCAAGCACGGTTCATGAAATACATGGATCACCGTGAAATCAAACCGACGGCAGGCCGTAATGTCTGGGCCTATTTGGGCGATGGTGAAATGGATGAACCTGAATCTTTGGGTGCGATCACTTTAGCGGGTCGTGAGAAATTAGACAATTTGACCTTTGTGGTTAACTGTAATTTACAACGTCTTGATGGTCCGGTACGGGGTAATGGCAAAATTATCCAAGAATTGGAAGCCATTTTCCGTGGTGCAGGTTGGAATGTTATTAAAGTGATTTGGGGTTCTGAATGGGATCGTTTAATCGCAAAAGATAAAAGTGGTTTGCTATTTAAACGTATGGAAGAAGTCGTTGATGGTGAATATCAAAACTATAAATCAAAAGATGGGGCGTTTGTACGCGAACATTTCTTTGGTAAATATCCCGAACTATTAGAACTTGTATCGGATATGACAGATCAGGATATATGGCATTTAAGCCGTGGTGGCCATGATCCAAGGAAGATTTATGCTGCCTATAAGAGTGCTAGTGATCATCAAGGTCAACCTACCGTTATTTTAGCTAAGACAGTAAAAGGTTATGGTATGGGTGAGGCCGGAGAAGGCCAAAATACCACGCATTCTCAGAAGAATATGTCAGTAGAGCATATGAAGCGTTTTCGTGACCGTTTCAAAATCCCTGTCTCAGATGAACAAATTGAAAATGATGTGCCATTCATTACCTTAGAAGAAGGTAGTGAGGAACAAAAATACTTATTAGGAAGACGAGAAGAACTAGGTGGGTTCCTACCGAAACGCAATAATACCGCGCCATCATTAAAAATCCCGGATCTTAAAATCTTCGATGCGGTATTAAAATCAAGCGGTGATCGTGAAATTTCGACCACGATGGCATTTGTGCGAATCCTAACTGCCTTAATCCGTGATAAAGAAATTGGCAAAAATATCGTGCCAATTGTTCCTGATGAAGCGCGTACATTTGGTATGGAAGGTTTATTCCGTTCAGTCGGTATTTACTCATCATCTGGTCAAATGTATGAGCCTGAAGATTCAGGTAAAGTGATGTGGTACAGAGAGGATACCAAAGGCCAAATCTTGCAAGAAGGCATTAATGAAGCCGGTGCAATGGCAGAGTGGGTGTCGGCGTCAACAGCGTATTCAAACTATAACGTCAATATGGTGCCATTTTATATTTACTATTCTATGTTTGGTTTCCAACGTATTGGTGATTTGGCGTGGTTAGCCGGTGATATTCAAGCCAAGGGCTTCTTGCTGGGTGCGACGGCAGGGCGGACATCGTTAAATGGTGAAGGTCTTCAACATCAAGATGGCCACAGCTTAATTCAGGCGGGTACGATACCTAATTGCATCAGTTATGATCCTACTTATGCTTACGAAATGGCTATTATTGTTCATGATGGTATGCGTCGTATGTATGAAGACCAAGAAAGTGTTTTCTACTACATTACAGCGATGAATGAGAACTATACACATCCTGCGATGCCAGAAGGTGCAGAATCCGGCATTTTGAAAGGCTTATATCAGCTTAAGTCAGGTGGTAAACATAAACTGAAAGCACAATTACTCGGTAGTGGTACGATTTTACGTGAAGTCGAAGCGGCTGCTGAGCTATTAGAAAAAGACTGGAAAGTATCGGCTAATGTCTGGAGTGCGACCAGCATGAACGAATTAGCCCGAGAAGGTATGGCTGTGGATAGGTATAACCGCCTTCATCCAAAAGAGGACAATAAGCGTAGCTATGTTGAAGAATGCCTTGATGATCAACAAGGTGTTGTTATTGCGTCAACAGACTATATGCGCATGTATGCTGAGCAAATTCGCCCATGGGTGAAAGCACCTTATGCAGTATTAGGTACCGATGGCTTTGGACGCTCTGACACACGTGAAAGGTTAAGAAGCTTCTTTGAGGTAGACCGTTACCATATTGTCGTGGCAACATTACACACCTTGGCTGAACAAGGCCAAGTGACGACTGCTGTTGTCGACAAAGCAATCAAAAAATACAAAATTAATGCTGACGCGTTAGCACCGGTTAAAGGATAAAAATGGCAGATTTAATTGAAATAAAAGTACCTGATATTGGTGACTTTGATGCAGTAGAAATTATCGAAGTCCTTGTTGCTGTTGGTGATAGTGTAGAAGAAAACCAAGACATTATTACACTTGAATCCGATAAAGCCGCGATGGAAATCCCCTCACCATGTGCCGGTGTGATCAAAGAATTGAAAGTATCGATTGGCGATAAAGTTAAACAGGGCGACGTGATTGCTTTGGCTGAAGCCAGCTCAGTTGGTGCATCAGACAAGCCCGTCACTGAGCAAGCTAAGCCCGAAGTTGAAACCGTTGCAGTCGTGGCTGAAGTCATCAAAAAAGAAGTTTCGCCTACGCCTGAGTTGGTTGAAATGGCACCGTTTGCGCCGGACAATAACGCGGGCGTGAAACATGCCCATGCTTCGCCTTCAGTACGTCAATTTGCACGTGAACTGGGCGTGACCTTGAGCAGTGTGGCTGGTTCAGGTGTTAAAGGGCGTATCACGAAAGAAGATATTCAAAACTTCGTTAAACAAAAGATTAATACACCGGCAGCAGGCGGATCAGCGATCCCGCCAGTGCCTGTCGTTAATTTTGAGAAGTTTGGCGATATTGAAAATGTTGAATTATCTCGGATTAAGAAAATTTCTGGCAAACATTTACACGCTTGCTGGCTAAATATTCCTCATGTTACGCAATTTGATGAAGCAGATATCACAGAATTAGAACAATTTAGAAAAGAAAACAAAGAGTCTGCAGCCAAACAAGGCGTTAATTTGACACCACTGGTTTTCATTATGAAAGCGGTGGTGGCGAGTCTTAGAAAATTCCCGGAATTGAACTCATCATTGAGTGAAGATAAAGAGAATTTAATTATAAAATCGTACTACAACATAGGTGTTGCCGTTGATACGCCGAATGGTTTAATGGTACCAGTCATTAAAGATGTCGATAAGAAAGGCTTTTTAGAAATAGCGGGTGAATTAGGCGAAATCAGTGGGCGAGCACGTGAGGGCGCATTAACAGCGAAAGATTTACAAGGCGGCACGTTCTCCATTTCAAGTTTAGGCGGGATTGGCGGCAGTTTCTTCACACCGATTGTCAATGCGCCAGAAGTCGCTATCTTAGGTGTTGGACGTCATAAAATGCAGCCAGTTTGGAATGGTAAAGAGTTTGAACCTAAGCTGATGCTACCGTTATCAGTTTCTTATGATCATCGTGTGGTAGATGGTGCCTTAGGTGCACGCTTTGTAACGCATTTGAATCATATGCTATCTGATATTAGGAAGGTTTTATTATGAGTGTGGTGGAAATAAAAGTCCCTGATATTGGTGATTTTGATGCAGTAGAGATCATCGAGGTCCTCGTTGCTGTTGGTGATAGTGTCGAAGAGAACCAAGATATTTTGACACTAGAGTCAGATAAAGCCGCGATGGAAATTCCAAGTTCTCATGCAGGGACTGTCGTGAGTCTCAATGTGGCTGTGGGTGATAAAGTAGCCCAAGGTGATTTGATCTTAACCCTGGAAGTAGCTGGTGCAGAAGTGGCAACACCCTCCGAGCCTGTTGTAAAACAAGCTGCTGTTGCATCAGAAGCGGCTGCCATAGAGTTATCTGCAGCGCCTGCTGCTGCCATAGCATTATCTACGACAGAGAGTGATATGCATGCCGAAACAGTGGTGCTGGGTTCAGGCCCAGGTGGCTACACGGCGGCTTTCCGTGCGGCAGATTTAGGCCAACAAGTGATTATGATTGAACGCCATGCCCGCATTGGTGGTGTTTGCCTTAATGTCGGTTGTATTCCATCAAAAGCCTTATTACACACAGCGCAAATCATTAATGAAGCAGCTGGTATGGGTGACCATGGTGTGACCTTTGCTAAACCAGATATTGATATCCGCAAAATAGAAAGTTGGAAAAACAGCATTGTTGAAAAACTAACCGGTGGTTTAAAAGCGCTGGCTAAACAACGCAAAGTTGAGATAGTACAAGGTGAAGCCAGCTTTAGCGGCAGTCATACCTTACAAGTCGATACAGCTGATGGCATTAAAACAATTAGCTTTGATAACTGTATTGTCGCAGCGGGTTCTCGCGTCACTAAGATCCCTGTCTTTCCCAATGATGATCCCCGCATGATGGATTCAACGGATGCGTTGGATTTAGAAAATATTCCACAAAAACTATTGGTGATTGGCGGCGGTATTATTGGTCTTGAGATGGCCACCGTCTACAATGCCCTAGGATCAGATATTACGGTTGTTGAATTACAAGATAGTCTAATCCCCGGTGCTGATAAAGATATTGTTAAACCGCTATTAAAACGAGTGCAAAAGCAATACGAAGCGATTTACCTCAATACTAAAGTGACGAGTATTGATGCTCAAAAACAAGGCTTGAAGGTCAGTTTTGAAGGTAAAGATGTGCCGAGCACAGCCGTTTTCGATAAGATCTTAGTCGCGGTTGGTCGGATGCCGAATGGCAAACTCATTAACGCTGAAGCAGCGGGTCTCGCCGTTAATGACCATGGCTTTATAGAAGTGGATGCACAAATGCGGACTAATGTGCCGCATATCTATGCCATTGGTGATATTGTCGGTCAACCGATGTTAGCCCATAAAGCAGCGCATGAAGCTAAAGTGGCTGCAGAGGTGATTTCAGGTCATAAGGCTGCGTTTGATCCCATGACGATTCCTTCTGTGGCTTATACCGATCCCGAAGTCGCTTGGATGGGTAAGAACGAAGCGGAAGCGAAAGCAGAAGGCATTGCCTATGTCAAAGGGGCATTCCCATGGGCTGCCAGTGGTCGTAGTTTAAGTATTGGTCGTGATGACGGTCTGACTAAGGCCTTATTTGAGAAAGAAACTGGCCGCTTGATTGGGGCGGGTATTGTAGGTCCTAATGCTGGTGAGCTGATTGCTGAGGTGGTATTGGCATTGGAAATGGGTGCTGATGCGGAAGATATAGGTATGACAATTCATCCCCATCCAACCTTATCTGAGACCTTAGGTTTTGCTGCTGAGATGGCGGAAGGCAACATTACTGACTTAATGCCGCCTAGAAAAACCTTACATTCTAAATAGCGCACAAAGTGCAGTTAAAATCAGTTTTAACTGCACTTTGTTATTGCTGGGTCCAAAAGGAAGTAAAAGCGTTTGTCCAAAGTGAAAAGTTGTAGATGAAACAACAACTAACAGCACTAAGGCCGCCCTTAAAATGGGCTGGGGGTAAACGTTGGTTGATTCCAAAGCTAACTAAGATCTGGTCTAAACACAATGAATCACGTTTAGTTGAGCCTTTTTGTGGTGGGCTGTCTGTTGCACTCGGTTTACGACCAGAAAGAGCTTTATTGAATGATGTAAATCCAGCACTTATTAACTTTTATCAGCAATTACAGCAAGGTCTGGCCTTAGACATTGCTTTAGAAAATGATGAAACCTTATATTATCAACACCGAGAATTGTTCAATCTGCTGAACCTTGAAAACAAACATCAAACCCAGTCGAAAGCAGCACAATTATTTTATTATCTGAACAGAACGGGCTATAACGGCCTATGTCGATTTAATCAGTCTGGTGGCTACAACGTCCCGTTTGGGCGCTATAAAACAATCAATTATCAACGTGATTTTTTTCATTATCAACAACAGCTTAAGCAATGGCAATTCGCTCAACAGGATTTTGCTGAACTAGAGATCCAGGATGATGATTTTATCTATGCTGATCCTCCATATGATGTGCCATTTAGACAATATGCACAGCAAGGTTTTAGCTGGGATGATCAAGTGCGCTTAGCGGAATGGTTGTCGCAGCATAAAGGCCCAGTCGTTATTTCAAACCAAGCGACTGCACGCGTTAAGGTGCTTTATAAAAGTTTAGGCTTTAAACTTCGTTACCTTGATGCCCCGAGGCGAATCAGTTGCAAAGGTAATGGTCGACAAGTGGCGAAAGAAGTGCTCGCACTACGCGGGATTTGATACAATAGCGCGATATTTTTGCTATCACCCTATATACAGGAATCACCATCGCATGTCCCAGAACGCTCCTAAGATCAATAAAGTCGTCCTTGCCTATTCTGGCGGTCTTGATACCTCGGTTATTTTAAAGTGGCTACAAGATGTTTATGATTGCGAAGTAGTGACTTTTACTGCCGATATTGGTCAGGGTGAAGAAGTAGAACCCGCACGCGAAAAAGCCAAGGCAATGGGGATTAAAGATATTTATATCGAAGATCTACGTGAAGAATTCGCGCGTGATTATGTGTTCCCGATGTTTCGTGCCAATACTATTTACGAGGGCGAATATTTATTAGGCACGTCGATTGCCAGACCCTTGATTGCTAAACGCTTAATTGAAATTGCTAAAGAAACAGGTGCCCAAGCGATTTCACATGGCGCGACAGGAAAAGGCAATGACCAAGTACGTTTTGAGCTAGGTGCTTACGCATTAAACCCAGATATTAAAGTTATCGCACCTTGGCGTGAATGGGATTTAAATTCTCGTCAAAAATTACTCGATTATGCGGAAGAACACGGTATTGCTGTCGAAATGAAACTGGGCAAAAAATCACCTTATTCTATGGATGCCAACTTGCTGCATATCTCCTATGAAGGTGATATTCTTGAAGACCCTTGGAATGAACCGGAAGCAGCGATGTGGCGTTGGAGCGTTTCACCTGAAGAGGCGCCTGATACACCGACTTATATCGAGTTACGCTATAAGCAAGGTGATATTGTCGCGATTAATAACGAAGAAATGTCACCCGCAACTGTGATGGAATACCTCAATAAGGTCGGCGGTGAAAACGGTGTCGGTCGTTTAGATATTGTTGAAAACCGCTATGTCGGTATGAAAGCAAGAGGCTGCTATGAAACACCAGCAGGCACCATTATGTTACCGTCACATCGTGCTATTGAATCTATCACCGTCGATCGTGAAGTCGCGCATTTAAAAGACGAATTAATGCCGAAATATGCCAGCCTGGTTTATAACGGTTATTGGTGGTCTCCTGAGCGTGAAATGTTGCAGAAAATGATTGATGCTTCTCAGCAAACGGTCAATGGCTCGGTTAGAGTCAAACTCTATAAAGGCAATGTCACTGTGGTCGGCCGTATGTCAGAGAGCAATAGCTTGTTTGATGAAGCTATTGCTTCATTTGAAGATGACGATGGCGCCTTTAACCAAAAAGATGCAGAAGGCTTTATTAAGCTCAATGCCTTAAGGTTAAAGATAGCGGCTAAAAACAAATAGCCCAGCAGACAAATCTTATCTCCACACCGAAGTGTGGAGATAGGCCAAAAATATAAAAGCCGCTTAAAAACTATCGTTGAGAAAGACTTCATTAAGCGGTAATTGCCCTGAACGTGGCCTCGCATCTTCTTTCTTTTTACCCACTGCAATCATCATGGTGATGATATGATCATGCGGTAAATTGATGATTTTGGCGACTTTATCAAAATCAAAGCCATCCATTGGGCAGCTGTCATAACCCATTTCTTTGGCCATTAACATGATGCTCATGGCTGCAATACTGCTTGAGCGAAAACATTCATCTCGTTGTGCTTGATGATGGTTAGTGTAGTAATCTGCAATGGCTGGCAATAGGAAGTCTTGTACATCCTGTGGTGCATCTCGCCAGTAACGTTCGGGTTGTTTTTCCCAAGCATTCAAGTCCGCACAGAGTACTAATAATAGAGAAGCCTCTGTCACTTGGGTTTGATCCCAACTCGCTGCTTGGATCTGTTGACGTTTGTCTGTATCAACGACACGCACAAAACGCCAATGTTGAATATTAAAAGCAGTCGGAGATAGGATGACATGAGACATAAGCGTGTTCACTTCCACCTCAGTCATTTGGTGTTCTGGGTCAAAATGTTTGACCGATCGACGATTGACGATCGCTTCTTTAATATTCATAAAATCTCTTTAATGGTCTGAGGGTGTAAAACTAGAGCGGGTCTACTTTAATGTAGATATGTTGCTGCTCATTTTCGTGATGATGATACGTTGCTGTACCCTGTCTTTGGATATTCTTTTCATTATCTACCTGACCAAGTTCAAGCCATGCGCCAATGGGGCCAGATAAGCTAGTGATGATTTGGCTGCTATTGATTATGCCATTTTGGTTTGAAAACTCACTAAACTGTGGGTGGATATCGAGCGTGACATGCTGGTTTGGCAGAATGCGTGCTACAGCTCTAAAACCGCTTTCTATATTAAAATAGGCTGTTTGAGATTGAACAGCGAGATCACCATCACTTCTAAGAACTAAATAATGTTCAGACTGTGGAATATCTTCACCCATACTAATAAAAATAGGCTTATTAGCTAAGCCTTGAGCACGATAAAATTGCGCATTATTTTGAGCCTCTTTAGTCGACCGAGCATGAACTGAAACACTGCCAGAAATATCATGATTATGGACATTGATATCCGCGGCCAGCTGGTGATGTTCAAGGTTATGTAGAGCATCAGACGTTTTGAGTACGGTAATACGAAGACGTTGAGGCGGGGTATCCAATTTATGAATTAATTGTCTGATGCTTTGAATAACATCATTTTCAGCTTTGATTATAATAAAATCATTGAAAGCACGCGCCGTCGCTTTTTCGGGTAAAAAAGCTTGGACTTCTGCTAACACGTCGACCGCTAAACGATGGTTGAGCTGAATAGTTTCAATCTTTTGCTCAGCAATGCTAATGCTGCTAAATAGCGTCAGTAGGGCAAACAACAGTACCTTCATAAATGTAAGCGCCTTGCGTGGACATCAGCATGACTTTGATCCCAGATCGTATTAAAAAGCTGCTGCAACTGGCGTGTTTCTGCCCTATCGTCAACATGTGCTCGACCCTGATATCGTGTGGCGTATTGGCCATATAAATAGGCATTATCATCGACTAACATAAAGTATTGTTTCAGATCTTGATGTTGCTGGCAGCTGGTTCTGATAAAGAGCGAGCTAGTCAGTTGCTGAGCCAAAGGCAAAAGGCGATGACCATTAGTCGCATTTTGTTGTGTGTCATGGACGACAAACTTAGCAACGGTACGGTCGTTTCGGCGAGCAAACTCACTTAGACTGGTGACAAACTCAATATTGTTAAATAGCACAGTATCTAGGTCTGGACCGAAAAAACAGACCTGTCTCTTTGCTTGTTGCACCAGTGATAAAGCCAATTCACACGCTTGTTCACGACCATCAAATTGAATGACAGTAGGCGTATTATTGACCGTATCAGACGACATCAGCAGTTTCGTGCTTGCTCAGCAGCATTGCCGATATAATTTGCAGGCGTGAGCAAACGCAATTGTGCTTTTGCTTGTTCAGGCAAATCCAAACCATCAATAAATGCGGACATGATCGTTTCATTAACCCTTTGACCACGTGTTAAGTCTTTAAGTTTTTCATAGGGGTTTTCAATACCATAACGACGCATCACAGTTTGAATAGGTTCGGCCAACACTTCCCAGTTAGTATCAAGGTCTTGTGCCATTGCAGCTGGATTGGCCTCCAATTTACCGATGCCTTTTAAAGCTGAACTATAGGCCAAAAGAGAATGGGCAAAACCGACGCCTAAATTACGTAATACGGTAGAGTCAGTCAGGTCACGCTGCCAACGAGAGATGGGCAGTTTGAGTGCTAAGTGATCAAACATCGCGTTGGCAATACCTAAATTGCCTTCAGCATTTTCGAAATCAATCGGGTTCACTTTGTGAGGCATAGTGGAAGAGCCTATCTCACCTTTAACTGTTTTTTGTTTGAAGTAGCCAATCGAGATATAGCTCCAAATATCACGACAAAAATCGAGTAGTACAGTATTAAACCGAATCATGGCTTGGAACAATTCTGCCATATAGTCATGTGGCTCAATTTGGGTGGTGTATTGGTTCCAATGTAAACCCAAACCCGTGACGAAGGTATGCGCCATCACCGGCCAATCAACATCGGGATAAGCCGATAAATGGGCATTGTAATTACCGACTGCGCCATTCATTTTGCCGTAAAGCATTACGGCTGCGACATGGGTACGTTGTAATTCAAGGCGTTGTACGACATTGGCAATTTCTTTACCTAATGTAGTTGGTGACGCGGGTTGGCCATGGGTACGAGATAACATTGGCACCTCAGCGTGCTCATGGGCTAACTTACGCATGGTTCCGATAATCGTATCCATTTCAGGCAAGATAACGTGTTCACGGGCACTTTTAAGCATAATGCCGTAAGCCGTATTATTAATATCTTCTGAAGTACAGGCAAAATGAACAAACTCATTCACCTCGTTGAGTTCGTCATTGGCTTTGAATTTGCGCTTGATAAAGTATTCAACCGCTTTAACATCATGGTTGGTTTCACGCTCAATCGCTTTAATTTCGGTAGCATCATCGACCGAGAAATTAGCCATTAAGTTATTGACGAATGTTTCAGCTTCTGGGCTGAGTTTGGGGACTTCAGTAATGTCAGCATTGTCACCCAATAAATGTAACCAACGCAGTTCGACTTCGACCCTTGCACGCAATAAACCATATTCGCTAAAGAAGGGACGTAATGACTGTGTTTTATCAGCATAACGACCATCGATAGGGGATATTGCAGTCAGAGGCGACAGTTCCATGAAAACTCCAGTAAAAATAAGCAAAAAAGAGGTGACGAATTATAGCAGATCTGTATTTTGCTTAAGTGAGATTGTTGATTTTAAGGTAAAATAAGCTTTTCTATTATCTCAACATCGGAGAAGACTGCGTGCTGAACGACTATCAACATCATCTTGAACAACGCGACCAAGAAGGCTTGCCGCCATTACCCTTAAATGCAGAGCAAGTCACGGCTTTAGTCGAATTACTAAAGCAAGCTAAAAATAATGACAGTGAACAATTATTGTCGTTGCTTATTCATCGCGTACCACCGGGTGTTGATCAAGCTGCCTATGTGAAAGCAGGCTTTTTAACCGATGTTGCTATGGGCAAGGTTGCCTGTGATTTGATTGATCCTATCAAGGCAACGGAGTTATTAGGCACCATGATGGGCGGCTATAACATCCAGCCCTTGATTGATTTATTAGATAAAGATGACGCTGCCGCCGCTGCAGAAAAAGCCTTATCTACGACCTTGTTGATCTATGATGCTTATCATGACATTGTAGAGAAATCAGCGACCAACGCCTATGCAAAACGCGTCGTTGAAGCATGGGCTGATGCGAATTGGTTTAAGGCCAGAGCACCCTTGGCAGACAGTATTACCGTCACCGTTTTTAAAGTGCCGGGTGAAACTAATACCGATGACTTATCACCAGCAACTGATGCATGGAGTCGGCCGGATATTCCTTTGCATGCTAAAGCCATGCTTGTCAGTAAAATGCCCGATGGCCTTGAGCAAATTGAAGCTTTAAAACAAAAGGGTCATCCCTTAGCGTATGTGGGTGATGTTGTTGGAACAGGTTCATCACGTAAATCTGCTATTAATTCCGTACTTTGGCATATGGGAGATGATATTCCCTATGTGCCGAATAAACGCCAAGGCGGCGTGATTTTAGGCGGTAATATCGCGCCTATTTTCTTTAATACGGCTGAAGATTCAGGTGCATTGCCTATTGAATGTGATGTGCAGTCAATGAATACCGGCGATGTCATTACGATCTATCCTTATGAAGGCAAAATCACCAATGAAGCAGGTGAGACCATCACAACGTTTACAATGCGCCCAACAACGATAGCAGATGAAGTGCGTGCCGGTGGTCGTATTCCCTTGATTATTGGCCGTGGTTTAACAGATAGAGCTCGCGAAACATTGGGCTTAGCTGCATCAGATGTATTTGTTCGTCCAGTTGCCCCAGATGATACCGGCAAAGGGTTTACTTTAGCGCAAAAAATGGTTGGACGGGCTTGCGGTGTTAATGGCGTTAGACCGGGTACTTATTGTGAGCCTAAAGTCACTACCGTGGGCTCACAAGACACTACGGGCGCGATGACACGAGATGAATTAAAAGAGCTGGCCTGTTTAGGTTTCTCTTCAGATCTTGTTATGCAGTCATTTTGTCATACAGCGGCGTATCCGAAACCGGTTGATATTAAGTTGCAACATGAGTTACCCGACTTCATCAGTACCCGTGGTGGCGTGTCATTACGGCCGGGTGATGGCGTTATTCATTCTTGGTTAAACCGAATGATTCTGCCAGATACTGTCGGCACTGGTGGTGATTCACATACCCGTTTCCCGATGGGTATTAGTTTCCCAGCAGGCTCCGGTTTAGTGGCGTTTGCTGCCGCTTTAGGTGTGATGCCCATTGATATGCCTGAATCAGTCTTAGTCCGTTTTAAAGGTGAGATGCAACCCGGGATTACTTTACGTGATCTGGTCAATGCGATTCCGTATGCCGCGATTCAAAAAGGTTTATTGACAGTAGAGAAAAAAGGTAAGAAAAACATCTTTAATGGACGCGTTTTAGAGATTGAAGGCTTGCCTGATTTGAAAGTTGAGCAAGCCTTTGAGCTATCTGATGCGTCAGCTGAACGATCAGCGAATGGCTGTACAGTCCATTTAAATAAAGAGCCTATCATTGAGTTCTTAAACTCAAATGTATCGTTATTAGAGTGGATGATTGCCCAAGGTTATGAGGATGCGCGTAGCCTACAACGCCGTATTGATGCAATGAAAGCGTGGTTAGCGAATCCAGTGTTAATGGAGCGTGATGTTGACGCAGAATATGCCGAAATTATCGAGATTGATCTGGCGACGATTACAGAACCTTTATTAGCCTGCCCAAATGATCCTGACGATATTAAGCCCTTATCAGAAGTCGCTGGTGTTGAGATTGACGAAGTGTTTATTGGATCGTGTATGACCAATATTGGTCATTACCGAGCCGCGGGTAAAGTATTAGAAAACATGGGTAATTTACCCACTAAATTGTGGGTAGCACCACCGACACGGATGGACCAGCACCAATTAACAGAAGAGGGTATTTATAGTATCTTTGGTAGAGTGGGCGCGCGCATTGAAACACCAGGTTGTTCATTGTGTATGGGTAATCAGGCTCGTGTTGCAGATAATGCGACGGTGGTGTCGACATCGACCCGTAACTTCCCTAACCGCTTAGGTAATGGTGCAGATGTATATTTATCCTCTGCCGAATTAGCTGCGGTAGTCGCGAGTTTGGGCAGACTTCCGACACCGGCAGAATATTTACAAAAAGTGGCGGGGATTAAACCTATGTCTGATGAAATTTATCGTTATCTGAATTTCAATGAAATAGCAGAATACAGTGAGATTAATGCCTAATCTTTAATGATAAGTTAGATTAACAGAGGCTGCTCCTTTCAACAGGGAGCGGCCTTTTTTATGAGTATGAAACTATGACGATTCAAGCGATTCCCACTTTGAACTTGGCTTTGGCCTTTATGCCTGTTTTTGCGGTGATTATATTACTATACCGATGGTCATTAGAGGCCAATAATGCCATTTATGCCGTTGTCAGAATGTTAGTGCAGCTATTATTAGTGGGTTATGTTTTGGCCGCTATTTTTCAAGCCCAAAGTGCTTGGGTAGTGATGTTAGTGTTGCTGGTTATGGTGGTTTCAGCAAGTTGGATAGCATTGGGATCGATAAAAATACATCGAATGAAATTGTATCGTCATGCTTTGATCGGCATTGTATTAGGCGGTGGCGTGACATTAGTATTGGTGACCCAAAGTGTGATCGCGTTATCACCCTGGTTTGAACCTCACTATATGATTCCTTTAGCAGGCATGATATTTGCCAACGCGATGAATAGCATTAGCCTTGCTACGGAACGTTTATATGCCGAGATAGAGCGGGGCGTCGCCTATGAAAAAGCCCGATCGATTGCTTTTCAAGCGGCCTTTATTCCAGTGGTTAATTCTTTATTTGCTGTCGGTCTAGTGTCATTGCCAGGCATGATGACAGGACAAATATTATCGGGTGTTTCCCCGATCGTTGCCGCACATTATCAGATTGTGGTGATGTGTATGATTTTTGGTTCAGCAGGGCTATCAACCGCTTATTTCTTGGCTTTTGCAAAGCCAGTTTTTGTTCAGATAGAGGCTTGAAGTGCGGTTGTTATTTTTTCAATTTTCTTTGGTTGCATAAGAAGCTGCCACTTACGGCCTCCTTTTTGATGCCAGATAATAGCGGCTCTAATACCGGCCAGTAATAGGGCACGAATCAAGTTAGCATTATTAGCATTTTCTAAATGATGTTCTTCGCCATAGACTTGAATAAAAGGCGTTAGATTACTAATGGTTTTTTTATAAATTTCGGCCATACGTGCAATAACTTGCGGATTATTAATCTCTCCGAAATAGTCTATTTGTTGAGGCAGTTGGTCAATTTCATGATTAAGGATATCCATCATAGGCTTAGACTTTGCCAGTCTGCGCTCTATTCGTAGCAGATTAACGGCATATTGAATTTGCGTAAGTTGATGCTTTGTTTTCGTTTTAACAAGTTGAATGTTGAGTTGCTCAAGACCCATTTTCAAATGGCTTAAATTGCCATAAACGGCATCAGTGGTCTTGGCATCCGTAATCAGTAAGCTTTCAAGCAGTGGTGTGATGCTCGATTCATCAGCACTGCCTGTGGTCGCAATATTATGGACTAAATGCACAACTTGCATAACAGCAGCTAATGCAATGGTGCGATCACGTTCTTGTTGTGTATAACTCAAGGATGGATTCCTGGTGCATCGGTACCAACAATAATACCACCTCCTAGACAATTATCATCTTGATAAAAAACGACAGACTGTCCGGGCGTAACCGCGCGTTGTGCTTGTTCAAACGCGACGTGAATATCGCCGTTGCTATCTTGGCTTATCACACAAGCCTGATCTTGTTGACGGTAACGTGTTTTAGCCGTGGCATGACAAGGGAAAGGGGGTGGCTGACCAGCAACCCAAGAGAGTTGTTGTGCTGTCAGCGATTGGCTATGTAACCAAGGATGGTCACCTTGCACAACGTACAAAATCTTATTATCCATATCTTTGCCCGCAACAAACCACGGTTCCCCCGTACTGTCTTTACGGCCACCGATCCCAAGTCCTTGGCGTTGACCTAGGGTGTAATACATTAGGCCATTATGTTGACCAATAAGCTCACCTTCCGGCGTTCGCATTTCACCGGGTTGCGCGGGGATATAACGACTTAAAAATTCACGGAAGTGCCTTTCACCAATAAAACAAATACCAGTGCTGTCCTTTTTATCATGGGTAATAAAGCCCGCTTGTTCGGCAAGGCGACGTACTTCAGGTTTGGGTAATTCACCTAAAGGAAAGAGCGTACGTGAGAGCTGTGCTTGTCCGAGCGTATAGAGGAAATAACTTTGATCTTTATTGTGATCAAGTCCTTTCAAGAGACAATAGGTATCATCACGCTGTTCGACACGGGCATAGTGCCCAGTGGCAATCATATAACCACCTAACTGCATGGCATGATCTAAAAAGGCCTTAAACTTAATTTCACGATTACACAAAATATCGGGGTTAGGTGTTCGACCCGCGCGATATTCATCTAAGAAATGCTTAAATACATGATCCCAATATTCCATCGCAAAATTCGCTTCATTGAACGGAATATTAATTTTATCAGCGACGGAGTTGGCATCTTTGCGATCATCTTCGATAGTGCATTCACTTTCATCAGCAAAATCGACCCAGTTTTTCATAAACAGGCCTTCAACTTCATGACCTTGTTGCTGGAGCAATAGGGCGGCTACAGAAGAATCAACCCCGCCTGATAGCCCGACAATGACTTTATTATCGTTTGACATGATTAGTTATGAAGTAATGTAAGAGGATAGCGCTGACCAGCAAGGTAATCTTGCATGCAGTTTAAAACAAGCGGACTACGGAAGTCAGCTTGTCTTGTCAAAAATTCGTCTTGGGCAAGCCAAAGCGCTTGATGAATATCAGGATCTAAAGCTTGTGTAGGATAGTGTTTGATTAGATCACCAGTGAAGCAATAACGAATATAGGTGTCATTATTAGCTGTACGCCAACGGTAAATACCGACTAAAGACTGGGGTGAAAATTGCCAAGCAGTTTCTTCTTGGGTTTCGCGAATAACGGCTTCAATCAGGCTTTCGTCGTTTTCGAGGTGACCGGCCGGTTGGTTGAGCGTCATCTTGTTGTCGATCAGTTCTTCGACGAACAGAAATCGATTGTTTTGCTCTATTACGGCCGCGACGGTGGTTCTGGGAGTCCAAATCATCGGCAGATTTTACCATGGACGGCATGTTGATGGTTTGCCATTTTCCTGGGGCAATACCGTCTAGGCTCCAATCTCCAATAGCATAACGAATAAGACGTAAAGTAGGGTGGCCAACGGCAGCGGTCATTCGCCTTACTTGGCGGTTTTTTCCTTCAACTATTTTGATTTCTAACCATTGTGTAGGGATGGCTTTGCGTTCTCGAATGGGTGGTGTGCGTGGCCATAAGTCAGGTGGGGAAATTAACTTAACCTTAGCGGGGCGTGTCAGGCCATCTTTTAAGGTGATGCCAGATTGCAATTGGGCAATAGCATCAGCGCTGGGGATATGTTCGACCTGTACCCAATAGGTTTTTTCCGTTTTATGTTTAGGATCACTAATCTGATGTTGCAATGAGCCAGAATCTGTCAGCAATAATAGACCCTCGCTATCGCGATCTAGACGTCCAGCAGGATAGACATCAGGTGTTGAAATAAATTTTTTCAAGGTATCTCTGTCATGTTCATCACTGAATTGACTGAGGACATCGTAGGGTTTATTAAATAAGATTAGCTGGGCCATGGTGATCTCATGCAATGGCTGAATCGGGTTATGTTAAGATATCGCATTTTGTAATCAAGGGCCCAGTAAATGGCTTTCGAAAAAATCAGAGTACCAGATAATGGCTCTGCTATTGGGCTTAATGATGATTTATCATTAGATGTGCCCAACGACCCTATTATTCCTTTTATTGAAGGCGATGGCATTGGTGCTGATATTACACCGGCAATGATTGCGACAGTGGATGCAGCAGTTCAAAAAGCGTATGCAGGTCAGCGTAAAATTAGCTGGATGGAAGTCTATGCGGGTGAAAAAGCGACTGAAGTCTACGGCGAAAACCAATATTTACCTGAAGAAACATTTAAAGCCTTAGCGGATTACACTGTCTCTATCAAAGGTCCTTTGACGACACCTGTTGGTGGCGGCATGCGTTCTTTGAATGTGGCATTACGTCAGACTCTAGACCTCTATGTCTGTCAACGGCCTGTGCGTTATTATCCAGGTACACCAAGCCCCGTTAAAGCCCCTGAAAAAATTGATATGGTGATTTTTAGAGAAAACTCTGAAGACATCTATGCCGGTATCGAATGGGAGGCAGAAACGCCAGAAGTTAAGAAAGTCATTGATTTTCTACAAAATGATATGGGTGTGACCAAAATTCGCTTCCCAGAAACGTCAGGAATTGGTATTAAACCGGTATCTCGTGAAGGTACTGAACGTCTAGTCCGCCAAGCAATGCAATATGCCATCGATAATGATCGTGATTCGGTGACGATTGTACATAAAGGCAATATTATGAAATTCACCGAGGGTGGTTTCAAACAATGGGCTTATGGCCTAATAGCAAAAGAATTTGGTGCTACACCATTAGAGGGTGGCAGCTGGAAAACCTGTCAAAACCCTAAAACGGGCAAAACCATTACGGTTAAAGATTGTATTGCCGATGCCTTTTTACAAGAAATTTTATTGCACCCATCCGATCACGATGTGGTGGCAACCTTAAATCTGAATGGTGATTATATCTCTGATGCACTGGCCGCACAGGTTGGTGGCATTGGTATTGCCCCCGGTGCTAATTTGTCAGATGTGGTCGCAATGTTTGAAGCAACCCATGGCACAGCCCCAGCGTTAGCCGGTAAGAATATGGCAAACCCTTCATCACTCATATTATCAGCTGAAATGTTATTAAGGCATCTTGGCTGGCTAGAAGCTGCAGACTTAATAGTTTCTGGCGTCTCACACGCTATTGCCAATGCACAAGTCACTTGTGATTTGGCTGAAATGGTCGGTGTCGAACCTTTAAGTTGCAGTGATTATGCTGCAGCTGTTATCCAACAAATGTAAGGAAGAAAAATGAAAGTCGCAGAAAATAAAGTGGTATTAATTGATTACACGCTCACTGATAATGCTGGTGAAATGATTGATAGTTCTGAAGGTGCGGGCCCGTTAGCCTATTTGCATGGCGCTGGTAATATTGTTGAAGGCTTAGAAGAAGCTTTAATGGGCAAAGAAGCAGGTGATGAAGTCAAAGCGAGCATTGAACCAGCGAAAGCCTATGGCGAGCGTCATGAAGATATGAAACAAGATGTGCCTAAAGACTTATTCGGCGGTGTCGAAAATATTGAAGTAGGCATGCAGTTTCAATCTGAAACAGATCAGGGTCCTGTCTTAGTGACAGTTGTGGCTATCAGTGAAGAAATGGTGACAGTTGATGGTAATCATCCTTTAGCGGGTGTACACCTTAATTTTGATGTCACGATTCGCGAAGTACGCGAACCAACGGCAGAAGAATTAGAACATGGACATGTTCATGGCGAAGGTGGTCACAATCACTAAAAAGCTATTTTAAGGTATAGTATTGAAACCTCATTGTTTCGATGAAGAAGACGGGCCTACAGCCCGTCTTTTTATTTTTAACTGAACTGAATATTAAAGATAGATGCAAAGCCAACAACAACTTAACGAAAAATTCGCAATCGATGACCAATTGCATTTTGAGCTCAATGAAGAAGGAATCATCATTGCCAAAATCGCCAATAGTCACGGCACAATGTCGCTATCAACCTATGGCGCACATGTTCTATCCTACTTGCCAGAAGGCGAGTCAGAAGATGTGTTCTTCTTAAGTGAACAAGCACATTATGGACAAGGCAAAGCAATACGAGGTGGGATCCCAGTGTGTTGGCCATGGTTTGCAGAAGATGTATTAGAGCAAGGCAAAAAGCCCCATGGCTTTGCCAGAAATCAACAATGGCATGTTATCGGTGCACAAGCTAAGCAAGACGGCAGTACCGAGATAAGCTTAGCCCTAGGACATACAGAAGCGAATCTAGCAGTATGGCCTTATGAGTTTGAATTAGTATTACAAGTGGTGGTCGGTGAAGCTTTACAAATCACGCTCACCACGAAGAACCTGAGCCAAAAGCCATTTACTATTACTCAAGCCTTACATACCTATTTAAATGTCAGCGATATTCATGATATTGAAATCAACGGCTTTGATGGACTGCGTTATTTAGATAAATTAACCGAGTTCTCTGAAAAATCACAACAAGGCACGGTTACAGTAAGCGGTGAGATTGACCGGGTTTATCTCAAGCCACCTGCAACCGTGACATTGTCAGATGTGGCTTTTAATCGTGATATTGTCATGACCTCAACCGGCAACAAAACAGTTGTGGTTTGGAACCCAGGCCCTGAAACTGTCCGCTCGCTAAGCGATATAGCACCAGAAGCGTATAAAGACTTTATCTGCATAGAAACAGCCAATGCCGTGATCGATCAAGTGACAGTAGAAGCCGGTCAGCAACATAGCTTAACAGCAGCGTTTCAAGTCAAAAAAAGCTAAGCATAAGTTGTAGTCGCTCAGATTTATCTGGCACTTCCGTGCAACTAAGTTAGATGCCAATCTGACCGTAGTTGATGACCCAAAGCGGAAAGTTAGATTATTTAACATCAGGGAGTGATTACGCATTTCTTGTAAAAACTTTGCTTTATTCGAATCGGTCTGTATATCAACCCATAAAACTATCTTTGGTTAATTGCCTTAAGTTTATAGTAAACACCTAATGTGTTCTCCAACTAAAAGCATAAAACTGCCGTTAAACGAATGACCGCTTTTTGGCCGAAAGCAGACATCTTATAAACCTGAAAATAGGGTTCTTTAAGATAGCTACAAATTTAGAATGGAAATGTATCCAAGCTCTTCACACGAATAACAGTTACAATTTAGCTTAGTTTGTCAGCGTCACCGATTCACCAGTTTAATCATTGAGTTTTCATATTAGGCCCATTAAAGCTATATATTTTGGATAACAAATGAATAAAAGTGACTCAACTCAGGGATTGCAACCGCTAGGCACAAACCGGCAAGTTCAACGGCTCGACTATTTAATTCGCACAAGACTGTGGGCACAGATTTTGGTTGCCATAGTCCTCGGCATTGGTGTTGGGCTTACGCTGTCGCCTACAGGTGGGGCGCTGGTCGAAGAGACGACCGCCAACACCATTGCAGCTTGGTTAGCACTCCCGGGGCGATTGTTTCTATCTCTGATTCAAATGGTTGTTGTGCCTTTGGTGCTATCGTCGATAATTATTGGGATCACATCTGGCGGAAATACCAATTTTCTGCGTCGCATTGGTTTACGAATTGCACCTTATTTCATAGCGACTACTATTGTTGCTGTAGTCATCGGTGCATCTCTTGCTTATAAGATTCAACCTGGTCAATACATCGAACATGCAGCTGTAGTGACATCACAATCGCTTACTGAATTGCCAGTTGTCGAAGCACAAGAGCAAGTTCCATTACCAGATCGTATCGTGACCATCATTCCCGCTAACCCTACTAGCGCAATTCTGGAACGCTCGATGTTCCAAATTGTTGTATTTGCCATCCTAATAGCTATCGCCTTGGTTTCAATCAAACCAGAGCGGGCGAAACCACTACTTGATCTTTGTGTTTCTTTGCAAGATGTGTCGATGAAAGTAGTGAGTTGGGCCATGGTGCTGGCACCGGCAGCTGTGTTCGGGTTACTGGCACAAATTAGCGTGCAAAGTGGTGTAGATGCACTGTTGGGAATGTCCGCTTATGTGGGCACAGTTTTGCTGGGGCTTTTACTATTACAGATTTTCTATCTTGTCATTATTACAATACTCGCCGGCCGGAACCCCTTGGCTTTTCTAAGCAATATCCGAGAAGTTCAGCTCTTGGCATTCTCGACTTCAAGTTCAGCTGCAGTGATGCCGCTTTCAATGAGAACTGCAGAAGAAAAATTGCAGGTGTCCAAACCAATCTCACAATTTGTTATTCCATTAGGTGCCACCGTGAATATGGATGGGACGGCACTTTATCAAGTAATAGCCGCAGTCTTTCTTACACAGGTCTATGGCATAGACTTAACCTTGGCTCAACTCGTACTATTGTCTGCAACCACGGTGGGGGCTTCTATAGGCGCTCCAAGCACCCCCGGAGTTGGCATTGTGATTCTAGCCACTATTGTACAAGGTATTGGTGTACCGCCAGAGGGTATTGCACTAATTTTAGGTGTCGATCGTATCCTTGATATGACGCGCACAGCTGTGAATGTTTCGGGTGATCTTACTGCCAGCGTAGTAATGAATAAATGGCTCACCATTAAGTAAGCAGCAGGATGAAATAAACATAACCATTAATTTATACTAGTCAATGAATAACCCAAAGCAGACATTGATTAATTCGTGAAAAGTTAAGGGATATATTAGCCACAAAATATGAGGCGTATTACCTGAAAACAGCCTAAATCATTTCACGATTGATTTAGTGCGATTTATCAATATAGTTAATCCGTTAAAAAAGCGTTTTTTCATATCACCTTCACTGTGCATATAGCGCTTTTTAAGTGCTTTTTTTACTTCCCAAGAACCCTTAAAGCCTAATGGAAACACCACTAAATCACCTGCTTTAAAAGTGACTGATGCGCTGCCATCTTCAGGTGTCATTGCACATTCACCTTCTAAAATAAGTGCTGTTTCAGTCGTAACAAATTCCCATGGGAATACAGAGACTTCTTTTTCCCATGTTGGCCAGTAAGCAGTGCCCATTTTTTTTAAGAGTGCTTCACTTGGGTTGCTATCAACTGTAATTTCTTTCATGCTAATTCCTAAAATATAGATTTACGCCCAGAGTCAGAATGATTTGGGGTGTGCCATGATATGCTTTCCATCCTCTTTTGCCTACATTTGTTATGTATTTTGATAGAGAGTTAAAAAAACAACAGGACGGGCACGTATTCATTGATGTTATGCGTTTAGATAAATTTATATGTAAAAGCACAGAATACGCTCTGCTTGAGGCATTAGCAGTAATCAAAAATAGAAGTATTTCCGTCAACGGTATTATTGCCTTTGAGGCGGACCATCAAGTACACAAAAATAATATTGTGACGCTTGATGGTGAAACATTAATATTAAGACCTTTCCGGTATTTATTGCTGAATAAACCTATGGATATGATTTGTTCTAACGTTGATGAGAAATATCCATCGGTACTCAACCTCCTTGATGTAGAGAGAGTGACTGAACTGCATATAGCAGGGCGTTTGGATGCGGATACTACCGGCCTGGTGCTGATTACAGATGATGGGCATTGGTCTTTTAATCTAACCTCACCGAAGAATAAATGCGAAAAAATGTATCAAGTGTTGTTATCTCGGCCAATATCATCTGACGCGACACAGCGTTTTCTGGACGGGATTCTTCTTCAAGGAGAATCAAACTTAACGCTTCCCGCAAAATTACATATTATTGACCCATATAACGTATCTTTAACTTTAACTGAAGGTCGTTTTCATCAGGTAAAACGCATGTTTTCCGCCATAGGCAATAGAGTTAAATCACTGCATCGCCAGCAAGTCGGTAACCTAGAGTTAGATGTAGAATTGGGGCATTGGCGTAGCTTAACGGAAGCAGAAGTTGAAGCGCTGTCAGTGAACGATTAGTAACAAAAAACAAATATCAAGGGGAAAAAATATCAAGGGGTCAGCCAGCTTGATATTTAAGCATCTTGCCAATCTAGTCTTAATTGACTGCGATTAATATAAAGCCACTGCAAGGCGATAATAGGAATGGCAGATAAGATTTTGCCGTCGAGTAATAATTGATAGGCTTCATCAAACTTCATAGCGGTGACAGCGATATCTTCATCTTCGTGATCTAAACCGTGAACACCACCAACATCACGGGTGTCGACTTTTCCACAATATAAGGTGAGTAGTTCAGACGTCCCACCAGGCGAGGTGAAAAAATCATTTATTTTGATGAGCTTTTCAATTTCGCAGTTGGCTTCTTCAACCGATTCTCGATAAGCAACGTCTTCAGCGGTTTCACCTTCTTCGATTGCACCTGCAACGATTTCTAATAACCACGCCTGTTCTGTCGGCATTTGTAACGCGCCGACTCGGAATTGTTCAATTAATACCACTTCATCACGCTTGGGATCGTAGAGTAAAACGGCGACACAATTACCACGATGAAATAATTCTCGCGTGATAGTTGGACTCCAGCCACCTTGGTAGAGGGTATGTTTTAATTCGAATTTTTTTAAACTGAAAAAGCCTTTGTAGGGTGTGGTTTCATTGATGATGGTGAATTTTTTTTGACTCATAAAGTAGTGACTGTTTTATTCGGAGACTTGAGCAGTAGTAGGTTCTGGTATAAAAGCATCCTGACTATCGATACCTTTTAGACGACGTAGTGTGGCAGTGAACAGCGTGCCGTCTTTTTCAATATGTTCCAGCATGACGGGAAGGTAATTTAAGCTGGGCGCACACCACAATGTTGTTTTGCGATCCTTAGGACGATTCCGTTCACGCGTCAGCTTAATGGCTTCAATTTTGCCAAGCGGTGTTGTGATGATTTCTCGGCTAATTTTGGTGATGAGATACTGCTTAATTTTGCCACCATCAGCAATGCGATAGTTGAAAGAATCCTTTTGATCTGCCAGATCTGACATAAGGGCAAGTTGGTAGACTAGTTTGTCTAAAGTGTCAGCTTCTAAAGTCAGTGACCAAGGGTGTTTTTTATCATCAATAGAAAGCTGTTTGGCTGTCCAATCAAAATCCAGCGTGACGTGTTTATCTTTTTTGCCGCCGGTTCGAATATAACGATATTGCTGGGGCTTAATGGCATGTTCGTGGCCAGACCAAAGGCTGGTTTCAACAATCACCTCAGGTTTAAACAGGGCAAAGATGCCTTTCGCTTTCGTTTCAGATTTAAACAAGCGACTGCCATCAGTATTGGTCACTAAGCTGCGTTTAAGTTCACCAGCTTGTATGCCATTGAGTTGAATTGAATAGTTAGCAGCAAAATCAGGAATAGCTTGGGCGAACAAGCTAGCTGACGAAAGGAGGAACAGTAATGATATCGCTAATCTATACATTATTTAGATGGCCGTTAAAAAGCACGCTCGCTAACAATTTTTCTAATGGCGTTTGGATATAGCTGATGCTCTTGCACTAACACACGCTTAGCGAGGGAATCGGCATCATCATCATCAAAAACCGGAATACGTGCTTGTAGGACAATGGGGCCACCATCAAGTTCTTCGGTGACGAAATGGACTGTGGCGCCATGTTCGGTTTCATTGGCTTCTATGGCACGTTGATGGGTATGTAAACCCTTAAACTTGGGTAGCAAAGAAGGGTGAATGTTCACTAGTCTATGTGCATAATGTGAAACAAAATCAGCCGTTAGAATACGCATGAAACCCGCTAAAATAACTAAGTCGGGCGCATAGCCATCAATGGTATTGGCTAGCTGCTGGTCAAATTGCTCACGACTGTTGAATTGGCTATGGTCGACAACGACGGTAGCAAT
>Ga0316189_10001040_pt1 | contig 27604 bp, 22 predicted proteins | sample LowCovwburrow_MG_FD_204930 | JGI IMG/M metagenome (GOLD analysis project Ga0316189, IMG submission 204930) | Coastal sediment microbial communities from Maine, United States - Lowes Cove worm burrow | ecosystem: Environmental > Aquatic > Marine > Coastal > Sediment | place: USA: Maine...
AAACAACCAGCAAACAACGAACCCCGCTCACCCAGCCCCACCCAACCCACCCAAACTCAAGGCAACGGATGCTCAGCAAGCCAGGCCTCCACCCCCTCCAACTCCTCAGCACTCTCCGGCCCCCCCGCAAACACATCCCGAGCCCCCTCAGCCAACTCCCGAGCCCGCCGCCGCTCCCCCGGCTCCCCCCACAAAGCTGCCGCAAGCACCACCTTCGCCTCCGCGATCGCAACCGCAGGCGCCGGCTCCTCTCCAGCCTCGCGACTCCGCAACGCAGCCTCGGCCTGCTCCCGCGCCACAGCAACATCCCCCGCACCCAACGCCGCCTCGGAGAGCCGCAAGCGCGACGTCGCCACCCGCGGATGCTCGGCCCCATGGGCCTTGACTCGCAGCTGCACCACCTCGGTCAGCCGAGCTTGCGCCTCCGCGTGCCGCCCTTGCTCATGCAGCACCACGCCCAGCGCCTCGACACTCGCTGAGGTATCGGGTCGGTCCTCCTCGGGCACCGTCTCGAAGATCTCGAGAGCACGACGGAACTGGACCTCGGCCTCCTCGAGTTTTCCCTGGGCCTTGAGCGCGCTGCCTACGTTGCTCACGCTCATCGCAAGTCCGGGGTGACTCGGAGGCAGCACACGTTCATCGATCGCAAGTGCGCGACGGAACTGCGCTTCCGCCTCCTCGAACTTGCCTTGATAGCCCAGTACGGACCCAAGATTGGATGCATCGATCGCGACGTGTGGGTGGTCGGGGCCCAGCGCCGTCTCGAGCAACTCGAGTGCACGTCGCAAGGGGGCCTCAGCCTCCTCGAACTTGCCCTGCGCGAGCAGGACGACGCCCACGTCGTTCATGGCCCGTGCGACGTCAGGGTGCTCGGGGCCGCGTGCCTCCTCGAACAGCGCGAACGCCTCGCGATAGCGAATTTCGGCCTCTTGGGCTTCGCCCTGGGCGTGGAGAATGTCGCCGAGATAGTTCATGGTGGAGGCCACCTCTACGGGCTCACCGATCCGTTTGGCGAGGGGGAGAGCCGCGCGCCCCCACAGCAGGCCCTCCGCCGGACGGCGCAGATACACACCCACCACAAGCGCGAGGTTCCTGGCCGCGCCGAGTTCCGCCCGCTCGTGGTCGTGCCGCACGGCGATTTCATACGCGCGTGTCAGGTCTTTCTCTGCGTCGGAGTAACGACCGGCGTCTCGCCTCAGGACGCCACGCAGACGCACGACCTCGGCCACCAACGGCCCGTACTCCAGCGCCTCCGCGCGCTCGACCACGGCTTCGATCGACTCGAGCGCACGGGCGTGGCTCCCCGCATGCTGCATCGCTTCGAGCTGGGCCAGCTCCGCGCGGAGTTGCTTCACCTCCCGGGCGGTCTGTGGCGCCTCGGGTGGGGGCACGGCACGCCGCTGGGCAGCAAGGGCCCGCACGTCGTCGCAGGAGGCGATGCTCGGTAGGCTCGTGGTCAGCTTCACCGCGTTGCGGACCACAGTGTCGTCGGCCTGGGCAAGCACATCCACCACGGCAGCCACCGCGGTGCTGCGTTCGTCGAGGCAGTCCATGCGAAGTCGCTGGTCAGCTTCGGTCTGCGTGCGGTGCACGAAGGTCGCCTCACAGGTTTCGATGCGCGCGGCGGCCCACTGGTCGGCGTATGCATCGAGCGTGGCCCGCACGCGCGCCTCGGTGCTCTGCGAGAAGGGCAGGTCTGTACCCGCGATGGCGTCATGCACAGCAGTTCGTCGGGTGTCATCCCAGACCCCGGCCAGCGCATCACGAGCGCCTGTGCAGCGCTGACTTCGTTCGACGTAAGCGCTGGCCGCCAACACACCCGCGATGGCCAGTCCGCCCGCCAGGGCCCCCACGATGACCCCACGCCGCCAGCCTCTCGGGGCGACGAGCTGACGCAACTCGTTCAGCAACGCCTCCATGGTGGGCCAGCGCTCCTCGGGCTCTCGGGAGAGCCCGCGTTGCAGAATCTTGCGGAGTGCCCCAGGAACATGGGTGCCCGCGGGCGGAACCGGGATCTCGCCCTCCATGAGGGAAACGACAAGCACGGCCATGGAGTCGCCGTCGAAAGGACGCTGTGCGTAGACCGCCTCCCACAGGGCGACGCAAAAGCTGAACTGGTCGCTGCGCGCGTCCGCCTCGTGCCCTCTGAGCTGCTCGAGCGGCATGTACGCGGGCGTTCCCAGGAGTGCACCCGTGCGGGTGAGCGCGGCCTGAAGCGGGGTGGTGGAGGACTCGCCGAGCACGTCGTGCAGCGGAGGGATCTCGTCGTTTGTCGGCCGCTGCGCAAGCACGCTGGCCTGGCGTGCCAGACCGAAGTCGAGCACGCGCACCCGACCTCGCTCGTCGATCATGGCGTTGCTGGGCTTGAAGTCGCGATGCACCAAATCGGCATCGTGGGCTGCGGCCAGTCCCTGGCCCGCTTGGATGTACGTCTCCACGCATGCGCGCCAATCCGGACGAAGCTCCTGTTGAACCCACTGCCGCAGGGTTTCGCCCGCGACGAGCTCCATCGCGACAAACGTCTGCCCGTCGATCGTGTCGACTTCGTAGACCTGCACCACGTTGGGGTGCGACAGCTTCGCCATGGCCTGCGCCTCGCGGAACATGCGCGTGGTCTGTTGTTCGCCGACCTCCCGATGCAGCACCTTGATCGCCACACGTCGGTCGAGGCGGGGGTCGAAGCCCTCGTACACTCGACCCATGCCGCCACTGCCAATCGCGCCGACGATGCGATAGTGGCCCAACGCGAGCGGATCACTCGAGCGCGGAATGTCTGCCTCGTCGTCGTCGAGCGTCTGCGCACCGGGTGTGGCTGCGCCCGGCCGCTCGTGGTGCTCCGCGTCTGACATCGCGCCTAGGACGATGGTAGAGCAAGGCTCGGCATCTTGCTGCCTTCGTGGTCGAAGTCTTCGACGCCGCCCGCTAACATCTCCACCGAACCTGACGTTCACCTGTTTGCCGATGATCGATCTCTACACGGCCGCAACGCCCAACGGCTGGAAGGCCTCCATCGTCCTCGAGGAGCTCGCCCTCGCCTACACCGTCCACCCGATCAACCTCGGCGAGCACGACCAAAAGCAGGACTGGTTCATCAAGTTCTCTCCCAACGGGCGCATCCCCGCGATCATCGATCGCGACGCCGACGATCTTGCGGTGTTCGAATCGGGCGCGATCCTGATGTACCTCGCCGAAAAGACGGGCAAGCTGCTCCCAACCGACGTGGCGGGGCGGTCGCGCGTGATCCAATGGCTGATGTTCCAGATGGGCGGCGTCGGGCCAATGATGGGTCAAGCCAACGTGTTCCATCGTTACGCGCCTGAGAAGCTCCCCTGGGCTATCGCGCGCTACCAACGAGAGTCACGCCGATTGCTCGGCGTCCTCGACGCGCAGCTCGCTGACCACGAGTACCTCGCAGGCGACTACTCGATCGCCGACATCGCGAACTGGTCGTGGGCCTCCACGTGGAAGTGGTCGGGTATCGACACCGATGGCCTCGACAACCTGCACGCCTGGCTGGCGCGCGTGGGCGAGCGCGAGGCCGTCAAGCGCGGCCGCGCCATCCCCGAACCGCTAGAAGAAGGCGGCGCCGACAAGATCACGAAGACGGGCAAGAGCCTCCTGGTTTGAGCCCGATTTCGTAGCTTGTGCACTCGCGCACACTGCGCACCCCTTGGCAGAGGGCCGATCCGGCACCATGGTGAGCCCGTGGCTGAGACCGAAGACGACAACAAAGACGCGAGCGCCCAAGACAAGCCCGAGGATGCGTCCGGCGACTGGCGCAGTCAGCTCGAAGGCCACCTCGAAGACGCCAAGGTGATGGGCAAGGAGATCGGCGATAAAATCGGCGATGCAGGCCGTCGCGCTTCCGACGAAGCCAAGGAAGCATGGAAGACGCTGGAGCCCCAAATCGGCACGGCCGAGGCGAGCCTGCGAGAGGCCGCGGACGGCGCTGTGGAGTCGCTCCAGGGCATGTTCAGCGACCTCAAGGGGCAGCTGGGCAAGCTGCGCGAGAAGCTCTAGGGCGGGTTAGACTCCTCGCGTGAGCCGGCCCGCACGCAGCCTCAAAGCTTCCGACCTCGACGGGCCTGTGCCCGTGTATGTGGTCTGGGAGATCACGCTGCGGTGCGACCACGCGTGTTCACACTGCGGCTCCCGAGCCGGCCCGTTCACCCGCGAAACTGAGCTCGAGACCCACGAGCTGCTCGAGGTCGCCGACGCCCTGGGCGACCTCGGAGCCCGCGAGATCACGTTGATCGGCGGCGAGGCGTACCTGCGAAGCGACGTCTACGAGCTCGTCACGCACATCGCCAACAAGGGCATCCGCGTGACGATGCAAACGGGCGGCCGTGGCCTCACGCTCAACAAGGCACGCCGCTTCAAAGACGCAGGCCTCAATGCAATCGGCGTCTCGATCGACGGGCCCCAGGCCGTGCACGACGAGCTGCGCAACGCGCCCGGTAGCTTTGCCGCGGCACTCAACGCGCTGGAGTACGCGCAGTCCGTCGGCCTGATCACGACGAGCAATAGCCAGCTCAACCGCCTCAACCGACCGTTTCTCCGCGAGACGGCGGCGCTTCTCGAGAACGCAGGAGTTCGAGTCTGGCGCACGCAGCTGACCGCGCCGATGGGCCGAGCCGCCGACACTCCGGACTGGATTCTGCAGCCGTGGATGATCCTCGACGTCATGGAGACGCTCGCCGAGATCCAAACCGACGCCATCGATCGCGCCCGAGCCGATGGCGCGCCGCTTGAGCGCGCGTTCAATGTCTCCATCGGAAACAACATGGGCTACTACGGCCCGCACGAGCAGCTCCTTCGCAACCGCCCGCAGGGAGCAGACCGCTACTGGACGGGCTGTGCGGCAGGCAAGTGGGTGATGGGCATCGAATCCGACGGCACGATCAAGGGCTGCCCCTCGCTTCCCACCACGCCCTATGTCGGCGGCAACGTACGCGACCAGTCGCTGCGTGAGATCTGGGAGGCCGACAACCAGGTCGCGTTCACCCGTACCCGCCGTGACAAAGAGCTCTGGGGGTTTTGCAAAGGCTGCTACTACGCCGACGTGTGCCAAGCCGGCTGCTCATTCACCGCACACAGCACCTTGGGCAAGCGCGGCAACTATCCGTTTTGCTGGCACCGCGCCAACGAGCACCGAAAGAACGGCCAACGCGAGATGCTCGTGCACGCCGTGGATGCCCCCGGCACCCCGTACGATTTTGGCGCGTTCACCCTCGATGTCGAACCCTGGGACGGCAAGGACACCGAACCCACGCCGCGCCCGACCCGAGCCCGCGGCCTCCCGGTCGTGCAGTAAGGTCACCCGATGGCCCGGATCGTCCTGATCGACGATGACGTCTCTTTGCTCGACGTGCTCGGGCTTGCGTTCGAAGACGCGGGGCATGTCGTGTCAACCGCGGCCGATGGTCGCGCAGGGCTCTCGCTGATCGAGGCGGAAGCGCCCGAGGCCGTCGTCTCGGACGTGACCATGCCTCACCTCGATGGGTTCTCGTTGTGCAAGCGCCTGCGCGAGGCCGGCAACGAGGTCCCGCTTGTGTTGCTGACATCGCGCGACGACGAGCTCGACGAGGCGCTTGGCCTGGAGCTCGGCGCCGACGACTACGTGACCAAGCCGTTCAGCACGCGCGTGCTGTTGGCCCGGGTCGCCGCGCTCCTCCGTCGGCAGGCCGCGCGTGCCGAGCCCACAACGACACGCCGCAGCGTCGGTACGCTCGGGTTGGATCCCGAGCGCCTCGAGGTCACATGGGGAGAGAACGCGCTCATCACCACGGTCACCGAGTTTCGGATCCTCGAAGCGCTGACCGACCGCCCAGGCATTGTGCTCAGCCGGGCCGCCATCTTGGAGCGTGTTCGCGGAGACACGGTCGTCGCTGAGCGCATCGTCGACACCTACGTGCGTCGGCTGCGGCGAAAGTTCGAGGCGAGCGACCCGGCCTTTGACCGGATCGAAACCGTCATCGGTGCCGGGTACCGCTGGAAGCGCGATGGCTGATCAACGCGGCGCGGGGTGGTGGTGGCGCTCGCTTCGCGTGCGTGCATTCTTCGTCACCTTCGCGGTCGCGATCCTCGCCCTGACGCTCTACAACCGCCGCTACGACCTCACCCAGCTCGCGCTCATCGTGCTCCCGTGTGCGGGCTTGCTCGGCTGGTGGCTCGGCTGGCGCATGGTCCGGCCCCTTGAACGACTTCGGTCGCAAGCGCTCGCGCAGCTGCAAGCGGTCGCCCCAGGCGAGGATCTCGAGCTGGCGCGCGAGGACGAGTTTGGCGATCTCGCCGCGGCGTTCAACCGCCTGCTGTCGGAGCTGAGAACTCGCGCGCAAGACAAAGAGGCGTTTGTCGCCGACTTGGCCCACGAGTTCAAGAACCCGGTCGCCGCGATCCGTGCCGCCGCCGAGGCCATGGAAGACGGCCCCAGCGATGCCGCACGCCTGGCGCGGCTGTCCCGAATCGTGGACCAAAGCAGCCGGCGACTCGACCGACTCGTCTCGCAGTTCCTCGAGCTGGCGCGCGCCGAGGCCGGGCTGCGCGCCCAAGAGCGCGAGGTCATCGACGTCGGCGCGCTGGGTCGCGGGTTGCTCGCACGGATGGAGGCCGACGAGCGCTTCGCTTCGGTAACCTGGTCGTGCACCGTTGACGATCCCAGCCCTACCCTCGTGGGAGTGCTGGCCGGGCTCGAGACCATGCTCGCCAACCTGCTGGAGAACGCAGGCTCCTTTGCGGGCTCCCCGGGCCAGGTCGCACTCGACGTGCGGACCAGCGACGACGCGGTCGTGATCGTGGTCCGCGACGACGGCCCAGGAATCCCGCCCGCGGATCTGCCTCAGGTCTTCGACCGCTTCTTCACCAAGCGCGCCTCGGGCAAGGGCACGGGGCTCGGCCTGGCCATGGTCCGCGCGATCGCGGAAGCGCACGGCGGCCAGGCATCGGTCGCTCTACCCGAAGGCGGCGGCACGGAGTTCACGGCACGGCTGCCGATGACCTCGGGCTAGCGCCTCGGTCTACGAACCCGAGCCTGGCTCCCGCGCGAAGACGTTCCAGGCGACGCCATCGAAGGCAAACCTCTCGAACGCGATGACGGCGGAGTCAGCCCCGCCCGTCGCTCGCTCTTGGATCTCCGAGAAGCTCAACAGCCGCATTCGATCGAACACCCGGATCCAGTCTCCGCTGAAAGGCGCCCCGACTCGGATGCCGATGCGCTCCCGCCTCGCAAGAACCGTCGGTGCAGCTCCGCGAGGTGTTTGAAGCGAATGCGGACAATGCTAGCTGACCGGCAACCGGCGCTGTGGGTTGTTGGCGTTGTGGGTCATGTACCCATTCGGCTGGCGTCGGGCTGCGCCTGACCGGCTATCGGAGTGGGTCGCCGGCCCTGGGTCACCGCAGCGTCGCCCTGGGGCCGCAGCACATCGGCCAGCCGACCGATGAACGCAAGCATGGGGCCCGGGTCCTCGGCCAGCTCCATGACCTGGGTAATCGCCTCATCGAGCAGCGCCACAAATCGTGCTCGCGTGGCGTGCCGTCCGCTGCACAAGACTTGGTTGGGCCGATCGTGCGCAGCGTCTTGGCCGGTGGGCTTACCGAGGTTATCCGGGCCCTCGACATCGAGCAGGTCGTCGGCGAGTTGAAACGCAAGCCCCAGCCGCGAGCCCAAGTCCGCCCACTGATCGACGTGTTCGGCATCGGCGGACATCGCCCCCGCATGCGCGGCCAGTCGGAACAACGCGGCGGTCTTGAGCTCGTGATACCGCTCGACCGCGTCTGACGCGAACGGGCCATCTGGGCCCGCTGAGGATGCGAGCACGTCTTCGAGACCTTGGCCGCCGATGATCCCCTCTGCGGAGCCCGTCGCGCGTGCCAGCCGATGCACCAGAGCGAGGCGCCCGTGGGGTAGCGGAGCGTCTGGGTCCGCTAGCGCCTCGAAGGCCAAGACGATCAGCGCGTCCCCGGCCAGCGTCGCGTTGCTCTCCCCGAACGCCGCGTGGGTCGACGGACGACCCCGTCGAGTATCCGCGTCGTCGAAGCACGGAAGGTCGTCGTGGACGAGGGATGCGCAGTGGATCAGCTCGATCGCGCACGCCGCCCGGCTCGCAAAGTCTAGCTGGGCCGAGGTAGGCGCGGAGGCTGCCGCCGACTTCGCGATCGCAAACAGCAGGCACGGGCGGATCCGCTTCCCACCGCCGAGCACGGCGTGCCGCATCGCGCGGTGCAACGTCGAAGGCGACCGATCGACCGAGGGAAGAAGCGCATCCAGTCGGGTTTGCAGCGTTTCGCGGGGCACGATCACGCAGTCCGCACGTCGGCGCAAAGCGTTCCCACCTTTTTTGCGCTGTCCGGCTCGCTGGTGCCGTCCGCAACAAACGGGTCGCCCGCACAGTACGCACGGACGACGCCCTCAACCGTATTGACGAGCCGAGCCAGCGCCTCGTCTCGCGGCAGCGAGAGACCATGACGCACCTGGGCCAGTCGGTGCCACGCCTCGACTTCGGTGGCGCGAATGACCTGCCGCAAGGCGGCCCGTGCATCCGAGCCGTCCCGGTCGACGTCGGATACCGCGAACCCAGCATCGCGCAGCCGCAGGGCCACCACATTCGGGCTGCCCTCCGCGATCTCGCGCCCGAGTGTCCCGATGTCCGAGGCTGACTTGATAGCGCACGCGAGTTCGTCGCACACCGCCCGGGCTCGACGGTAGTCGGCACCCGCAAGCGCGTGCCCGCTCAGCGCCAAGTCAACGTCCACATAGATCTTGATACTGGCGACGAGCACGCTGTAGCGGCCGTACTCGCGCGTCGTCGCGAGGGCTGGCGTGGCGCCGATCAACGCCTCGTAGTGCAGGCCGTAGACCTGCTCCCACATGTCGAACCGCAAAACCTGAAGGGCGGCTGGATCGACACGGCCCTCGAGCGACTCGAACGCGTCGGCCAGAATCGACTCCGCGACGGTTGGCGGCGTCTCCATGCGGCCGCCGTGCATCTGTGTCGACAACCATCGCGTCGAGCCATCGAGCTGCGTCCGGTCGGCATCGCGATCGAGGGCGTCGTCGACGACGACCGCCCACAACACGAACAGTCCTTTGGCGAATAGGGAGCGGTCTTCGTGATGGTCCGGGACGTCGCAGACGCGGAGTCCACGAACCACGGCGAGCACACGCAGGAAGAACTCCTCCAGAACACCGCGTGCAAACGGTACGTCATGCTCGCGGATGTATGCGGCCAGCTGACGGGCTGCGTCTTCACAGCCAGGCGGCGTGTCAGACACTGCCGATCTCCCACGGGCAGCCCGCGGCCTGTCCTTGGGCCAGCGCGGCGAGCACCGCCGATTGGACGACCACGGTCGGGCAGTACAGGTCCTTGGCCACCCAAAGTCGCTCCGCTGTCCCCGCAGCAACGCTGGGGTAGGCGCTTGCCAAGAAACGACAGCCAGCGTCGATCTGCGGCCGCGCAATGTCGAGTCCCGCCTCGGCGGCCGCCGCCAAGGCGTGAATCGCATAGGCCGTCTCCTCCGCCGTGCCTTGGTCCCCCGTGCCCCAGGACCCATCCGTGCGCTGCGCAGACTCGATCCATCGCAGCCCTCTCGCCGCCGCCCCTGGGTCGCACGGCAGCAGCGCTGCCACCGCACGACTTGTCGGGTACAGGGGCGAGACGTGCCACTTGTCGGCCCACTGCCCGTCGGCGTGCTGACTGCTCCGCAAGAAGTGGCGCACCTTCATCGTGGCTTCGCGGGCGAGCGCGCCAGGGTGACGCTGCGCCGCTGTCAGGACGTGGGCGTTGACCGATGTCGATGGCGTCGTCTCGCCCAAATGGGTGATGAAGAAGTCGGCCTGCTCGTACTGCGCCATGGTGCCCCACGGCAGGTCGGCGGCACCATGGTCGGCCAGCACGCACAGGCCGAGGGCGGTGTCGTCGCCGTCGCCATACGGGGCAAGCGAAGACCAGCCGAGACCGTGCGGAGCCAACGCATCCTGCAGCCGCTGCAAATGTGGCGCGGCACCGGACGCGAGCAGGCCGCCAAGCGCAAGGTGGTGCAGCGTCCACGTCGTGCCCCACAAGTTGGCGTCTGCGCCGTACGGGATCGTGTCGGCACCCACCCGGTCGACAAGACCACGGAGGTACCCGAGCGCGCGCGGATCCGCGGTCGCGCGGGCGTAGTACGCCGTGGCGGCGATGCTCCCAGACACGGTCCCGCCGTCGAGCAGGACACTGGGCGCGCGTTGCAAGTCCAACCGGTCTCCCATGAACTCGAGCGAGAAGCCGACGCTCGCGCGAGGCTCGTATACGTGGTCTCGAACGCGTGCGAGGCGAGCGTCGCCGATGCCACTGCTGGACTCACGCAGGCCAGCGACATCCATTCCGCGAGTGGCGGCTTCACGGAGTAGTGCGGGTGCCAGCAGCTCGAATGCGATCGTCGGCTCGGGGTGCGTGCATGCCAGGGGCCACGTTCGCCTGACAAACGCCAGGGCAGCGGCGATCCGTGCGTCGTCCTGTGGCTCCGGGTCGAAGTCCGTCATCGCCAGCGCGGCGACCAGCGTGGCTATCGCCCGACCGGATGGGTGTCGCGGCTCCCCGATTCCGCCATTGGCCTGCTGCAGCCTTCGTAGCGCGTTGGCGACGTCCGGAAATGCAGGGCTCTTGCCGCTGGCATCGGGGACTCGGGCGACCCAGGCCATGTCGTAGTCGCAGCGGCTGGTGTGACCCAGGTCGTCGCGGGACAGAAGCTGGCGGGTCTGCTGGGCAAGCCAGCGGGCACGTGGATCCGACGGCAAGGGGCGGGCTGCAACGGCACTCGACATCTCAGCGGTGCTGTCCGCCGACCTCCGAAAAGTGTTCCCTCAAAAACCGTGCGGTGCGGAACCGCCCCTGCGCCACGATCGCTATTTCGGCGCCATCGACCAGTCGTGCTTGCCCTCGCCGTCGCTGAACTTCAGGGTTGCCACGAACGCTTGGTTCCCGGCGTTCTTGTCGACGACGTCGCACTTCCACTCGGAGTCCGGGACCGACACGAACACCTTGTCCGAGCAGGTGACGTCGATATCGTGGCCGGAGAACTCGGGCTTGCCCTTGATCTCCTTGGCCAGCTCCTCGCCCTTCATCGTGAGGAACTTGGGCTTCCACTCTACGCTCCCCGTGCTGGGATCGGTCACGGTCACGCTGACCGGGATCTTCTGCTCGTGCACCACGCAGGTGCACTCGAACGAATTGCCCTTCTCCATGAGCTGGTTGTCCGGGCAGTGAATGTCGGTCGCGACAAGGTCGTGACCCTTGAGCCAGTCGGCGAGCGCCTTTTCCATCTCCTTTTGCGAGACCTTGGGCTGAAGCAAGTCGCACCCGGCCGAGCCGAGCGTCAGGAGCGAAACGAGAGCGATGGACAATGCGCGCACCCCCACAGCATAGCGCGATGCGTGGGCGCGCCGGGGATTGCCCTGGCGGGCGCCTTCGGGGGCCGACAGGAGCCGGTCAACAACAAGGAGTTCCGATGCAGTCCCCCGCGCACAGGCTCCCGCCGCAACAGACCGAGCCTTGTCGGCAACCGTCCGCGCAGGTGCACTCGCCCTCAAAGCAAAACTCGTTTCCAGTGCACATCGGAACGCACATCGCCCCGTCATCGCCCGCCTCATCGTCCGTCGCTACATCGAACTCAAAGAACCCAGCGTACTGCGGGCATGCCTTCTCGCTGTCACCCGCCAGAATGAAGCCTCCCTCCGCGGCCTCGAGGATCCAGAACTGGCAAACGCCGCAGACGTACGCCTCCGCACAGTCGAAGGATGAGGGGTTGAACCGCTGCGGGTCCGGCGGGTTCCCGTCTTGGATGCAGCTCACGGCATCCACGGTGTCGAGGCCGCCGCCACCGCTGAAGGTCGCCTGCACGCTTTGGGCTGCGGTATCGAGCCCCTCCGAGAGCGTGGCCACATCATCGGCGTTCGGGAAGGGACAAAGAGCCGCGACGGCTCCGTCGTCCTCACCACTGTCGTCGTCGGGAGCATCGCCAGCACCGTCGGTCGCGTCCTGGCCGCTCTCCGCAGCGCCCCCCTCTGTCCCGACGCTGGCGTCGGGCGAGACGCACGCACCCTGTTCGCAGATCCGCTGGTCTTTGCAATCGCTGTCGGCACCGCAAGCGTCAGCGCTACCACATGCGCCCAGCGATAGTCCCAGCGCGCAGCCCAACAAGAGGCCAGGTACGACGGCTACGAGTGTGGCTTTGACGGGATGGGGACGGTGAAAGCTGGCGTGGGCAAAGAGCATTGCAGCTGGACAGTGGTCAGCTGCTGCAATTCGATCCATTTCACGAGCGACTTTTTGCAGACAAGGAACCAATCCCGGCTAGGCCGTGCATCAACACTGGGAGACTGGCCGATAGGCACGCTCTGCAGCCCCCCTGCGCCCCGGAGGCACGACCGCACAGAGTTGCGCCCTGTTATTGGCTGCAATGTTCTGCAAGCGACAGCCTCGCTACCCTCGGCGTCCCAGCAGCATCTGGGATCGGAGAAGGCATGACCAAGATTTCAGCAATTTCCGCGTGTGGCCTGGTTTTCGCGGCGCTTGCGGGCGGCTGCTCATCGGATGCGAGCGATGACGGCGGCAGCAGCGGAGGCGAAGACCCGACGACCGATGGTGGCCATCAGCCGGTGGACGGCGAGGGAAGCAGCGGCGCTGAGGCAGACAGCGCCGATGAGGGGACCGATGCCGCCGACGGTGACACCGATGGAGGCACGGACACTGGGCTACCCCAAGGGTGCGGAGAGCAGGACATCTGCGCGGCACCAGCCACCGACCTCGCCCTGTCCTTCACGGTTGGCGAGGGTCAAGGCATGCTCGTGGCGCTGGATGATCAACGAGTCTTCTTCGTGGCGGGCGAGTCCACACGACAAGTCGTCGGCGTGACAGATGGCACCGCCGTCGGCACAACGGTGCTGTACCGTGACGCCGCCCCCTGGCCCGTGGATGGGGTCGAATACGACGGCCGTGTCATCGCGCGATGGGATCGTGATCGACTCGGGAACGCATTCTACGCCGTCGACCCCGACAGCGGTGCTGCCACGGCACTGACGCCGCTGGGCAGCGAACCCCTCCGTTCGTTCGTAGGCAGCGACGGCCTCGTATTGAGGACGGAGGATGCGGTGTACACATCGGACGGAACCCCCGCGGGCACACAGATCTTGTTCGCGACCTCTCCGGAAGACGTCGACTTCCAGACGGGCGATCTGTGCGGGTTCGGATCCCGAGCTGCGCTCTTTGTGCTCGACGAAACGAACGACAACGTCGCGCTGTACACCAGCACGGGCGCAGGCCCGGCCGAGCTGCTTGGTTCGCTTCCAACTTCTGGAAGCTTCGCTCCGCTGTGTACACATACGACGACGATGCAGGACGGTAGTTTTTGGTTCTACCGTCAGGTCGGCGCCCAAAGAGAGATCTGGAGCGCTGCTGTCGGGCAGCCGCCGATGGCGGTATTTGCTCCCGCGGTGCTCCAGGGTGGCAATGAAACGCCCACCGACTTCGCAGGGTCGGGACCCTCCCTGTTCTTTCGCTATCGACCCGCTGGTGAGAGTGGATTTCGTCTGTTCCGGACCGATGGTACCGAGCGCGGAACCAGCCAGGTGTGGTCGCCGACCAACGCTGGCGACACGGTAATCGGCTCAGGCGGTGCCGCTCTTGCCCGGCCTACAAATGTGCTGTCCGACGGCGATACTGGGGTTTGGTTTCGCGCCACGCACCCACGCAGCGGCCTCGCGGTGTTGTGGCACCACAACGGCGACTTTGCTGCGCCAGTGGAGACAGGCTTGTCCGCAGACAGCCCAAGCGCCTCACAGTACAACGGGAGTGCTCCGATGGCGGTCTTCGAGCAGAGACTCTACGCAGGCGGAAGCCCTCACACGGTGGAAATCGAAGACACGGAGATGCGTCGATTTGGACTCCTGGGAACCGATGGCACCCGCAGCGATGGGCTGAACTTCTTCGCAAAAAGTGGCGTGCGTGTGTGGCTGGGAATGGTCGACGGTCTCTACTATTCCGACCGGCCTTAGCGCCCCACGGACAATCGACAACCCAGAAAAGGGACGTGCGCCAGCATGCCTGTCCCCCTCATGCGACGTGCTAGAATTGCCCGCGCATGGGCGTTCTCGAACGGGTTGAGTCCGCGAGGAGCGAATTGGTGTCACTGAGTCCGCGGACCCGTGTGGGCCGCTCTCCGGAGAATGACCTCGTGGTCGCACAGTCTCTCGTCTCCGGCTTCCACGCAGTGCTTGAGTGGGCCGCCGGAACCTGGATCGTCCGAGACCTCGGCAGTAGCAATGGCACCTTCGTCGACAACGCCATGATCGCCGCGGGCGAACCAAGGGCAGTCGCCGAAGGAGCACGCATGGCGTTTGGCGACCCGGAGTCGCTTTGGTGTCTCCGCGACGCGAGCCGCCCTCAAGCTGAGGCGCTTGATCTTGAGACGGGTGAGCGACTGGTGGCCGAGTACCAGATCCTGGCGCTGGGGCGCCGCGAAGCCCAGGTGGTCCTGCTCGAGGGCAGTCCGGGAGCTTGGGTGCTTGAAAGCGACGGGGCGACGGTACCCGCGCGGAACGGCCAAGAGGTTGACGTCGAAGGACGGCGGCTACGTTTGCTGCTACCGGTCGGGCTACCAGCCACCGAACAACGACAAACTGGGGGCCCAACAGCGCCTCCCAAGCCCCTCGGCGGCGCCTGGCTACACCTCACCGTCAGCAAGGACCTCGAGACGTTCGAGCTCACCGTCGAGCATGATGGGCAGTCATGGACCTCTGAGCGTACGTACGTTCGAGTGCTGGTCGCCCTCGCCAGCGCTCGACTCTCTGAGCGAGAGCGCGGCGATCTCCACACGGACGAGTGCGGCTGGGTCTATAGCGACCGACTGTGTGATCTCGCAGAACTCACCGACGAGGTCCGGCTCAACATCGAGGTCCACCGCGCCAGGCGCGACCTGGCCAAGCATGGGATGCCCAACGCAGCGATGGTCATTCAACGCCGCCGCGGCACCAAGCAACTTCGGATCGGGACCGATCACGTGAGCCTTGTCGAGCTCGGACGCCGTTGAGTTGCTCTGGATCAGCGGAGCCAGATCTCGATCCCGTTGCCCCAGTGACCATCAAGCGAGTCAGCCCAGGTCTGGTCGGAGAAAGTGTAGCTGCAGGCACCCGCGAGGTGCGACAAGTCGTCGTCAACGAAGCGGACGTGAACATCGCCCTTAGCGTCGTAGCCCCGGTCGCCCAGGTTCATGCCTTCGAGTGTCGTCACGCGGCCCTCTGCCCCGCTCAGAGCACCGTGGTGCTCGCTCTTGATGCGACCGCGCGTGCAGGTCTGGGTCATCTGCGGATCGGCGCACACCTGCGTCTCAGCGTGGTCCGTCGCCGTGAACCAGGAGAAGAATCCGTCGGCGTCCAGAGCCTTGAACCATGCTGCCCGTTGGTCTGGGTCCTCTTGAGCGACGATGACAAATCGCGATACTTCCGCGGCCGCCACGAGGGGGGCGAGTCGTTCGCGTCCGTGTGATGAGTGGACCGGGATCGTGCCCTTTGCGGGATCGTCGCCCCGCAGCAGATGCTCATTGAGGCGGTACGAGAGAAACTTGTGTTGGCCGGGAAGGCCCTGGGTCTGCGCACGATGGACGATCGCCGCCAGCGTCCAGCCTCCGCCATCTCGCTCCATGTCACAGTAGGCCTCGAAGGGCCTGACCTCTCCCTGCAGCCCATCGACGTCAAGCAAGTAGCGGCCCGATTCCACTTCTGGGTGCGCCGCGTGAAGATCGGCGCATGAGCGCGGCGTCGGGTCAGACACACCAGCGAGCATCTTCGGAGAGGCGACCCACCACCCGGTGGCGAGCGCGGCTGACAGACCTAACCCACCGACCCCCAGCCGCCACCATCTGCGATCACCTGGCCTGGGGTCACGGGCGTCAACGTTGTCGTGCGCGCCGTCAACGGCGTCTAAGAACTCCTGCGCGTTGGGGTAGCGCCGTGTCGGATCCTTCTCGAGGGCCTGGAAGACCAAGGCCTCGGCCGCGGCTGAAACTTGGCACTGTGGGTTTTGCGCCAGCATCGCGGGTGCCTCGGCGTGAAGGTGCTGCCACAACACATCGACCGCGGTCGCCCCCGCAAAGGGCGGCGTACCAGTCAGCAGCTCGTAGGCCATCACGCCCACCGAGTAGAGATCCGTGCGCGCATCGACCGCGGCGCCTCCCGCCTGCTCGGGCGACATGTAGACCGCCGTGCCGATAATCTCCCCCGCTTGCGTCGCACTGGGACCCTCAAGTTCCGTGCCCAGAAGCTTGGCCACGCCAAAATCGAGCAGCTTGCAGCGGGGCGGCTGCTCAAAGCCCTCGAACGCGACACAGAAGCAGTTGCTTGGCTTGATGTCGCGGTGGACCACGTCTCGCTGGTGGGCGAACTCCAGCGCACGGAGCAGCTGCTGCAGAAGCTCCAACACCCAGTGCTCGGGCAGTGCGCCGTGTTGACCAATGAGTTCGGCGAGTGTGCACCCCTCGAGACGCTCCGCCACCATGTACGCCAGACCATCGTCGGTCACGCCAAAGTCGAGGACGGAAACGATGTGAGGGTGTCGCAGCGACCCTAGGGCGCGAGCCTCGGTCCGAAAGCGTTCGAGGCCGGGTCCCTTGTCCGAATGGTGGAGGATCTTGACGGCGACCTCGGACTGAAGCTCCAGATGCTGCGCGGCGTAGACCGACCCCATCGCCCCCGAGCCCAGCAAGCCGCCAATGCGATACCGGTTGGCGATCGTGCGCCCGATCACCGGTTGGTTCGCGGACTCCGCGGCCCGAGGCTGGGTCTCCATGCCGACCTAGACTCCAGGGTCAAGCCCGAGTGCGGAGCGCAGTGCGTTCCAATCGCGCAGCACGCTCTTGCCGTAGACGTTGTTGGGCAACTCGGCCTCGGCTTGCATGCTTCCGTTCGCTTCCGCCAGCCGGAACACACGACGCGCCCACTCGAGTGATTGCGGTGGAATGTCGGGGAGCCCACTGCCCATCGGGCGATTGTTCAGCTTCAGTCGTGCGGGCACACTTTGTGTCCAAGTCAGCGTCGGGAACGCACAATGGGGTGCCTCTGCGACCGCCAACGCGAAGAGGTCGTCGTCGAGAAGCAGCGCGCGAGTCTTCGCCTCCAAAAAGAGCCCCAACACACCGCAGTGGTGATCGACAAGCAGCGCCGCCACCCGGGCAGCACGGTCACGCGCCGGGAGGCTCGAAACGAGCAGAGCGAGAACGTCAGAGTCGGCAACCCGGCCCTCGACCCGCAAGAGCTCCACGCATTGCTCGCGAACCTCACGCGACAGCTTCTTGGGAGGCCGGACACGAAAGCAGAACCGCAGCATCGGGCACACAAACGTCGCGTGTGAATCGGCGTTTTGTACCTGCGACAACAGCGCGTGCAATGGTTCAAAGAGGAGTTCTGGCGCCTGCGTGGCACTCCACGTGTGCCAACTCGACGCCCCCTTGGCGGGCACACGCACTTCCTTGACCAGCAGCCTAATCGGCGTCCGTTCGTGCACGGCGGCGACCCACAGATCCAACTCCGCGTCGAAGAGAGCCCAGGTGGATGCCCGAGGGTTTCGTGGCCCGACCCCCTCGTCGTCCATCACCTCCGCAACGATCCGCGCGATGTCAGAATCGCCGAGTGCGCCGAGCCGCGCATCCAGCCAATCCAAGTGCTCCGGGTCGTACTGCTGGACGACATACTTGAAGTCGAGCCCGCTTCGCACGTGAAGGATGGCCCCGTCCCATCGCAGCACACCATCCTCTTCGGCGCTCTCGCGCAACCCCTGCGGCAGGGCTGCGATGACTCGCGCCCGGTCGACCGGTAGCGGAGGGCCATCTAGCACCAGCCACAATGCAAAGTCGTCGCTGACCTTGCTCGTGCCGTGACCGAAGTACGCGAACGGGAAGCGCTCCTCCACAAAGCAACGCTAGCATCTCCGGGTGGCCGACCCCGCGGATTCTACCTCTCGGACACGAGGGCGTCACAGATCGTGACGCTCACTCGGCTCACAGCGTCTTGAGGTACTCGATCACCGCAGTACGCTCGGCCTCACTGAAGTGATCGCCAAACGTGTGCCCACCGTTTCCGTATCCAAACAGCGTGGTGTCGTACACGTACTTGCGCTCGCTCTGCGCCGTATCCGCCTGCGCGCTCGCCGGCTCCCATGGCCAGCCAATGTCCGCTTGGTCGAAGTTCGTGCTGTCATAGTCCACGCGTCGCCAGTACTGCGGCCGTGCGGTGCTATCGAGGACTCCGGCGATCGTCGGCACGGACCCATTGTGCAGGAATGGTGCCGTGGCCCAGATCCCGTCCAGCGGTGGCGCGGTGTAGCCAGCCTCCGGGTCGGCCGTCACCACCTGACCGATCGAGCCATACACCGAGTCGTTGAATCGATCCTCGAGGTGGTTGTACGCGCCGCCGGGGCCGGCATAGTCGGCAAACACAGAGTCCGTTCCGATGACCGCCGTCGGGATCAGCAGGTTCGGGTAGGTCTCGAGTGCCGGATCTGCGTCGTACGTTCCGTGACAGCCCGCGCAGCTGCAATCGAAAAGCGCGTGCCCCTGCTCGGCCAGTGCCTCGTCCACCGCAAACGGGTAGACGGGCGCCTCCAGTGAGGCGAGGTACGCCTGGATGTCATCGAAGTACGACAGCATCTCGTCGACTTCTTCGACCGAGTCGGTGCACAACGACGACGCCAGCATCATCGTGCCGCGATGGTCCCCACGCGACATCCCGTTGGCGAAGTGGGACGCCTTCTTGCTGAACCTCCACCAGGGCGGCGGGTCAGCGGGAACGTTGGTGTCTGGGAGAAGCTCGAACAGCTCGTCGTCGCTCCACTCGAGGGTTTCGGGGTCGCGGTGGGACAGCAGAGCGATGGCGTACATCACGGCTGGATTCGACCCCACGGTCTTCATGACCACCGAGGGCCCCAACGCGGAGATCCGTGCCTTGAACTTGTTGAACGCAACGTTCGCCAGCGTCGTCTCCGGCAGCGACGGTAGCGGGTCCAGGGTCTCGTTGAACGGGGTCGTGTTGTCGAGCGTCGTCTTGCCAAGCCCGACGATGAGTTCGCCGTTGAACTCGCCAGCGTGGCACTGCAAGCAGTTGGAGACCACCAACTCGCTCTTGTCTTCGAGCGTGACGACCGTCCAGGAATGGCCGACCTCGGCGTTGCGACCGACGCGACCCGGCAGCGGGTCTTCCGTACCCAGCACCCCCTTGGCGACACCAAACACGGACCATGGAATCCCGCAGCTCACGTAGGCCCGGGTCAGCAGCGCCTCGTACCCGGCCTCGGGATCTCCACGGGGCAACTCGGGCATGGGAATCGCGTAGCCCTGATCCCACAACCCCGCGCAAGCCGGATCGCCTCCGCTCTCGCTGTCGCCCGCGCTGCCATCGCCCTGTGCGCTGGTCGTCGCGCTCGACTCTCCGGTCCCGCCCGTCGTTCCGCTCGCCACGGGTTCGGCGCTGCAAGACCACAGCACGACCAGGCCCGAGATCGCTCCCAACCGCGCCGAACGCAAGCTCATTATCCGTCCCCGCCGATCGTGACGAGGGCGAGCATGACCCACACGGTCCATCCCATCCGTTGCCATCGCCACGGCCCGAGTCTACTGCCTCGGCGCGTCCGGTGGGTCCTGTTTTTGGCTCGTCGAGTCGCACATCCGACACGGCCTCGACGCAGGGCCACACACGTGCCGCCAGGGCGGCCCACGTGGACGCCTCACCCCTCACAGCCCGCTGGGCGGGTCCGGAGAGTCGGCGCTCGCCGAGCTCAGCCAGGCGTCGATGCTCGCCACGCTGGCCTCGAGCCCCGGGCCAGCGGCCATGCCGTCACGGGCCGCCCTCATCAGTTCGATCGCGCGTGCGTGCTCACGGTCCAACTTCCACAATGCGCGGGCCGAACAGGTTCGCGCCTGCCACAGCGTCGTCGCGTCGTCGATGGCTTCGTCAGCGATCATGCGTTCGATCACCGCGTCGCAGTGGGACAGCGCCAGGGCGTGGTCCCCGTACTCGACCTCGGCCTTGCCCCACGCTAGGCGGGCGTCCAGGGCGAGTAGAGGGCGGTCCGCATTGGCCTCGGCGACCTCGACAATGCGGGCATGCATTGTCCGGGCGGCATCCGTCTCACCCATGGCAGTGCGCACAAATGCGTCGGCCAGACGGGCGCCTTGTGTGAGCGGGTGGTCTTCGCCGAAGACAGCCATGTTGATCGCGGCGCCCTCACGGGCCGCGGCCCCGGCCGCGTCCAGTCGGCCCAGACTTCGGAGCACGATGCTCAGGTTCTGAAGCGCGCCCGCGAGTTCGGGGTTCTGACTCCCTTGGGCGCGGCGCGAATCAACGACCCGTTGCGCGAGGACCAACGCCTCGTCGAAGCGCTTGAGCTCGATGAAGTTCGAGACGAGATTGTTCTCGTTGTCGGCGACCGACGGGTGGTCCGCCCCGTAGACGGCGCTATTGATCGCGATGGCAGCTTGCGCGGCGTCGACCGCGTCCTCGAAGCGTCGTGCCCGAGTCAAGAACACCGAGTAGGTCGACAGGCTGTCGGCGAGCAGCGGGTGCTCGAGCCCCACCGATTCGGTACGAATCGCCACGACCTTTTCGGCCAATGCCAACGCGCCGTCGACATTGCCGAGTTCGGACTCGACCAATGCCAAGTTGTTCATGCTGTTGCAGAGCTTGGGGTGCGCCTCGCCGAGGTAACGGGTCTGCAACTCCACCTGGTCTTGGAAGTACCCCTTGGCTTCCGCCGCATCACCTCGCATGAGGTAGGTCGCTCCCAATGAGTTCATGAGCCGGGTCGCGCGCGGGTCGTCGGAGGGTAGGTCCGCGCGCTGCAGCAACATCTCGGCATGGGGCCTGAGCGCCAGCGCTTCGTCCGACCTGTACAGCGGATACCCAAGCAAGAAGATCAGCTCGGTCGTGGCGTTGAGCGCCGCCAAGTGATCACCTGCGCCCCCCGCCAGCACAATGGCGCGTTGTAGGGCGGGCAGCGCAGCATCGTGCTCGCCGGCCTTGGACATGGCGTCCGCCCACACGATCCGAGCCCGGGCTTGCACGGGTCCCCAGGCCACCGCGTCCGCGCGGACAAGCGCTTCGTCGGCGAGCCGCTTGGCGGCGTCCAGCCGCCCAACTTCCAGCATGGCAGCGACGCTGGCGAGATCACGTTTGATCGCCGCCACCTCGTCGCGGCTCTCGTGGGGGGCACTTGACCGCCGAGCAAGCTCCAGGCGATCGGTACAGTCGCCGGGCCGCGGGAGGTTCATCGCATTGACGATCGCGCGGGTCGTCGCGTCGACGCCTCCGTCGACCATCTGCGTCAGCTGAGCCTCGAAAGCGCCACGCGCCTGGGTGAGGCAATCCTCCGCGAGGGTCAACATCTCGCCGCTGCGTGTGCCTTCGAGGTCAGCCTCGCGACACACCTGGGTGCGCGCCTGTGTCCACGCAGTCGCGAACGCACTCAGCCGCGGCTGGGTGCGCGCCCACGTATCGGCTGCATAGGGCACTGCGGTCGCCAACACAGCATGCTCGATCTGCGAGACGCGGGCGTCGTCCCACACCGCCTCGATTGCCTCGCCCGTCGCTTCGCAGCGCGCCTGGGCCCGCGCCCGGTCGAGCTGGCCATAGCCCAGCGCCGACGCTGCGACGAGCAGCAGCCCGGTCGCACTCCCGACGACAATACGAGGCCGTGTTCGGTCGCGGCGCAGCTCGTCGACAAGCGCGTGCATCGACGGCCAGCGCTGGCTTGGTTCCGTCGCCAGACCGCGCTCGAGGAGTCTGCGGAGCCAGGAGGGAAGCTCCAAGTACTGCGGAGGACGTTGCTGGTTTCCCTCGCAAACATTCCTAGCGAGCGTGACCAATGAACCGCCCTCAAACGGTCGCTGACCCGTCAGCCCCTCGAACAGAGCCACACAAAATGAGAACTGGTCGCTGGCTTCGCTCGCGGCCTTGCTCGCGTAGATCTCGGGGGCCATGTACGCAGGGGTACCCGCCATGGCAGGCCCGTCGCTGTCGCCGAGATGCGCGAGACCGAAGTCCAGTACACGCACGCGCTTGGGCCCGTCCGGCAGCTCGGCACCCTCGCCGTCCACCATCACGTTGTCGGGTTTGAAGTCGCGATGGACGAGGTCTAGGTCGTGGGCGGCCGCCAAGCCAAGCCCCGCTTGGATGAACGCCGACACGATGGCGCGCCGACCTCGTGCTTTGCTGCCCAACCACGACGTGAGCGTCGTACCCGCAACGAACTCCATCGCAAGGAACAGTCGCCCGTCGTGCTCGCTGATGTCGTGGACCGTGATGACATTCGGGTGACTGATCTTGGCGATGACCTTGGCCTCGTCGATCAGTCGCTGGGCTTGCGAGGGCGCGTCGATCTCGTGCAGCAGTTTCAGGGCGACCTTCCGGTCCAGATCCGGATCGTAGGCCGCGTAGACCGATCCCATCGCGCCCGCCCCCGCCTTGCGCAGCACCACGTAGCGGCCAATCGCCTGCCCGCCGGTCAGCGCTCCAGGCGATGCAGGCGAAGTCCCGCGGTTTGTGGCCCGAAGCGTCGCGTCGGTTTCGCCGCCGGTGCCTAAGCCCGTCACCGATGGGGAGCGTAACCCACCGACCGCAGCACTTCGCGCAATTCACGCTACTGGCGCGCCTGTCGAACCTTGGGTGCGCTAGCTGCCTTGCTGAGCGCTCCGGCCTGTCGCGCGACGCACGCGGCCAACGATGGGCACGACCCCTCGCGAAGCCATTGATGGGTTCGCGCAGGATCGCCTGGAGCGTGCTCGGGGTTGTGTTCCTGGACCGCGACGACTGCGAGCTCGTCCCACAAAGCGAGCAACTGGGATCGCTGTCTACGCGCTTGTTCCCAGCCACGGTCGAACGCGAGTCAGCACAAACATGGGGCGTGGGCGTCCTCCTCCTATGGTCCGTCGACCGCAGAGCCGGTTGCACAAACGGGTACCAGCAAGACAAACTCGTGCTGTGGCGCCATCTTCAGCGGCTCACTGAGCGCCACGAACTCCGCGTAGCCACGTTTCACACCGATTTCATCTGCATTTCAGCGTGGGTTCGTCCGCACAGGCTCCACTGAGCCCATGAACGGACTGTGGCGAACCCTCTCAGATCTCCTCGACGTCGCGCGCGGGCGCGGGCCTACCTCGCTGAGCGCAGCCGAGCGCTTTCGGCTCATCACCGCCGCGGGGCTCTCGTCGCTCGTATTTGCCGCCATCTGGGGCGTGGCCGCGGGGAGCACCTCCCTGCTGCTCGCGGGCTCCAATGTCATCAAGGTGCCAATGGTCGTGCTGTTCTCGGTGCTGTCGGCGTTGCCGGCTGGCGTCATCGCACTGCGATTGTCGGGCAGTACGCAGCGTGTTTCCGACCTCATCTTGTCGTTCTGCGGGGCAGTGTTCTCCGGGACGTTGGTGGCCGCCGTGCTTGCGCCCATCGTCGCCATCTACCTGCAGACCAGTCAGTGGGCGGGGCCATACCTCGGCATGGGCTCCGTGTTCGCCGCCATTGGCGTGGCCGCGTTCTTGTTTTTCAACAACGCGCTGCGCGATGTTCCTCGCGAGGAGCGAACCAACCACATCGTACCCAAGATCGTGTTGGCGGTCGTGACACTTGCGGTGCTCCCCCAGCTGATCGCGCTGGCCTCTCCCATCCTGCAGGCGAGCACCGTATGGGATGCCGGCGTCGACATTGTGGCGGGGTAAACGACGATGCTCTCACTCATCACAGCACTCCTGGTGGGTGGAATCGGTGCCGCGCCGCTGGCCGTCGCTCCGGACTCCGCCGCAACGAAGATTCACGGCGGTCACCACGTGATGACCGACGGGTCCGACGGGGTCGTCATCCAAACCCAGTGGGTGTGCCCGCTGAGGTGCACGTTTCCCCTGGCCCTGCCGCTTCCCCCCGACGCCTCGCTGAGCGGGGTCTCGGAGCAACGCAGCGACGATGGCTCCGTCGTCGGTGTGGTCTCCGACCGCCGCAACGTCAGCTTCGAGATACACGTGCCCCTGGCGACGGCCCAGGCGCTGCAGGCCGTGCCCCTCGCCCTCCCCGACCGGCCTGGGACGCACCGGGTCACGTTCGAGTCCGGGCTGTCGTTCGACCCCGACGTGACGCTGGAGCTGGCCCCGCGACTGACCATCGCGACCACCCCAAACGTGCACGGCAACCCAAGTCGCTGGCTCGGTGCGTATCTCACCGATGTGGAGAGCGGCAGTGGCGTCGTTCGCTACGCGACCACGGCAGACATCGTTCGCGCCCGTGGGTTTGGCGGCCATCTCGAACGCACACAGACGCGACGGCGACGCTTGCTGCTGATCGCAGGTGCGCTCTTTGTGCTGGTGGTGACCGCCCTCGTCGCCGCCCACCGCAGGCTGACGGGACGAGCAGATCAGGACCGTGTCGACAAGCTGCTCGCCGAAGAGATCGACGGATTGGCCGCATCGCCGCAGCTGGGGAGTCAGGGGTGAGCGGGTTGTGTACGCGCGTCGCTGCGCCGCCAAAGCACGGTCACGACCGACGCCGACAGCAGCACAAACAGTGCGTAGAGCATCGGCAGCCAGAGCAACGTGTCCTGCTCGGACTCGGGGAAGCTCGCGATCACCACCGCAAAGGCCAGCGGGCTGTTTTGGATGCCCGTCTCGAGCGCGACCGCTCGGCGCATGGGAACGCCCAGTCCAAGCACACGGGCCACGCCCCACCCCAGGGCCATGCCCGTGATCCCCAGCGCCGCCGCAGCGAAGTAGCCCTCGGCCGGGATCTGGCTCAGCACCGAGCGGTTGTTCGCGAGGCTGGTGCCGATGAGCAAGAGCAGCACCACCACCCCCGAAACCGAGCCCGCACGCTCGGCCCGTGCGGCCATCTGCGGGCTCCGTGCACGCAGGACCATCCCGATCCCCACGGGGACCAGCACCAGCGCCAACGTCGTCACGATGCTTCCGAGCGGGAGCGAGAACTCTGTACCCGTGAGCGCCCGGCCGTAGACGACGAGCAGGATCGGCATCAACGCGACCGCCACGACGGTGGAGACCACCGTCATCGAGATGCTCAGCGCCAGGTCGGCCCTGGCGTAGTAGGTGAAGAGGTTGGACGTCGTTCCGCCTGGCGTGCAGCCCACGAGCACCAAGCCGATCGCCATGGCAGGCGACAGCTCCAGCGCGCGTGCCAGGCCAAAGGCGACCAGAGGCATCCACCCAAACTGCGAAGCGAGCCCGACCAGGACCCCCTTGGGCCGACGCACAATCCCGCGGAACTGGCTCTTATCCAGCGTCGCGCCCATGCCCGTCATCAAGACGATCAACAGGACGGCCAGCAGCGCCTTCTCAAATCCGCCAAGCATGAATGTTCCGGGCTGCCCAGCCTTAGCACGAGTCGCACCATTGCGCGTGGGGCATGCGCTACCATCGGCGCATGAAGGGGGCGATCAAGACGATCGAGTGCCTGGCGTGTGGATCTCAGCTCGAGTTCCTCGCGGGCTCGCTGTCGACGCGCTGCAGCATGTGCGAGGACGAGCGCCCGCTCCCGTTGCGGTTGGACAGCGATGTCCCGAGCATGGGGACCGACGACGCCGCGATGCGGCCCGACGCTATCGCATCACACCAGCACTTCCGCTGCGGCGGTTGTCATGTGCTGCTCTCATCGACGACCGCCCCGTCCGCGTGCCCGTACTGTGCGGGCGCACTTTCACCAGAGCCGCCCACCTCGCCCCGAATCCCCGTGCACGGATGGCTTGGCTCGCTGTTCGAGTCCGGGCACGCAAAAGCCATGCTCACCGCCGAGCTGGCCCGCCACAGCATGCCGGATACCCCAGCCCGCATGGAGCTTGTGTACGTCCCGTGGCTGTTGATGGATGTCGTGGCGCACGTGGACTACGACGGCGAGGTCGGGCACTACGAAAAGCAGGGCGAAGACACGGTGGTCGTTTGGACACCGAGATCGGGCCGATGCGAGCGACACTTCGACAACCGTCGGCACACCGGCTCCCGTGTGCTGCCCACGGATCTGGCCAAGCGGCTCGACCCATGGGATTGGGCGTTTGCCCGCCCGTTCGATGCAACCGGCGTCGTCTCGGAGGTCTGTGAGCGCACGGATCTGCCAGCCAGCGCGGTGTTCGAGCGCGTGATGGGCGGCTACCAGCAAGACCTTGAGGACGCGGCGATGGACGACATCGGCGGCGCGGAGCAACGCATTCATAGCGTGCGGCCGACGTACACCGATCACACCGTTCGCTCGCTGCTTGTCCCGGTGTGGGTGGGCAAGCTGCAAAGCTCCGGCAAGACCTTCGCGGTCAACGGCCGGACTGGCGAAGCGGTGGTCGATGGCCTAGCGTCGATCGAGGCCGAGGACGAAGACCTCGAGATCACGGGCAATAGCCACCGGGTCTGGTGGGCCGTGGCCGTGGTCGTGCTCAGCGTTGTATTTGGCGCGATTTTGTTCGGCGGGCCTTGACCCGGTGCGATCAAACATCACCGCTGGGCATGACGCCCGTGGTAATTCATGACCATGACCTGGATTGCACACTGCGGCGCATCGTTGGGGCTCGTACTGCTGGCCGCCTGCTCACCGAGTGAGGGCATGGTTGCGGACACCGAGGCCACGGGTAGCGGGAGCAGTGGGTCCGGTACGATGGGCGGAAGCGGAGTCACCAGCAATGGTGACGGGGCCGACGCCGACGCCGACGCCGATGCCGATGCCGATGCCGATGCCGATGCCAATGCCGACGTCGATGACGACGCCGATGACGACGCCGATGACGACGCCGATGACGACGCGGGCACCGACACGACGGACGGCGGCTGCCCTGTAGGCACTGAAGGTTGCTTGTGTGATGTGGGCGCGGCGTGTGAGGGCGACCTGATGTGCGTCAAAGGAGAGTGCGTCGGGCGTCCTGCTTGCACGGAGCTGGACAAGGGCAAGCATGGCGGTGAAGACAGCGCGACCGAGCTGCGCGGTGATGCTTGCGGCGGCGGAGGCACCGACGTCAAAGCGCTGGGTACCGTTCAGGGCCCAGAGGCCGACTGGTACGTTTTTGAGGGCGCCGACGGTGGGGTCATCTGCACCGAAAACCCCGCCGCCAGTGTCACATCCGACGAGGACCTCGTCGTCTGTGTCTTCCTCGAATGCAACGACGGCAACGTGACAGGGCTGCTGTGCGGCGGCGACTCCAACGGGACGGACTCCCCCGATGGGAGACCCGGATGCTGTGGAACCAACGAGGCCCTCGTCAGCAACTATGACTGCTCTGGCATCGGCTTGGACAAGGGCGTCGACGCGTACGTCTCGATAGCGTCGGGCGAACCGATCTGCGCGGACTACGACCTCTCCTACGACATCTAGGGGGATATCCGGGGGCTCTCACCGCGTGGCGAGTTCACCGACCTACGCTACGCCGGACTTTTCGTCACAAATACGACAGCGCTGTCGTATTTGAAATTCGCCAATCCTGGCGCATGGTGGGGAGCGATGGCACGCGCCGCGAAGAAGCTGGCAAGCAGACGCTCTCGCACGTCCCCACGTGCTCCCAGCGACAACCTCATCCCGCACGAGTCGGTCGAGGACCGTCTGACACGGGAGATCCTTGGG
>Ga0316189_10001041_pt1 | contig 27602 bp, 33 predicted proteins | sample LowCovwburrow_MG_FD_204930 | JGI IMG/M metagenome (GOLD analysis project Ga0316189, IMG submission 204930) | Coastal sediment microbial communities from Maine, United States - Lowes Cove worm burrow | ecosystem: Environmental > Aquatic > Marine > Coastal > Sediment | place: USA: Maine...
TGCCAAGGTTGCAGTGTCTACCCCTAAGAAAAAAGCATTTACAAAGCCCACCCCCAAAAAGAAAGCAGCAGCAAAAAAAGTATGGATAATGATCGATGAGGCTCCCGAGATGGGCAACTTCGAAACTATAGGACATAATGGCGACGTAATCCAGGTGAAGAGAGGAGTACCCGTAGAGGTCCATGAGAAGTATGTACATGTCCTCGAACTTGCCGCTGGAACCACAGTGGTAGAGCGGAAAGATCCAATAACCGGGGAAAAGCTCGAGGATACAAGATCTTTTTCATCCATCCCATGGAGACTGGTTGCCCCCCCAAAGGTAGTGTAAATGACCAGGACGGAGATGCTGGCAGAGCTTCTTGAGGTGCTTAACGACGCTGGGGTAGATGGACAGTTTACTACATCTACCCTGTACGGATATCTCTCCGAGGGGCAGGACAAGTTCTGTGAGGAAACCGGGTATTTTACCGACTTATCTAGCTTCACTCTGACGCTTGTAGAGGATATCGCTGTGTATGATATCCCAGACAGAACAATCCAGATAATGGATATATGGGACGGCGCGAGAAGACTTCAGAAAGTGCCCACAGGCAACACCATAGAGAGTACTGAGTCTTTTGGACCCTTCTCCCCAGACACTCCAGCTACCCCGAGTATGTGGAGAACTGACCAGGAGACAGGAATAATAACACTTATTCCTGCCCCGGCAGCTGCAGATGCGGGCACTGTACTTGCACTCCAGGTGTGGCGGTATAGCCTGTACGACCTGGCTGAGGACGGGAAAAACCCGGAAATACCTGGGCGTTTTCACCGAGCCTGTATTGAGTGGGCATCATATAAAGCGTTCAACCATCATGATATGGAGACCCAGGATCCTGTAAAAGCCGCAGACCACTTAGCAAGCTTCAAAGACTACGTGAAGGACGGTAAAAAACAGCTTCAGAGGTACCAGAATCAGGAAACCAGAGTAGGTACAGCCCCAGCATACAGGACGTAACCATGGCGCAAGGGAAATTCAGAAACATAATGTCAGCATCCACAGGGCTTAATAACTTTGTGGACCCAACCAGACTGGAGTTTGACTTCAAGACTGGTGTTACTGAACTTTCCCAGGCAGTCAATGTAAATATAGATAACTCTGGAAGGCCCTCACGAAGACTTGGATGGGTAGAGAAACTGACCACCGCGGCTAAGTGCGGATTTGCATCCAGAGAAGCATGCCTGTTTGTTAGTGGTACGACTCTGTACCGCATGAAGACAGATTACACCGCCGTGGCGCTTCGCTCTGATCTTACTGTAGGGCAGCGGATGAAATATGTTGCAGTGGCTAATAGGATATACTATTCAAACGGTGTGGAGAAAGGGTATGTGTACAAAGGTACCAATTACGCATGGGAGAAAGGAAACTTCACAGTTACAGGAGACACACACCGAGTTTTCTCTGAGCCGCCTAACGGCCATCTTATTGGATGGTTTGCTACCAGGATGCTCATAGCAGTTGATAATGGATTGTTCGCTTCTGAGCCGTCTTTTTACGGTGTTTTTGATCTCCACAACAACTTTAAAATGGTACCCGACCGGGTAACCATGCTACAGCACACACCTCAAGGTTTGTGGGTAGGTACTGACTCTCAGGTAATGTTCTATAGAGGAACTAAGTGGCGGGAGATACGAAGGGAGCCAAAGGCTGACTATGGTGTTATTGACGGATCTGATGTAGTGTGCCAGGGAGAGAAACTTGGAGCTCCGGGCAGGCCAATAATGTTTACTACACCTAAAGGAATCTGTGTTGGCAGAGAAGATGGAACACTCGAAAATATATCATATAACAAACTTACATTCCCGGCGGGGCGATACGCAAGTGCTACAATAGCCGGAGACCGGTATATTGTTTTGATTGACCCTTAAAAGGAGAACAACATGACTGCTCGATTATCAACTGGTTTGCGGAACGCAATGCTGACTAGCAACAGTTACCCAGAAAATCTAGTTACAGGAACAACTTTTGCCTTCGAAGACGGTACTGGCACAGGTGGTGCAGATAGGATAACGGACTCAGGTAGTGGCTTTGTCTCTGCTGGATACGAGGTAGGTGACTACATCACAGTAGCAGGATCAACTTCAAACAACATTTCCGGTGTGAAGGTTTCAGCAGTTGCCGCTGGGTACCTGGAGATACCTGCTGCGTCGCTCACTACCGAGGCTGCTGGGGATCAAGTAATTATTGCGTCCAGTACTGGTGGCGGGTCAATGGATGAGCTGCTTAGAAATGGGGTTATCGAGGTATATACGGGCACCCAGCCAGCGACTGCTGACCTTGCAGAGTCTGGGACTAAGCTCTTACGTATCACCATTGCAAGTGGAGCGTTCGTATCAGGAACAGCAACTAATGGGTTAAACCTCGCTACCGCTGCGAGCGGGGTGTCTTCCAAAGAATCTGCTGAGGTGTGGAGTGGTGTAGGACTGGCAGCAGGTACTGCCGGATGGTTCAGGTATTACTCAAATTCCTATGAAACTGGTGCATCTACTACGGCCATTCGTTTTGATGGTGTTTGCGGTGTAGGTACTGGGGAGCTTAGAATGTCCACACTTACTGTTGCATCTGGTGCGACTTCTACGGTGGATACCGGAACAATCACCCAGCCTGCGTACGCAGCGTAAGGAGGTATATTATGGCAGCGTCTACGTTTGCTATTTTTCACACATTCAAAGCTAGAGAGGGGCAAAAGCTCCTGGACATGGATACCGACGATATTAAGTGCGCTTTGCTGGACTCGGGATGGACACCATCTTTGTCTGCCGATGCTGATTGGGCTGATATCAGTGCTAATGAGATATCCCAGACTGGGTATACTGCTGGAGGTCTATCAGTCACAAGCCTTTCGTATGCTAACGTTGCTGGTACAGTCACATTCGACTGCGATGACCCTGCATGGACCGCAGGAGCTGGAGGTATTGCTGCTAGGTATTGCGTTTTCTATGATAACACAGACACAGCTAAGACACTGATCTGCTACAGTCTTCTTGATGACTCTCCTGCGGATCATAGTGTACTCGAAGGGCAGATTTTCTTGATTACGTTACCAGCCACAGGAATTTTTCAGAAGGCATAGAGAGGCATAACTAATGGCTATAACGTTCGTAGGTAGTGCCACAGGAAGTACGGGTACTTCTGGAGATGCCAGTTTTACTATCACTCTTCCGGCAACTCAAGAGAACGATATAGTCATAGTTGCAGTAGGATGGTCTAGCCCTAGCGATGATGCTCCGGGGGTGTCTACTTCGGGGTACACTGAAATTGCTGAAATTTATGCAGATGACAACGCAGACGCTAATCTGTCAGTTAGCTGGAAACTGATGGGGGCTACCCCAGATACAGAGGTTATATGTCTTACTAGGAACAGTGTAAACGTTGACTCAGTAGGAATTGCCTATGTATTTAGAGGAGTAGACACGGCCAGCCCTATTGACGTAAGCGCTACCACCGCTACAGGAACTAACTCTGCTGTACCTGACCCAGCCAGCATTACCCCTACTACTGCTGGTGCTTTTGTTGTTGCATGCGGGCTGGGAACTGCCTCCTACGCCGCTGGAGACTCGTCGGTCACGCCTCCAGCCGGATATACAAATGGTGTCTCCATCCCATCAGTATATTGCTCCTATGGGTGTACACTAGCAGTAGCTAGTAAGGCATGGTCAGGTAGTGGGGCAGAAGACCCAGCAGCTTGGACTGGTTGGACTACTAGCAGCTTGGACTCTTGGGGTGCAGTCACAGTAGCTTTGCGGCCTATAGTGCTAATAGAACCACCATCAGGTAGCTTAACCATAACAGGATCAGCGCCAGCCATAGGAGTAGCCCCCGCCTCAGTGTCTTTGGCTCTTACTGGTAAAACTCCTACAGTAGGTACTGCTGTACCTGTAGCACCATTAACAGGATCATTAACCTTCACAGGTCAGATACCAGTACCACTGGTAGCCGTACCAGTTTACCCAGCCACAGATCAAATAGCTTATACTGGGTTCACCCCACAGCTCCTCTACAATAGACTTAACGTAACTCTACCAGCTATATCTGCATACTTCGAGGCCACTGGCGCGTCAGCAAGCTTACAAGTTACCCTCCCAGGTATCTTGTTTGAAGCAGATATGGGTCAGCCTTCATGGTTGCAGGTAGAGCTTCCACCCTTTGCTCTAGAGTTTTTCTCAGGTAGCAGCCTTGGGATAGATCTGCCTGTACCAGAGTTAGCCCTTACAGCTGTTACCGGGGCAACATGCGCTCTGGATGTTATACTACCATCGCTTTCTTTTTTGGCCAAAACAGGATCCAAGTTAAGCATAGATATACCAGTTATGGACGCACTGTTCACAGGGACTTCTGGAACAGCCGGCGGCTTAGTGGTGGCACTTCCCCCTATCTCAGCGTTGTTTGAAGCACAGGTGGAGACCCTAGGGCAACTGGAAATAACCCTACCAGCCATACAGACATTGTTCACACTGCAACAGGATATCCTTAGTAGCCTAGTTGTAGGGCTTCCGCCAGTATCATGTTTATTTGAGGCGTCTGTGGGCAATGTGGCCACACTTAGTGTAGGTCTCCCAGCCCTGGAGGTACTGTTCACACAGTATGAGAATATCACGGGGAGCATGATTGTTGAACTGCCTGCCATTAAAGCCTTCCTGGAGATGAGCCACTCTGGTAGATTTGATACTTCCACCGCAGCTGAGATAGCCAATGTTATTCTTAAGTGGAGACGACCATAATGAGTGACAGGTTAACTGTAGCAGTAAACTTGCCCAACAAAGCCCCCAGCCAGTACTTTGGCGTAGACTTTAACTCCGTGGTAGAGTTTAACGGGAAGCTTGTTTACTTCGGAGACGCAGGGGTATTTGAAGAGGGCGGAGACACAGACGATGGCTCAGATATCACTGCGTGGTTTAACTCACCACTGCATGATTTTGGGCGCAGAGAACAGAAAGGCATCGAAGCTTTTGGGTTAGGGTATGAGTCAGATGGGGACTTATCCTTTACACTTTACGGAGCTGAGAATGACACCCATGCCAGGACATATACCATAGAGCCAGTACGATCAGGCCAAGTGCAGCAAGACCATATGCAGACTTTGAAGAAGTATAAGTATGGAAAGTCCAGGTACTGGATGGTTCAAATTAAGAACATAGATGGGAGTGACTTCTCAGTAGACAGCATTGATCTGGCAGTAGTCATATACAAGCGGAGGTCACTTCCTTGATACGGACTACTACGATAGAGCTGACAGGAGATAAGTATAAGGCAGAACAGTTATCTCTTGCGCACACTAATCGACTACTCCACATATTTCGAAATTCCAATAGCTTTAACAATCTCCTTACAAATACCCACCTGGAGAACTTCTACGACGATACAGGTAAGTTTGTGGGAAGCATTCACTTAGCTACTAATCACGGCATTGAGGTGGTAACTGTTAACATGCTGTCTGGTGGGGAGAAAGAACTAGAGAAAACAGAGACCTACGATATGATAGTTCCACTTATGCGCAGCTCTGACAATAAATACTGGGTAGCCTGTTTAAGTGGTACTTTTGAAGGACCTTACTATGTGTTTGAGAACACTCAGGACATCTCCGCAGAGGAAATGGACGATAATGTGGAGAGTGAACTCGACGGTAGAATGATATCTATGGGGGCTGCCCCAATAAATGGGGTGCCCAATCCCCGGTTGTTTTTTATTGCACAGACAGGTATTCGACCGGAGTACTCTGATGTAGAATATGACGACAGCGGAGCTCCAGATCCTCCTAAGTATTGGGATAATCTAACACTGACTGAGCAAAAAGATTACGTTACATCGTATGAAGCTTTTTGCTGCCCTGAACATAGTTTTGCCACTATAGAGGCAGTAGTAGACTACTCGTACTCTTACTCGTACAACGAGTACTTAACAGTAAGAGGCGTTCAGTTGGACATGGTTCAGGGTCTGATCTCCCATAGTGAAGTAGAAGACGCCACATACCAATATGGCCATTTTTCAGTAGTTCCTTGTGAGCAAGCGGACCTAGATGTAATAACAGAGTACTGGGAGACCAACACACATGACGAACTTTTTTTTATATATGACTCTAGCGCCATTAACAGTCACTCGGAGGCAGATGAGTTCAGTGTTGGGTGGGACAGTTTTCGTGTCGATGAAGGGTCGAGCTCTAACTTTTGTGCTACGTACAACACCCGGCACAGAATAGCAACAGTATCGTATACCATGGACTATATAGAGTGCGCATATAACGAGGATGACGGATATGAATCTTCAGACGATGTTACTACAGCTAATTATTTTCAGGTAGGATCGCATGTTTACACCATAGCTGAAGAGCGAGTAAACACCATTCCTCCTGAGTTTTCTACCGGGGAAAATATGATGAAGTACTACGGGCCTGAATCGTCTGTAAAAGAGACTGCTATAGCTGCGGCCGTAGTTCAGGTTCCTGGAGTAGACTCAATGTCATATTTCTACGTGAGTGGCAGAAGCTATTATGAGCTTACAACAACTACCTTTTCAGACTACTCGCATCTCGGGCATGCTATCCCAGATTTAGTTGGTGTAGACGCAGATACTTTATTTGGAGGAGAGATATTCCTTGGAGCGATAAGACTTTCCAGCACTATGGTGGCAACCAAAACTTAACTATTCCAAACAGAGTAGAATTGTAGTATAATTATTGTACTATAGTAAAAATTTGGAGATTATAAATGGGTGGAGCAGTAAATACATACTGGACAAATGATCCAGACGTAGGGCTTGCTGGGGATCTTGTTGAAGCAAGGTTTGGTATGTCTAGTGCTTTAGTTGACCTATACAACAGTCAGTCTACAAGCGCGCTGAACTCTTTGTCCGGGTATAGCTTCGCTATACCACTGGAGAACCTCGACCTTGAGTCTTTGACAGCAGTAGAGCACCCCAACATAGGGGATGCCCCGGCGCCTGATGCCGTGGCACCATACGAAAGTCAGATGCAAGAGGTTACGTTTTCTGACCTGGAAGCTTTACGGGCAGCACTTGGCCTTGTGGAAGTTACTCTTGACCAAGTAACCTTGCCAGTGCTCAGTGCCATAGAACCTACAGTAAACCTACCGGATGCTCCTGACGATGTGCTTCCTGACGTGCCTGTAGACGTACCTGTACCAGAGGAAGTAGTACTTCCAACCACCCCTGATATTGACCTCCCAGCTGTACCAGTGCTAGAGGAGATTACTCTTCCTGCGGTTCCAGTAATTGAGAATGTTACTTTTGAGGCCACGCTGCCTACTGCAGACTTAACACCTCCAGAGCCAATGTTCATCTATGACGAGGCTACATACCAGTCAGACCTCGCTGATGCGGTTAAAACGAAGCTATATAACGACATTACCCTCGGTGGAACTGGCCTAGATTCTGCTGTTGAGCAGGCCATATGGGATAGGGCATTGTCAAGGATAAACATAGAGCTTGACAAAACGAACCAGCAAGTGCTAACGAACTGGGAAGCGTGGAACCAAGAGATGCCTGATGGCGTTCTCTCTGGAGCGTTACAGGAAGTAGCCTTTGAAAATAGTAGAACTCTCCTTGATCTGGACCGAGATATTCTGAAGCAGCAAGCAGACCTTGCGCAGGCCAACACTCATTTTGCCATCACTAGTGGAATGGTGTATGAGAAGCAGATAATGGACTTCACCAACCAGGCTAATCAGAGAGCCTTTGAGGCAGCCAAGTTCAGAGTTCAAGCTGTTATCGATGCCTTCAATGTTAAGGTGCTTTCATTCAACGCCAGGATGGATGGGTACAAAGTACAAGCCCAGGTTTTTGAGGCCCGTATTCGTGCAGAGCTTGCATCTGTAGAGCTATACAGGGCACAGATGGAGGGTGCAAAGATCCATGGTGAGCTGCAGGCCCAGAAGGTAGCCATATATACTGCTAGGGTAGGTGCACTTAACACCTTGATCGACCTGTATCAGGCACAGATGGAAGGTGCCAAACTGCAGATAGAAGTAGATAGATCTAGGGTTGACGTTTTTCGGGCACAAGTGGACGCAGTGGTAGCTCAGATTGGAGGCATAACGGCTAAATACGGACTATACCAGTCTAAGATCGCAGGAGAGGTTTCCAAGGTCGAGCTGTACAGTAAGCAGGTAGACGCATTCGCTACACAGGTCAGCGCGTCCAAGACTGAAGCCGACATAAACTTGGCCGAAACACAGGCTCAAATAGAGTCAAATAAAGATAAGATATCAATACTCAATGCTGCTATAGACAAATATAAAGCTGACTCTGACTATGAAATAGGAAAGGAAGAAGTAGGCTCAAGGGTCTACACTGCTCAGATCGGAGGATACACAGCTGAGGTTGGCCGTGAAGAATCATATATAAAAGCATCAGTTGACTCATACAGGGCGCAGGTAAGCGAAGTTATGGCCAGGGCAGAGTTGGTCATAAAAGAGATGGATGCAAACCTCAGGGCAGCTACGGCTGCGCAAGAGATAGCTATGGAAGCACTAAAAGGCGCAGCTCAGGTACAGGCGCAGAAAATAGCCAGTGCGCTTTCCAGTGTATCTGCATCAGCGCAGATAGGGTTTAATGGAAGTATCTCTGACGCCTACAGTCGGCAGGAATCTTCGAGTGATAACTACAACCTTAATCACAATTGGAACTATTCATAATACGAGGTATTTAACATGGCATATGGAGCACGAGTTGATCCAGAGCAAATAAGTAGGGCACAGCAGTTCGGACAATCAGTATTCCCTGCAGCAGTAGGTGGGTTACGAAAGGCAAGTAATTTTGTTAAAAGCGTATCTCCAGTACGAGAGATGTATGGTGCGGCAAATCTAGTAAAAGATTTTGGGGTGGGCCTAGTTCAAGGGTTTACTGCAAATTCCCAGCCTACGCCGGTGCCTACGCCCTTACCTGCAGTTCCGGCAGCACTCACATCCGCAACAGTTACGCCCCAGCAGCAAGAACCAAGCGCTGCCCCTCCTATAACCGCGGGGTTGACACAAGCTCCCACATCCGCAACAGTTACGCCCCAGCAACAGGTTCCAAGCGCCGCCCCTCCTGTAACCGCAGGGCTAGAACCATCGACACAAGCTCCTCCTCCAGAGCAAACAGGAATGCAGTTCAGTAATGACATGGATACCAGAGCATACGCCCAAGGAGGGCTTCGTGAAATGCTTCGCTCTCCTGCGCCTAATGTTGCAAACACATTGATGCTTGATCCAGAGACAGGGAAGTACACAGTAAGGGAGTCTATGCAGGGTAGCGCATTTGCACCTGTGATGGAACGGCCATTGAGCCGTAGATTATTCAGTGGTACAGCGGCGGAGTTTGCCGCAGCAAACCAGGCTATTTCCGATAGGAACGCTCAGTTAATGAATGGGTACGATATCCGAGGGCAGCAGTGGGCAGCTGCTACTGGCGGAGTCCCTAAGGATGTTGCCCAGGCTGGACTATACAATGCTCAGGCAGCAGCAGAGCCAATAACTGCAGAATCTGCAGCAGGGCTACGGAATGCCCAAGCAGATGTAGCTAAGACAGCCAAGCTATTGCAGTTTACTGAGGAAGTACCCACAGGGTTTGACGACTTTGGTACACCTAACCCCCCAAGGAAAGTTCAGAAATTCTTTGATCCCACAACAAGAACAGTTATTGACCCATTGTCAGGTGCTGCTCAGCGCCCCTCAATGGCAACTGCTATTGCAGCCAGAGCGGCACTACCGGCAGCAAAACAGAGCATAGTAGACAAGCATTTTGGGAACACACGCCCATCAGCAGAAGAAGTTATGAGCTTTATCTCTACCCTTAAATAAGGAAGTACTTTATGGCTTTGCCCAGCTATCTTCAAGATGACACCTCGGTGGAAGGAACGCCTAGTTACCTACAAGACCCATCGGCAGCAACACAGGCTCCTCCTCCCACTGCAGTACCGGAGGTTAAGAGCCCAGGCCTTGGGGACTACTTGTCTGTTGGCCTGAGGGGTCTTACAAAAGTCCCTGGAGCGGTGGTAGCTTCTGCTATTAGCTCTATTCAGGGGCAGTCTGGTGTAGAGGCTCCTGGGCAAGGAGATATATTTGAAGAGAACATCGTACGCCCAGTGGCCAAAGGACTAAGAGCTTTTGAACAGGAGACTGCCCAAAAATTTCCTGAGTCAACTGCGATACAAACATTATCCAGGCTACCTGCTGGGATAGGCTTCTCATTACCATCAGCGGCAACAGGCATAGCAGCAGGACTTTTAACCTCACCTACTGAGGCAGTACCTGGTGGGCAGGCGCTTCCTTTTATGGTTGGTGGTGCCACAGCTGGGGCCACTGCATACAGGGCATCCTCGTCAGACATAATGCGCTCATACATAGATACCCTTGACGAAGAAAAAAGGGCTACATCTGGAGTGGGTCTTACTCCTGAGGAAACCGAGGCGGCAAAGGCTGATTTCTCTTCCAAAGCCACAGAGGTAGGGCTATGGGAGGCCCTCCCGGAAGCGATAGGTGGAGCTGTTGCCGGTAGGCTTATTTTCTCCCCACTGAAAAAGATGGTTGGTGAAAGAATAGCAGCATCTATGGCAGGTAAAATAGGTGGTGTATTTGGTGAGGAACTGCTCACAGAGACAGTAACTCAGATAGGGCAGAGCAAGGCACTTGCAGGCACTAAACTGGCAGGAGAAGGTGATCCACTTGAGTTCACTCCTTCTGGGGCGCTACAGGCACTCAAAGAAGTTGCCCCGGACACGCTGCTCCTCACTGCCGTAATGGGTGGAGGTATGTCTGCTGGCCAAGGGCTGTACCGCCGCAGACAGGAGAACAAGTTGGCGACACAGCTGGGAGTCAACCGTGAAGAACTTGTGAAACGAGTTGGGGACCTGCTGGAGGCAAAACAGGCCAATCCTAATATCGATGTAAATAGTCCTGCAGCCATGGACTTTCTGGCTGGTGCTGTAACAATTGATGAAGAGGGATTTACGCAAGCTCGACCAGAAGTAGCACCCACAGAAGAAGGCGTAACTCCTGAGACTAAGAAAAGACCAGCAAAGATATTTACTCGCCTGGAGGATACCGAGGACACAGTAAACTACAATATTCGAGGAGAGGACTTTGCTTATAAGCCACCAGAAGGTGCAACTGTCCAAGACCTGAAAGCTGGCATAGCTGGCAAGTCTGACGCAGCTGCGGTGCAGTGGCTAAAGAAAAACGCTGAGGTTGTTCCTAAGGAAGAAGTGGGGGTACGTGATGATACTATTCAACCGGCTGGAGATCAGGCTGCTGAGCAAGAGGGAGTCACTGAGACTCCTGCAGCAGCAGCTAGAGCCATTGAGGATACTGAACAACTTAAAACAGAAGCAACGCCAGAGTACCTCAGACAGCCCACTGGCGAAGCAACTGTGGGGCAGGGCGTCCAAGATGTACCAGGAGCGGAGGTGGTGGCACCTGTACAAGCCGAAGCAGCGCCTGGAAGTGCGGAGAGAGTAACCCCACAGACTGTCGTAGAAGCAATGGAGAATGCCAACGTTGCTGCGCGTATCAAGTCCCCACAAGCAGCTGCTACGTCTATCACAGAAATTACAAAGACATCCAAAACAATTGCTGATGCTGTTAACCACTACGTGAAGAAGCCACTCACCACCGCCAAAGGGCTGCAAAAGAACATGGACAAGAAGATTGCTGCCAAAGCACCTCAAGCTGATATCCTCAAAGTGCAGGCGATGATTGTTAAAGAAACTAACCGAGCCACTGCTGCCCAGGATACATTGGCAGCGCTTGGTAGCCCTGAAGTAGACGCTGCCCTAGTTGATATATTTGAAACAGGTAAAGCTCCCACCGAGGTTACCATGCCTCCTGCTGTGAGGTCATATGAGACCACGGATACAGAAGTACAAGCAGCCCCTGGAGGTGTAGAAAAAGTAACCTCCAAAACAATTGCAGCTGGCCTCGACGACACTATACAGGAAAGCACCAAGGTCACTACACCTGCTAGTGTTCTCAGTGACCTGTCTTCATGGACAGAAAAAGAGAGCCGTGCCGCATCTGAGGCGTACGCCAAGAAGGGTTTTGTAGAAGGAAACGAAAGTACTGAGATACTGGGCGATTTTAATGGTTTTACTTTGTCATTAGACCATGCACTGGGGACGCAGAGGGTGGAGCACAACGCCTCTGGCACAGTTGTTGAGATGGGTATGGACAGTACTGGGGAGCAATACTATAACGTTGAGGGGTCTTGGGATGGTTTGAAAGACGCTGGGTTTGACCCTGATACGTTTACTATGGATGATGGTAAACTTGCTACTTTTTTCAGTAAGGCCAGGAAAGGGCTATCAGAGAAACCAGAGGGAGGACAACTTGAAGCAAAAACGACGCCAGAAGCGGAAGCAGGCAAAGAAACGGCAGGCCAGGAAGCAGCAGGAAGAAAAGAAATAGCTTCCCCGAAACTCGCAGGAGTGTACAGAGACCCAGGCAGAGCAGAGTCAGACTCCATCCAGAAAGGGATAGAAAAAAAATCAATTGCGCAGGCCACCAAATTCCTAATCGATAATGCTCCTACTCCTGCATACAAGGCCATAGCTACTAAAGTTCGCACAAGCATTCAGCGGATGCACATGGCTGGTATCAAGTCTGAGCTACATATCGCGCACAAGGGTGATGAAGTTCCTTCTTTGCTTGCCAAGGCCAGAGGGCTGTCTATCACTACCCTGCGAGGAACACCTAAGGTGGACATATGGCTCAACGGCTCAGACATCACAGGCAAGGTTGGAACGTCCTACGAGGCAGCTCTACACGAGTTTGCCCATGCGGCTTCTCAGATGGCAATATATGTGGGTGGTAGGAATATTGCCAAAGGTAGTAAACTCGCAAAGTCTGTCATGGATCTGGCCATTGTGACTGAGGACATAACCAAACACCTTAATGATCGAATAGCTGCATCAAAAAGCGGTGGCACCGAATTAACTTCTTTTGAGAAGGTATTGGCCTCTGGTGGGGTAAATGTTCTTGAAACTCCGCACGAGACTCTTGCCTGGACACTATCAAACAAAGACGTCCAGGAGTACCTGGACACCATAGAGGTGGAAGGGAAAACACTGTGGAGCAAGTTTGTTGCTTCGTTCAGAAAACTGCTTGGCCTTCCAGTTTCGGCCAACTCAGCTCTCAGCAAAGTACTCGCTGCGGGTGAAACCATCCTGGATGTTTCTCCGTCAGCGCTACTGAAAGCCCTGCAGGCCTCCAAGAAATCTACTGTAAAGCAAACAGCTGCCCAGCAGATCTCAGAGCCTGAGAAAATTTTCAACGCTGTGGGTGGTAAACTCAAGGCAGGAAGTGAAAAAGTATCAAGAGCAATAGGTATACTAAGTAAGCCTAAGGACAAACTGCACCAACTATTTGTGCAGTCTGCACCCGCATGGTTGTCTGTTGCCCCACTCCATACACTAGTGCAGACATTTGGGAAGAATATCTCGCAGATCAGGGACTTCTCACAGCATCTCAGCGGGGTTGTTGCCAGTAAAACAGAGATTGTGGATACCTCTGCGGTAAACCACGATGCTGCTGAAACTGCTGCAAAGAAAGGCGTAGGAGTAGATACCTTTAATCGCGCGGCTGCAACTGCATCGTTCAACCGAATGACTCCGTGGGAGGGGCTGCTTGATCAGGAGTGGGTTCCTGCTGAGGGCACAACAGAAGACCGACTAAAGTACGCTCAGAAGTCATGGGTAAAAGCCGGGATGCAGAATGCCACAGGAATGTCGTTTGTAAAAGCTCATACCGAAGCAGCACAGGCATATAAAAATTTGAAGACCCCAGAGTTAAAAGAGGCTTATATAAAAATTGTTGAGCATATTGGCAGCATACGTACAAGGGAGAGGAACAACCTACTTACCCACATTGAGTCTGTATCTGGGGAAGGGTCTGAGTTGCGGAAAGATCTCATGGAGCAGTTTAATGCTTCGTTCAGTGATTTATATGGAGCATACTGGCCGCTGTCCAGGGTAGGTGAGTATATCCTTGAGCATGTGGATGCTGATGGTTTTAGGACTGTGGAGCACTTCACTAACACATCTGATCGTGCAGCTCGTAAAAATGAACTTCTCCAGAGTGGTATTGACCAGAGCACTATCAAGGAAGACTTTAAGAACCTGCATCCAAAAGGTTCAGTTGCTATCCCCCCAATGCTTATGGGGCAGTTGTCCAGTGCAGTGCAGGCGAAGACCTTGGAAGGTGTTGACCAGTCCAGTGAAGAAGCTGTCTCCTTGGCTGAGCAGAGAGCGCAGGCAATTGTCGATGACATGAACCAGATATGGTTACGGTGGCAGCCTGAAACTTCTGCGCTCAAGAACTCTGTGCAACGGAAGAACGTGAAAGGGTTCTCCACAGACATGCTTAGGAGCTACTTGGATTACATGCAGCGGCATGCGTCAAGCATTGCATGGACTGAGCAAGGAAAGGAGATTGAAAACGACATCCAGTCGCTTAACGACGATATCAGTGCCCAGAAAGCTACAGGCGTGGATGTAACCATGCAGAGGCATTTACTTAATGATCTGCGCAACAGGATCCATGCGCTGCAGTCTGTATCAGTCGGGCCAGCTGCTTCTGCCCTAGGTAAGCTTAGTACTGGTTACTATATGACCTCTCCCTCTATTGCGCTGGTGCAGATGAGTCAGCTTGGAGTGCTTACGTTCCCTAAGCTGGCAGTGAAGTATGGTATGGGTAAATCAGTTAAAGCACTCAACAGGGGTGTTAAGAATGCTTTTAATCGTAAGTTTACCAGGGATGCGATGTTCGACGATGTTGAGGTTAATGTGGTGTATGAGAATATGCGCTCCGTTGTTACTGACGAGAACAGGAATACCCCCATGGCTAAAGGAAAGGCCCTTGGGGACAGGCTGTTTTCTGATGAGCAGGTACTTAAGTCGATCAAAAAGCTTATACCGTACCAGCAGCAGCTACTCACTTTGCGGGAGGCAATGGCGCGAAATTTACTGGACATATCCGCAGCGCATGAAGCGTATGAGCTAACTAAGGGCAAAGACCCCAAGAGTCTCAGGAGCAAAATATTTAACCTTGCCCTGATGCCGATGAGTCTGTCTGAGCTTGCCTCCAGGAAGTCTACTGTGTTGGCCACCCTTGAGCTTTCTCAGAACGAAGGCAAGAACTTCTTTGAGTCTATGACCGATATTGCTGAAGTTGTTGACGACACTCTGTATTCGTATTCCAAGGAAGCCAAGGGTAGTGCCATGCAAGGTGGCATTTCCAGGGTTGTACTTCAGTTCCAGCATTACCGGATAATGACTGGGTTGCGCCTTGCCCTGCTGTTTAATAACGCGGTAAGGGGTGAAAGTACAGCAGTGAAAAAAGCTGCCACGAAAGAGTTCATCGGCATCATGGGTATGACCGGAGCGTTGGCAGGAACCATGGGGATTCCTCTTTCTAAGACTTTGTTTGCACTCCTCGACGCAGTGCTTGGAGATGACGATGAACCTCTTGACTCTCAGCTTGTTTTTACTAACTGGCTCCAGGAGAACTTAGGCAAGGATGCAGGTGACGTTGCAGCCTATGGGCTGCCTACGATAGCCGGTATGAACTTATCCAGGCGCATTGGCCTGGCAGACATTTATGGGGCACAGAACGAGCCTCCTGTTGGATTGCACGGTAGAAACCTTGCAGCTTGGTGGGCAGCTAGTCAGCTTGGCCCAATATTCTCAGTCGGCCAAGGGTGGGCTCAAGGGTACGATGAGATTGTCAACAAGGGCAATTACATGAAGGGGCTCGAAGTTGCTACACCAAAACCGATTAGAGATAGTCTCAAGGCACTCAGGGTTGCTACCGAGGGGCTGAAAACTTCCCAAGGGAAAAAGCTACTTGCTGATGAAGACATCGGCGCTGATGAAGTATTGATGATCGCTCTTGGTTTTAATGCAGACGAGGTGGCTAAAGCCTACAGTGCAGAGAGAAGTCTACAGAAAATATCTGCACAGATATCCTCCAGGAGAGGTAAGCTTGTGCGAAACGCTGCACGCGCTATCGCTGAGAGTGATGACACTGAGAGAGTACTACAAGACATCCGAACATTCAACCGGAAGATGCCTCAGTACGCGATCAGTGGCAGTGATGTACGCCCGGCAGTACGAAAGATCATTAAAGGAGAACTTGGTGCTACCGGGCGCAGAGAGCGTCTCGTGGCGTCTCAGTACGAGATACCGGTTTTTACACCGTGATTACGCGTCTAATTCTACTACAACGAAAGGTTGGTGGCGGACTTGCTGCCCTTTTGTGCTCCTTGAGCGCACAGTCCAGACCGGGAAGCCGTTCAGTGTGTCCTCGTGCAGGAACTCGTACGCTCCTAGGGACACCCTCCCTTGAAGTTCTTGTTTGCAGTTCACGAAAAAATCGTGCTCCATGTAGATTACGATTCTGGGTCTACGATTCGGGGCGCGTGAGTCCCTCTGTATCTGGTGGTATTTGTCACGTACAGCATTAAGTACATCGTCTATTTGCATTTTTACTCCTCAAATTAAAGTAGTAGCGTCTCAGTATGAGATACCCGTCTATATGAGATGAGGGTCAGGGTACTAGTGACACACCTACATTCACTCTGGAGAACGGGCACTCTGGCTCATCATATACCCACACTCTATGATTGACGGTGTAGTATTTTTCACTACCCTCTCCACCCAGTCTTATCTCGTCTCCTACAACAGGTACATGGGCAGAAACCTGCTTAAAAAATAGCTCATCGTCATGGATGAAGTGGATACTTACTTTTTCTTTTTGCATATTCACCTTCTCAAATAAATTCAGAAATTCCTAGCGTAGTGCGCCAGTTCGATAGGGAGATCTACATCCCTGCATATGCCCCACTCTGTGAACGGATTCAGCCCACAAGGTTTCCCAGCAAATAGCGTAACAAAAGGCATGACCCACCCAGGATTATCCCACTCTGGTATCTCCTGCTCGGGAGCGTGTAAGTTGCACAGCCACACTTTCAACGGCGCACCTATGTACGTGTGGGTTTCTGTGGTAACTATATCCATGCGGTGGTGCTGACCACCCAGGCTTGTAAAGAGCGTGCTGTGATCAAATCTCCCTTCCTTACGAAGGACAAAACCATGATTCCTTCTGAATGGGTGCGTATCGTTTGCTATAACCAAGGTGCCATCTTCTCTGCAGCAGTAGAACCTATGGGGTGTATGTTTTATATCACCCCCAGTACTAAGCATAAACAGGTTCACGCGTCTTCTGCCCTCAAGCGACGCTGCTACCTCTGTACATCTGAAGGGCACCTTACCTGGGACAGACATTCCATCTGAGTCCAACGTGTGGTCGCTAACGTTCCCAAGCGAAACAGTCCAGGCGTATTTCTCACATTTTTCCATTGTACCATCCTTCTCAAAGTAAAGTAGAAATTATCCAGGACAGTGAAATAATAAGAACTGTCACGGGGCCTTTGAAAATGTTATACAGAGTACCCTGTTCAAGCCTCAACGCTTGCTCACGAAGTACTCTATTACCTGCATATACCTTGAGCAGATACCATATCCTGATGGCTGCTAGGAGTGCAAATACGCAGGCGTTTATTGTTATGAAGTTTTGCATTAGCTCACCCATCCCCGAGTACTGGGCAAAAGTCATCCTCATCGTCAGTGATGCGTAGCTGAAGTTCTACCAACTTACCACCAAGTTCTGTTCGCTTGATACCAACTACTGATTCACTGTACCCCCTACGCATATCCTCCTCCAGGTCAGCGATCTTGGCCTCCAGCCCTACGTAGATTCCATCAGCCTTTACCTGCGCTGTCTCATTCCACACCTTGAGCAGCGCCTGCTGCACAGATACGCTGTCAGGGTACCCTGTTTCTTTTTGTATTTCTTGTATTCTTTCGCTGTTCACCCTCTCCCTCCGTTGTTCAGTGCATTTTCTATAGGCGGCACGCCCTTCTTAGGCTCTTCTCCAGTGTTAATGGTATCGTGGATGAAGCTGTTACAGTGGTCACATACAATTGGTTTTTGGCCACTCTTCAGCTTTACTCGCCCCTCATCGACATTGAGGACTGATGCAGTTCGAACCGCGCACATGAAGCAAACTCTTTCATCCTTCCTTCTGTCAAAGTACTGAACTTTGTAATGGATATCTATGATCATGTTGTGTCTCCTCTTAGTCTGGTACGTGCACTACTCCCCGGCAGCCATTTGGAGGAACTTACCTTCATAGTCAAAATAGAACTCTGTGAAAAACCCAGTGTACCCTCCAATTTTTGCCTTGCCCTCTTCGCAGATCATAACATACTTGTCTTCACCGGCAGCGTTAAACTCTGTAAACCCAACCCCAAACTCTGTAAATAGAGCCACCAGTTTTTCTTTGTCAGTCATTTTGCGTACCTCCCACTCGCCCCATATATCCGTATGTACTGACATATCTTCCCAAACCGCACAAGCTCTGCGTGTCCAAAAACAACCTGGTCACGATACACCAACTTACGGAGGAGCCTGAGTGCAACGAACCCGTCAGACTCCTTCACTCGCAAGTCACCCCAGCTTGTTATCATCCTCAACCTCCTCCTGCAAAGCCAGCTTCAGCTCCACGAGTTTAAGTATTTCTGCTTTATGATCGTCAATAGCCTGATCACACGCAGCAACTGCCGGCTTCCACAATTCTTTAAGTACAAACTCCTGGAGAAGTCCGTCCTTTATTTTATTGTCTGACATGAACTTTGCATGTTTATTCATACTACTCCTCCACTGTTGAACTCATGTTCTTCTGGAAATAACATCTCCTCAAGCCGACTACTTTCCTCTTTTTTTACAAGCTACTACTGCTGAAGCGCTCTCCCCCATCAAAGCCGCGTAAGCAACAAAGTCTTCATAGTTGTCAGCCCGGTAGTCTCCTTGAGACGAACGAACCATCTTCAGTATTGCCATAAACGCCCATCCCTGTTCTTCTGACAGGTCGGTACCATAGAGTGTGTTGAACATACCCACAGTCTTACCCATGCTTCGCTCGCCTTCAGGGTTATCGTAGGTCTTCGCACGATCCTCCATATGCTTCGCTGCTTCATTAAGAATGTTATTTGCTTTCATTGTTTGTCTCCTCGTGTAACGCGGCTATGCTATTTTTTATTGACAATATTTCCGCTAGCACAGTGCTGCCACACTGGAGCCCTTTAACTTGCAGCTCCAAGTCCTTGACCTTCTGCTGTAGAGAATTTATGTACGCCATGTAGTGATCCGCTGAGAACTTGACTATGGCGGCGTTCATACGCATCTGCTCCCTCACAGTAGTACACTCATGTGCCTTCTTAAACATGTTCAAGAGTACCTTCCGATCTGGATGCAGCGATACTGGAACTAGCATAAAAATTCCTCCCAAGGAACCATGTTCATAACCCTGACAATATCAGGATGGGCACTCTTGTGAGTGCGGAGCTTGCGAATATGAGACCACTCTTTTGCGTCTGCTGTTACTACGATCTCAGTGCGGAGAGCGTTAGGGAGAACTGCTCGGGCTTGTTGTGGTTTAAGACCATCGTCAAGAAGAATGTTGTACGTCTGTTCGCAATCGTTTAGTATGTCCTCAAAAGTATCCTGGGTGAACGGTGGCCAATTCTCATACCCAGCAGGCTCAATAAACTCCATGTCCTTACCACCGTAGTTCACGTAGCGTGTGGACTCCTGAGCAAAGGAGGCGTCAAGTACCTTATACAGGTCAATAGGTGAGTCAACAAACTCCCCAAACCAGTCCATTGCTGTTGGCCGATGCCGCACTATCTCATGGGAAACACCTCGATCGCAAACAAACTTAGCTGAGTATCGGTGAAGTTCTGCGGGGATCTCATTGTGGGGGCAGGCTTGCCACTCATTAGAATAGGCGTTATCTCCCAAACCAAATAGCTCACCATATGCATCCAAAAAAGGAGCAAAAACCGGAATGTTTCCAAGGTCCTCTACTCGTTGCCTCCATGCGGTTAAATTCCCCCCAATAAATACATCCTCCCCATTATCAAACACATTTAAGTACTTACCTGCTAACGTAGGGGCCTCCTCTGGGTAGGATATGTACGAGCGGGCCTTAACTACAAAGTTACTGTGCTCCACCATGGCAAGGTGCCCGTGGCGTATGAGACCTTTAACAAATTTCTCTGCACTGGTCTCAGTTATTTTATCCTCTGACCTGTAGCAAGTTCGTCCAGCCATCTCAATGAACTTCACAGTACTCTCATAGTCTGTAGGAACTGCCCCAAAAAACTCTACACTTGGTTCAATTATTTTCATCTATATCGACCTCCTGAGTATTAAATGCCTTTCGAAATGCATCTACTGATACCTTGGTTCTATCCACCGCCAGCTTAACTTTTTCAGGCGAGTATACTTCAGATAGTGACATCCCTGTGCTGTCAAGAAGTGCATCACTCTCCTGTGTGGTGAGAACTTTTGCAGCTACTACCATCGCAAGCCTTACAGCTATGTCGTAGTAGATTGAGAACTCCTCACGGTCCTTCATTGTATTCATAAGCTACCTCACCATAACTTTGTATATTCTGGCTCTTCGCTTAAGGCGCCTGGTTCTTCGGTCTGCAACAACAATAATCCCAAACCATGTAAGGAGCACAACTGCCCCTACTGCTATGTATGTGAGGCCATCTACAGCTGCGCATACGCCTAAACTTCCAAGCACTAACACAAAAAATGTATCAAAATATTTCATAAATTACCTCCCAGGGTAGTTACTGATGATTCCACGTTCCATCTGACGAACACGTCTTGCTTTCTCTCGTGGGCCTTGGTGTGGTGTACCATATTTTTTAGCCTTCCGTGCAGTGCCCATTGCCTGCTTCCCTGCTTTCACTGCGTTTCTGATCAGCATCTTTAAAAAGAATTCTTCAACTTTTTTCATTTTGGATCTCCTAGCTTAAATTTGGTAGATATGGCTCAGCTCAACCTTGGCTAAGTTAGTCACCTCAAGTTCTTCTTCTATGAATTCGTCAACACCATTGTTAAATTTTTCAACTGCTTCCTCTGGAGTATCAGCAACAACCTTGAACGACTGAGTACCATTAAAGCCTGTGCATTCTCTATCTACCCTGTATGTTGGCATGTTACGCCCTCCTCATAAATCGTTACTAAGTACCTTGGCCCCTTCGGTCAGCCGAGATGCTGACTGGTCAAGGTGTTTACATCGCATGTCTATCTCCCACACTACTTGTTGGGCACCGCCATACGAGGTACCCGCGCCGAGTACTCTCCTCTTGTTTGGATCCACCAGAGCCTTTAGACCCATCAGATCTTTCTTTATCTGCGTATAGCTGCCGTAGCGTTTAGATATCCATGCCTTAAATACTGAACGGGATATATAAAGCCTGGATATATCAAGCTCATATCTCAGGTCAAGTGACCCTCTTGGCTCTTCAATTATAGTGCAGGACATTGGGCCACCACGCGAGTCACCTTTTACAATGAGCCTGTTTGCAGCGTGGGCGTCGATGAACTGTGCAAGGATATCGATAGATGTTCCTGCAAGGTCTTGCTTGTCCCCCCGCATACCATGAATGGTGGAGGCTACCCAAGACATTACCCTGGAAACGTCGAATTGGATGATCCCTAACTTCTGAGCCACCATCCCCCCGTATATTGCCACCGATGCTATAGCAGACCAGAACCGTTCCTCACCAGTAATCTCAGCAGAGCAGTCTATCCTATCGCGCACTTTATGGAGTGCTGCCTTTATCTCTGGCTCGTGTTGAACAAGCCATTTAGCGTACACAGTACCGGCGTGTCCGTAGTTCTCATGCATCGCCCAGTAAAGTTTCTCCGTTACCTCATCTTGGAAGTCAGGGTGCCGGTCAACTCGGTACTCAAAGATTCTGTTTATCTCAGCAGACGCATCGTGCTTGGCACCTGATAGCTTATCCACTAGAGAGGAGTTAGTACTTACTACGGCCAAGGTGTTCCAGTGATTAAGCACGTCCCGTTCTGTAGCATTTCTTTGCAGCCGTACCTTGTCCCTTCCTTGGGTTATCCGGTATGCAAGATCAGAAAGTTTCATCCCCTCAATGTTTGTCACCTCATCAATACCCATAGGCAGATTGCCATAGGCCCCCAGCCTAGATACCAAGCCGTTGTCTGTATCTCCTCGTAACATTATCAGATCCCGGTGGTACCCCCATATAGACAGCATGTGTCTGAGCATGAGCGTTTTACCTGCCCCAGAGTCACCCACAAGTGAGATCATGGCACCGTCGAACCCTGTGAACTTCATGAGTGGGGCCCCAAAGCCGCCTGCCAAAAGAGCAAACGCGAAAGGCTCCATTCCAGGCTTGTTTAAGACTTGTGTGGAGTCAGCCCATGCCTGCAGTGTGCCTTTGCAGTGAAAAGCCTCAGCTGCTTTTGGTACATTTTTTGCCAGGCTTGCATCTTCTACGTTCCCATCAGCATGGAAGATCTTCTTTCCCAGCACGAACATCGGGTCTCCGTTCCTGGCTCTCTTCCACCCCATTTGACAGAGTAGCAGTGACATCTTTCTTTCCCGTTGTAGCCTGGCCATATATCCTTCTAAGTACATTGCCATATATTTTTTCTCCTTTACGCCTACTACCAGTATGGAGTTATCTGCAAGGGTGGCTATTAACGTTTTTGGGTCATTGACCATGGAAAGTCTGATAGTACAATCCATGTCCCCTTCGTGAGGTAATGAATGCTTAATTGTTACCACCATGTACCCCAATGATTCGTCGTACGCTAATCGATCCGGATATAGATCCTGATCATAAAACCGAACCCACCTACCATCTTCCTCTGCAAACAGTCCGTCTTTACCCCTGCGAAACCCATCAGGGGGGGAGCACTGCTCCACCGGCAGTTCTTTCTTTACCGGCTCAGGCCTACCCAGAACTATTGGGCTTTTTATTTTACCATTATGTGGGCACCCTATGCATGGTTGTGGATTGGCGTCTCCCATGGATGCACATGTAGATGGTCCCATACCTGATGCGTGCCACTGCTCTATTGTTTCTTTTGCTTTAGTGTGCCACTGAGGGTCTGTCCAGTCAAATACAACACTATCTCCATCGGCGCAGTGTATTAAGACTCCTACGCAGAAGAACCACAGTTGATGCCCGACATCCCCTTTTTCTGAGCGCATAAGGCCCAGCTGGTTACACTTATCTGCAATTCTCCCAGCGTCACTAGGACAGCTTATCTGGTTGAGTCCTCCAAAAAAGTCCGCGTTTATATCGTTATTTGGCTTTGGGGCCAAAATTGCATCTCTGTTTATTTTTTTATTTTTTGCTGCTACATCAAGCAGTCTTACAAACTCTAAAAAATTTATTGGGTCTGCATCTTTTAACAGTACAACTTTTTTCTCAGGTCTACCTGGCTTTCGATTGGTTGCTCCTGGAGGCCTAAGCACTGATGCTGAGTCTGACGTTCGCGAGGAATCACCCCCTATCTTGGGCGAGTATGCTGCAACTACCTTCTTCAATATAAATGCTATGGTACGCCACTGCTCTGCTGGTACTGCTTCTTCTAGTATCCAATGGGCATACAGGCCAGTACCTGAGTTGACCACTGCTGGAAACGGTAGGTCTGTCTCCGATATAAACTCTTTTAGAGCTACCACTCCCTCTGTCTGGTTCTTAAGCGGCCATTTTTCTCCACAGTCTATGTCAAGGAAAAAGTTCTTTAGCAGTAGAGCGGTCCCCTGCCCTCTTACTTTCTTAGCCTGGGCCTTCCACTCCAGCTTGCTCAGGCCTCTCGGAAGTGCTTTATTGTGTGCCTGTGCCTCTCTGGTCTTGGCTGCATCGAATGTGGCCTGGGCGATGTAACACGTATGCCCTGCAATATTCAATATGTCGAGTTGCCTCTGAGCTGCATCGACTGATTCAAAGAAGAAGTGTTTAAGCCCTCCCTTTGGCAACAGCTGTGCAACGCAGTATAGTCCCTCTGAGGGGAGTAACTTTTCTAGGAACATATAGTTCCCCTATCGCATTGATACGCTTGATACTATGTTTCGTAAGCGCGCTATGCGCTCCTCTGACTTTAGCCTATTTATGAGTGGGATTTTCCCAAGTTCACAGGCCTTATTGAGTCTAACAGCTACTCCGTAGGCCAGATTCAGACGGATTCTGTCTGTTACTACCCCACCCGACTTCCATCTGTGGAGGGTGACTCGGCTTATTCCTGTTATCTTTGCCATGTCGGTCATGGACACCTTTGCCCTCTCTAGGGCTTCAAAAATAGTTTTTACTTTCTGTTTCATGCTATTCCTCAAAAGCCCCTCCTATATAAGCGAGGGGCGGGGGGAGAATTGTTTACAGGCTTAACTCTGCCATAAGCTCTTCGTCAGTTGGGGCTGCGGCGGCAGCTTGCACCGGTGTGGCCTCCTGTACTGGAACAGTACCAAGGCCAAGGCCAAGGTCAAGATCGTCTACTGGTTCAGCTAGTGTTGCTGTGGCGGCCTTGTCACTGGCTGCCTTAACTTCCTTAGCTGCTGCTTGGGCAGAGGCAGCCTTGTCATTTGTGACCTTAGCAGCAGAAGCAGCTTGCGCAGAGGCGTCAAGCGCAGGAGCGCTGGACGAAATACCTCCGATAGCTTCATCTGCTTCGGGGGAAACCGCAAGCTTTTCGATGGTTGGGATAAGTTTTTTATCAATGTAGCCACCAAAGCGAAACACCAGTACTGGATAGGACTCTTTGAGGTCAAACCCTACCAGAGTCTTCACTTTGTCAAAAGGTATGCTGTTGCCTGTGAGCTGCTTCAAGTAGAGGCCAAAGTTCTTCAAACTTCCTGGAGGGAGTTTGAACGCGTGGACCCCAAAACCTGGAACAAGCACACCAAGGTGCTTAGAATCTGCGCATGCCTTACCCTTAGTAGCGTTACCATCACGGTCAGTACCAGAGCCCCACGCGTTGTTCGGGCACAACGCGCACGTATCACTTTGGGGTGATGTGGCGGTTGGGTCAGGACGTTCACTATCATTGGAGAAACAGTCTGGGCCGATCCCATCAGCGTCAGGGTTATATGCCTGAGCGTACCATGTTTTTGATAATGCTTTCTTTGCACGTAGCATCACAATTGGAAGATATACGTTGTCGTCTGGGCCACTCACCAACTTGGCTGGGGGGAACGCTCGTTCCTCACCGTTACCATCTACTAGCGAGAACTGTTTTCCTGAGAGCTTAACCCTCGGAGGGAATCCAGTGGAAATACCTGCTAGTGCAGCTTCGTTTGCAGCCTTTGCTGTGGCTGCGTCCTTGATGTACGCTGGTACTTGCGCGGGGTCTATGTTCATTAATTCGTTGCTCATTTGTGTTGCTCCTGTTTTAGGTTTTTATATGATAATTTCAGGTGCTCTTCCCACCTATGTGATGATTCTATAGCAATTGCCAATGCTCTTCCTGCTGCATCTACACGCTTCTTGTGATACCTACTACCCATTTCAGTTCGCACGTCCCCGATAATTTCTGATGGAGCTTCTACAGGGCAAACACTCAGCCCGTTCTCAAGGTCATGAATAAAATCTACGTTTGCCAGTTTGGCAAATGCTGCTAACTCGTCCCGCAGCCCAAATACTTCCTCCTGTAGGTTATAGTTACTTGTCAATAGTTCTCCACACACAGTGTCCAGCCGATCGCGTTCGCGCTCTACCTCTACCATAACGACTTTCAACGCCGTGGCATTGACCGAGCATGTGAGGTACGTAGATATCTTATTTGCCAGCCGTCTCCACATCACGCCCTCCGAATTTTAACATCTTGAATTGTGGTGTAGTTAACACCTGGGGGAGCAAGCTTTCCGTCGTCAAGACACTGTTTAACTGCCGTCTTAGACACTTTATTTTCAAGGAAATGTTTATTCTTTTCAAAGTCAGACCCAACCCACTTCATGAATGCTGCACCATCAGCTACAGTGGCGCTGTCTTTCTTGTCTACGAAACAAATACCAGCTCCAGTTTTGAAGCTTGTGAGCCCTTGGCGTTGCAGCTCTCCACTTAGCCACATGCTTCGTTTTTCTTGCACATCATTGAGACCAGCAAGTGCAGCTTTGTGTTTCTTCGTAAGCTCAGCAATTTCATCGCGGGTCTCAATGAACTTGGCGATCACCAGGTCTGCAGTAACTGCTGTTGGTTTCGGTGGGGCTTCTGTGGGCGTTTCCTCTGCTGCGTGTGGGGCTGCTTTAAACTCGCTTGCCCGGATCACACCAAACTGCCCGTTTTCATTATGCCCACATGCTCCACCAGGAATACCACACTGTTCACATACCCAAAAATCATCAATAATAGCTCCTGTACTTCCAGTAGAACTTTCCTTTTGTGAGTCGTACTCGGCCTGAACCTGTGCAACAAGGCCTTTATCGATGCCTCGAATCAACCTCCAAGTTCCATCCTTGTTAATGTTCTTAGCAGCCCCATGGATGCGCTCATCCCATGGATACCCAGACTTGTCAAGCTCTGGGGTAGCCTTTTCCTCAGAGGGCTCAACTGTTGCCTGCTGTGTAGAGTAGTACTCATCCTGTGGTATTACTCTGTACTGACTGTTTCCACTGCCAAAGTCTACGTGTAGACACTGCCCCTCCCCCCTTCCGCACTTGTCACAGACCATCATAGGATGTGTGCTTTGCTCCTCTGGTGAGGGCACAGCAGACTTCAGCGAGTCGATGCCTGCGAACATATCATCGTCGTCAAGTATTTCTGGCTCAAAGCCTTCTCGTCTATTGCTTCCCATTTTGCTCCTCTAAAAGTTTTGTTGTTTGGGTTTTTACTGTCATACACTTATTAATGCTGCTACGCACCATCAACCATCTTAGAAAGCGCCTTGGCCAGTGCATCGTGTATTGCGTTCCTCAACTGCCAATTATCTCCAAGGCCATTGATAGCCTCCTGAACAGTTTTATTTACTGCCTTCTGGATGGAGTTCTTGACCCACTCCTCGGTGAGGGTGTTTTCTAGTGTACTTTGCACAACCGAGTTATACTCGTCATTATGCTGTTGCATGTAGTGCATCACACTAGCCTTCACACCTTCCATTTCAATTTTTATGATTGGCCCCAGCCCCATCGTTGTCCCCTCTCATGTTTGGTTTTTAGTATTCTCCAATTGTAACCTGCTTTACGTGAAAGCGCAAGGGTTATTTGTTACTCATGTTACTTTCTTTTGGAACGTACTGCCAATACAGGATAGAAGTTCCTTCGGGGTGGTCTGACCCCGCAGGCTTTACATTGGTTACTATTTGCCCCCGGTAGGGGATGGGGATGTTCGCCCGTACCTGCTGAGCGGCTACGCTCATTACCTGCAGGAGAACATCGTTATTAGTGAGATCCTCTGTGGGCACAGCAAAGCCGGAGCCACAGGTTTTCTCGGGATCAAATGCTTCGTAATTCTTGGCTATTTCTGCCCTTACCATTTCACGTACTGCTTCGTTTCTTGTCATTTTGGTTCTCCGTTATTAAGTTAAGTAGTGCATCAGGGTGTATTGTGGCACACTCGTCCAACCAGTAACCAGCTACGTGTGGATCTGGGAACTGCTTGGGTATGTCCCTATCAAAAACTAGCTCTGCATCAGGATGTAACTTTTTTAACCTGATGCAAAAAATATCTTGTTTT
>Ga0316189_10001042_pt1 | contig 27594 bp, 19 predicted proteins | sample LowCovwburrow_MG_FD_204930 | JGI IMG/M metagenome (GOLD analysis project Ga0316189, IMG submission 204930) | Coastal sediment microbial communities from Maine, United States - Lowes Cove worm burrow | ecosystem: Environmental > Aquatic > Marine > Coastal > Sediment | place: USA: Maine...
ATTAGCTTCCTCAATATATTCTTGTACAATAACCCTGGCTTGTAATCCATTAAAAGCTTCTAATACAGATTCTGCTGCGTTCTTAGTTTCTGCAAGTACAACACCTAATCCTTGTGTTCCTTCCAAAAGTTTAATGATGACTGGTGTTCCTCCTACATGTGCTATTACCTCTTCAACATCTCTGGAATAGTTTGTAAATACAGTTTTGGGCATTCCAACTCCAGATTTAGATAAGCGCTGAAAGCTACGTAATTTATCCCTTGAACGAATAATCGCTTCCGACGTCACAGTTGTAAAAACATTCATCATTTCAAATTGCCTAACAACGGCAGAACCAAAAAAAGTAACCGAAGCCCCAATTCGTGGTATTACAGCATCAACATAATCTAAATATCTGTCTTTATAATAAATGGTTGGTTTTTCTTTCTCAATAATCAAGTCGCATTTTAGGGGATCAATGACTTCAATTTCATGGTTCCGTTTTTCACCTTCTTCAATAAGTCGTCTAGTTGAGTAAAGATTTTCGTTTCTAGAAAGAATAACAATATTCATAACATTCATAGCAAAAGTTGCTAACGCAAGATACTAAAAATGCAATATGAATTTTCACAATACTAGTATTTAATCTACCTTTGAATTCATGCAAGAATCATCTCTGGAAATACAAATAAAAACCCTTCCCAATGCTCCTGGAGTCTATCAATATTTTGATGTAAATGATACTGTAATTTATGTTGGGAAAGCTAAAAATCTTAAAAAAAGAGTGAGTTCTTATTTTACAAAGACACATGATAATGGTAAGACTCGCGTATTGGTAAAAAAAATAGCTAGTATAAAGCATATTGTTGTAAAAACTGAAACAGATGCCTTATTGCTAGAAAATAATTTAATTAAAAAGCACAGACCAAGATATAATGTACTTCTTAAAGATGATAAGTCTTATCCTTGGATTTGCATAAAAAAAGAACATTTTCCAAGAGTGTTTCAAACACGACGTTTGATAAAAGACGGATCTGAGTATTTTGGTCCATATACAAGTATTAAAACCGTACATACCCTCTTAGATTTAATAAAAGGATTGTATCCTTTAAGAACGTGTAATTATGATTTGTCTCAAGAAAAGATTGATGCAGGAAAATATAAAGTGTGTTTGGAATACCATTTAGGAAACTGCAAAGGAGCATGTGAAGGACTAGAAACGCAAGACCAATACAATGAAAGTATTAAAGCTATTCGGGAGATTTTGAAGGGAAATTTCAAGGATTCTTTATCTCAGTTTAAGAACCAAATGAAGGCTCTTGCAGAAGAGACGCAATTTGAAGATGCTCAAAAGATAAAAGAAAAAGTTGAAATTCTGGAAAACTATCAATCCAAATCAACCATTGTAAACCCCAAAATTAGCAATGTTGATGTGTTTTCAATTGTAAGTGACGAAAGCTATGCATATATTAATTTTTTACAACTATCTTATGGGTCGATAATTAGATCTAATACACTTGAAATAAAGAAAAAACTTCAGGAATCCGACACCCAATTATTGGAACTCGCAATAACCGAAATTAGACAACGTTTCAATTCTATGTCCAAAGAAGTATATGTGCCTTTTAAGGTTGAATTGGGGAATGAGATAAAAGTAGTTATCCCCAAATTAGGGGACAAAAAACATATTTTAGATTTGTCTGTCCGAAATGCAAAATACTATAGGTTAGATCAACTAAAGCAAATTAAAATTACAGACCCAGATCGACATGCTAAGAGGATTATGGCGCAAATGAAAGCCGATTTGCGACTTAATGTAGAGCCAAGACATATTGAGTGTTTCGACAATTCGAATATTCAAGGGACAAACCCTGTTGCGGCTTGTGTAGTGTTTAAAAATGGAAAACCAAGTAAAAAAGAGTACAGGCATTTTAATATAAAAACAGTAGAAGGCCCAGATGATTTTGCTTCAATGACAGAAGTAGTTTATAGACGTTATAAACGATTGTTGGATGAAGAGCAACCTTTGCCACAATTAATTATAATTGATGGAGGGAAAGGGCAGTTGTCTGCGGCACTAAAAAGTTTGGACAAGCTCAATGTAAGAGATAAAATTGCCATAGTGGGAATTGCAAAACGACTTGAAGAATTATTCTACCCAAACGATCCAATTCCTTTATATTTGGACAAGAAAAGTGAAACGTTAAGAATAATTCAGCAGTTGCGTAATGAAGCACATCGGTTTGGAATTGAGCATCACAGAAACAAGAGAAGTAAAAGCGCATTAAATACAGAGTTGGAAACCATTCCAGGAATAGGAGAAAAAACAGTAGTCGATTTATTAAAACATTTTAAATCTGCAAAGCGAGTATCTTATGCAAAGATTGATGAGCTTGAAGCTGTTATAGGAAACTCAAGAGCACATCGTGTTTATAACCATTACAATAAAAGTTAAGTGAAAAAAGCCCTTATCATTCTAATCTTATTTTTAACCTGCGCACTACAAGCTCAAGACAAGCAGACCAATAAAAACCTTAAAGTTGGATTAGTATTGAGCGGTGGTGGAGCAAAAGGCATGGCGCATATTGGCGCATTAAAAACTTTGGATAGTTTAGGGGTTAAGATAGATTATATTGCAGGAACAAGTATGGGTGCAGTTATCGGGTCGCTCTATGCATCAGGATATTCTGGAAAGCAATTGGATTCCATATTTAATAAAATAGATTTCGATGATATAATCAGTGACCATTTACCGAGAGATTCCAAAACGTTTTATGAGCGCGAAAATTCTGAAAAATATGCAGTTGCCCTTCCCTTTAACAATCTTAAAATACAATTACCATCGGCCATTTCTAGAGGGCAAAATGTATTTAATTTATTGTCAAGATTAACATTGCATGTAAGTGACATCGATAATTTTGAAAACCTTCCAATTCCATTTTTCTGCATTGCTACAAATGTCGAGACCGGAACTGCTATTGTGTTGGATAAGGGGAGCTTACCTCAAGCGGTTATTGCAAGTGGAGCGTTCCCTACACTGTTTCAACCAATTGTAATCAATAACCAAACTCTCATTGATGGAGGCGTAGCTAATAATTATCCCATAGATGAGCTAAAGGCTAAAGGGATGGATATTATTATTGGTGTTGATGTGCAAGATGATCTGGCAAAAAAAGAAGACTTAAAATCTGCTCCCGAAATTTTATTACAGATTAATAATTACAGGACAATTAGGGACATGAAGGAGAAGTCTAAACAAACAGATATTTATATAAAACCTGATATTAAAGGATTTACGGTTGTTTCTTTTGATGATGGAAAAGAAATTATTGAAAGAGGTCGCGTTGCAACAAAATTGAAGGTTGCAGAATTAAAAACGTTGACGCAACACCATGATAAGTCAAATCAAAAAGCGCTTCGGGTTCCAATAACTGATAGTATTAAAATTAATGGTATTTCAGTTAGCGGTAATAATAAATATACTAGAGCTTATGTGTTAGGGAAGTTGAAATTAAAATCCAACGAAAAAGTAAGCTATCAGCATTTTAATAAGGGTGTAAATAACCTCGTTGCAACAAATAATTTTGATAGTTTTTTGTATCAGTTTAAGCCAAATAATGACGGATATAATTTAATAGCAAATGTTAAGGAAAGTGATGTAAACACAATATTAAAATTAGGTGTGCACTATGACGATTTATACAAAAGTGCAGGAATATTAAATATTACTCAAAAGAATATAATATTTAATAATGATGTTGCTTCTATTGATTTTATACTAGGTGATAATGTGAGATATAATTTTGAATATTTTATTGATAAAGGGTTTTATTGGAGCGTAGGATTGAGGTCTAGATATAATACATTTCATAAAAGTATTAGCGCATCATTATTGTTGGACGAGGATGAGTTGATCAGCACAGGACTGAATAAAATGGATATTGAATTAAGTGATTTAACGAATCAGTTTTATTTACAAACCTTGTTTAGAAAAGATTTTTCATTAATACTAGGTGCCGAGCACAAACGGCTCAAAATAATTACAGAAACGGTAATAGATACCGTAGATCCAAATAATGAAAACACAACTTTTGAGAATAGCGATTTTTTTAGTGTTTTTGGACAATTGAAATTTGACACCTATGATAACAAGTATTTCCCTAACAAAGGGTTTTTATTTGATGGTGATTTTCATTTATATTTTTCTTCGTCTGACTTCAATAATAATTTTGCGGAATTTTCTTTTGCAAAAGGTAAAATGGGGTATGCTATCTCTTTTTCTGATAAATTTTCGATAAATCTTGAATCTCATGGAGGATTTAGAATAGGTGACCCTTCAAATCAGTCACTAAATTTTGCACTTGGAGGCTACGGTAACAATTTTATAAACAATTTCATTTCATTTTATGGTTACGACCATATTTCTATAACCGGGGATAGTTTTGTAAAGGGGCTAATTAATTTTGACTATGAACTGTTCAAAAATCACCATATTAATTTTAGTGCAAATTACGCTAATGTAGGTGACAATATTTTTGAAAAGGGAAACTGGTTTACAGTCCCAAATTATAGTGGTTACGCTTTTGGTTATGCTTTTGAAACATTTATAGGTCCCATTGAAGCAAAATATACGTGGTCGCCCAAAACAGCTCAGAGTATATGGTTTTTCAATATAGGCTTTTGGTTTTAAAATAAATTAATATTGAAAGCAATGGTATTTAGAAGCTTAAATACTTTTGAAGATAATTTAACTCACTAATTTTTACGATATTTGTGTTACTATGCAACCATTTTGGACATATTTATTAATATTTCTACACTATCTTATCAAGAGGAACCCTGAATAAGTAGGCAATTTTGTACCTTAGGTAAATGTTTAAGATTACGATGTGATTTTTCAATACAATTTATTAATTTTTCAAATTTATTAAGATGCCATTTTATCATAAATTAGGAAACATTCCTCCAAAGCGTCATACAATATTTCGTAAACCTAATGGAGATTTATATTATGAGCAATTGTTTGGAACTATTGGGTTTGATGGTATGTCAACAAACAGTTATCATGAACAACGACCAACACAGGTCAAGAGTATAAATAGGCAATATAGTGTTGCCCCAAAAATAGCAAAATCAAATAATATACAGTCTTATAGATTAAGAGGTTTTCAAGTGCAACCGGAGATCGATTATTTAGAGAGCAGAAAGGCTGTACTTACAAATAGTGATTGTACCATAATTCTTGCTGCACCAAAACAATCAACAAGCAGTTATTTTTATAAGAATACGGATGCTGATGAATTGATTTTTATACATAAAGGAACTGGTAAATTGCGGACTATGTTGGGGAATCTTGATTTTAAGTATGGGGATTACTTGTTGGTTCCAAGGGGAATTATCTATAAAATAGATTTCGACACCGAAGATAATAGATTGTTCATTGTGGAGTCTCATAGACCAATTTACACACCAAAAAGATATCGTAACTGGTTTGGACAATTATTAGAGCACTCTCCATTTTGCGAACGTGATATTCGCAGACCTGAAGAATTAGAAACTTATAATGAAACAGGAGACTTCTTAATAAAAGTAAAAAAACAAGGAGAAATAATTGAAATGGTATATGCTAGTCACCCCTTTGATGTTGTAGGTTATGATGGCTATAATTACCCTTATGCCTTTTCAATTCATGATTTTGAGCCAATTACTGGGCGTGTACATCAGCCACCACCAGTGCATCAAACTTTTGAGAGTGATGCCTTTGTGGTATGTAGTTTTGTGCCACGTTTATACGATTATCATCCTCAAGCCATTCCTGCGCCGTACAATCACAGCAATATAGATAGTGATGAAGTATTATATTATGTTGATGGGGATTTTATGAGTAGAAACGATATTGAGCCAGGACACATTTCGTTGCATCCAGCCGGGATACCTCATGGACCACATCCTGGAGCGGTAGAACGTAGTATAGGTAAGACAGAAACTGAAGAGTTGGCGGTAATGGTGGACACCTTCAAACCATTAATGGTTACTGAAGAAGCTTTAAAAATTGCCGATGAAGATTATCATAAGTCTTGGTTGTAATAGGTTGTTATTCCTGTGATGACAGGAATTCATTTTTATTAAAAGTTAAATTAAAAAATATAAGATTCCTGCTAAGACAGGAATGATATAAAAGCATAAATTATTATGAGTAAAGAAGTTAAATCCGTAAACTACGGTTTAGAAAAAATATTCGAGGGAGCGCAAGATTTCCTCCCGCTTTTAGGAACAGATTATGTAGAGTTTTACGTGGGTAATGCTAAGCAATCTGCACATTTTTATAAAACAGCATTTGGATTTCAATCTTATGCCTATAAGGGCCTTGAGACAGGTTCAAAAGATTCCGTGAGCTATGTACTCAAACAGGATAAAATAAGATTGGTATTAACAACACCGCTTAATAGCGCTTCACCAATAAATGAGCATATTGTAAAACATGGAGATGGCGTAAAAGTAATTGCACTTTGGGTTGATGATGCTAAAAAATCTTTCGAAGAAACCACAAAAAGAGGAGCCAAACCCTATATGGATCCAATTGTTGAAAAAGACGAATTTGGGGAAGTAGTAAGGGCAGGTATTTATACCTATGGAGAAACCGTGCATATGTTTGTAGAACGTAAAAATTATAACGGTACCTTCTTGCCAGGCTATCAAAAATGGGAATCAGATTATAATCCAAAACCAGTGGGTTTAAAGTATATAGACCATATGGTAGGTAATGTCGGTTGGGGAGAAATGAATACTTGGGTTAAGTGGTACGAAGATGTCATGGGTTTTGTTAACTTTTTATCTTTTGACGACAAACAAATCCATACGGAGTATTCCGCTTTAATGAGCAAAGTGATGAGTAATGGTAATGGAAGAATAAAATTCCCTATAAACGAACCTGCAAAAGCGGCGAAAAAATCACAAATTGAAGAATATTTAGATTTTTATGAAGGATCTGGCGTACAGCACATTGCCGTAGCTACAGATGATGTTATTAAAACAGTTGCTCAGTTAAAAGCAAGAGGGGTAGAATTTCTTCCGCCACCACCACAAGCTTATTATGATGATATTCCAAGACGATTGGGAGTTCATAGAGAAATGATGAAAGAAGACATTAAAGAACTCCAGAAGTTGTCAATTTTAGTAGATGCAGATGAAGAAGGCTATTTGTTGCAAATATTCACGAAACCTGTTGAAGACCGCCCAACATTGTTTTTCGAAATCATACAACGCATGGGAGCTAGAGGTTTTGGAGCTGGAAATTTTAAAGCACTTTTCGAGTCCATTGAAAGGGAGCAAGCAAAACGAGGTACTCTTTAACATTTATTTAATATAAATTACATAAAAAACTCTGTCAAAGTTAAGGCAGAGTTTTTTGGTTTTTAATACTTTTGGAACAGTAATTGTAATTTCAATCTAAATGACAATAAAAACCGTGTTATATAGTTAAAATACAATTGCACAAATTATGAAAAAGAATCTACTTATATTATTGGCATTAGTGCTTATAAATGCGTCTTTCGCCCAAGGGGTCGCCGAGCATAGCCAAAGCGAAAAATCGGCATTTCAGTCTGGAGAATGGTTTAAGTTCAGAATGAGCTATAGTGGATGGATGAAAGCGGGAAACGCTACCATGCAATTAAAGGAGAAAATTTTAGACGGTAAGCCGGTATACCATGTAGTTGGTAAGGGTTGGACCACTGGGGCAATAAAGTGGTTTTTTAAAGTTAAGGACCGCTATGAAAGCTATTTTGATACTCAAACTGGGCTACCTTACAAGTTTATTAGAGATATTGATGAAGGAGGCTATACAAAGAAACTTGAAATTGATTTTGATCAAGAAAATCAAAAAGCTTATATAAATAATATAAAGAAAAAAAAGAAAACGATAATCGATACCGAAATTGGTGTTCAAGATATGGTTTCTGCTTTTTATTATTTACGCAACAATTATGATACAGATAGTATAGCCAAGGGAGATGAGGTATCACTTAATATGTTTTTTGATTCTGAAAACTATATATTCAAATTAAAGTTTTTAGGAAGAGAAACAATTCGAACAACTTTTGGTAAAGTAAAGTGCTTAAAATTTAGACCTTTAGTAATGGCCGGTAGGGTTTTTAAAGAAGAAGAAAGTTTAACATTATGGGTAAGTGCGGATGAAAATAAAGTACCTTTGCGCATTAAAGCCGATTTAGCGATTGGTTCATTAAGAGCCGATTTAGAGGCCTTTAAAGGTTTAAAACACTCATTCAAAATACAGTTTGATTAATTAATTATGCCCGACCAACCAGATTACAGTCATCTGTTAAGTAAAATACAGGCAAAGTATGATGCCTTAAGTGAAGACACTGAGAACTACTTAGAAGGATTACTTTACTCCAAACCAATAACCTATTGGGATTATATTCAAACAGATGCTTTACTAAGTTTGCAAACACAGCGGACTACATTTCCAGACGAAATGGTGTTTATTGGATATCATCAAATTAATGAGCTTATATTTAAAATGATTCTTTGGGAAATCTCCCAAGTCGCCGAAAATAAGGCTCTAGATGCTAAGTTTTTTGAGGATAAATTAATGAGAATTAGCCGTTATTTTGATATGCTAACCACATCCTTTGATATCATGAGAGAGGGAATGGAAAGAGAACAGTATATTAAATTTAGACATACATTAACACCAGCTAGTGGATTCCAAAGTTGCCAATATAGGATGATTGAATTTGCTTCTACCGAGTTAATCAACTTAATTGATAATAGGTTTAGAAACACTATAGATAGAGACACACCATTTGAACATGCTTTTGAGCATTTGTATTGGCAAGCAGCAGGCAAAGATTATAAAACAGGCAAGAAGTCAAAGTTACTAATCAATTTTGAAGACCGCTACAAAGAGGAGTTTATTACCTTTATGAAAACATATAACACCAAAAACCTATGGTCTAGGTTTAAGGAGTTGCCTGAAAAAGACAAAAAAGATAAAGCTCTTGTAAAAGCAATGAAGCATTATGATTACACGGTTAACATAACGTGGGTGATGGCACATTATAATGCTGCAAAGCACTATATTTTAGGGGCAGATGGAGATGGTGAAGCCACAGGAGGAAGTGATTGGCAAAAATATATGCATCCGAAATATCAAAAACGAATATTTTTTCCAGAAATTTGGAGTCAAGAAGAAATAGATAACTGGGGAGAAAACCTATAATATGATTAATAGCAAAATCAAAGTAAAATATACGGTATTAGCGATTTTAGCAAATTTTATTGTCGTAGTATCTTGTAAAAATGACGCGAATACCCTTGATTTATTGCCACCTGAAGAAGTTATAGTAGAGGAAGAGATAGAGCGGTATGAGTTTGGGTTTAACCTAAACGATTTCGTTGTTTTAAGAGATACCATTAAAAAAGGGGATAGTTTTGGTGAGATTTTAGAACGTAATAAAATTGGTTATCCAAAAATTTATAACATTGCAGAAATAGCTAAAGACAGTTTTGATATTCGTAAGCTTCAGGTTGGGAAGCCTTATACTTTACTGTGTTCAAAAGACTCGTTACAAGAACCAAAATGTTTTATTTATCAGCCAAATAAGGAAGAATATGTAGTGATTAATTTTCAAGATTCCATTCATGCATATACAAGTAAAAAACCTATTAAATATGTTGAAAAAGTTGCTACAGGTGTTATAAAAACCAATATCTCTGAAGCATTAGACGAACAAGGGTTAAGTGTTTTACTTGCCTATAAAATGGCGGATGACATTTATGCATGGACCATTGATTTTAATAGACTTCAAAAAGGAGATCGATTTAAAGTAATTTATACAGATAAATATATTGATGATAGTATTTATGCAGGAATAGATAATATTAAAGCGACTTATTTTGAACATAAAAACAATCCACTTTATGCATTTGAGTTTCAAACCGATAGTGTTAAGGGAATAGTGGATTATTTTAATGAAGAAGCCAAAAATTTACGACGTGCATTTTTAAAGGCACCAGTATCATTTAGTCGAGTATCTTCCAGATATAATTTACGCCGTAGAATAGCATATTATGGTAACAGGATTAGGCCACATAAAGGAACAGATTTTGCGGCGAATGTTGGTACGCCAATTATGGCAACTGCCAATGGTACCGTTGTAAAAGCAAGTTATACAAGAGGGAACGGGAATTATATTAAGATAAAGCATAACGCAACATATAGTACACAGTACCTTCATATGAAAAAACGAAAATCTAAAGTAGGTGATTTTGTAAAGCAAGGTGATGTTATTGGCTGGGTTGGTATGACTGGAAATACTGGTGGGCCACACGTTTGCTACCGCTTTTGGAAAAATGGCAGACAAGTAGACCCATTTAAGCAAAAATTGCCTGAGGCAAAGCCTATCTCCGAGAGTTTAAAAATTAAGTTTTTAGAGTATGTACAACCTTTAAAAGGGCAGTTGGATAGTATTAAATTTAGGGATGAAAAATTCCTAGAAGAAACAACCAACGAGCTTATTTCACAATTAAAAAAATGACATTAAAGAACATAAATCCAACTCAAACAAAATCTTGGATTAAATTACAAGAACATTTCAATAGCATCAAAAATGTGCATATGAAGCAATGGTTTGAGAATGATGCAGATAGAGCAAATCGTTTCACAGTTAAATGGGGCGATTTTTTTGTGGATTATTCTAAAAATAGAATAACACAAGAGACCATGAGTCTTTTTCTGGATTTGGCGGATGAAATTGACTTAAAAGGAGCTATTGAAAGTTATTTTTCGGGAGAAAAAATAAATAAGACAGAGAATAGAGCAGTATTACATACAGCCTTAAGAGCACCAAAGAATAATAAGGTTTTGGTTGATGGACTAAATGTTGCTCCAGAAATATATGCCGCTAAAAGAAAAATAGAATCCTTTACTAATGAGGTGGTTAATGGTATAAGGCTAGGGTTTACGGGTAAAGCATTTACAGATATAGTGAATATTGGTATTGGAGGTTCAGATTTGGGCCCAGCAATGGTTGTGGATTCACTCCAGTTTTACAAAAATCATTTAACTACACATTTTGTAAGTAACGTAGATGGTGACCATGTAAATGAGGTTATTAAGAAGCTAAATCCAGAGACCACGCTTTTTGTAATAGTTTCAAAAACGTTTACCACTCAAGAAACATTGTCTAATGCTAACACCATTAGAGCTTGGTTTTTACAATCAGCAAACAGAGATGCTGTTTCAAAACATTTTGTGGCGGTTTCTACCAACGTGGAAAAAGTTCAAGAATTTGGGATAGAAAGCTCAAACATTTTTCCAATGTGGGATTGGGTTGGTGGACGATTTTCGTTGTGGAGTGCTGTAGGATTGAGTATAAGTTTATCTGTGGGATATAATAATTTTGAGAGCTTGCTTACTGGAGCTCATAAAATGGATTTACATTTTAAAAATGAATCTTTTGATTCCAATATTCCGGTGATTCTGGCTTTCATTAGTATTTGGTACAACAATTTTTTTGAAGCTGAGAGCGAAGCAATTATACCTTATACCCAATATTTAAATCAGTTTGCCACATATTTGCAACAGGCTATTATGGAGAGTAATGGTAAGAGTATTGATAGAAATGGGAACACTATTGACTATCAGACTGGGGCCATAATATGGGGAGAACCCGGAACAAATTCTCAACATGCTTTTTTTCAGTTAATCCATCAAGGGACAAAGTTAATCCCAGCAGATTTTATTGGTTTTGCAAAAAGTCTTCATGGAAATAAAGACCATCAGGACAAACTCATGTCCAATTTTATTGCACAAACAGAAGCGCTTTTAAATGGGAAGACAAGGAATGATGCCGAACAAGAGCTTATAGATTTAAATATTCCTGAAGACCAAATAAATCAATTAAGCCCTTTTAAAGTTTTTGAGGGCAATAAACCCACAAATACAATTTTCGTTGAAAAACTTACTCCTGAAAGCTTAGGAAAGCTTATTGCCATGTATGAGCATAAAATATTTGTTCAGGGTATAGTTTGGAATATCTATAGTTACGATCAGTTTGGTGTTGAGTTAGGCAAGCAGCTGGCAGGAAAAGTTTTGGCAGATTTAACCGCATCAAAAATTAATAATCATGATGCATCTACTAATAATATTATAGACTATTATAAAAATTTAACATAACACTTGTTTAAAATTGCATTAATAGCTTCTACTGTTAAAAATTTGCAAAATTCGAATAATTGTCCTTATCTTCATGTGCTGCAAAATTGTTAACGTTTAGTTAATAATATGTAGCTATTAATCCTTAATTTTGACAAAAACTAATTCAAATCAATTTTTCAGTATGAAAAAAACTACTCAATTTTTATTACTTGCCTTGGCAATGGTATTTACTACCAGTGTAATTGCGCAAAGTACAATTACAGGGTCAATTACTGACTCTGAAACAAATGAACCTCTTTTAGGGGTTAACGTAATCGAGAAAGGAACTTCTAATGGAGTTTCTACCGATTTTGATGGTAAATTTACTTTAAGAACTACATCCGGCGATGCTGTATTGGTTATTTCTTATGTGGGGTATTTAACTACGGAAATTTCTGTTACAGGAGATACTGATTTAGGCACTATTACAATGGATTCTAGTGAATTTGGTTTACAAGAGATTCAAATTATTGCCTCTGTTGCAGTAGATAGAAAAACGCCAGTAGCGGTATCTACAGTAAAAGCATCGGAAATTGAATTAAAATTAGGAACTCAAGAATTTCCTGAAATTTTAAAATCTACTCCTGGTGTATATGCCACAAAAGCTGGTGGAGGTTATGGTGACGGTAGAATTAACCTTAGGGGATTTAATTCAGAAAATGTTGCTGTTATGATTAATGGTATTCCTGTGAACGATATGGAAAATGGTCGAGTTTATTGGTCTAACTGGGCAGGCTTAGGTGATGTTACAAGCACCATGCAAGTACAAAGAGGACTAGGTGCAGCTAAAATAGCAGTGCCTTCTGTTGGTGGGACCATCAATATTATAACAAAAACTACTGATGTTGAAGCTGGTGGAAATCTTTCAACTACCGTAGCTAACGATGGCTATTTTAAATATGGGTTAACATACTCTACAGGATTAAACGAAAATGGATTTGCAGCAACCGTATCTGGTGCTAGAACAGTAGGAGACGGTTATGTCGATGGGACCGAGTTTACCGGAGTATCTTATTTTGTTAACCTTACGAAAGAAATAAATGATGCCCACACATTGTCGTTTTCGGCCTTTGGTTCTAAACAACGTCACGGGCAAAGACAAAATAGACAATTAATATCAACCTATAAAAACAGTGATAGAGGTAAAAGGTTTAATGCAGATTGGGGTTACAAAAATGGTCAAGTAACTCACCAAGAAGATAATTTTTATAACAAACCTCAAATGTCCTTAAATCATTATTGGACTATTAATGATAAAACCAGTCTTTCAACAGCAGCCTATGCGTCCTTTGGATCTGGTGGAGGTGGAGGAACTGCTGGGGATTTTAAATTTGGTTTTGATAGTAATACTGGAATTGGCGATTATAGAAGAGGTCCTTATGGTCCAATCGATTTTGACAAAATTGCAGATGAAAATATTGCTGCAGGAGCTAATGGATCAGAGACTGCTTTAAGAGCATCTCGTAACGATCATAACTGGTATGGGGTTTTATCTACTTTAAAAACAGATTTATCTGATGATTTAGTATTGCTTGCAGGGTTAGATTATAGAAATTATAAAGGGATTCATTTCTCTGAAGTAACAGACCTTTTAGGCGGGCAATATCTCCTTGATAATGGTAATGAAAATAATCCCAATGCAGCACTTCAAGTAGGTGATAAAAGGGATTATTACAACGATGGTTTAGTAGGATGGCTTGGTGCTTTTGGGCAGCTAGAGTACGATGTTAATGAAAACTTTAATACGTTTATATCTTTAGCAGCATCAAACACCTCTTATAAAAGAGTGGATTATTTTGGATATTTAGATTCTGATCCATTACAAGAGACAGACCGTTATAATTTCTTTGGCTTTAGTGCTAAAGGAGGTGCTAATTATAGAATAGATGATAAACATAATGTTTTTGCTAATTTAGGATATTTTGAAAAAGCTCCTGGTTTTGATGCGGTATTTTTAAATTTTAGCAATGATAATATTAATGCCGATGCTGAGAATCAAAAAATATCAAGTTTTGAATTAGGTTATGGGTTTAGAAGCGATAAATTTTCTGCAAATGTTAACCTTTATAATACGAGATGGGACGATAGAACAGAAACGGCTACTTTCCAACAACCAGATGGCACAAGAGCAGCTGCAAATATTTTAGGTGTGAATGCGATACATAGAGGTGTAGAAATTGATTTTGTTTATAGAGCTTCTGAAACGTTAAGTTTTACGGGTATGGCTTCTTTAGGAGATTGGAAATGGGACAGTGATGTGACAGATGTTGATATTCTAGATGAAGATCAAAACTTATTAGATACCGTAAATCTTTATATAAAAGACTTACATGTAGCAGATGCTGCTCAAACTACAATGGCCTTGGGTGTTAATTACAAATTTGCGCCAGAATCAAGATTTATTATTGATTATAATTATTATGATAATATTTATGCAGATTTCGACCCAAGTGATCGTGGTGTTGAAGGCGCACCTGATGCGTGGAAAATGCCTGCGTATGGTTTATTTGATGCAGCTTTAAGTCACGGGTTTACTTTTGGAACTTTTGATGCGACTTTAACAGCTCGTATGAATAATGTATTTGATACTGAATTTATTTCCGATGCTCAAGATGGTTCAGGGTCTAATGCTGAAACAGCATTAGTGTACTTTGGTTACGGTAGAACGTTTAGTTTCGGATTAAAACTTAATTTTTAAAAAATAATGAAAATGAAAAGAATAATTTATTGTTTAGCAATTATAGGATTGGTCATTACAGGCTGTAATCCTAATGAAGACATTTATGACGCCTTAGATAAGGTAGAACAAGTCATAGCGGGTGATGTGGTTTACGAACTTACAGACGAAGATTATGACGATTTGGATAAATCATTTGGGAATTTTAATTCTGTAGACGAAGCAAAATCATTAATTCCAGGGTTATTGACAGATAAATACCCTGTATGGGGTACAGGTTCATCCGCGTTGGTTACTTTTAAATGGTACAACCCTGTTAAAACTTATGATGCACCAGTTTATGCATTATCAGATGCAGAACATAATGCCATTACAGGCAATACATATGGGAATTTTGATGATGACGATCATATTTTTGAATACCTTAATGCAACTTATCCTACACCAGCTGAAGGTGATTTTGTGTCTTTAAGATATCGTTTTTACTCAGGTGGTGAAAGTACTTTTACAGATGGTTTTGCTTATGAAGATGGTCAGTGGACAAAGTTCACAGGGTTTACAGCAGATCAATATGAAGCAATGGGTGAAGGGTTTCCTAATTTTTCAAGTGAAGATGAAGCCAACATTAAAATACCAATCGCTTTGTTAGATGTATACAAATTTAACCTTCCAGATGCTGGGGAGATTATTTTATCAATGTACGAATTATATGTAGGAGGTGGTGTTACTGAAAGTTACACAGCTGCTTATATTTATGATGGAATGGCATTTTCTGCTTATAGCAATGTTGCCAGCGAAACAATTCAATTTGGTCATGACGGGACTACTTGGATACCTGATAATACTATTAAGTATACACTTACTTCTGGAGATGTAGGGTATATTTCGAATGCTTTCATAGGAACGTATCCAGGCCCTGCAGATAATGTAGGTTTCTTTGGTAGTTTTGACAGAAGGCCAAGCAGTAGTAATTATTGGACAGATGCGATGCTTTTAGAGGCCTTTAATGCATTGTTAGAAAACGGTAGTTTTGTTACGGCAGAAGAACAAAAGTATGTGTTGACTTATATTATTTACAATGGATCTACAACTACTGAAACCATGAGTTTGATAAAATCTGGTGGTGCTTGGGTTGTTAATTAATTGATATTTAAAGTAATTAATAATAGAACCACCTCTTTCGAGGTGGTTTTTTTAACTCAATAATTTAATATATTTACGTATAATAAATAGCGAATATTGCTTATGAAAAGGTTTCTTTTATTATTTGTGTTCAGTTTAGTTTTATCTAATTGTAGTAGCGGTGGTGGTGATGATGGACCTGCATCTAATCCAAACCCAGTTGATGATGGCAAACCTATTGCCGTTAATGATAATGCTGCTACTGTTGAAGATATGGAAGTCGCTATAAGCATTAGTCACTTGCTGCAAAACGACACTGTTTTGGATAATGCTATCATAACGTCATTTGACACCACAAGCGCCAACGGAGGAACCATTGTAGATAACCGAAACGGATCTTATGGCTATACACCACCTACTAGTTTTGTGGGTGACGATACATTTAGCTATACTTTGTGTGATGATGATGCACCTGCAAATTGCTCAACCGCAATCGTAACAGTAACAGTATCTGATGCCGGCTCACCAATTGCAACAGACGATAGTGTTAATGCTATAGAAGACTCCGAGATTATATTTACCACACTTTTAGATAATGATACCGTAATAGATGATGCTGTCTTGACTTCAATAGATGATTCTGGAACTTCTGGAACGGTAGTCTTAAATGGTAATGGAAGTATTACTTACACCCCGCAGGGAGGTTTTTTAGGTGATGATACGTTTACATATACCATTTGTGACGATGATACGCCTACAGAAACATGTTCAACCGCGACTGTTACCGTTACAGTTGTGGCGAAACTTAATTTTAATATTCCTGCAGAGTTAGTGGCCTATTATGGTGGTGTTGGATTTACTGATATTTCAGACTTGATGTTCGATGCAATAGAATCACATACCGTATCAAATCATACGACAATTTTATCTTATGGGCAGAGGCACCAATATTTGTATAATGCGGATGAGGATGAAAGCAATGCGGACAATGTAATTTTAATGTATTCTAGTGAAAGTAGATATTGGGAAGAATATACTTCAGGGACTAATTCCTATCCAACACAAACATTTAATACGGAACATGTTTACCCACAATCAAAGCTTGGTTCTGAAGGTGCTGTTACAGATTTACACCATTTAAGGTCTTGCGACGCAGGAGTCAATGAGATGAGAAGTAATTTTTCATTTATTAATGGAAGCGGAACATATGGTTTAAGTGGAGATAATTGGTTTCCTGGTGATGAGTGGAGAGGTGACGTTGCACGAATGATTTTATACTTAAATATACGTTATGGTGAAATAATTGCTAACGTTGGTACATTAGAATTGTTTTTAGAATGGAATGCAGCAGATCCAGTATCGTCATTTGAAAAACAGAGAAATGATGTTATTTATGCTGCACAAGGCAATAGAAATCCGTTTATTGACAATCCATATCTAGCTACTTTAATATGGGGTGGTGACGATGCCGAAAATCTGTGGAACTAAAAATTAATTAATATTCCTTTTATAAAAATAGGCCCTGCTCAAATCTTGCAGGGTTTTTTTATAACATAAAATCACTATTTTTGTTTTTCAAACTAATCAAAATTAATTGAACAATGATTAAAACCTTACATTCTTACTGGGCCTATTTAGTATTATTTGTATTGCTATTGGCTGTTTTAAATGCACTTATTGGTCTATTGGGTAAAAAAGAGTATGATGCTAAAGCATTCAGGATTTCACTGTTTACATTAATTGTAGCGCACATTCAGTTGTTAATTGGTCTCCTATTATATTTTACTTCAGCGAGGTTTCAGGAATGGAGTGAACTTGGCATGGGTGGTGTGATGAAAGATGCTGTACAACGTCTATATCTAGTAGAGCATCCTTTGGTTAATATCATTGCGGTAACCTTAATCACCATAGGTTATTCTAAGCACAAAAAGAAATTAACATCTGCACCAAAATTTAAGGCTATTACTATATTTTATACAATTGCCTTATTATTGATTTTGTCAAGAATTCCTTGGAATATCTGGCCAAATTAGAAGCCTAAAAAAATTAGGAATTTAGTTACTCCGTTTCTTTGAATCTAATATTTCTTTGATGATATGGACAAACACAGGGAAGTGGTCACTAAAACCATTAGTGAATCCACCATCAGCAAAACTTCTATAAGGATATCCTTTATATCGCCCTTTTTTATTGGTTAGATATTGTTTGTTAAAAATCCCTGCTTTGTAAAATCGAAATGACGAATAATCTTTTTCCAATAAAGGTTTTGTAATTAATATTTGGTCAAACAAACTCCATGCATCTCTATATGCATTAGACCCAAGCCCTTTTTTAAAAAAAACCTCCATAGTATTATAAATCCCTTTTAATTCGACCTCATCTGGATTTTCTTTGGCTTTCAATATTTCTTTTAAACTATCATTGGTAGGGTCATCATTTAGATCGCCCATAACAAACACTTTAGCGTATGGATTAATAGCTTGCAGTGAGTCTATTATTCTTTTGTTCAATCTAGCTGCTGCAACACGCTTTGGTCTACTCCTGGCTTCACCTCCTCTTCTTGATGGCCAATGATTTACTATTACATGAATCGTTTCACCTTCCAATGTTCCACTTACCAATAATTGATCTCTTGTATAAATACGTTTTCTGGAGAGGTCATCATAAATTTTCAATTCGTGATTACTAATACTTAAAGGAACAAACAATTCTTTTTGGTAAAGAAGGGCGACATCAATGCCCCTGGCATCAGGTGAATCAAAATGAACTATGCCATAGTCTTTTTGAAGTAGAGAAGTATCGTTTGCTAAATCTTCTAAGACTTGCCTATTTTCAATTTCGGCTAGACCAATGAGTGCCGGGGAATTTTTTGCTATATCAGTGCCAATTTCTGAGATAACCCTGGCCATATTTTTTACTTTCTTTTTATAGGCATCTTCTCGATTGAATTTTAGTTCCATTATAGGACTGGCTTCATCAAATTTATTAGGATCGTTTATAGTATCAAATAAATTTTCGACATTATAAAAAGCAATGGTATGGATTTTAAATTTCCGCTTTTCTTGAGCTGATAAGCTAAAGGAGGAAATGAAATAAAGAGCAAACACAAAGTGATATGTTTTTATCATAATACCTAATTATTAGTTAATCAAGATACAATCAAATCTTAGACCAAAAGTAAATATTAATAATAAAAAACGTAAATTGTTTCACCTTAAAGCTGATCATAACACATTGGCTTGAGGGCTATTGTAGCATTAAACATGAAGAAAAAGATTTTTATAATTTTGGGAATGGTCTTAGCTTTATTAAAGACTTATGGGCAACAAACCGAAATTAAAGGAAGTGTTAATGATGCTATTACCAATCAACCAATTCCTAATGCAACTATTACTATAGAAGAAACCTCTCAATCATTTATAACAGATGCTAACGGTGTTTTTAGTTTTATTAAAAATGTGCCATTAGGCGAACAAATATTGAGAGTTTCTAAAAGAGGTTATATTACTGCTAGATTCCCTATAGTTGTTTATGAGGGAGGCATTGTAGATATTTCGGATATGTTTTTAAAGCCCGATGTATCAGATTCAAATGATTTATTTACGATTATGCTTTCGGATGACGAACTTAATGACGACACAAGTGGGGCTGATAATATTTCAGGATTGTTGTCATCATCCATGGATGTATTTTCAAGAACAGCGGCATTTGAATTTAGCTCGTCTTTTTTTAGGATTAGAGGATTGGATTCAGACAATAGTTCCGTTTTAATAAATGGGATTGAAATGAACAAACTCTATAATGGTAGACCACAGTGGAGTAATTGGGGAGGCTTAAATGATGTGTTTAGAAATCAAGTACTTACTCAAGGATTAATACCATCTAACTATAATTTTGGTGGTATTTTAGGGAGTTCAAGCATAAGTACAAGGGCTTCACTGTATAGAAAAGGGGGACGACTAACCTACTCAGCTTCTAACAGAAGTTATACCAATAGAGCAATGGCTTCTTATTCTTCGGGGATTGTTGATGGTGGTTGGGCTTATTCTATTTCCTTAGGTAGAAGATGGGGAAATGAAGGTTTTCAGGATGGAACTTTATATGAAGCCAATTCATTTTTTGTATCTGTAGAAAATAAATTAAATGACCAGCACAGTTTAAACCTTACAGGAATTTATGCACCCAACAGACGAGGAAAGTCGTCACCAAATACTCAGGAGGTTTATGATTTAAAAGGCATAAAGTATAATGAATATTGGGGTTGGCAAGATGGCGAAAAAAGAAATTCTAGAATTAAAGAAATTAAAGAACCCATTGTAATCTTAAATCATAATTGGACATTTAGCGGTAAAACAACTCTTAGCACCAGTATTGGATATCAGTTTGGATCTATGGGGAATAGCCGATTAGACTATAATGGGACCGATTTGATAAATGGTTTTCCTGAAGGAGGGGGTGCAAATCCAAGCCCTACATATTATCAAAAACTACCGAGCTATGCATTAAGACAGTTTCACCAAAACACGGGTATTGCGTATGGTTTACAACAGCAATTTTTGAATAATGGACAGATAAATTGGAGCCAACTATATGGCGCCAATGTCTCTAACGCCCTAAATGGGGGGAATGCCATTTATGCACTGTATGAGGATAGAGTTGATGACACTCAAATTACCTTTAATTCTCTATTCACTGCAGAACTCAATGATAATATACTGCTCCATGCTGCAGTAAATTATAAAACATTAAAATCTGAAAATTTTGCCCAAGTTATAGACCTTATGGAGGCAAGCACTTATTTGGATATCGATGGTTTTGCCACTGAAATTGGCGAGGCTCAAAATGATTTGTTAAACCCAAATAGATTGGTCAAAGAAGGTGATAAATTTAAGTACAATTATAATCTGTTTGCTGATGTGATTGGCTTTAATGCACAAGCTCAATTTAAATACAATAAAGTTGATTTTTACCTTGCAGGAAATATTTTAAACACGCAATACCAACGCGAAGGGATTTATCAAAACGGAGGCTTTCCAGATAACTCTTTTGGGAAAGGGGATAAATTATCGTTTACGGGATTTGGTGGGAAAGGCGGATTAACATATAAAATTACGGGGAAACATTTGGTAGATGTTAATGTAGGTTATTTTACTAGAGCACCTTCTATTCGAAATACATTTTCAAATTCTCGGGAAAACGACAATGTAGTTCCTAGTATTTCTGAAGAACATGTATCATCATTGGATTTGGGTTATATTTTTAGATCACCAATCGTAAAAGCTAGAACAACTGCGTTTTACACAAAAATAGAAGATGCTAGTGAAATTTCATTCTTTTTTGCTGATGGTATTGGTGGGGACAATACGGCATTTGTGCAGGAGATATTACAAGGTGTTGATAAAAAACATATAGGTGTTGAGCTTGGTATTGAAGCACAAGTATTACCAACGCTAAAGCTAAAGGGGGTTGCCTCAATAGGGCAGTATACGTACGATAATAATCCAAATTTATTTCTTTCTACAGAGCCAGACGATGAAGCAATTAAAGCAGGGTTTATTGATGGGTTTAAAGATTTTGGACAAACTAATTTAAAAGATTACAAATTGGCAGCTGGTCCACATAGAGCCTATTCTCTCGGTTTTGAATATAGGGATCCAGATTATTGGTGGTTTGGTTCAACTGTAAACTTTTTCACCAATACTTATATTGATATTGGCCCCTTAACAAGATCATCCAATTTTACAACAGATTTTGATGGAAACCCGTTTAATGACTATGATGAGGAATTAGCTGAGGAGTTACTACAACAGGAGCAATTTGAAGACTATATGGTAGTGAATTTAGTTGGAGGTAAATCCTGGAAAATTGGGAATTACTTTGTTGGTTTTTTTGCAAGTGTAAATAATTTGCTTGATGAAGTATATAAAACTGGTGGTTTTGAACAAGGACGAAATGCAAATTATAGGCAACTGAGAGATGACAAATCTTTGGATACGCCAGTATTCGGCCCTAAATATTGGTATGGTCGGGGTACGACTTATTTTATAAACTTAAATATTAGATTTTAAATATATATATGATGATTACAATAAATAAAATCTTAGGAGTATTAAGTATTGTTTTGATTACGCTATTTTCAGTCTCATGTGTAAATGATGATGAATTTAAAACACCAGATGTTTCTGTGAAAGATCCAAATATTTCAGCAGATAAAATCACAACTTTTAAAGCAATAAAATCGCGTTATGAACAAGCTGTTAGTAATGGAAATTCAACAGCTGCTATACGCTTAGATGAAAATGAGCTATACATTGAAGGTTATGTTGTTTCCAGTGATAAGGCTGGGAATTTTTTTGAAGAATTAATTATTCAAAATAAAATAGATGATAGCGATCCAGATAATGACCCTAGATTAGGGTTTAAAATAGAAATTAATGTAAGCAGTTTGAATAACACTTATGAAATGGGTAGAAAAGTGTTTGTAAAACTTAATGGTTTGTCCGTTGGCGAATCCAACGGTGTTCTTGCAATTGGAAAAGGAGAGGGAGATCAAATTAAACAAATTCAGGCTTCTGAATATCAAGATTTTGTTATTAGAGGAGTAGACATTGTCGAAATCACACCTAAAGTTGCTGGTGTTGAAGAATTATCAGAAAACGATGAGAATACATTTGTTCAACTTAATAACATGCAAATTAATAGATTTGAATTGTCGCAGACATTTGCAGGAGAAGGCATCGATGAGTTTGATGGTTTTAGAACCCTTGAAAGTTGTGACTCTGGTGTGTCCATTTTATTGCAAACCAGTACGTTTGCCGATTTTAAATCAGTGCAATTACCACAGAACAAAGGAACAATTAGTGGAATTTTTAGTAGGGATTTCGGGGATGATTTCAGCGTATTTATTATTAACAGTACATCGGCAATTAATTTTGATTCCAATGAGCGTTGTGACCCTGTAGAACTTGATTGTGGTTTGGCGGAATCTTTTGGGAGTACAAATTTGTTTTATGATGATTTTGAATCGCAGACAAACAATAGATTAATTACAGGTAATGGTTGGACCAATTATATGGAAGCTGGTTCAGAAGGCTGGGAGGCCTTTTCTTCAATTAGCTCTAATGCAACTTTAGGACGATCGGCAAGAATAAGAGCGGCCAGTTCTGGCGACACCAGTAATGTGGCTTGGCTAATTACACCAGCTATTAATTTAGATGCACAAAATAATGAAACATTACGATTTAAAACCTCCAATAGCTTTGCTGATAATAGCTATTTAGAGTTACTTTACTCCTTAGATTGGGATGGTACAGAAGCCAATATTAATTCGGCCAATTGGGGTGTTTTGCCTGCCGCATATATTGTTAAAGATACTGACTCTTTCGCGCCATGGTTTAATTCTGGAAATGTAGATTTGTCATGTGCAACCGGAACCATTCATATTGCTTTTAAATATACAGGAAGCGGTTTAGAATCTTTCGATGGGACTTATGAATTAGACGAAGTGAGTATAGATTTCACACCGTAATATTTAACCGAAAAAAGTATGACCATATTTGATGAGTTTGTGATAAGTGTTTTTAATTATTATAAGACTAGATTTAAAAGAAAGGCTAACGTCATTGCCATATTTTATGTTTCAGTATTACAATCCTCCTTAGTGTTGTTGCTTGGCATCTTCTTTGCAAAATTTTTAAGGCAAATGAAAGTGGATACCATGTCTGCTTCAAAAGCATGGACCTTATTTATAATAGCGTCACTAATTATTTACTTTATAAATTGGTTGGGTTATAGCGGAAAAAAGCGTAGGGTACTAAATGCTAAACAAATTGCTCGCAAATCGACAAACCATAGTATTTGGGTGCTTTGGTTGCTTCCTTTAGGGACTATTGCATTGGCAATGCTCATCTTAAAAAAAACCTAAGACTACTTTTTTAAATGGATATAAACAGGAAAATGGTCACTAAAACCACCTTTGTATTTTTTACCCACATAGGTTCTAAAAGGATTTCCTTTATATTTTCCTTTAAATTGTTTTAAAAATTCATTATCAAAAATATTAGCGTTTGAGAAGCTGTGTTCATTTGGGTTAAATTCAAAGAAATTCGTAGAAAATAGGATTTGGTCAAATAGATTCCATTCAAATCTATAATTTAGACTGCCTCGAGTATAAGACAATAAATTTTCCATTGGGTTAAATAAATCATGAGTATTAACCAGTTGTTTTATACTCTTGTTTAATGGATTATCGTTAAAGTCGCCCATAACGATAATTTTAGGATCCTCATTATGTTCTTTTATGTCATTAATAATATCAATGACTTTGTTAGAAGCCGTTAAACGCTTTTGTTCTGACACATCAACGCCTTCTCGTCTTGATGGCCAATGGTTGACAAGGATAAAAACTTTTTCAGAATTAAGAAACCCTTCTACCATTAAAATATCCCGAGTATAATCCCGTTCCCCAAATTCATTAAAAAGACTCAATGAAAAGACTTCAGTATAAACTACGTTGAACAATTCCGTATTATAAATGAGCGCAACATCAATTCCCCTTTCATCTGGAGAATCAAAATGAACAACATCAAAGGGCTTATCAATTAGGAATTTAGATTTAATTAAATCTTCAACAACTAATCTATTTTCAACTTCTGCTAAGCCAACAATTGCAGGATAATTTTCCGTCGTTTTGGACCCGATTTGCGAAATGACTTTGCCTAGTTTTCTAAGTTTTTTACGATATCTTTTTTCTGTCCATTGTCTTTCAGATGACGGCAAAAAATCATTATCATGCGTCAATTTATCATCAAAAGTGTCGAACAAATTCTCTAGGTTATAAAAAGCAACAGTGTAGTATTGTGATTTGGCATCATTCTTAAATCCAGACGTACTCATGTATCAATAAATAGTTTAGTTAACTAAAGTATAAAATCTAATCGTTCAATTTGTACATTTGCAACTTATATTACACAATGATAGAAAAGAAAGACATAGCTTTAGAAAAAGCGGTTTTAGTAGGTGTTGTAACAAGAGATCAAGATGAAGACAAGTCTAAAGAATATTTAGATGAGTTAGAGTTTTTAACATATACTGCAGGCGGTGAAGTTTTGAAACGCTTTACCCAAAAAATGGATATGCCAAATCCAAAAACATTTATAGGTTCAGGGAAGATGGATGATGTGCGTAAATATATTGAAGATAATGATATAGGTACAGCCATATTTGATGATGAGCTATCTCCGGCTCAGGAACGCAATATTAGTAAAATTTTGGAATGTAAAGTATTGGACCGGACCAATTTAATTCTCGATATTTTTGCCCAACGTGCCCAAACTAGCTATGCTAGGACACAAGTGGAGCTGGCTCAATGCCAATATTTATTACCACGTCTAAAAGGAATGTGGACTCACCTTGAACGCCAAAAAGGTGGAATAGGAATGAGAGGCCCTGGTGAAACAGAAATTGAGACCGATAGGCGTATAGTACGAGATAAGATAGCCCTATTGAAGGAAAAAATAAAATCCATTGATAAGCAAATGGCGGTGCAACGGGGCAACAGGGGCAAGATGGTTCGTGTGGCTCTTGTAGGATATACCAATGTTGGGAAATCTACATTAATGAATGTAATTAGTAAATCCGAAGTTTTTGCTGAGAATAAACTATTTGCAACCTTAGACACAACCGTTAGAAAAGTAGTGATAAAAAACCTCCCATTTTTAATGAGTGATACCGTTGGATTTATCAGGAAACTTCCAACACAATTGGTAGATTCTTTTAAAAGCACACTTGACGAAGTCAGGGAAGCCGATTTATTGTTGCACGTGGTTGACATATCCCATCCAAACTTTGAAGAGCATATAGAATCTGTAAATAAAACTCTAGGAGAAATTAATAGTTCAGACAAGCCAATAATAATGGTGTTTAATAAGATTGATGCTTATACGGCAGAGCCTTTTGATGATGACGATTTGATTGCTGAAAGAACATCAGCTAATTTTAGTTTGCAAGAATGGAAAAATACTTGGATGAGCAAAGTAGGTAATAATGCCTTATTCATCTCTGCTTTAAAAAAGAGTAATTTAGAAGACTTTAAAAAACGGGTATACGATGAAGTTAGAGACATTCATATAACCCGTTTTCCGTACAATCATTTTCTGTATCCTGATTATGATGAAAACCAAGTATAAAAAAAGCGCCTATTGGCGCTTTTTTATTGACACTGCCTTTTTTATAGTTTATAGTTAAGGCCAAACATCCAATAAGATTGTAGTTTATTGTCTGCACTTGCAAGTGATTTACGGGTGCTTCCCGGCTGACTTTGCTCATAACTATGAGCTTCTTGCTTATTTTGTCTTAGACCAAAATCAAATCCAACACCAATCATTTTCCATAATGTATATCCAAAAGAATTGGTCCATGTCCAGTTTGATAAATCGGAACTCTTATAACTTTGAAACATAGATAGATTAGATTTAAAATTAACCGCCCCAATTTGTCTCGTGTAATCTGCCATAATTTTAGCACCAAACGAAGAATCAAAATCAGTTTCGCCATCGCTAAATACGAAGTTGTAGTTTGCTGGATGAATAACTACAAATAAATTAGTAATTGGTGTCCATGTGAAACCCACACCAAAATCTAGATAACCTGGGTCATTGAAATTATTTAGTAGCGTTGTCCTATATTCACCCAAAGCCGAAGCGGCCCATTTTTCGCTTAATTTTCTTCCATATAAAGATGAAATGTTAAACACGTCTGTTGTTGGGTTAAAGCTATCATCATCGTCTGGGTTATCCTTATCATCAAGTTTCACCCAACTTAAATTTGTAGAAAGTGCATTTCTCCAAAAGAAATCATCTTGCATTAAATTGGCAAATGCATTGACCGTAAAACCGATATTTCCCGAATTGTTGTTAGGAGTGCCTTGAGAGTACCAGTTTGTGAAACTAGAAATACTTCCGCCAATAGTCCCAAAAGCACCTTTTTTCCAACCTGGAAGTCCATCAATTTGGCCTTGAATGGCATCAACTCTTCCTTGAATAGCTGCAATGGAATCTTTTTTTACGGCTTGCTCGGATTTTAGTTCTTCTAATGTTTGGGCATTCACAGCAGTAATTCCGCTTAAAAGTAAAGATAAAAATAGTAGTTTTTTCATAAGTTTTATTTTATTGAAATGATGGCAAAGATAGATTTAATTTAAGAATCAGGAAAAACTAAAAAGCTTAAGTAATTATTTGTTACTATGTATTTGACACCAAATTCTAAATTAGGTCACATTAAGAAAAGGAAAATACGTAAATTAATCTTTTTTAGCTTTTTTAAATAGTGGCACAGAAGAACAAGCTTCCCCATACATAATGGATTTTGCTACGGGTCGTAATTTATTTGTTAGCATTACATAGGCGTTGGCAGGGACAGGTTTATTTGAACAACCTTTAATAATAATGGGTTTATCTGAGTATTCCAAAAAATCCATTGTATTAATGATGTCTTGATAGATTGAAGTTTCAAGAGTATCTAGGTTCCCAATAACTATTTTTAAGGCATAAGGCTCCAAATATGTTGTAAGTAGCATATAAGCCCATGCTGGAAC
>Ga0316189_10001044_pt1 | contig 27566 bp, 23 predicted proteins | sample LowCovwburrow_MG_FD_204930 | JGI IMG/M metagenome (GOLD analysis project Ga0316189, IMG submission 204930) | Coastal sediment microbial communities from Maine, United States - Lowes Cove worm burrow | ecosystem: Environmental > Aquatic > Marine > Coastal > Sediment | place: USA: Maine...
CACACCCGATCCCATCCCGAACTCGGTCGTTAAGCCTTCCAGCGCCGATGGTACTGCAGGGTTTCTCTGTGGGAGAGTAGGTCGTCGCCAGGGTTATGGCCCCCTCCGTCTGGAGGGGGCCTTTTTTTATTGGTTCTCGCGGAGTTTCTCGTAGCGGCCTGGCCTTGCGGTCGAGCCGTACAGAAGTTCGCGATCCAAGCTTGGAGAGGGCTCGGAATTCCGCGAAGGCGGTCGATGAGCTGGCCTTCGCACCCGGCACAAGCCCAGGCCGGTCCTGCGGAGAGCGCAGTTTGCGGCCAGTGCGACGGAGAGCTTCACGATCGCCCCCGGCCGACGTGCGTTGCAGAGCGCCCTCAAGATCGACCCGATCCCTCCGTCGGCGTTCGCCGAGCTCGCCCAGGCCGTTTCTCAAGGGCGATCTTGCGGTGGCTGAGCGCCACGAGGGGGATCTCCTTCAACCTCGGCCTGTCGCTCGCTCGCTCGCTCGGCCTCGCCCGCCTCGGGCTCTGCGCGCAGTCGCATGTCGAGGAGAGCGGTTCGGCACGATGTGGCGCTGTGGCGCTGTGGCGCTCTGCAACGCAGGTCGGCCGGGTCGCTCGCCCGGCCTCGCCCGCCTCGGCCTCTGCACGCAGTCGCATGTCGAGGGGAGCGGTTCGGCTGCACGTGGCGCTGTGGCGCTCTGCGACGCAGGTCGGCCGGGTCGCTCGCTCGGCCTCGCCCGCCTCGGGCTCTGCGCGCAGTCGCATGTCGAGGAGAGCGGTTCGGCACGATGTGCCGCTGTGCCGCTGTGGCGCTCTGCAACGCAGGTCGGCCGGGGTAGAGGGCCAAAGAGGGCCAAGGCCGCTCCCCCCAAACGCAAGTGGGCCCGAGAAGCAGGGCTTCCCGGGCCGGTCGCTCCGCGTAGCGGAGGCTCAGGTTCGTCGGCTAGTGGCGGCGGCGGCGGTAGAGAAGACCGCCAGCGAGGCCGAAGAGGGCCATCGCGCCGTTGAAGCCGAAGGCATCGCTGTCGATGCTGCAGCCCTTCTTTGAGGGCTCGACCGGGGGCGGAGCCTCGCTCGGAGCCTCCTCCTTTGGGGGCTCTTCGTTCTCACCGTAGGTGTCGAACTCGTCGGTCTCCTCGCCCGTCTCTTCCTCGTCGCCGTCCTCGTCCTCGTCGGGCGGTGGCTCTTTGCCGCTCTTGATCAGCTTGATCTTCGACTTGGAGAGGATGATGTCCTTGCCCTTGGCGTTGACCTGGACGACGCGCACATCGTAGGTGCGGTCCTTGTTGAACCCGAGCCGACCCTCAAGCTCGATCTCCATGCTGATGTACTTGCTGCCGTCGTAGCCGGACTCTTCGTAGCGCCAGACGAGCTGCTGTTCACCGTTGAGGTCCTGGAAGAACTCGACGTAGAGGGGCCCTTCGCCGCCCTTGTCGATCTTGGCCCAGGTGAAGGCGAGCCAGGCATCCTCGCCGGGGACATTGTCGAGTTCGGTGACGGTTTTCTTCTTGCCGTCGGCGCTCAGGGCACCTTTGTCGTCAACATCAAGCATCTCTTGGCCAAACTTGATCTCACCCGCAGACGCGATGGAGCTGGCGGCAAGCGGGAGAGCGAAGGCAGAGACAAGGAGCATGCGGTGGAGGGATCGACGCATCGACGGTTCCTTCATCGTGTGGGTTGTGCGGACCATAATGATCCAGCGGGCGGAGCGTAACACAGCCACTTCGCGGTAGAGCACCATCGATGATCAGACGCATGGGCGCAGGTGTGAGGGGCTCGAGGTTTGCCAAGGCTCGCGTACGCGCCGATCGGCTCCGACTTGCCCGACCATTTGCACGGTCTCCAAAGAGAGGCCGGGTCATGGGCGCCAATGCGCAAACCTTAGATGGACACGGTCGCTCGGGAGCGGTGCGGCTTGGGTCGCCGTCGATGTCGCGATCCGCTCGCGCAGAGGGGACCCGCGGAGTTGGGGCAAATCGGGTGGAACACTACCCGCTTCGCTTCCTCGGCACTGAGCTGGAGGCGAGAGTGCAGGCAGTGTCGAGAGTACCGACAGCGCAGGGGGGCGGAGATCGACCGGAGCTCAGCCCGCGAGGAGCTCGCGCAGCTCGCCCCGTGAGTCGAGCCCTGCGAGCTCGGTGTAGCCGCCAATCGACTGTCCCTTGATGAAGATCTGCGGGACAGTGCGTTGTCCGGAGCGCTCTACGAGCCAGGCGCGGGCGGTCGGATCGCGGGAGACGTCGATCCTGACGAAGTCGATCCCGCGGGTGTTGAACAGGTGCTCCGCCGCGCGACAAAAGCCGCAGTAGGGGGTGACGTAGGCGACGACGTCACCGTCGACATGCTCGGGCAGAGGGGCAGTGGCCATCGGTCGATCTTGATCTCAGGCGGGAGCCCTCTACTCCTCACGGAGCAGGGAGAGGATCTCTTCGTCGAGCTGCGCCTGGTGTTCGCTCGCGAACTTGCCGACGATGACGTCGCGTCGCTGGGTGATCGGGGAAGGCGTGCCGGCAGAGACTCCTTGGCCGCCGATACCGCCGAAGGCCCGACGACGGACGCGGCTCGGGCCGCGGCTCGGGCGGGCCGTCCCCTGACCGCCTGCTGCGGCGGTCGCCTGCGCTTGCGCCTCTCGGGAGGTGAAGATCGGGTGGGTGAGGCTCGGGTCGACGACCGGGCCCGAGGGGCCGCTCGCCTGCAGAGGTGGTCCCTGTGGCTCGACCTCCCGCGGCTTCGGTGGTGGGCGTCGCTCGGGTCGCTTTTTGGTGTCGGGCGGCGGTGCAGCGGCGGCGGCGGGCTCTTGCTTGCCACCGCTGTCCGGGTGGGCGCCGATGTTGCGGACGATCTTGTCGTCGAAGGAGCCGCTCCGGAGCTTCCGGATCATCGCCTTGTGCGACTCCTGCATCATCCCGATGATCGTGGCGTCGAGGTTTCCCCCCTCTTCGAGCTTCGACTTGTACTCGACCTTGTTGGACGAGATGATCGTGCCGTCGAAGAAGACGTGGGTGAAAATGTGCGCTCGCGCGAGCCCAGAGTCCTCGGTCTGGACGTGGTAGAGCCGCCCCCGGTGCGGGATGTTGTGGTTGTAGCCGAGCTGGGGGGATTGCTGCACTGCCATGACTATGGCTGTGAAGGTACCATGGAGTCGCAGGGGAGGTGATCCCCTTGGCCCGCCAAGCGATGGGGCGCAGCGCTCTCGACAGGCCGACGGTGTGGTACCGACTAGGTCATGGGCGAGGCTCCGACATGCTCATACGACAGGTCGCGGGGGCCCCTCGAGATCGCGGCTCAGCTCGCAGAAGAGGGTGGGCGGCCTCCGTGTGCGCTATCAACGCAGGACGATGCGTGGCGCTCTGCGGCTGCCATGCTCGACCCGGCGCTCGCCTACGGTCAGCTGACCCGGGTCCTCTGCGGCCGTGCTCCGGATCTTGCGATGCAGTGGCTCTACGAGGTTGGGGTGCTCGCCGAGCTCCTCCCTGAGCTGGCCGCGACCGCGACGCTCGGTGATGGCGGTGGGCGTCACAAGGATGTTTGGGAGCACAGCAAGATGGTCGTGCGCCAGGCGGTGAGGCGCCCGGCGGTCCGCTGGGCTGCGGCGCTTCACGACGTCGGCAAGGTGCCGACCCGGCGCTTTGTCAGCCCGTCGAAGGTGACCTTCCTCGGCCATGAGGAGGTCGGCGCGGAGATGTTCCGGCGTGGACCCGCGCGACGTCTTTCGTTCCCTCCGGAGGTCGCCGGACGGGTCGAACGGCTGATCCGCTTTCACCTCCGCCCTGGCCAGTACGACGGGCAGTGGACCGACGCTGCGGTCCGGCGCTTCGCGCGGGATATGGGGCCCGATGTCACGGATCTGCTCAACCTCTCCCGTGCGGATGTGACCTCGCAGCGGCCGGGGCAGCGGCGTCGCTGCCTAGGGCGGATAAGCGAGCTCGGCCGACGGATCCGCGCGCTCAAGACGGCAGATGAGCGCGAGCCTGTGCTCCCCCGAGGTCTCGGGCGCGCCCTGATGGACGCCTTCGCGCTGCCCCCAGGGCCGCACATCGGCGCGCTTCGACATCGCCTCGAAGAGATCTACGCCGACGAGGGGTCCTGCGGCGAGGAGGTGCTCAGCGTCGAGCGTTGTTTGGCGGAGATCCGGCGGCGGGGTCTGGTCGAAGAGCTCGGGCCCTAGCCGGACGCCTCGTCCTGTGCGCTGAGCTCCGGCGAGGCTGTCGCGGGCTCTCCCGTGAGCTCTGGCCCCCCGAGAGGAACCATGCCTGCTAGGCCCGGCGATCGCGGTGGAGAAGATAACGGGCCAATGATGTGAGGGTCTCGTCGGCGCTGCGGGCCCAGCCGAAGGCGCGGGGGGCCACCGGCGGCCGGAGGACGAAACGATGGAGAGCTGCCTCGAGGGCCAGGGCGCTCTGCGGCGCACACCAGCGCTCCTGAAGCTCCGCAGCGTAGCGCAGCCAGGCGAGCGCCCGTTCGCGCCAGCGCTGATGACCGGCGCTGAAGTGGACGTGGATCCGCGGGCGTTGGCGAAACCACTCGCGAAGCTCGGGGCGGCGGCAGCTCGCCCGTCGATCGATGACGAGGTGGATCTCGAGGTCCTCGGAGACCGAGCGATCGATCCGATCGAGGAAGTCCAGGAGCGACTCTGCCTCGGCCTGCTGGGGATGTTCTTGTTCCCGGACCGTCGCCACGTCGACGTCCCGATCCCCGGCGGTGTCGACGACGAGATCGATGGCCTCCAGGAGGAGCGCGAGGCGACGCTCGCCGAGGCGTCGCTTGCCGGTCATCGGTAGGGGCGAGGCGCTCTTGGGCGGAGTCCTCCGACCACGACGGACCGGCGACGGATCGACACAGATCGCGAGGACGGCCTCATCGGGGCCGACATAGAGGCCGGCGATGTCGCGGAAGGCGAACCCGCCGTTGGGGTCGAACACGGGCCTGGGGGCGGCGGCCCGCTGGGAGGGGAGACCGACAGCGCGCCAGAGCCGGCTCGGGTCGCCGCCCCCGCTCTGGACCCGCGGGGCGCTGGGCGCTGGGCTGTGCTGGGGGCTGCGGGGGCGGAGGACGGGGCTCTTGTGCGGCGCGGAGTTCATCGGGCGTCTCGTGGTGCCCTTGTGTTGTGCCACCGGTGCTTGATCCGGCGGAGAGCATCGGCCCCGCCATGGGCAGATGATCGGATGGAGATCATCCGGAGCGTCGTCGGTCGGGTCACCAGGGCGCGCCGATCGTCACCCCGCCGTCGGCGACGATCACCTGCCCGGTGATGTAGGCCGCGGCCCGAGAGGCGAGGAAGACCGCGATCCCGCCGATGTCGTCAGGATCGCCGAGCCGCTGCAGAGGGGTCGCGCGTTCGATCTGCGCTGCGAGCTCGGGATTTTGCCAGAGGGCCCGGGCGAAGTCGGTGCGGATGAGGCCGGGGGCGATCGCGTTGAAGCGGATCCCGCGGCCGCCCCACTCGACGGCGAGGTTGCGGACGAGCTGCATGTCGGCGGCCTTCGAGATGTTGTAGGCGCCGAGGAAGCGGTCGCCCCGGAGGCCGCCGATGCTCGAGACGATGATCACCGAGCCCTGCTTGCGCTCGGCCATCTGCGGGGCGACGCGGTTCGCCAGCCACAGGTTGGCGAGGACGTTGTTGTGCATGATCTTGTCGAAGACTTGGGCGTCGAGCCCAGCCATCGGCCCGAAGTAGGGGTTCGACGCAGCGTTGCAGACCATCGTGTCCACCCTTCCCCAGGTGTCGAGGGTGGTCGCGATCAGGCGTTCGAGATCCTCCTGCTTGGAGATGTTCGCGGCGATCGCGAGGGCTTCACCGCCGGCGTCACGGAGCGCCTGGGCGGTCGCCTCACAGGCGTCGGCCTTGCGGCTGGAGATGACGACACGGGCGCCGGCGAGGGCCATCTGCTCGGCGATCGAGCGGCCGATCCCGCGGCTGGATCCGGTGATGACCGCGACCTGACCGCGGAGATCGAAGAGAGGGGAGGGCATGGTCGGGGACGCTAGCGAGGAATCGTCGCCGAGGCCACCGGCGGCTCTGGGTCAGCTACGGAGGTGAGCGGCCGGGCAGTCGGGTCCTCGGGCCCTCTGCGGTCGCCTGGCTGCGGCCTCTACCCCCCAAATTGTCCGCTCTGGGCCGCCTTCGGGGGAGATTCTCTGTCTGCGAGTCTACCGCCCCGGACGATCGGATTCGACCCTCCGTGGTATGGTCCTCAGCCACTCTGACCCGATTGCGATGGTTCGTTGCACGCGATGCGCCTTTGAGATCGACGAGGAGCCGCTGCCTCAGCGCTGTCCGCAGTGCGGTCAAGCGCTCGCCGACGATCCGTCAGAAGGGGTAGCCCTGGCTCCCTCCGCTCGGCCCTCTTTTGTTCCGGCGCCAGCGCCGAAGTCAGCGCCGAAGTCAGCGCCAAAGCCGGTGCCGGGTACAGGGCAAGGGCGGACAGGGGTTCGGCGGGCGTCCGCGCCTGCGGTGTCCGGTGTGATCCTCGACGGGCTTCGCCTTGGCAATCGGGCGACGGCCCGGCCTCTACCGGCGCAGAGCGCCGCGGATCTGCCGACCCCGGTCGCCGGTGCTGAGGCCGAGGGGACGTCGCGTCTGTCGGCGCCGGATCCTGGGGCGACCCACGAGTTTGAGGTGGAGGAGAGCGAGTGTGAGGGCAGCGGGCTCCTCGACCTGCCGCACCCGAAGAAGCTCGGCGAGTCGGCGGCGGTCCTCGCCCGCGCGAGGAGAGCGAGCGCGGGTCATTCGCGCTCGATGTCGATCGCCGGCGGAGGCTCAAGCGCAGCGCGTGCTCGGCCGACGGCCCGCTCGCCGTGGCTCCTGGTCGGTCTGATCGTGCTCGGTCTCGCCTCGAGCCTCGCCGCTCACTACTGGGCAAAGGCCAGCGGCGAGGCGGCCCCTGTTGTGCGCGCGAGCCACGGGGTGATCGAGAACTACCTGTCTTCAGATACACCTGAGGCCTACTACGAAGCGCAGGTGCTCTGCGTCCAGCTCGGGGATCTCGGCTGCCAGGCGGAGGTGCTGCTCCTCCGCGATCGTCGCTACGGGCCGGACCGTGTCCACGTTCGCCGCGCGCGGACGCTCCTTCGGGAGCTCGAGGAACGCGGCGACGGGAAGACCTCCTCCGAGAGCGAGGGGCGGGCTCGGGCGCTCCTCGCCCTGCGCCGCGGTGCACTGGTCGAGGCCGACGGGCGCTTGGTCGGTGATGGGTGGCGGAGCAAGCTCTATCGCGGTTGGATCGCGGCCGCGGCCGGGGACGAGGGGAAGGCGCTCGCGCTGGGCGAGGAGCTGTTGGAGGAGCGTCCCGGGGATCCGGCCGCAGCTTTGCTGGTGCTCGAGAACGATCCAGAGGCGAACGTCGACGACTTCATCCGCCTCGGAGACGCGCTCCCGGAGCACCCGCGGGTCCAGGAGGCGCTTGTCGCCGCGCTGATCGAGGAGGGGGAGCTGCTCCACGCGGACAAGCGAGTCCGCAGGTTGACGCCGTCGATGCGCTCATCGGCGAGCTTTCGCGGCGGAGCGCTCTTGCTTCGGGGGGAGCTGCTCGAGCGTCGCGGCCTGCCGAGCCAAGCGCTCGAACTCTACGATCAGGCGGCTGAGCAGGCGCCTGACCGTAAGGACGTCTCTGTTCGGCGCTTCCGCCTGCTCCTCGCGACCGGCGATCATGCGCGGCTGCGGGGGGAGCTGGAGGCGCTCGCCGGAGGGGCCCCGCCGGAGGTGGTCGCGCTCGCGGTGGAGCTCGATCTTCGGTCGGGCCTCTCGCGGGTCGCGGCTGAGCGGGTCGAAGAGCTCGCCGTGCGCGGGACGGGCGACGCCTGGGTGCCCTATCTTCGGGGTCTGATCGCCCGAGAGAGCGGGGATGTCGGCGTCGCCTTGGCGGAATTCGCCTCGGCTCAGGAGCTCGAACCCACGTTCACTCCGGCGCTCGTCGCCGAGGCTGAGTTCCTCCATGAGCTGGGTCGCTCTCAGGAGGGGGTCGCGCTCCTCGGCAGCGAGCGGGTCTGGGTCGATGACCGAGCGAGCCGCCGGCGCTTGCTCCGAGCCGAGGTGGACGCGCTGATATCTGAGGGTCGGAGCTGCGAGGCGCTCGTGGCCCTCGATCTCGCCATCGCTCTGGATCCGGCCGACAACGACGCGCGGACCCGTCGCGGGGTGCTCCGGGTCGAGCGTGGTCTCGTCGATGAGGGGCGGGACGATCTCCTCCGGGTCGAGGAGAGAGCGGGGGTGATAGCCGACCTGATCGCGCCGCTTGGGAGGCTCTACCTTCGCGAGGGCGCGCTCGATCGGGCGCGCGCCCTCGTCGACGGGCGCCTTGAGGATCGCCGGGCCGCTGTGGACATCATCCTCCTCGCCGGTGAGATCGCCTTCGCAGCCGGAGATCTCACCGGCTCGGAGGCGCTCGTCCGGCGATACCTGCTCCGTCAGCCCGAGGACGCCTGGCGGGGTGTGCTCCTCCAGGCGAGGATCCACGAGGCGAAGGGGGAGCTGGCGGAGGCCGCCGAGTCGATCGCCGCAGTCCGACCGCCGCATCCCGATCCCAAGGTGGAGCTGGTCGCGGGGCGGATCTACGAGGCGAGCGGCGACGTTGGTGAGGCCCTGACCCGCTATCGCCGGGCCCACCACTACCAGCCCTCGCCTGAGCATGAGCTGCGCCTGGCTCGGGCCCTGCTCGCCAACGACGCGGTCGCGGAGGCTGTCTCCGCCCTCGAGCGGACGGTCGACGGCTCACATGGTCCCGATGGGGCGCATGCCCTGCTGGCGGAGGCGTTGGCGGCTGCGGGAGAGTTGCGGCGGGGTCAGGCTGTCGTCGAGGAGCGGTTGGGGCGGGTCGCCGGGGACGCCTCCGCGCGCTACTGGCTGGGGCGGATCCTCGACGAGCGCCATCGTCGGGAGCCCGCGATCGCTGCCCTCGAGCAGGCGCTGGCGGGCGTCGAGGGGGAGCCTGTCTGGCTCGACGACGCCCTCCGCCGCCTCGTCCGGGCCCTCGAGGCCGGCGAGGAGCCCGGGCGAGCGGAGCCCTACCGCCAGCGTCTCGCCGAGCGCGGCGCGGACGACGATGACGATGACGGCGATGACGGCGATGACGGCCCCTAGCAGTCCGCGTGTGCTCTCTTCGGTGCTCTCGGCCCGCCACAGTTTGCGGTAGAGCCCGGTACGGCGGCGTTCTGTCGGAGCTGGGCGGGCTGACGATTATCGCGCAAGAGTACAGGCTGTCACGGAAATCGGCCGTGAAGCTGTCGACGCTGTCGAAGTTCCAGCGCCTCTCTCATCGAGAGGCGTGGGGCTGCTGTGCTCGCGGGATGACACGACAACGCGGCCCGAGCAGCGGCACCGAGCACTTAAAATAAAGTGCCCCGACCACCCGTGTCCCACTACCGTTGCTACCTTCCGGTCCTGGCGGAGTTCGTGGAATTGACGTCGGTCGGGGCATAAACCGGCTAGAGCCGGAAGCGGAGAGGGCGGGATTCGAACCCGCGGTGGGTTGCCCCACACATGATTTCCAATCATGCACCTTCGGCCACTCGGACACCTCTCCAGAGGGGCCTTGACGTGTCGCGTTTTCAGAAACCGCCGGCCTAGGTAGCGCTAGCGGAGAGGGTGGGATTCGAACCCACGGTGACTTTCGCCACACCTGATTTCGAGTCAGGCACCTTCGACCACTCGGACACCTCTCCAAAGGCATTTGGCCATGCTTGGCCGGGCCGGGGTCGCGGAACATATCAGGTTTTCTCGTCGCTGACACCCTTCTGATGGTGAGGTTTCGCGCCGCGCCTGTCGCGCGTTTTGCTTGCCTTCGATGAGCCTGCGCCACCCCTCGCGGAGCGACGCCCCTGTGCGCCTCCGGAGCCCGCTCTGAACCGCCTCACGGCCTCGGCCAGTCCCGGCCAGGACCTCCAAAAACCCGGTCGACTGGTGTCCCTGGTCCGAGCGGGCGCTAGCCTGGGGCCCGAGCTGAGGACCGACCGTTCCTCAGCTCGGGCTACCCGCCTGCCACGGGCGCTGCGGGAAGGCGAGGAGCCCGAGATCGCCGCGCCGATGGGTGAGCGCTTCGTCAACCTCAAGGTCGACCGCGAAGAGCGGCCGACCTTGAGGTGATCGACGAGAAGTTCGTGACCTTGGATCTTCGCCCCTTCTTTCGGGGACCCATTTCCCGCCGCAGCCGAGCCATGGGCGGCTGAGATTTCGCCAGCGTCATCGACGCGCTTCGGCGACTACCGGGGGCGCTTCCTCGGCGAGACATAGCCGGCGCTCCCGCGCACGTCGACGCGAGCACAGGGGGCGCAGGGCGACAGCTTTGTCGAGGGGGGAGCTCCGAGCTCGGTCGATCGTCGACGAGCCAAGGTGCCGCCGCTGCTGCGTAGCGCCGGGCTTGGGTCGCTGCTGGAGGCGGTGACGCTTGGTCGAGCGCCTCTGCCCGGAGTGGCGCTGCCTGGGCTCACCGCTGCATCGCGGGATCGCTGCATCGCTTGACCCTGGAATACGCGGGGGAGGGCGGGCTCTACGAGCACCGGCGCAGCGGTCGACATGACGTCCGTCGGCGGGGGCTGCTAGGATTCGCGGCTCACCATGCCCTACGTCGAGTACGCCTGTGAGGGACGCCTTCTCTTTCGCACCGAAGCGAGCGAGGGCGCCCAGTACGTCCCGCGGATCCACGAGATCGTCGTGATCGACGATGCTCCCTACCAGGTCGTCGACATCGAGTACTGGGCCAGGCGCCTCGGCTCGAGCGATCGCCGCTTGGTCTGGCCGACGGTGTACGTGGTCCCGGTCCGCAGCGAGGACTGGAAGCAGCGCCTCGAGCGTCGGGTCAAGCGGGACGTCGAGGCGGCGCCGCCGGTGCGCTACTGAGTGAGCGCTCGCGGGGGAGGTCCGACCTCCCTAGGCTCCTTCATCGCCGACAAGGGCAGGCCGTGACCGCGCCGTCACCGCGTCGGGCTCCGGAGACTCAGGGCTGGCGGGGCTGCGCGGGCCGCAGGTACACTGCCGCCTGTGATCAGCGCTTCTCTCAGCGGCCGAGCTCGCACCCATCTCAAGTCGCTCGCGCACCCGCTCGAGCCGGTCGTTCAAGTCGGAACCCAGGGGATCACGCCGACCGTCATCGCCGCGGTCGGCGTCGCCCTCGACGATCACGAGCTGATCAAGGTCAAGCTCGGGCAGAGCTTTGAGGGCGACCGGCAAGAGGCCTCGGAGCAGCTCGCCGCCGAGGCCCACGCGAACCTGGTCCAGGTCATCGGTCGGATCATCGTCCTCTACCGCGCTCGCAACAAGATCAAGCAGGCTGCGCGGAAGCGGCCGCAGATCAAACTCCCCCGCTGAGGAGCATCGGTGGGGAGTCGGGCAGGGCGGAGCGCGAAGGGTCTTCTTCTTGGACGACGACGGGGTCGCCGAGCGGGGCTCGTCGCCCTCGTGAGCCTCAGCCTGACGGGTCTCGGCCTCTCCGCGAGCTCGCTCAGCCTCAGCGGTTGTCGGGCGACCCCGGCGGACACGACGATCCCCGGCGGCCGAGTCCCGCGCAAGAAGGGGAACGGGGCTGCGCCGACGATGGAGCGGCCGAGGGCGGCGATCGGCGAGCCGACGCCGGCGATCGCGATCTTGGAGCGCGAGGTCAGCCGTAACCTCGCGGCGCTCAAGAGCGACGAGCTCGAGGAGCCGGCCTACTTCCTCGCCTACGACCTGGTCGCCCGCTCGCAGCTCTGGCTCGAGGCGGAGGGGGGGCAGGTCGTCCGCGAGCGTATGGACTCGGACCGGAGCGTCGACGTCGACGTCCGCGTCGGCTCGCCGCTCCTCGACAACGGCCATACGCAGGGCGGCAACTACGGCCCCGGCAACGGCCTCGGGACCGGCCTGCCGGTGAGCATCAGCGACGATCCCCTGGCGCTCTCGCAGGCGCTCTGGGTGATCACCGAGGAGCAGTATCGCGACGCCGTCGACGCCCTCAGCCTCGCCGAGAACTCCGAGCAGCTCCGGTCGCAGGACGACGAGGAGGTCAGCCCAGACTTCTCTGACGAGGAGCCGCTGGTCCACGTCGAGCCGCCGCAGGGGGTCGACCTCGAGGCCCTCGCCGTCGCCTGGGAGCCGAAGATCCGCGAGGTCTCGGCGATCCTCGGCGACGATCCGCAAGTGCTCGAGAGCGGCGTTGTTTTCCTTGTCACTGTCGATAACAGGACCTTCGTCAACTCCGAGGGGACGAAGATCCAGAGCTCGATGAGCCGCCTGCGGGTGATGCTCAGCGCAGAGACCCAGGCCGAGGACGGCATGCACCTCGAGCGCTTCGAGAGCTTCGAGGTCCACAGCCCCGAGCAGCTCCCGAGCCTCGGCGAGCTCAGCGAGACCGCTGCTCGTCTCCGCCGTGAACTCTTGGCCCTGCGTGAGGCGCCGCTCGCCGAGCCCCACATCGGCCCGGCCGTGCTCAGCGGTCGCGCGGCCGGCGTCTTTTTTCATGAGGTGTTCGGCCATCGCCTCGAGGGGCACCGGCAAAAGGACGACCTCGAGGGGCAGACCTTCGCGGACATGCTCGGGCAGAAGGTCTTGCCGACCTTCCTCGACATGATCGACGACCCGACGGTCGCCCTCCTCGACGGCCAGCCGCTCAGCGGTCACTACTACATCGACGACGAGGGGGTGAAGGCGCAGAGGACGGTGCTGGTCTCCAAGGGCAAGCTCAAGGGCTTTCTCCTCGGGCGCTCGCCGGTGCTCCCCTTCCGCAAGAGCAACGGTCACGGTCGACGCGAGCGCGGCAACCAGGTGGTCGCCCGTCAGGGCAACCTGATCGTCAGCTCGCGCAAGACGATCCCCGAGGGCAAGCTGCGGGCGGAGCTCATCGCCGAGGTCAAGCGCCAAGGCAAGCCCTACGGCCTGTGGTTCACCGACATCCAGGGCGGCTACACGATCACCGACCGCAGCGGTCCGCAGGCCTTCAAGGTGCTGCCGTTGATGGTCTATCGGGTCTGGCCCGACGGTCGACCCGACGAGCTGGTCCGCGGCGCCGACATCGTCGGCACGCCGATCGCAGCCTTCGAGACGATCGTCGCGACCGGCGATGAGCCCGGGATCTTCAATGGTATGTGCGGCGCCGAGTCCGGGGATGTGCCGGTCTCCGCGGTCTCGCCCTCGCTGCTCCTGCGGGCGCTCGAGATCGAGAAGGCGTCCCACGATCGCGACAAGCCGCCCCTGCTGCCGGCGCCGCCCCTCGAGCTGCATGGCCGCTCGGCGCGGGACGCTGCTGCCGCTGAGCGCGGGCCCGGAGGGCGGCGATGAGCGCCTCAGGTCTGATCGGTGGGGCGCTCGCCGGAGCCTTGGCCCTGGTCATGGCCGCGGCTCCGGCGACCCAGACGACCCAAGAGACCAGCGCTGAGGTCAGCGCGGCGGCGGTATCGAAGCCGCGCAGCGGCGCTGCAGCGGAGCTGGCGGCGATCGAGGCGGAGCTCCTCCGAGGCCTCGGTCAGCTCCGCCTGAGCGAGTCACCGGCTTGTCCGACCGGGGGCGATGACGCCGACGATGACGATGGTGCGGACACCGTCGCCTGTGACGGGAAGGCCGCGGCTGCGCCGTACTATGCGGCGGTCCGGATCGTCCGCGCGGAGCTCCTCAGCCTCGACGGTTCCTACGGTGGGATTATCACCGACGTCGCCGAGCGCCAGGCCGTCGCCTCGATCGAGGTCCGGGTCGGCGCTGGGGCCCGGGACAACGGCGGGATCTTCGGCCAGGACGGCGCCCAGGTCCGCTTCCTCCTGCCGCTCGTCCCCTCCTCCGCGGTCACCCGCAAGCAGCTCTGGTTGGCGATGGACCAGGCCTATCGCGACGCCGCGGTGACCTTCGCGGCCAAGCAGGCGATCCTCGCTCGCCTCGCCGGGGACCCGCCGCCGCCGGACTTCGGCCCGCCGCCTGAGACCATCCCGCGGATCGGCGAACGCCCCGCGGCGTCCACAGCCCCGCTCGATCGTGAGGGCCTGCGCGCGCTCGTCTCCGAGCTCAGCGCTCGTTTCGCCGCGCACCCGGAGGTCGACAACGGCGACGTGCTCTTTCAGGTGCTCCGCAGCGAGATCACGACGATCACAACCGAGGGCGTGGTCCTGCGGGAGTACCGGGACCGGGCCGTGCTCGCCGTCGTCGCCGACACCCGGGCGGAGGACGGCATGCGCCTCGATCACGGGCGGGCCTTCCACTTCCAGGCCACGCCCAAGGCAGACGACGCGCTCCGCGAGCGCTCGGAGGTCCTCGTCGAGCAGGTGTTGGCGGAGCTCGTCGAGCTCGCCGAGGCGCCGATGATCGATGAGGACTACGACGGTCCGCTCCTCTTCGCCGACGCGGCGGCGCCCCAGCTCCTCGCCTCGACCGTCGCTACCCAAGCGATCGGCAAGCCCGCTCCGCTCAGCGATGGAGGGCGTCTCCTCGACCTCGAGCCGCACTGGCAGGACGACCTCGGCAAGACGGTGATGCCGACCTTCATCGACATCGTCGACGACCCGAAGGACGAGGGCTTTGGCCGCTATCTCTACGACGCCGAGGGATTTCTCGGGGGGGCTGTCAGCCTCGTGAAGAGCGGCGTGCTCGAGGGTCTGCTGATGACCCGCGAGCCCAACAAGCACATCGGCGAGAGCAACGGGCACGCTCGTCAGAGCCCGATCTTGACCGTCGGCCCGGCCATCTCCAACCTCCGCCTCAGCGCCAAGCGGCGCGGGCGTTCACGGGCGCAGCTCGACCGCGAGCTGCTCAAGCGAGCGCGCGAAGACGGCTACGAGTTCGCCTACGCCGTCGAGCTCCTCCGCGACAGCAATATCCTCGGTCCTGTCCCGCGGGAGGGCGCCGCCACCTACGGCGGCTCGCGCAAGGTCAACCTTCCGGTTCCGACCCGGATCTTCCGGGTCGAGCCCGGCGGCAAGCGGACCCTCGTCCGCGGGGCGGTGCTCGCCCCCGCCTCGATGCGCGTGCTCCGACGGATCCGCGAGGTCGGCAAGCGCCGTAACACCGAGGCGATGCGGATCCCTGTCGGCTCGAACGGCGGCTTTGCTGGCGAGACCGGCATGGACGGCATTCTCAGCCACACCGTCGATGTGGAGGTCAGCGCTCCAGATCTCCTCATCGAGGGCTTTGAGATCCTCATCGAGCGCGGCGAGCATGAGCGTCTGCCGACGCTCGTGCACCCGCTCCGCGATCCCGAATGGTCGCCCGCGCTCAACAGCGCAGGCTAGCGCCGAGACGCCCGTTTTGCGGGGCTCGAGACGGCGCTCGTTGAGTGAGCGAGGTGGGGCTCTATGCGGCCATCGGGGGGGCTGAGCGAGGCGGGGCTCGAGACGGCCAATAGGTCGCTTGCGAAGTCGTTTGCGAAGTCGCATGCGAAGTCGCTTGCGAAGTCGTTTGCGAAGTCGCTTGCGAAGTCGCTTGAGACGGCCATTGAGGCAAGCGGCGACGAACCTGCCTATCGCATCACCGCGCGCTGCTCTCCCAGTGCGCGCCGATGTCCCTCTCTCTGCGCGACAGATCAAGCCTGCTCAAAAAGACATGTTTCTTGGGAGAATACTGTCAGATACGCGCAACATGTCCTCTTCCTCGCTCCAAGCCGTTTTGCGGGCTCCTTGGCCGATCGCCTGAACCCGAGAAAAAATTCACCCTTGCATCCAGGATGACGGAGGGGTAGGTTGTGTCGCCTTCTGGGCGAAGTTCCTGCATCTCTGCGAGGGGCGCGCCTTGGGTCTATCTACGCTTGCTTGGAGTGCGTGGCGCCACCGTCGGTGGCTGTCCCTCGTTCAAGAACCCCCGCTGTATCAGGAGATCTGGCATATGAGCCAAAGGACATCCTCGCTTCAATCATCCTCCCGTAAGCTCTCTATCGGCATCGACGGCGGTCGGTCGATGACGGACATGGAACGCTTTCTCCGCGGCGCGGAGCGCGAGTTCGACGCTGAAGACTCGCAGCGCCTCGCCGCCCGCGAGGTTCTCGACAGGCTCATCGGCGGCGAAGACTGAGCCGCCGAGAGAGGCCCGGAGCGTCGCTCCTGGGGCCTCCTCCGTCGAGAGCTCGGCCTGGCTCGGCCTGAGCCCATGTTTCCACGGCTTGTAGCTCGCCGCGAGGGCCCTCCGCCAAGAGGCCCGCGAAAAGAGGCAGCCGCGCCGGATGGCAGCACTCGCGTTCGCCGTGCTGGGTGAGCGCTGGCGCGGAAGAACAGGGAAGAGACGCCGGGCGCCGGACGGCAATAGCGGCGTTCGCCGTAGATGGTGAGCGCTGGCGCGGAGGAACAGGAAGAGACGCCGGGCGCTGGGCGGGGCAGCATCGGCGTTCGCCGTGCTGGGTGAGCGCTGGCGCGGAAAAACAGGGAAGAGACGCCGGGGGCCGGACGGCAATAGCGGCGTTCGCCGTGCTCGGTGAGCGCTGGCGTCGAGGGAAGAGACGCCAGACGCCGGGGGGGCAATCGCGGTCTTGCCCGTCAGCGATGAACTGTTTGACAGGGGAAAAAAAACGCCGGCGCTGCGTGGCAGCACCGGCGGTTATTCGTTGGTGATGAAGGCGTGCGCCTCCACGCCCAATTCATGAGGTCTAGTTGAGGGCGAGCGCGAACTCGATCGCCTCGATGATCGTGAACTGTGGCGGCGGGACCTTGGCGTTGACGTGGTCGGCCGGCGGGGTCTGGATCCCCTCGGAGTGCCAGCGGACGACCCCGTTTTCGTCGAGAACGATGATCGCGGGGGGCGCCCGGAGGTACTGGATGTAGGAGGTCGCGCCCTCGAGTCCGACCTCCTTGGCCGCGTTGTATTCGGTCGCGTTCGGGAAGCGGTAGAGCGGGAGCGGGGTCAGCTCGCTCTTGCCGTTGGTCTTCTGAAAGTCGCGGAGCGCGGAGTCGTTCCACGGCGCCTGACGGGTGTTCGACGGGAACTGGATCTGGGTGAACATCACGTCGATGTTCTTCGCGTTGAGGTCCGTCTGGGCCATCTGGAGCACGCCCATGATGTCGGCGGCCTGAGCCTGCTCTTCGCGGGTGGCGATGTCCCAGAAGACGATCAGGCGCTTCTTGCCGACGAGGTCGCGACCGCTGAGGATCCCGCCGTCGGCGTTGACGAGCATGATCGACGGCGCCACGTGGCCGAAGTGGGCGCGGCGGGCCCACTCGGGCGCCTTGTCGAGAGCGGCGGCGCCGACGGTCCAGAAGGGCGGAGCTTCCTTGAGCGGCGGGAGCTTGTCGGTCGGCTTGGCGACAAGCTCGATCTCCTTGGTCTCCTTGGTGTCCTTCTTCAGGACCTTGAGCTTGACCGGCTCGCCGGTGGCGATCTTGCTGTTGCGGGTGTCGGTCGCGGAGGACACGGCTTGGCCGTCGACCTCTAGGATCAAGTCGCCCTTGGCGAGCTCGTTGCAGCCCTTCGAGCAGTCCGCCGAGGCGTTGATGTAAACAATGTAGACACCGCCGGGCGCGAGCTCCTCGGAGGTGACGGAGACGGTCGGGGGCGAGGACGATCCGCCGTCGCAGGCGGTCGCCCCGGCGATCAGAGAGACAAGGCCGAGTGCAGAGAGGAGACGCTTCATCCTGATACTCCAGAAGACGCCACGGCTGAGGCCGGGCGATGCGGAGAGTAGGACGGGCGGCGGAGGAGCGTCAAACCCGTATGGCGATCGATGAGCGCGGCGAGGCCCAACGTCGCAGGGCGCTAGAAGCGCACTCTGGCGCTGAGGACCAGGGACCAGAAGCTCGGCAGGTCCTTCTTGAGGTCACTGCCTGCCTCGATCGCGGCCTCCTCGACCAGGAGGAGGGGCGTGACAAAGTTGAGGTCCGGGTGGCGGATCGAGGCGGCGAGCCAGGCCGCGTAGTCGTACGTGAACTCGGCGTTGAGGTTGAGGCGGCGCAGCACGTAGTAGCCGACGCCGGCGCTGGCCGGGATGCTGATCCCGTGGAAAGAGAGCCGAAAGTCGCCGCCCTGGGTGTCGTAGGCGTTGCGCCAGAGCTGGTAGTGGGCTCCTACGCCGACGTAGGCGGAGAGGCGCCCTCGGGGGATCAGGTGGACCCGGACGGTGGGTCCAGCGTGGACCGCGGTGCTCTTGACGTCGCCGATCGTCAGGGTGTTGAAGTCGAGGGGGAGGGTCGGGACCCCCATCTCGCTGGCGATCGAGCTGGCGAGGGCGTTGGCGTCGAGGCTGTAGAGGTCGAGGACGTTGCGCCCTGAGAAGGCCTGCGGTCGTAGCTGTCCCCAGGCTCCTTCGAGGCCGAGGTCGACGAAGCCGAGGATGTTGAAGCCGAAGAAACCGCCGAGAGCGAGGCCAGGGGAGCTGTTGTGGTTGGCGGTGTCGCGGCAGTGCCGTCCGAGGCAGCCGAGGGCGCCGACCTTGCCCTCTATGATCATCCCACGGTGCTTGTAGGGCTTTTTCTTTTTGTCCTTCTCGCCCTCGTCGTCGCCCGCGTCGTCCTGCTTCTTCCGCTCTTTTTTCTCCTTCTCCTTCTCCTTCTCCTTCTCCTTCTCCTTCTTCTTCTCTTTGCGGGTCTCTCTCCTGGCCTTGTCGGCCTGGTCGGCCTGGTCGGCGTGGTCGGCCTGGTCGGCCTTGGGCTGCTCGGGTCGGGCTGGGGGGGGCTCTTCGACAGGGGCGGGCGCAGGCGCGGGCTGGACCGGGGCGGGCGTGAGGGGCTCGGGCGCAGGCGGTGTTGGCGCAGGCGTGGGAGCGGCGGGTTCGGGGGCGGGCGCTGTTTCGGTCGTGGGAGGGGTGGGCTCGGCGGGCGGCGGAGCGGTCTCGGCCGGAGGTGGAGCGGGCTCAGCGGGGGGCGGTGCGCTCTCCACGGGCGGTGCGCTCTCCACGGGCGGCGCCGTCGGTGGATCAGCGGGGGGCGGAGCTACCGGCGGGGTCTCCGTCGGAGGCCCCGGGACTCCGCCATCACGCGGAGGGGGCAGGCTCGGAGGTGCGGTTGGGGATGCTGTCGGCGGTGGGGCCGGGGCGGCGGGAGGAGGCGCGACCGGGGAGGTCTCGGGCGGGCGCGGCTCCTGTCCCTTGGGTCGTTGGATCTCGGGCGCGGCCTCGGCAGTGCTGGCGCCGAGGAGGAGGGCCACAGAGGCGAGGAGGGCGATGCCCCGCGGTCGCCAGGGCGCTCGGCGTATGCCCGTGGGCTCCATGCTAGGCGTGTGAGCCACGTGAGGCATGTGAGGCGCGTGAGGCACGTGAGCCGTGCGACCCACGTGCTCCGTCGCCGAGTCCCCTCCGCGTCTTCCCTCTTCGCCTCGTCGTGCCATACCCAATGCCCGCATACGGTACTGCACCTCGGAGACCTCCGCTGCCTCCGCGGGCGGGCTTTTTTCTCCGGTGTGCGCTCGTTGGCATCGTGTCCCCAGCCTTGCTCTTCCGAGGTTTGAGCGTGTGCGCGCTTGTGGCCGTGGGCTGGGCCGGGTTCGGGTGCGCTCGGTGGTATGGTCGCGCTCCCTTGACCGCGAGCGCCCGCCCGACCCTGAGAACTCTCTGCTGTAGCCTCTCGGGGGTCATGGTGCTGTTGATGCTCGCGGCGAGCGGTGCCTGCGTGCGGCCGGCCGGTGAGGCCGAGTCGCCCCCAGGGGTCGCGCCGGCGGGAATGGCAGCCACGCCGCAGGAGCGCGGTGATCAGGGGCTCCTGGCGGCGCTCGCCGAGGCCGAGGCGGGGGTCGACGCGCCGGTGCTCCGGCAGCTCCTCCGTCGACACTGGGCCTGGCACCTCGAGCGTCATCCCCTCGAGGCGACACGCCTCGGGGTCCACGACTACGACGAGCGCCTGGCGGAGGTCAGCGCGGAGGCTATCGCCGCGGAGGGGCGGGCGCTCCGCGGATTTTTGGTCGACGCGCGGGCGATAGACCCCGAGGGGCTCAGCGAGCGCGATCGGCTGACCCTCAAGATCTTCGAGGCGGACCTGCTCGCGAAGGTCGGCAGCGAGACCTGCCACCTGCAGACCTGGCTGCTCTCGTCGGCGAACAACCCGGTCGCCCAGTGGAACTATCTCCCAGAGCTCCAGCCGGTGACGACCCCGGAGGAGGGGCGACTCTATGTCGCTCGGGTGCGGGCGATCCCGGCGGCGATCCGGGCCCAGAGCGCCCTCCTCGCCGACGGTCTGGTCGCCCATCGGGTGACCACGAAGGAGTCGGCGAGGCGGGTGCGAGAGATGCTCGACGCTCAGCTCGCCCAGCCCCTGGCGCAGTGGCCCCTGATGTCGCCGCTGACCGCGGGCCATCCCGGCTGGACGCCGGAGCAGGAGCGGGCCTTCGCCGAGGAGCTCACCGCCGCGGTCGAGGCGGTGCCGCCGGCGCTGGCCGAGCTCGCCCGCTTCATCGACGGCACCTTGATGGACTGGGCGCGGACGGAGGCGGAGAGCGGCGTCGTCCACCTACCGCAGGGACGCGCCTGCTATCGCTCGCAGATCCGCCTCTACACCTCGCTGTCGCGGAGCGCGGAGGAGATCCACGCGACCGGTCTGGCGGAGGTCGAGCGGATAAACCAAGAGATGCGCGCGCTCGGCAAGGAGCTCTTCGGCACGGGCGACCTCGCCGAGATCCTCCGCCGACTGCGGGATGATCGAAGCCTCTACTTTGACTCCGGGGAGGCGGTCTTTGCCGCAGCCCAGGCGGGGCTCGCCGCAGCCCGGGCCAAGATCCCCGACTACTTCGGGATCCTCCCCAAGGCCGAGTGCGTGGTCCGGGAGATCCCCGACTACGAGGCGCCCTACACCCACATCGCCTACTACCGGCACCCCGTCCCCGACGGATCCAAACCCGGCGAGTACTTCGTCAACACCTATCGCCCGGAGACCCGACCGCGCTTTGAGGCCCGGGTCCTGGCGATCCACGAGTCGATCCCCGGCCATCATCTCCAGCTGGCGATCGCCCAGGAGCTGCTGGAGGTCCCAGCCTTCCGCAAGCACGCCGAGCAGAACGCCTTTGTCGAGGGCTGGGCGCTCTACACCGAGCACCTCGGCGAGGAGATGGGGCTCTATGAGAGCGACCTCGATCGGATGGGCAAGCTCTCCTTCGCCGCCTGGCGGGCGAGCCGCTTGGTCGTCGACACCGGGATCCACGCCTTCGGCTGGAGCCGCGAGGAGGGCGAGCGCTTTCTCCTGGAGCACACGGCGCTGGCGGCCAACAACATCACCAACGAGGTCGATCGCTACATCAATTGGCCGGGCCAGGCGCTCGGCTACAAGCTCGGCGAGTTGGAGATCCTCCGCCTCCGCAGCGCCGCCGAGTCCTCCTTCGGCGAACGCTTCGACCTCAAGGTCTTTCATGATCTGATCCTCGGCGGTGGGCCGATGCCCCTGCCGATCCTCGAGGAGCGCCTGTGGCGAGGGCTCGAGGCCACGGCTGGGAAGCCCGCGGGCTAGGCAGCGGTGGGCTAGGCAGCGGTGGGCTAGGCAGCGGTGGGCTAGGCAGCGGCGGAGCTCGGCACGGTCAGCGACCGCGGGCCCGCGCCGGTCAGCCCATCAACGTCGGCGACGCGATGATGTCGCTGATCGACGATGACGAGGCGGTCGCGGATGCTCGCGGTGCGCGGATCGCCCCCAGCGACGCCCCGGGATGACGCTCTCGTGATCCTGGCTCCTGAGCTCGCGAGGACCTCTTCATAGAAAACGCGCTGGACGAGCCCGGCCATCGGGCCGCGGCCGATCTTTGTTCGCCTCGTTTCGCCGCGAAACCTGTGATTTTGGGGGGTTTTGGGGGGGCTACGGGAGATGCGCGAGAATAGTCGTATAAGGTTTGTTGACACTTGTGTAAGGACATCTTAGATCTGTTTCCACAGAAGGCACCGGACCTGCCGTTTGTCGGCATTCTGCTCCGTGTTCGTGTCTTGGTGGGTCAAAAAATCCTAAATACAAGGATTGTAGAACAATGCGCCTCGTCACTTCGCTCCTCCTCGCTCTCCCGGTCCTCATCTCGTGCAACCGCGACGGCAATCCCGAGCTGCCGGAGACGATCTTCGGCCAATGCACCTACGTCAACCGCTTCTCCGACAACGAAGAGTGCCGCGAGTTTCGCGGCGTCGACTGGTCGCAGGGGGCGGCCGTGTCCGAGTGCGCAGACTGGGACGCGAAGTTCGAGCTCGGCGCGAGCTGTGAGTACGAGTCGATCCTCGGCGCGTGTGTCCTAGAAGACAGTTCCGAGAAGGTGACCCGGATCGTCGCCCCCGGCAGCGACGCGTCGAAGTGCCGCAGCACCGAGCGTGGCTGCGAGCTCTTCGGGGGCGGGATCTTCGTGCCTTCGTCGGTCTGCGGCGGCTCTGATGATTACCTCGACGAGGACGGCCCGGTCTTCCTGCCGCCAGAGCTTATCTGCACGGATCCGTTGGAGGGGGAGGCGCCTGGGACGAGCGAGGGGGGCCAGGTCTGCACCTGGTCGATGATCAGCGGCGCGACCGAGGAGGGCCGCAAGTTCGACGACTACGCTAGCTGCGAGCAGGTCCGGACCCAGCGTCCCTACGCCGCCGTTCCCCCGCCAGCGCCGCCGGAGGAGCCCGACGCCCGGATCGAGGAGCCGACCTACGCCGCCGAGCTCGACTGGGTGACGGCGCAGGTCGAGTCCGCCGCCTGCGTCTGCTGTCACCAGACCAGCATCACCCCCGACGGCGCGTCGGTGTGGGACATCGAGGGCGAGGGCAACTGGATCAACACCTTCACGCCCTACGGCCTGGCCTTCATGGGCGGCTTTGTCGACTCGTCGCTCCTCGGCGCCTACCCGGCCGAGGACAATAACGGCTTTGACCGCACCCGGACCGGGATCCCGACCACCGACCCCGAGCGGATGAAGGCCTTCTTCGAGGCTGAGCTCGCCTATCGCGGCTTTGTCCCCGAGGACTGGGCGGACGCCGATCCGACGCCCGCGCCCTTCCACCAGCAGGACATCTTCGAGCCCGCTGCCTGTGAGGAGGGCGAAGGGGTCGCTCGCGACGGGATGGTCACCTGGACCGGCGGCGGCTCTCGTTACGTCTACGTCCTCGAGGCTGAGTCGAAGAACCCGGGCGTGCCGCCGAACCTCGACGTCCCGGTCGGCACCCTCTGGAAGATCGACGTCGCCCCAGGCGAGAGCCCGCTGCGCAGCGGCACGGTCAAGTACGGCGAGGTCCCGGAGGGCGCGAGCCAGGCCCAGCCGGTGGAGTCGGCGCCCGCGGCCCTGGTCCCAGGCGAGCGCTACTACATCTACACCTCGGCCGACATCATGCTGCCGAACACACGCTGCATCTTCACCTACTAGCAGGGGCGGCTCCGGGCGTGGCGCGGCTCTGCTATCTTCGGCCGCGTCATGCCGCGCCGCGCACTGAGGTCGTCCAAGAGCCGAGCATCGTCGGGTACTCTCTCGCTCTCGGCGCTGCTGCTGGCCGCGGTCTCGGCGATGACAGCCCTCGGCGCCTGTGCTCCGCAGGTCGCCCCGCGGACGCGGTCGCCCGCGGCGATCCCGAGGACCACGGTGCCGGCGGTCGTCGGCGTGCAGCCGGGGATCCTCTCAGCGCAGCATCGAGGGCCGACGAGGGCCGACCTCGAGGAGGGGCGGTCGATCGCCGCGGTGGTCTACCTGGTCCTCTCGGTGGAGGTTGATCCGACGACGCTCGACCCGGAGCATTTTGTCGTCTCGCTCGGCGACGGTCGGCGACGACGACCGGCGCGGGTGCTCCTGACCGCGGCGAGCGAGGGGGATGAGAACCGGACGCTGATCCTCGCGATCGAGCGCCCCGAGGGCGCCGAGGAGGTGCGACCGTTGGCGGTGACGATCACCGGCCCAGTCTTCGGCGAGGGGGGCGAAGTCCTGGGCGGCCTGGCGGCGGAGATCGACGAGGCATCACGTCCGCCGCGGCTGGTGTATGCGGTCCGCGAGGTGGCGGAGGAGGGCGCTTGCGCGGGGGCTCCGCAGGCGGTCCGGACCTTTTGGAGCGTTCCTTTGGACAGCGGCGCGGCGCTCGACCTCGCGGCTGTCGCGGTGACCCTCGACGACAGCGCTGTCGTCCACCCGACCGCGGTCGACGATCATGGTCACGAGGGGGGCGCGCTCCAGGGGGATGACAACGTCGTCGACTTCTGCGTCGGCGCGACGACCCCGGCGAAGCACGTCGCGGTCGAGGGCGATCTCTTCCGCGATCATTTTGGCCTCGCGAGCGCGGCGGGTGAGGTCGCGGTCCTGCGGGCGCCGCGGACCTAGGAGCTTCGGGTGCAGGGCAAAGAGCAGAGGAGGCGGGTCGAGCTCATCGACCGGCGAGGGAGCAGGTCGTAGGAGATGTCTCGTCGTCGCAAGAGCCGCTCGATCTCCCTGCCGATCACGCTCTCGTCGATCGCCGTGACCCTGAGCGTCGCGCTCTTGGTCGGCTGGACGTTGCTGGTGGTCAAGAGCCCGGCGCTCACCCATGACATCATCGCCAACACCGTGTTGGTCTCGACCGGCGCGGGCGCGCTGATCGTGATCATGACGGTGCTCGTGCTCTTCTCGGTCTTCCTGGTCCGGGAGATCCGCGAGGTCCGCCGTCAGACCTCGTTCATCGACTCGGTGACCCACGAGCTCAAGAGCCCGCTCGCGGCGCTCAAGCTCTGCATCGAGACGCTGAGCCGCGAGGGCTTGCCAGAGGAGCAGCGGGTCCGCCTGCGGGGGATGATGCTCGACGACGTCGACCGCCTCAGCGCCTTTATTGACGGGATCCTCACCGCGAACCGCCTCGGGGAGGCGGCGGGGACCCAGGAGATCGAGGAGGTCGCGGTCGCGGCGATGGTCCGCCGGGCGGCGGCGGTCATCCGCCGAAGGTCGAAGATCGACGACAGCGCGGTGACCGTCGAGATCGGCGAGAACGTCATCGTCGAGACCGACGCGGTCGCCTTGGCGACCGTGGTCGAGAACCTGATCGACAACGCGATCAAGTACTCCGGTGAAGACGCCGAGGTGACGGTGAGCGCCCGGGTCGTCGACGACGAGTCGGTCGTCATCGAGGTCCGCGATCGCGGGATCGGCATCCCGCGGACGGCCCTCCGGCGGGTCTTTGAGCGCTTCTACAGGGTCCCCGATGAGCCGGTCCGCAGACGCCGGGGGACCGGGCTCGGCCTCTATGTCGCGTCGGAGCTGGCGCGCAACCTCGGCGGGCGGATTGAGGCCCGTTCTCCGGGGGTCGGCCAGGGGACGACGATGATCGTCACGTTGCCCCGGCGCGGGGGTCGTGGGGCACGTCGCAGAGCTGCGCGGCAGAGCTGATATCATCGGCCGCCGATGACCGACGAGACCACGCATGCCGCCCAAGGGTGCGGCCGTCTGCTCGTCGTCGACGATGAGCAGCACCTCGCGGCGGGTCTCAAGCTGAATTTTGAGCTCGAGGGCCACCGGGTCGACGTCGCCGGGACCGGTCGAGAGGCGGCGGAGCTGCTCCTCGGCGCGGAGCCCTATGACGCGATCATCCTCGACGTGATGCTCCCAGACACCAGCGGCTTTAGCCTCTGCAGAAAGCTCAGGGACGCCGGGAACTTCACGCCGGTGCTGATGCTCACAGCGCTGGGGACGACCGACGACCGGGTCGAGGGGCTGGAGGCAGGGGCCGACGACTACCTGGCGAAACCCTTCGATCTCAACGAGCTCCTGGCGCGGGTCCGTTCGCTCCTGAGACGGCAGGACTGGGAGCGAACGCAGACGGTCGAGCCGACGCGCGGGGTCTACAGGTTTGGCACCGCCGAGATCGACTTTGCTCGCCGCGAGGCAAGCGCAAACTCGGTCGAGGTCAAGCTCACACGCCTCGAGTTCGAACTTCTCCGTTACTTCGCGGATAACCCTGAGCGGGTGCTCTCACGCCAGGAGCTGCAGGAGAAGGTGTGGAAGCTGGCGAACTACCCGAACTCGCGGATGGTCGATAACTTCATCATGCGCCTACGCAGACACTTCGAGCCGGACCCGCGCTCGCCGATCTACTTTGTCTCAGTCCGGGGGGCCGGCTATCGCTTCAACCCGGACGCGCGCGCCTAGCGACCCTGAACCCTGTGACCGAACCATGACACTCGATGACCGGACGGTGACGGCGATGATGGGCCCTTCGCGGCACCTTGAGTGGGCGTGCGAGCGCCTCCCCTCCCTTACCGCTTGACCGCTGATCCCCATGGCTAAGCTCAACGTCGACGTTCTCCCGATCCCCGCCAAGTTCAACGGCAAGCCCCTCCCGCCGATGGACAAACCGTACCATTGGGTCGAGTTCCTGCTGATGGTGGCGATCCACCTGCTGCCCTTTGGGGCGCTCTACACCGGCGCGAACGCGGCTGACTGGGCGGTCTGCATCGCCCTCTATTGGATCCGTATGTTCGCGGTGACAGGCGGCTATCACCGCTACTTCGCCCATCGGACCTTCAAGACGAGCCGGACGTTTCAGTTCATCCTCGCCTTCCTGGCGCAGACCTCCTCGCAGAAGGGGACGCTGTGGTGGGCGGCGCATCACCGCAAGCACCACAAGTTCTCCGACACGCCGTGGGACGCCCACTCGCCCGCCCGCCTGGGCTTTTGGCACTCCCACATGATGTGGTTCTACTACCCGGAGAACAACCCGACCGACCTCAAGCAGGTCCGCGATCTGGCGAAGTTTCCGGAGCTGGTCTGGCTCAACAAGCACTGGAAGGTCCCCGTGATCGCGCTCGGCTTGGCGTGCGGGCTGACGCTGGGGTGGAGCGGGCTCTTTATCGGCTTCGGCCTGAGCACGGTGCTCTGCTGGCACGGGACCTTTACGATCAACTCGCTCTCCCATGTGTTCGGGTCGCGCCGCTTCGCGACGACGGACACGAGTCGCAACAACTTCCTCCTGGCGCTGATCACCATGGGCGAGGGCTGGCACAACAATCACCACCACTACATGGGCTCGACGCGTCAGGGCTTCTACTGGTGGGAGATCGACATGACCTACTACATCCTGAAGGCGATGAGCTGGGTGGGGCTGGTCTGGGATCTGCGGCCGGTGCCGGAGTCGATCCTCGAGGAGGGACGTCGCGGGGTGAAGCCTCCGTCCCCGACGGAGGTTATTCGGGCCCAAGGGGCTGTTGACTCGGAGCAGCCGGTTCAGGCTGCTTGAGTGAGGGGGGCGCGTAGGCCGAGGCGCAGGCGTCGGCGAAGGCCGGGCACCGCTCGCCTAGACAGGTCGGGGCGGGCGTCGAGCCCCTGTGCCAAGGGGTCTACGCCCTTGCAGGGGTTCGGGTGGGCTTGGGTGTGGTGGCGTCAGGGGCTGTAGGAGGGCGCAAGGGAGCACCTTGGGCGTGAGGGCCTGTGCTCGCGGGGGGCGGGGGGCGGGTGGTGAACGGCGGTGAACGGCGGTGAACGGCGTTGTCCGGGGTTGTTCGGGGTTGTGTGGATCTGCGGAACCGATGCCGGTGTTGGTGCGTTGGTCGGAAGATGCCGCCGGTTCCGGCGGAGGAGGCCTATTCGTATGACCTATAGGACACATAAACCCACACGGCGCTCGACGGCGCTGCTCTTCGTCGGCGGCGGGCTCCTGGCGCTGGCGGCCGCGGCCGGGGGGAATCTGCTGGGCACCGCGGCGTGCGGGATGGAGCTGCCGTCGATGGAGCAGAGCGCGTCCCGTGCTCTTCCGCCGTCAAGCCCGACGAAGGATACGTAGCCGGCGAAGGCTCTACGGCGAGAGCAGACCGTCAGGCAGGCCGTCAGGCAGGCCGTCAGGCAGG
>Ga0316189_10001045_pt1 | contig 27542 bp, 29 predicted proteins | sample LowCovwburrow_MG_FD_204930 | JGI IMG/M metagenome (GOLD analysis project Ga0316189, IMG submission 204930) | Coastal sediment microbial communities from Maine, United States - Lowes Cove worm burrow | ecosystem: Environmental > Aquatic > Marine > Coastal > Sediment | place: USA: Maine...
TCCAAGTTGCGGGCGACGAACAGCCCATGGCCGGAAAGCCATCCTGGTTGAAGGTCAAAGCCCCGACATCACCCGAGTACCGCGAGCTGGTGAAACTGATGCGCGACAAGAAGCTGAACACCGTCTGTGAAGAGGCGAGCTGCCCCAACATCGGCGAGTGCTGGAAACACGGCTCAGCCACCTTCATGATCCTGGGGCGTGTCTGCACCCGCACCTGTGCATTCTGTGATGTGGAGACCGGCCGCCCCGACCCTGTGGATGCCGATGAGCCCGGCAACACAGCCGATGCCATCGAGTCGATGGGACTGAGGCATGCGGTGATCACCAGTGTCGATCGTGATGATCTGAAGGACGGCGGTGCCGCCCACTATGCTGCCACCATCCGCGCCATCAAGGAGCGCACCCCGGAAGTAACCATTGAGGTGCTGACCCCTGACTTCCAGCGCAAACCGGACACATGTCTGGAGACCGTCATTGCAGCCGAGCCGGACATCTTCAACCATAACCTTGAGACTGTTCCGCGCCTCTATCGGTCCGTAAGGCCCGGTGCCCGCTACTTTACATCCTTGCGCCTTTTGCAGCGTGCCAAAGAGCTCGACCCGAATGTGGTGACCAAATCCGGCATCATGCTGGGGCTCGGTGAAGAGCGTGATGAGGTGCTGCAGGTGCTTGATGATATGCGCGAAGCCGATATCGATATCCTGACCGTCGGCCAGTACCTGCGCCCGAGTGTCAAACACCATCCGGTGATGAAATACTGGACACCGGAAGAGTTTGAAGAGCTTAAGTATATTGCCGAGAAAAAGGGCTTCGGCATGGTCGCATCCGGGCCACTGGTCCGCTCAAGCTTCCACGCCGAAGATGTGTTTGAGGCACTGAAACTACTTAGAGAGCGCTAAATCCTTCTTATTAAACTTTCCGCCTTCAAGTTTGAACGATGCTACCATCTTGTCGAAGGCTTTAAGATCGCGTGGAAAATAGATTTTTGAAGGTGCCCGATAGGCAAATTGATAGAGGTTTTTCTCATCAACAAAACCGGAAATCATGTGGTCAAACTGCAGCCCTTTCTTGTTCTTATACTGGAAGTGAAGCTGAAATCCCTGATGCCCGTCAATAATGAGCGGAAGATTGCTGACAACACGGACATGGCTCATTTCTGAACCCGACTTCAAATCGGCGATTACGAGTTCTGCCAGTTCTGCTGGCAGCATCTGCGCATTGACCATCGCCTTCTTTTGATTTGGAAGCCTTTTAGCGTTGGCCTTCTTCTGCTTCTTGGTTTCAAATTGTTTGAACGCGTCTCTATGCTTCGTTCGGACAGTTGAAATAAGCTGAATGCCCATACCGTCACGAGTTGCGGAGATGACATTTTTGTCATCAATAGCGCGGACCCAGCCGACGGGCAGCTCGACACTGAACTTCTTATCCTTGCTCAGCGCCAGTGGCTTATCCACCAGCTTCCAAGACATTGCATCTGTAGTCTGAGCTCCAACCAACATGGCACAAACCAACAATAGAACGACTCGATTCATCATGCTCCTCCCTCACTCTCAATCTGTTTGATGTACCCCAGAATATAGGGCTTGTCCGCCGCTTCCGGTGCCAACTTTAAATAATTTCTGAAATTTCTTGCTGCTTCTTTGCCCATCTTCCGCTTCATGCAGGAGAGCCCCAGAACCCGATAGCTCGGTGCAAATGAGGGCTCCAGCTTAACCGCCTGGCGATACGCAGCCTCAGCCAACTCCGCATCCTTCTTGCCTCCGCGCATACGATAAGCCTCGCCAAGATAGAAGTGGGCTGCAGCAGGATATTTGGCAAGTTTCGATTCATCCTCGAGCACCAACAACACGCTCCTGTAACGACGGCGGGCAATGTCTTCCTTCAGCGAGGCAATACGAATCTCTGCCGTCTCCTTTAGAAAGCGCTCCTCACCTGTCTTGCCAAACGATTGATCCGCCTTGGCGATAAGTTTTTTGAACGAGGCAACGCGCTCCTTCAACCGTGGGTGCGTAGAGAAAAAGTAGGGTTCATCAATATCGAGCGCCTTAACCTCGGCCATCAACTTCTCGAATATTTTCACCGATTCGCGTGCATCATAACCGGCACGAACGATCTGCTCATAACCGTAACGGTCAGCATCACGCTCTAGGCCCCTTGAAAACCCCGTGATTGATGATGCTGCTACGACATTTCCAAGCAGTGGAATACCCGTAGCCATGCCAATACCCATGGCCCACGCCGCACTGCTTTTAACATTCCGGGACTGCTTTACTCCATGTTTATGGATAAAATGAACCGCTTCATGGCCTAATAGCGTTGCCAGTTGCGCCTCATTGTCCATGCGAGCCAGCATGCCAATATGCAGATAAATACTTCCATTAGGCAGTGCAAAGGCGTTAAGTGAAGGCGCTCTGATAACCTTCACTCGTATTACATCAGCAAGCTCGGGATAGACCCGATGCATCACACTATTAAGATAGCTGTTAAGCGCCTTGTCCCTGTAGAGGATATCACTCTTTCTGATCTGACTATCGAAATCCTTGGATTGAACCCAGAGGCGATTCTCCTCAGCGCTAATCTTTTTGGTCTCCTGAGCTGCTGCAAAATTCTTGACGGGTACTGATTTGCAGCCAAACAGCAACAGTGGAAGTAACAGTAGTGCGTAACGCCGCATCACTTATTTCTTCGCTACCGTGTACTTGTCGATGCCGGGATAGAGCTTGAACAGCTTGGTTAACACTGAACCCGCATCCTTCTCGTCGCGCAAATCAGAAAACGAGCCCTCCAAGGCAAAATTCATCCAGAGAATATTACCTGTCTCAAAATCAACAATGCCAACAAACACAATAGGATTTCCCATCCAGAGGGCGACCCCGACCAATTGGCCTGCTACCCACATCGCCTTACGCTCGTCCGTCGGCACAAAATCCACTGCCGAAACAACAATGCCGGCATCAGCCCCGGTCTGCTCTTTGATGAACTTGAGCCCATCACCAATCGAGTAATCGAAGTGCGCCAATTTGTGTTGCCAGGCTTTGCCGGGATTCCTGGTCGTATCGTAAGCGGTGCCGCCCACCACATCATAAAAAGCCAGCTGAAGATCAAGCTTCTCCTGTTGCTCTTTACTCAGCTTAGGCAGCTTCACATATTCAAACTTCGGATTCTCGGCGGCATGTGCTGCTAACGCTATGCTGATGTTTTTTCTGGCCAGCTCCGACCATTCGGGAACCTCCTCGACAACGCCGCCCGCGCTCAATTCATTGACCACAATATCGGCCGGAAGCATGACTACCTTTTTAGGTAGTATCTTATCAGGATTCTCAAGAACTGTATGATGAAGTCTGTGCTGCGGCCCGCCGCAGGCAGCGACCGCCAGAACCAAAACAATTAAAACTAAACGGCAAAGTTTGCGCATTTCTCCTCCCCTCTAACTGATTCCCGAGCAGATTTCTAAAAGATTCGGAACTTTTTTTCAAGCACCCCATTAAACCACCCTGACACCATCCCCTTGCCTTTCGCTTAACGGCAAAGCAGCTTTCAAAATTATGGAAACAGCACACTTTGACCCGGAAGAGATCGCCAAGTTTGAGGCGATTGCAGCCGAATGGTGGGATCCGAAGGGGCGCTTCAAACCACTACACCAGATCAATCCGCTGCGGCTCGACTACATTGATGAGCGGATCAACATGAAGACAAGCAACATCCTCGATGTGGGTTGCGGCGGCGGCCTGCTGGCCGAAGGCATGGCAACACGCGGTGCAACCGTGACCGGTCTTGATCGCTCCGAGAAGGCGCTGGCCGTAGCCACCACCCACGCTGCTCACTCCGGTGTTGAGGTGGCATACGAATACAATGATGCTGAGACCTGGGCCACAACCCATGCCGAGGCTTACGACGTCGTAACATGCCTTGAAGTGCTGGAGCATGTGCCCGATGTGCCGCGCACCATCGCTGCGTGTGCCGCCATGCTCAGACCCGGCGGAACACTCTTTTTTGCCACCCTGAACCGCACACCGACCTCATACCTGAAAGCGATCATCGGTGCCGAATATCTTCTCGGCTGGCTGCCGAAGGGAACCCACCAGTACAGCAAGTTCATCCGTCCATCGGAGATGGTGCATGCACTGAGACTTGGCGACCTGCAGGTTGAAGAGATTCGCGGCATGTCCTATCAGATGTTCAGCGACCAGTTCTCGCTCTCCGATGATCTCTCAACCAACTACCTCGGCATGGCAAAAAAACCTGTCTGACGCCATAAATAATCAACGCTGGACGCATATTCAATGAGGCATAGATTCCCCACCATGCTGCGAAGATGGTTCATGCTCTCTGCCCCCCTCACTCTGGGGTTTGCCCTGACCCTGCTCCCTGTTACATCCACTGCCGTCGATGTTGTCGCTGACACTGTCACTCGCGATGCCGATGGTGCCGTAATCGCCGAAGGCAGTGTCACCATCAAACGCGAAGATGAGACGCTTGCAGCCGACCACGTATATTACGATGCAAAAAAGAGAAAATTCAAAGCCAAAGGCAGTGTCATCATCACATCGAAGGGCTCGATCATCAGGGCGGAGTCGGGCGAGATGCATACCGTTAACAAGACCGGTGAACTCCATAACGCCGAGATGACGCTCAACGGTGGTGAACGAATCAAATCCGCCCTGATCAAGCGCGATGAAAACGATATTATCACGGTAGAGGATGCCACCTTCACAGCCTGCCCGCCCGATGCAGAGGGGTGGCTACTCAAGGCCGACCATGCAGAGCTTGATCAAGAGAACGGCCTGCTGACCGCCCGAAATGCCAGGTTTGAAGTGGGCGGCATCCCTGTTTTCTACACCCCTTACTGGCGACAGACCCTGCGCCGCAAGTCGGGTTTCCTGATGCCCTACGTCTCGACCAGTAAAAGCCGCGGCACCGAGGTGGCACTGCCCTACTACTTTGCGCCTGCACAAGACTGGGATGCGACCCTGACACCACACTGGATGACGGCACGCGGATTCAAGGGCGCTGTTGAGCTTCGCCACACTTCGCCCGAGGGGCATGAAGAGATTCAGCTTGAGGGGCTCAATGACAAGCTGGCATCCCGTCAGCGTGGCCGGGTGCGTGGCGATATCCACCATCTCCTCCCCTATGGCATCAACTTCCAGGCCAATGCCGACCACATCTCCGACCGCACCTACCTTGCCGATTTCTCCTCCAAGGGTGATGTCATATCCAACAGTTACCTGCAGAGCCAGGCATCCCTGTCACAGAGCCGGGAGTTCGACAGTTGGAGCCTGCTTGTCCGGCATCAGCAAAATCTGACCGTTCCATCGAACGCGGCAACACTGCAGATTCTGCCCCGCTTTGAGAGCGCAATTCGAATCCCCGTGGCAGATAACTCCGCTACGCTGGTGCTGAATCAGCAGACCACCCAGTTTGCACGCAAGACGGGTGTGGATGGCTGGCGCCTCGACCTGAATCCACTGATCGAAATTCCGTGGATGCTGCCTGGAGGCGGCATTGAGTCGACCTTGAAAGTGGGGGGCAGACACACCCGTTACTGGCTCAAAGAGAATGCTGGCCAGTCGAAACTGAGCCGTAATACATTCGAGGCAAGCCTTGATTCGCGGGCCTCCTTCGAACGGATCAGTGAGAGCCGCAGATGGCGCCACACCATCACACCGATACTGCGCTATGACTATATAGCCGCACCGGATCAGTCTGCCCTGCCCAATTTCGATTCATCATTCGGCCAGCTCTCAATGAGCAATCTTCTAACCGGCAACCGCTTTATAGGGCATGACCGTATTGAGCGGCTCAACCGGATCAGCCTGCTGTTGGAAACTGGGCTACAGCACAAGGATCAACTGACCACTCGAGATATTATTAGTGCCAAGCTGGGAGCTGCTTATGAGCTGAAGCGGGAGAGTGTTGATCCTGCCCTGCTGGCAACAGCCACACGCCCCTTCTCCAACCTGCTGGGTGAACTCGCCATCCATCCGGTTGCCGGCATCACTATCAGAGCAGGCGGCCAGTATAATCCCGCAGATAAATACTGGGCAACAGCAAACAGCTCTCTAAGCATGGTAAGCGACAACGGGCACCAGTTTCATGCAAGCTGGCAGAAGACCGACGGCCGCTATGCCACTACGTCAGAGCTGATCACCGCCAGTGCCGAGCTCAGGGTTGTCCGGCGCTGGAGTCTGTTTGGTAGCTGGCAGTATGACCCCCGCCTGAAACTGACACAGCAGGCCACCGGTGGTATCCACTATCTGCATCCGTGCTGGGACCTGCGTGTCGAGGGCTACCGCAACAACCTGAATGGAAGTGCTGCCGCCTCGGATTTCGGCTTCCGTTTCTTGCTAGGATTTAAGGGGCTGGGTAGTGTCGGATCATAACCTGCAGAGATAACCCCTGTTGAAAAATTAGTTGGAGTTTACATGCGTTCTTTTTTTACTATGACAAGCTTGCTGTCGTTGATGCTTTCATCAATGGCTGCTGTTGCCCATGCAGAAAAAATTGATTCCATCGCGGCTATCGTCAACGGAACAGCCATCACCTGCTATCAGGTGGATCGCGACAAAGAGATTCTTATTCAACAGATCAAACAGTCCGGGCAGGGCACACTTCCATCCGATGCCTTTCTCTCCGATCGCGCACTTGAGACACGTATCGTACTGCTGCTGCAGCAGCAGAGGGCGGCCAAGCTCGGCATCAGCGTCAAAGACGAGGAGATCGACAATGCAATGGCCGATGTGGAGTCAAAAAACAACATTCCCGCCGGTCAGCTGCCAAAGGTTCTGGAAGCTCAGAATATCGATGTTAAAGAGTATCGCGAAACGCTTAGCGAGCGCCTGTTAACCGGCAAAGTGGTTGATGCCGCGGTTCGTTCCAAGTTGAGCATCAGTGAAGAGTCGATGCAGGAGTATTACCGCAAGTTCCTGAAAAACCCGAAACCGATCCGGGAGGTTCAGCTTGCCCAGATTTTTGTTGCTCTGCCATCGACTCCAACCCCTGCACAATTCTCTAAATCCAGCAGCAAAGCGGAGAGCATTTACAAAAAGCTTCTCAAAGGCGCCAACTTTAAAAAGGTCGCTGCTCTACAATCCGATGCTCCGGATGCCAAACAGGGCGGTGAGATGGGTTGGTTCTATCCGGGCGGCATCGCCCAGCAGTTTAACGAAGTGTTCGCGCTTCCGGTTGGCGGCATTACTAAACCAGCTCGCTCTGCCGGCGGCTTTCATATCCTGAAAGTGATCGGCGAACGTATGCATGCGCCCAAAACAGGCGAAAGCTACGACGAGATTCATGCCCGCCATATCCTGATCTCTCTTCCGGAATCCGCTGATGAAACGACAAAAGCAAAAATCCGCCACCGGGCTGCAACCATCGCCCGGGAGATGAAAAACCGTTCGGATGAGGAGTTCGTCACTCGTGCCAAAGAGATTTCACAAGGGCCAAGTGCCCAACGTGGAGGCGACCTTGGCTGGTTCGGCAGAGGGCAGATGGTTGCGGAATTCGAAGCCGTAGCATTTACACTGGCACCGGGAGAGACCAGCGATGTAGTAGAGAGCTCCTTCGGGCTGCACATCATCCGCGTCATTGCCAAGCGACATATTGACCCTAACGCTTTTGAGGCCCATCGTGATCAGATTCAACAGCTATTGATTAACGCCGAGATGCAGAGCCAGGCTCCACGCTGGATTGAGAGCCTGAAAGCTGAGGCCGTGATTGAACGCAAAGGCTGCAACTAGGCCCTAACCGGTGAACCCGCCCCATCCAGCACCCCTGCTGCTCACGCTCGGTGAGCCGGCAGGCATAGGGCCCGACTGCGTTCTGCTTGCATTCAATGCCCACCCTGAACTTTTCAGAGATGTCACAATTGCGGCTCCCCGCAACTGGCTGAGTGAACGGGCAATAGAGCTCGGTATCGATGTTGATATTGTTGAAAGTCGTTCACTAAACAGAGGCGAAGTGAGCGCTGCGCTGTTCTGCTGGAACCCCCTTGCCGAAGCAGTTTCACCCGGCACCGTAACAGCAGGCAAGAGCTCCGCCTCCACAGCTGCCGCTGTTATCGCTTGTATTAAGGATGCAGCCAATGCCTGCCTTCAGGGAGAGGCTCAGGCAGTGATCACCGCCCCGATCGAAAAAGCGATCCTGCGCGACTCAGGCTTCGACTTCCCTGGACATACCGAGTTCCTGGCCGAACTGGCCGGGGTAAAACAGGTGGTCATGATGCTCGCCTCCGATCAACTTCGCGTAGCCCTGCTAACCACCCACATGCCACTTAAAGATGTCTCCAGCGCGCTGAGCATTGAAGATGTTGTTACTGCAATGCGCATCACCCACCACGACCTGAAACAGCGATTTGGCATCTCATCGCCAAGGCTTGCCCTCTGCGGACTTAATCCTCATGCCGGTGAGCAGCAGCACTTCGGCGATGAAGAGGTGACTATTCTCACTCCGGCCATCGATCAGTTGAAGCAGGAGGACATTGCTGTAGAGGGGCCTCTGCCTGCAGATACACTCTTCTCACCACAGGTTCGGAAAAACTTCGATGCCATCATCTGCTGCTATCACGATCAGGCCCTGATTCCGATCAAGACACTCAGTTTTGGAGAGGCCGTCAATATCACACTTGGCCTCCCCTTTATCCGAACCAGTGTTGATCACGGCACCGCACTGGACCGTGCAGGTACGGGAAAAGTGTCCTACAGTAGTATCATGGAAGCGATCAAAGTGGCCAGGCTGATGTTAAAAAACAGCACTTCGGTGGACATGAATCATGCTGATTAACGATCTTGCCGGCCAGGTGCTTCTGGCCATGCCATCCCTGCAGGATCGCCATTTTCGTGATAGCGTTATACTGATCTGCCACCACGATGAAGAGGGCTCCATGGGCCTGATCATCAATCGGCCGCAAGAGGTCTCGATCAGTGACGTTCTCGAAGACCTGAAGCTCTCACCGGACCAGAGATATATCAGCTCTCTGCCCGATAACCGATCACTCAGTTTTGAGGGTGGCCCCATCGATCCTTTCCGTGGTTTTGTTCTGCATGATGGCTGGCACATCTATGAATCGACCATGCAGATCACGCCAGAACTTCACCTGACCACCTCGCGTGACGTGCTTGAGGAGATTGCAGCAGGCAACGGCCCTGAACACTTCATGCTGGTGCTCGGTTATGCCGGCTGGGATGCCGGCCAACTGGAGCAGGAGCTTGCCAACAATGACTGGCTCATTGCATCAGCCAATCATCACCTGATTTTCCAGGCCGAGCCCGAACTGCGCTGGGGGCTGGCTGCACAGAGTATGGGCATCAACAGAGCCAACCTGACCGACCAGATCGGGCATGCTTGAGGGTAATTTTTAAATACGGGATGCGGGTGTGACTCGGGGCTCCATGCCCCTCACCCTTCGGGCGGAAAGACCGTCCAAATCAGCTATCCTGCTGGTTTGTCCAACCCTTACCCTTTTGACGCAAGCCAAATTATGCGAAATTTGCCTCGCTCACTAAAGCCGAACATCCATGTTCGGTAGAGTTCTTCATAACCTTCGCTTATCTTATGGGCAGAAACAGATAGAGGTTCTCCCATGTCGCTAAATGTATTGATCAGTTACCACTCCGACTACGGCAATACCGAGAAGATGGCCCAGGCCATCGGCGCCGGTGCCAAGGCATCCACCGAATGCAGCGTGACGCTGAAACAGGCAACAGATACCACACTTGAAGATCTGCAGGCTGCCGACCTGATCATTTTTGGCACCCCGGTACATATGGGCTCGATGGCTTGGCAATTGAAGAAGCTGATCGACAAGGCAGGAAAGCTGTGGGTGGAGAATCTTCTGGAAGGGAAGACGGGAGGCGTATTTGCAACAGGCGGCGGTTTTGGCGGTGGCGGTGGAGGCGTGGAAGGGACCATGACCGCGCTCTACTCTCACTTTCTGGAACAGGGCATAGTTGTGATCGGCTTCCCGAAATCACTTTCCGGTTATGCCGATGCAGGCCTGCAGTGGGGGCCTTACGCCCGATGTGGCAACCATGAGGGCATGCCTCAAACCGTCTCGGAGGCTCAATTAGTTGCCGCCCGCTCCTACGGTGCACATGTCGCTGAAACAGCACTACGCTATTTAGGTTAGATACGGCCTCGGAGCCTCCTGCTCTCGGCCTTTCATCGTTACGCAAGAGCGCGGTCTTGCTCCACTCACTAAAGCCACCCATCCATGGGTGGAGAAGGGGCTCCATTCCCCGTTCAGATGGCTGCCGAGACAAGTATGAAAATGGGATCAAGCAGCAACGTCGCGCCCATTTTCATACGTAGCCGAGGGAACCCGAAGGGTAGTCAAATGCCGGGTGCCCTTTCTTTGGTTCGTTTCTTTGGGCAAACAAAGAAATGAACAGAGCCCCCCACTTAAATTTCGCGATTGTGAAATATTAGTTGGTTATAGCCGTTGTCATACACAATTTGGCTCCAACAGCTGTACGGCATCTGCATATGGCGCGTTGATACAATCGGTGCTCTCAGGGCATGGGCAATAAGCATCCGGACACTGCCCGAATGGGCCACTACAAGCAGATGACTTCCATCATGTTTTTCACAAACATCTGTCCAGAACTCGGCAATCCGTCTCTTTAGCTGGTGAATCGACTCTCCGCCGGAAACCACGACACTCTCAGGGTCGGCTCGCCACTGCTCCAGCACGCCGGGATAACGCACCTTGATCTCATCGGAGGTGAGCCCCTCCCATTCGCCATAATGCATTTCGGCAATCCGTGGGTCGGCCAGACATTCGACTCCAGCAGATTCGGCCCACTCAGTAGCCGGTTGCAGGCAGCGACTCATCGGAGAGGAGATGATCAGGTCAACATCCCCTTCGAGCTGTTGCCAGACCCTGTTCATATCGGCACGACCTGCCCGTGTCAGCGGATCATCGATCTGGCCTCGATACTTCACACCACCCTCAAGCTCGCCATGCCGAAGCAGATCAATTGTAATCAATTCGCTCTCCTAACCACTAACCCTACGAAGTTTGGGTTTTGCAACATTGCCATATGGGGTAATGTGGCGGCAAGTCATGTCGGTGCTGAATGATTCAGCGGCAACATGCAGGCCACGAATAGGCTGCCAAATCTGGAGCATCGGAGACAGATTTGTAAGCCGGAGCAGAACCATGCTTTGGCGTTCTGATCAAAGGCATGATGCCGACAGATCAGTTTCCGAATAAACGTAACAGGGGGCTGCCTGTGACTAACGATTTTGATACAACCGATCCGAAAAATATTGAATCTATGGAGCATGTCCGTGGGCTGCTTCGCCATATTGGCGAAGATCCATCACGTGAAGGACTCAAGGATACGCCAGCCCGCGTACTGGGAGCCATGCAGGAGCATTTTTCCGGCTATCAGGAAGAGCCGCGCGATCACCTCTCCAAGACCTTTGAAGAGGCTGAAGGGTACGATGAGCTGGTGCTGGTCTCCGACATCGATATCCACAGCCACTGCGAGCACCATCTGGTGCCATTTGTTGGCAAGGCACACATCGCCTACATCCCAAACGGTCGCATTGTCGGCCTCTCCAAGCTGGCGCGTGTGGCCGACGGTTACTCAAAACGTCTACAGGTACAGGAAAAGCTGACCATGCAGATCGCCAATGCCATTGAAGAGGAGCTGCAGCCGGATGGTGTGGCCGTCATTATTCAGTGCCAGCACTTCTGCATGTGCCATCGGGGCATTCACAAACCCAACTCCTGGACCACCACCTCGAAACTGACCGGCGCATTTCTGAACAACCCATCCTCACGTCTGGAGCTGTTTCAGCTCATCGGCATGAAGAAGTCCTCCGACTAATTCAAACACTGGACAGTCACCCTTCTGCTATAATCAGGGTGCTTGAAATGGTTGCAGGAGGCTTAAAATGAGTGAAACCGTCACCTTTGTCATGTCGTGGTTTGTTCTGGTTCTGGGGCTCTCCTACATCCTGCAGAAGGGTAGCTGGAAGAGGCTGGTCCAGAGTTTTATCAGCAAAGAAGATGCCCACAGGATCATCCCAATGACAATGTTCATGCTGGTCTTCGGATTGGCTGTCATTGCCAATCACAACATCTGGGAGATGAGTATGCGTGTGGTGATCACCATTTTCGGCTGGTCACTGGCCATCAAGGGTGCGTTTTATATGCTCTGCCCTGAAGTGGGTGCAAAAGTCGCCAAGCCGTTCCTGCCGTTGATGGACAAGTGGCTCAGCATCGCCGGCACTCTGATTACACTTCTCGGGGCGCTACTGGTCTGGCAGTTCGGGTTAACCCTGTAGTTAAGGTTTAAGCTCCACAGAGGCCCACTCCTGCTCCGTATCGCTACAGACAACCTGCATGCCCGCGTCGACATAGGCGGCGCTGACCGGCTCCACCTGTTCACGTAGAAGGCCTGAAAGAATCAAGTGAGAGCCAACACACCTGGCCAGCTTCGGTGCCATCTCAATCAGTGGCCCGGCAAGAATATTGGCAACAACCAGATCAAACTTCTGCTCCGGAGGAGTGTCACCAAAAAGCGACTCCAGCTGCACGCTATTGATCTCTGCATTCACGCGACTTGCTTCAACTGAGATCGGGTCGTTATCAATGGCAACAATGCCTTTTGCACCGAGCTTTCCGGCCACAATGGCCAGAAGCCCCGATCCTGCACCCATATCAAGCACGCTTTCCGGGGCCTTCTCATCACAAACCCGCTCAATCGCCTGCATACAGAGCCGGGTTGTGGGATGCTGGCCGGTACCGAAGGCCATGCCGGGATCAAGTAGAATGTCGATGTAGTCACCCTCAAGCGGATCACAAAATGAGGGACGCACGCAGAGCCGCTTGCCCACCGGCATCGCATGCCAGTTTTTTTGCCATGCTGTCTCCCAGTCATCCCCCAACAACTTAACCTGAACCTGATCACTTCTGGCGCCACCGAGCAGTGCCGCTGCGGAGAGCTGTGCACGTTGCAGCTGCTCATCATCTTGCAGCTCAAACCATGCAACATGGGTCGTCGCACCGGAATCAAAATCGGTTTCAAGCGAGACTCCCATGGCCTGCTGCGACTCAGCAAGCTGTTGAAATGCAGCTTCATCCATCACAGTTCCGTCAATCTTCAATTCCAGACATTTTATTGCTTGCATATTAAGTGACCCTTCGCTGCAATGTGCAGCCATCTTAAAAACGAGGCCAATAGTGCAACAATCTTCTACATATCGCATGCGTCTTAAAGACAATGTCCGTATCACCGACCCTGCCTGTGAGGATATTGTAGTGAAACTGACGCTTGAAACATTGGGCGGAACAGCTGTTCAGCCGTTCCTTTCCGGGCAGTTTGTTCGCATCGGCATCCCCGATGTAAAAGATCCTGCACCTGCCTATTTTGCCGTGGCCTCCTCCCCCTATGAAACCAGCCGTTACGAGATTGTCATCAAGCGGGGCACCGGTATGGCCGATTATCTGGCAGAGCTCACACCGGGTGCAGAGGTGGAGATTGAAGGGCCGATGGGCAAAGGCTTCGATCTTTCACCATTCAAAGGCTGCGATGTCATTCTGATGGGTGTCGGCACAGGGATTTCACCGCTTCGTAGCGTATGGAACACCATTATCGAGCAGCGCTCCGATTTTGGGAAAGTAACCATCTATGCCGGATTTCTAACCCCACTGCACAGCCTGCTAACCGATGAGATGACCTCGCTCTCTGAACACAATATCGAGGTAAACATCTCGGTCGCTACCGGCGGCGGTGACTGGAATGGCGCCATCGGCTATGTGCAGGACGCACTTCTGGCCGACCATCCAAGCGGAAAAAACAGTGTCGCCTGTCTTGCAGGAATGAGTGCAATGGTGGACGCATGCAGTGAAACATTGCAGAATCTCGGATTTGATGACAGCCGCATCCTGCTCAACTTCTAATTCCGTGGCATCAAACTCCACGACACCCTCCCCTATTTCTGAACAAACTTCCGAACAGATTTCTGAAAATTTATCGCTGCCGCTACTGGCACTGGATGTCGGACTAAAACGCATCGGCGTTGCCGTATCCGACCACCTTGGTCTCTCCTGCCGTGGTATTGCATGCCTGCACCGAAACGACTCCGGCTGGCCAAAACAGACAATGAAGTTGATCAAGGAGTATGGCTGCAAGGGCATTGTTATTGGCCTGGCCATGAACATGGATGGCAGTGAGGGAGCACAGGCGAAGGATTGCAGAAAAGGTGCCGGGCAGCTGCAGATGGTTACCGGGCTTCCCATTCTATTTCAGGATGAGCGCCTCTCGACATGGACAGCCAAAGAACGCCTCTTTGCACAGGGGCTTAATGAAAAACGGGTTCGTGCAAAACTTGATCAGACAGCCGCGGCTGTCATTCTTGAAGACTTTATTGCCGCACATCCGGAACTAACGAGGTGATCCGCCATGGCTGAAATCGTGTTTGATAGTCCAAGTGTCAATCGTGCCCTTGATACGATGGCTGAGAGCATGGCTGCTCCCGAAGTTTATATCATCGGCATTGAGCATGGAGGTGCCGAGGTCGCCGATGCGCTACAGCACAGGCTGAAAAAATCGGACATCACCATCCACCGTGGCAACCTTGATATCAGCTTCTACCGTGATGATCTGGATACCATCGGTCCGAATCCTGAAGTCCGGCCAAGCGACCTCCCATTTGACCTGACTGACAAACATATCTGGCTGGTTGATGATGTGCTCTACACAGGCAGAACCATCCGGGCCGCACTCGGGGATATCTTTGATTACGGACGTCCGGCCAGCGTAAAACTGGCGGTATTACTGGATCGGGGCGGACAGGAGCTGCCAATATCAGCTGATATTACCGGCCTCTCCCATCAGGCGAAGACTGGCCAATCGGTGAAGCTGATTACAGACCCGAATGGGTGGTATATTGAACTGAGGCAGGTGAAGTAATGGACTCTTTAAAACATCTGTTCGGCATTGCCGACCTGGATCGGGAACAGATTGAATACCTGGTCAATCTCGGCGACTCATTCATTGATATCAATCGGCGGCCGCTGAAAAAAGCACCGACGCTCAGAGGCAAGACGGTCATCAACCTCTTTTTTGAAAACTCAACCCGCACACGCACCAGTTTTGAGATTGCCGGCAAACGCCTCTCTGCCGATGTAATCAACATCTCGGCTTCGACCAGTGCCACCAAGAAGGGTGAATCGCTTCTTGATACCGGCCAGACACTGGCAGCCATGCAGCCTCACGTGCTGGTAATCAGACACTCTATTGCCGGAACATGCGAATTCCTGGCCGAATACCTTGATAACACGGCAATTGTGAATGCCGGCGACGGTGCACATGAGCACCCGACTCAGGTTCTGACAGACCTGCTGACGTTGAAGCAGGCCTGGGGCTCTCCCGAGGGGAAAACCATCACCATCGTGGGTGACATCGCGCACTCCCGTGTTGCCCGCTCACACCTGCTGGCAGCCAAGAAGCTTGGCTACAACATGCGCGTGGTTGCGCCTAAAACACTGCTTCCAGCCGAGATTGAGCGTTACGGCTGCGAGGTCTATCACGATTTTGATGAGGCACTGCCCGGCTCAGACGCAGTCTATATGTTAAGGGTTCAGACAGAGCGGCTGACCGACAGCTGCGCCTTCCCATCAGTTCGTGAATACCATGAGGCATATGGATTGAACTCAACCCGACTGAAAGCTGCGGGAGAACATTGTCTTGTGCTGCATCCGGGACCTATGAACCGGGGTGTCGAAATCGCCACCGATGTGGCCGACTCGGTGAAAAGTCATATTCTGGCTCAGGTAGAGCACGGCGTGGCTATCCGCATGGCGGTACTGGCAGCCCTCTGCGGCGGCCAGACGGAAGAGAAGAAAAACCGCAGCAAAAAGAAGCTGTCGGATGAGGCAATGCGAGCGCAGGGGACACTGTTATGAGCGGCATACTGCTAATTAAAAACGGTCACGTTATCGACCCTGCCAACGGCATTGATGAAACAGTCGACCTCTGGATTGAAAATGGAGCAATTGCCGCAATAGGCAGCTATGACGGTAGTGCTGATGAAACCATTGATGCCACCGGGAAAATTGTATGCCCTGGCCTGATCGACATGCACGTGCATCTGCGCGAACCCGGTCAGGAGTGGAAAGAGGATATTGAATCCGGCTCCCGTGCCGCAGTAGCCGGTGGTGTCACCTCCATGTGTTGCATGCCCAACACCGGGCCGCATATTGATCATGCGGGCATCGCCCGCCAGATTATTGAACGGGCGGCTCAGGTCGGCCTCTGCAACGTGCATCCGATCGGTGCCGTTACCAAGAACCTTGATGGCAAAGAGCTGACCGAGATGCGCGAGCTCTCCCGAGCAGGCTGCGTCGCCTTCTCCGATGATGGCATGCCGATCTGGCACGCTGGCGTGATGCGCAAAGCGCTCGAGTACTCATCCAGTTTTGGTTACATGATCATTCAACATGCTGAAGAGCTAGCGCTGACCAAAGGCGGCTGCATCAATGAGGGATGGATCTCCACCCAGCTTGGTGTCACAGGTATGCCGGTCGAGGGTGAAGACTCAATGATCGCCCGCGATATTATGCTCACCCGCCGTGCCAAGGCCTTTTATCACGTTGCCCATATCTCATCCAAGGGAGGCGTGGAGCTCATCCGTGCCGCACAGGCTGAAGGGCTGAGTGTCACCACGGAGGCTGCCCCTCACCACTTTGCACTGACCGAAGAGGAGGTGCTCGGCTTTAATGTGGATGCCAAGATGAGCCCTCCACTGCGAACCGAAGAGGATCGACTGGCTGTAATCGAAGGTTTGCGCGATGGCACCATTGAGGTGATCGCCACTGACCATGCTCCGCATCATGAAGATGACAAACGCTGTGGCCTATCCTGCGCCGCATTTGGGATTGTTGGCCTGGAGACCATGTTGCCCGTATCACTTGATCTGGTACGCAGTGGCGTACTGAGCATGAGTGGTATGATTGCCAAGATGACCAGCAACCCTTCAAATCTGCTGGGACTTGAATCGGGAACGCTGACTCCCGGCAGTGAGGCCGATATCGCTATTTTTGACCCTGAAACGACATGGACAGTTGATCGTGAAGCGCTTGTATCAAAGGGTAAAAACACACCATGGCACGGCAAAGAGCTGACCGGCCAAGTGACCCATACCATCAAGGCGGGTCGCATTGTGTTTGAGAATGGAACCATTCATGACTGAAACCCTTTCGCCGGAAGCCAACCGAAACACCATCTTTGAAGAGAGTGCTGAGATCCTTGCCAATGTAAGTCATCCCGGTGATCAGTTTGTTATACGGGTAAAATCGCCAAAGATCGCAACTGCCGCCAAACCAGGGCAGTTTGTGCATCTGCGTGTCTCCGATGAGCGCCCGATGCGTCGTCCGATCTCCATCATGCTCACCGATCCCGAAAAAGGGACGGTTGACCTGCTGATCAAGGCGATTGGCGAAGGAACCCGCCTGCTACGAGAGCGTAAGGTCGGTGAAAGCATGCCGATGCTTGGCCCAATTGGCCGCCCATTTGATCTATCTGATACATCCAAACGCTACATCCTGATTGGTGGTGGGGTCGGTATCCCGCCGATGATCTTCTGTGCCATGGATCTTCTGGGCAAGGCGCCAACCGTTGTTTTTGCAGGTTCCGAAGTTGAGTTCCCGTTTGCCCTGAAACCAAGCACCGCCATTCTTCCCGGTGTGGGAGGCAACACCATTCTCGGCATCACCTCTCTGGAAGAGCGCGGCATCGCCTCACGTCTTGCGTCCAATGCAGGATTGTATGGCTGTTATGAAGGACATGTGCCCAACCTTGCACGGGATTACCTGCTGGCGCTTAGCGACAAGGAGCGTGCCCGCTGCGTCATGCTCTCCTGTGGCCCTCATCCGATGTTGCATGCCGTAGCCAAAGTGGGTCGCGAACTGAACGTGCCTGCCTATCTGAGCCTGGAAGAGCACATGGCCTGCGGCATCGGTGGCTGTGCCGGTTGTGTGGTGAAAACAGTTGAAGATGGTGAAGAGAAGTATCGCCGCGTCTGTGTTGATGGCCCGGTGTTTGAATCCAGCCTGCTTCCGGAATTTTCTTAACCCTTGCGAATCAACTTCTTAACAAAGTCATAGACCCCGTAAACCAGCCAAAGATCAACCAAAACCGCAAAAAAACCAAAGACGGACCGTCCAAAAGTTTCGCTTGAATTTTCAACGACAAAGCCATTCACCGATGTGGTGAATTCGCGTTCTCCCGGTCCGAACGCAACCCAGTTAAAAACAAGCGCAAAACAGACCATGATCAACAATCCTATCAATCGAATCCAAAGCGTTGGCTCACCGCCCGAATAACTCTGACTTGCAGGAATTACCAACCCGGCAAATACAAACATCATACCCGCGGCTGCAATCACCCATCTGGGAGCGTGCATATCGGACGGCTCAACATGAATCAGATCAGCAGCCATCGCTACAATCATCAGCCCCATCGCTACAAACGCCGCAGCCATCAACCATGCACCCTTTTTTGATAGTTGGCGTTTGGTTCTCTGGTCGGCTTCAGCCTGTTTATTCATCACAGTAATAATCCTAACTTAATTATATCTGATGGTCAGCTTGGTGAAAAAGGGGGCTCAGGTTAGGGTTCCTGTCATGATGCTGCATGCCCGACTCAGTGCCTATGGCCGCCTGATGCGAATCGACAAACCGATCGGCATCTTTCTGCTGCTCTGGCCAACACTCTGGGCACTCTGGATTGCAGGAGAAGGGCATCCCGATGGCCAGGTTGTTCTGATTTTTGCTGCAGGTGTATTTCTAATGCGTTCGGCCGGATGCGTGATCAACGACTATGCCGACCGCAATTTTGACCCGCATGTAGAGCGCACCAAGGCACGCCCTCTGGCTGCCGGAGAGGTTTCACCCAGAGAAGCGATACTTCTCTTTGCCCTGCTCTGCCTTACCGCATTCGGACTGGTGCTGATGACCAACACGCTCACCGTCATGCTCTCATTCGGAGCCGTTGCGCTAGCCGCCCTCTACCCGTTTATGAAACGCTATACTCACTGGCCGCAGGTGTTTCTGGGAGCCGCATTCAGTATGGCAGTTCCGATGGCCTTTGCTGCGCTGACGGGTGAAGTGCCTGCTGCTGCATGGCTGATCTTTATCGCCAATATCTGCTGGGTTGTCGCATATGATACCATGTATGCGATGGTTGATATTGAAGATGACCTTCAGATCGGTGTGAAATCAACGGCTATCCTCTTTGGCAACCGTTGCCGGGAAATTGTTGGGCTCTTTCAGCTGGCTTTTATTGCAATCATGATCGCTGTCGGCCTATCCTTCGGCCTCGGTTTGCCATATTTCGCAGGTGTCGCTGTAGCAGCAGCCATTGCGATCTACCACCAGACATTGATTTTCAGGCGGGATCGGAAACTATGCTTCCGTGCCTTCCTGAATAACAACTATATCGGTGCAGCGCTCTTTGTTGCGATTGTTCTGAATTATGCTCAATTTCTGGCCGACTAATTACAGGAGTCTGTTTTGTCCCATATCCGTATTGCCACCCGTCGTTCACCGCTAGCCCTCTGGCAGGCCGAGTATGTCTCTGCAGAGCTGAAACGGCTTGACCCAACTGTCACCACAGAGCTGGTGAAGATCGTCACCAAAGGCGACAAAATTCTGGATGTGCCACTGGCACAGGTGGGTGGTAAAGGACTGTTTACCAAAGAGATTGATGAAGCGCTGCTTGATGGCCGTGCCGATATCGCCGTGCACTCGATGAAAGATGTGCCTACCCAGCTCCCTGAGGGCACCAGCATCCGTGCACACCCAAAACGTGAAGACCCAAGAGACGCTGTTGCCACCATTACCGGTGGTGATATGGATACGCTCCCTGAGGGTGCAAAAATCGGAACTTCCAGCCTACGACGCATTGCTCAGCTGAAAGAGAGATACCCCACTTTTAATTTTATTTCGATTCGCGGCAATATTCAGACTCGTCTCTCCAAACTTGGTGAAGAGGTCGACGCCGTGATTCTGGCTGCTGCAGGCGTTTGCCGTATGGGCATGGCTGATAAGATGCACCAGTTTATTGGTACCGAAATCGTTCTGCCGGCCGTAGCGCAGGGAACACTGGGCATTCAGACTCGCGATGCAGATGATGATATCAATGCATTGGTCGATCAGATGAACGACCCTGATACAGTCGACCGCACGGTTGCTGAGCGAGCCTTCCTGGCCCGCCTGGAAGGTGGCTGCCAGGTCCCGATTGCTGCCTACGCGACCCTTGATGGTGACTCCCTTCATCTTAAAGGTCTGGTTGGTGCTGTAGATGGTTCTATCGTGATTAGCCGTGAAATCAGCGGCTCTCGCAGTGACGGTGCCTCTCTCGGTATCCAACTGGCTGATCAGATTCTTGATGCAGGTGCGCGGCCGATCCTTGAAGCGCTTTACGCAGAAAACGAAAGATAATCTGGCATCGTGTCATGCCATACATCCCTGTATGGCACCCTTACGGGCGGAAGCCCGTGCAAAACTACTTTCCTGTAGTTTTGTCATGCCAAACGTCCGTGTATGGAACCCTTACGAGCGGAAGCCCGTGCAAAATACTTTCCTGTAGTTTTGTCATGCCAAACGTCCGTGTGTGGAACCCTTACGAGCGGAAGCCCGTGCAAAACTTCTCTCCTGTAGTTTTGTGAGGCGAGTCACATGCCACGCCTCTTTCTTAAAATACATTAAGGCCTGCTTAACCGTTTTTTGATGTTTAAGTGCTAATGTGTCGTCATCGATGAAAAGAAGGAGGCATGAATGAGAATAGCAGAACTGATTTATGCAGCTGGAAAATTTATCTCCAGGAATAGCCCGATGTTAGCAGTCATAGGGCTTTACGCTGGCATTGTCGCCACATATTTCGACACGATTTGACAAATTTTTAACTCTTAATAGATAAAAAGGCGGGTGTAGTGATACACCCGCCTTTTTTATGCTTCCAACAAATTGTGACACAAAGCAGCGTCAGATTAATCCTCTCCGTAGCTAGCGAACTTCATATCCTCTTTAAGCACATGGTGCTGAAACCATAACACCAGCACCTTCAGAATCTCATCAATGGGAACCAGGTCATGCTCGATATCGACCATATACCTCTCGACAACCTTCAGAAATGTCCCATGAATTTTTTTATGCGCCTCATACTCAGGGTAGTTCACGCTGCGCATAAACGCCTCTTCATCTTCAAAATGGAAATGTGTGAAGTGATTCACTGCCTTCAGAGCCTGAATAACGGCACGCTTGCTAACACCTTCATCACTATCAATAGCATCATACAGCTCATTAATAATGACAACCCACTGTCTATGCTGCTCATCAATCTCGGCATTATGCACACTAAATGAATCATCCCACTTTAGCCTTGGCATCACTCTCTCCTCACATTTTCTATGCTGTTCTCAGGCTGTTAGAGCGCAGGCAGGTTTTATTCCCGCCAGTATCTCTTTTTGCTTGAAAGCAGAGCTGCAAACATCCAACGTTCCCGACCATGAATCGTAGCAACAACCCACTCACTCTAGGACTGGAGTCAGAACTTCCTCTCTTTGATCAAATCAGGCCTGAGAATGTACTCCCTGCACTTAATAGCTGTCTACATGATAATCATCATGAAATTGAAAGGTTAACATCTATAACCAGCCCTGACTGGAAGAGCCTGATGGCGCCTCTTGATATGCTGGATGAGCGGTTGCAACGCAGCTGGAGCCCGGTCACCCATATCAATGCGGTGATGAACTCCGAAGAGCTGCGCCCAATCTATCAGCAGGGCGTGCAGAAGGTTGCCGCCTACCAGACAGAGGTGGCCCAAAACGAAGCTCTCTACAGTGCCATAAAAAGCATCGGCAGAGGTGCAGACTTTGACGCCTATTCTGATGAACAGAAGCAGATGCTTGAGCATACCCTGCGGGATTTCCGCCTGGCAGGTGCCGAACTAAAAGGTGATGCCAGAGCCCGCTATAAAAAGATTCAGATGCGACTTTCTGATCTCACCACCACGTTTGAGCAGCATGTTCTGGATGCTACACGTGGTTTTGAGCTGCTGATCATTGATGAGGCTGATCTGGCCGGGCTGCCGGAATCGGTTTGTGATGCGGCAAGCCAGCGTGCGACAGAGGCCGACAAATCCGGCTGGCTATTCACACTCGACATCCCCTCCTACCTGCCTTTCATGCAGTACGCAGAAAACAGGGAGCTTCGTCAGCAGATTTACACCGCTTATGTAACACGTGCCACAGGTGGTGAACTGGATAACGCCACGGTGATTGATGAGATTCTTCAGCTTCGCAAAGAGGCTGCTGCCCTACTCGGTTTTGATGACTATGCCAGCTATTCGCTGGCAACCAAAATGGCTGAAACCACCACTGAAGTGACACAGTTTCTGCGTGAACTGGCCGCCAAGAGCAGGAAAATGGCAGAAGCTGAGGTGAAAGAGCTAACAACATTCGCAATAAAAGAGCTGGGTCTTGATAAACTGAACGCCTGGGACATCCCATTTGCCTCAGAGCAGCTGCGCCGTCACACCTACGACATCTCGCAGGAGGAGCTCAAGCCCTACTTTCCGGCCAAGCAGGTGCTCAACGGGATGTTCAAGCTGGTAGAGCAGCTCTATGGCATTGAGATTCGCGAAGGAAAAGCCCCAAAATGGCATAAAGATGTCCATTTTTTCGACATTTTTGATAAAAAAGACGCCAAAATGGCCGGTTTTTATCTGGATCCATATGCACGTGCTGACAAACGTGGCGGCGCATGGATGGATGAATGCGTGATTCGCTGGCGCAAACCTGACGGCTCCCTGCAGCTGCCGGTTGCTTATCTGGTGTGTAACTTCGATGCGCCTATCGGCGACAAGCCCGCCCTCTGGACCCATAACGAGGTGATCACTCTCTTCCACGAGTTTGGCCACGGGCTGCATCATATGATGACCCGCGTGGATACACGCGGCGTATCGGGCATCAATGGCGTGCCGTGGGATGCGGTTGAGCTACCAAGCCAGTTTATGGAAAACTTCTGCTGGGAACGTAAAGTGGTTAATCTTTTCGCCCGCCATTATGAGACCGGGGAACCGCTTCCGGATACGCTGTTCGATAAGATGCTTGCCGCTAAAAACTTTCAGGCCGGCATGCAGATGCTGCGCCAGATCGAGTTTGCGCTATTTGATATGGTTTTACACTCTGAACATCAGCCCAGTTCATCTGAATCGGTTCAGGATGTGCTGGATCGTGTTCGTGATGAAGTTGCCGTGATCACTCCACCCGAATTCAACAGATTCCAGAACAGCTTCTCGCATATTTTTGCAGGCGGCTATGGGGCGGGTTATTACAGCTACAAATGGGCCGAAGTGCTCTCTGCCGATGCCTATGCCGCCTTTGAGGAGGAGGGTATCGCCAATCCCGAAACGGCAAGCCGCTTCCTTGCAGCTATTTTATCTGTAGGTGGAAGTCGTGATCTGATGCGGAGCTTTGAGGCCTTTCGTGGTCGCAAACCAACGGTGGATGCGCTTCTTCGTCACTCCGGTATTCAATAACCATGTTTCGCGCGCCAAGTCTTGCTTCCCTGCTGCTACTGACTGCCTGCTCCGCCTTTGACAGTGGCGTCGCAACCATGACACAGCAGGAGCTACTGCAACGGATTGAAACAAAAGCGGACATTCTGATTCTGGATGTGCGTACACCGGGTGAGTTCAGGGATGGCCACATCCCCGGCGCATCCCATCTTGATCATCGTCAGGTCGAATCACGCATCAGCGAAATTGAGCCCTACAGAAACAGACCGGTCGTGGTCTACTGCCTCTCCGGCATACGTGCAGGCATGGTGGAGTCCTACCTTATTGAGCAGGGCTTCACACAGGTCAGGCATCTACAGGGCGACTGGTCAGCCTGGGAATCAAACAAACTTCCTTCTGAATAAGCTTTCGGCTTCAGTCGTGGCGGTCGTAAAAAATCTTTTGCAGCGGTTTATTCACTGCCGGGTGACATTACGACCTTGTTTCTTCCAGCCTCTTTAGCCCGGTATAACGCATCGTCAGCCACCTTCAGCATCTCTTCAATCGTCGGGTATTGTTTTGCCGACTCAATCGGGCGCACGCCCAGACTGGCGGTAACCGTGATCGATGTCCCTTCGTGGTCGATGGGCGAGGTCTCAATTTCGCAGCGAAGCCTCTCTGCCACTGTGTATGCTGACGATGCCGGGGTTTCCAACAGAAGAATACCAAACTCCTCTCCCCCCAACCGTCCAAATATATCTGTCTCTCTGTTCACGCTGCTGCAGATAGAGACCACATGTTTAAGTACTATATCGCCGACGGCATGGCCGTAGGTGTCGTTAATTAATTTGAAGTGATCGATGTCCAGCATAATCAGGGCAACAGGCCGCTGATATCGTTGGGCTATTTTGATTGCATTTGATCCCCGTTCCAGAAAGTAGCGGTGATTAAATATCCCTGTCAGGCCATCGGTAATGGCCAACACTTCCAACTTGGCATTGGCCTCCTCCAGATCAACAGTGCGTTCAGCCACTTTGTGCTCCAGCTCCTCTTGATGTTTTAGCTGTATCTCAATGACCTCTTGCTGTGCCTGAAGGCGGTTCTGCTTCTCACTGTTTATGCGTTCGGCCAGTGCCAGTGATAGCAGAATTACCTCCAATGCCATGCCGGCAGGAAGTAAGACTTCAGCCCAGATCCAGAGCGGCAGAACCCCAAATTTTTCCAATGTTGCGAATAAAACAGCGATTAAAAACGCACTCCAGGCAATCGTGAAATAACGAGCTGCTATCTCTCCCTGTTGCCATAGCAGAACTCCGGTATATAGGGCGATTAGGGAGATCGCCATGGTCATCACCAGCGCTATCTGAACCACTATTTGATAGGAGAGGAGAGGCAGCAAGAGAAGGTCGATAAGCAGAATAACCGCCGCGCCCGTCAGTAGATGTCCGATTCGAGGTGCTGTGTGCGGAAGATCGAGAAAATGGTGAATGAATCGGCAGACAAAAATGCCCCCCAGGATAATAAAAATCGCCAGTCCGTATTGCTGAAAGTTAACCGCCTCCGGCCACAGATGTTTGTAACCCCAACCGGTAAGCCCGACAGTAAAGAGGCCGAACATCATCACATACAGCACATAATAGATGTAGGCCGGCTCATACACCCTGAGGTAAATAAACAGATTGTAGAAAAGCATGACCAGAATAGCGCCACAATAGAGGCCTAAGAGAGCTGTTTCTGATTCATCCCGCTGATAAAATGAAGCCTCCTGCCATATATGCATAGGCACCTGTACCGAGCCTGAGCTTTTTACACGCAGGTAGAGGTTGGTCTGCTCTGATGGCGGAAGCCTTAGTGGAAAGATGAATTCTCTGAATTTAAGCGGCCGTTCAACAAAAGGTCTGGCATCACCCGTCTGCACTTCCTGCAGAAGCTCTCCCCCGGCATACAGGTAGAACGATATTTCATCGAGCAGAGGGGAATCGATTTCCAACAACCAGCTCTGCGGCTCGGATATCTCAATGCTGAATCGTAACCAGTAGGCAGAGTCGCTGAACCCAAAGCTGATGTCGGAGTCGATTGGTTTTTTCCATGCCGTTTCAGGCTGCTGCCTGATTGACGTGATATCGAGTTGCCCTGACTTGTCCTCAAGATATTCGATATGTTCATCGAGATGGTATTGGTGTTGAGTACTGTTTAACTGCAAGGTAGGTGCTGCATAAGCCTCAAAACAATAGACAGACGACATCACCCAGCAGATAGCCAATATTGATAGTGGCAAAGAGACGGCGCTCTTCAATGCCTCTAAAAAGGGCCTCATGGATGTCACCGTCATTTAAGGTCTTTTGCTCACTACTTACACCCTCCTTTACGGGCTTCAGGGTACCTACGAGTATAGTTTAAAAGTTAACATCGTGCTGACTGATCCTTTTGCCAGCAAACTGGCTTGCCCAGAAGGTCGGAAAAACAGCATTTTTTACGCCGTCTGCCGAAATAAAAAAGTGCCTGTTTCTCAATCCCTGAAATAGCCGGGATCGATCTGATACTGCTTCAGAAGTTTGCGCACCGTATTTCGGTTCAAACCAAGCATATCGGAGGCTTTCAACTGATTGCCGTGACACTTCTCCATCACCAGCACCAGCAGTGCAGGCTCTACCTGCTCCAGAAGATGTTTGTGCAGCCCTGTCGCCTCGGCATAACCAAGCTGATCCATGTAGCCTTTCAGCGTTCGACGAACCGTGTCGCCCAGAGTCTCCTGCTCCTCACTGCTATCCTGATGGCCGAGCGCCAAAGCAACGTCTGAAAGCGTAATGCTGGCGCCGGGCGTCAGTATCGCCAGTCTGCGCATCACATTTTTCAGCTCACGCACATTGCCGTACCAGTCGTAACGCTTGAGAAGTTCCAGCGCCTCATCAAGTAGAATGGGCACATTCATATCCAGCTCTTCAGCTGCCTGCTGCAGAAGAAATTCGGCCAGTTCCGGAATGTCATCCCGGCGCTCACGAAGCGGTGGAATATGAACCGGAATCACGTTAAGGCGGTAGTAGAGATCTTCTCGAAATTCGCCTTTGCGGATTTTCATCTGCAGATCCTGATGGGTAGCTGCCAGCAGGCGCACGTTTACCAGGTGATCCTTATTACTGCCTACCCGTTGCACCGTGCCGGTTTCCAGAACCCTTAATAGCTTGGCCTGCAGGGCTGCCGGCATATCACCAATCTCATCAAGGAACAGCGTGCCACCATCGGCCTGCTCAAACTTGCCGGATCGCGACCTGTCCGCTCCGGTAAAGGAGCCTTTCTCATGACCAAACAGTTCCGCCTCCAGAAGTTCGGCTGGAATCGCTGCCGTGTTTATCGGAACAAATGCCTCATTTTTTCGTGGACTTCGGGCATGCAGCTCCAGTGCAACCAGCTCCTTGCCGCTCCCCGATTCGCCCGTAATCATCACGGTCAGGTCTGATGCCGCGACTCGGCCAAGGGTTCGAAACAGATTCTGCATCGACTGACTTCGCCCGATAATGACCGTATCTGTCTTTGGTGGCTCCGCCTCTTTTTCAGCTACCGGCTTCTGTGGTGCTACCCGATTGGCCAGCTGGCGAACTTCATTGAGATCAAACGGCTTGGGCAGATACTCCATCGCACCACTGCGATAGGCCTCAGCGGCGTGGCCGAAGGTGGTCTCTGCAGTCAGCATTACGGTAGGCACATCAAATAGCCCAGACTCAAGCAGGCTCATGCCATTGCCATCGGGCAGATAGACATCGAGGAAAATAATATCAAACGTTTCATTTGCCTGCGCCTCCGCCTCTGCAATTGATCCGGCCTCTATGACTTCAAACCCCTCCTCTTTTAGAACCCGCTCCAGAATCCAGCGAATTCCCTGATCATCATCAACTATGAGTGCTTTCATACCCTCTCCTCCCCGGAGCTTTTCAACGGCAGGTGCAACACAAAAATGGTGCGCCCCGCCTCACTGCTCAGTTTGACGCGTCCGGCATGTTCCTGAACGACACGTTGGACAATGGCCAACCC
>Ga0316189_10001046_pt1 | contig 27519 bp, 20 predicted proteins | sample LowCovwburrow_MG_FD_204930 | JGI IMG/M metagenome (GOLD analysis project Ga0316189, IMG submission 204930) | Coastal sediment microbial communities from Maine, United States - Lowes Cove worm burrow | ecosystem: Environmental > Aquatic > Marine > Coastal > Sediment | place: USA: Maine...
ACCCGGCCCTGCGGCGAGCGATGGCGGAGCCACGACGACGACGACGATGGCGAGCGCGCGGAGCTGCGGCCTCGGCTTCGACGGCGATGAGCAGACTCGAGCGCCCCTGAGCGCCCCTGAGCGCCCCTGAGCGCCCCTGAGCGCCCCCGAACGCCCAGCGGGTTCAGCCCCGACTCGACGCGGCCAGCTCGGGCTCCTATGCGAGCTGGCCGCGCCCAGCGGACCGCGCCGGGCAAACGCGCTCGAGATGGTGCCTCAGCCCCCCCGCCTAGCGGCCCCGCAGACGCAGCCAGTCGTCGATCGAGTTCATCCGCAGGTAGCGGTTGGTCTTGCGCTGGTCGCCGAGCGAGCTCTCCTTGGTCGGCCCGTAGTCGTGACCGGGGAGGAGGATGATGTCGTCGGTGAGCTTGGCGAGGGTCCCGGTCAGGGTCTCGTACATCTGCTCGGGGCTGCTGCCCGGGAGATCGACGCGGCCGCAGCCGTCGACGAAGAGGGTGTCGCCGGCGACGAGCTTCTTGTCGGCGAGGAAGCAGAGCGAGCCCGGGGTATGCCCAGGAGTGTGGATAAGCTCGACCTTCACGTCGCCGAGCTGGACCGCATCACCGCTCTCGTGACGGACAAGATCGCCCTCGCTCACCCCGGTCACCTTCTTCAGCCCGTCGGCCTCGATCTTGTGGACGTGGATCTTGCCGTCGACGCGCCCGAGCAGCTCGCAGATCCCTCCCGGGACCTGAAACCCCATCATCGAGCCGCCGCAGTGGTCGGGGTGATAGTGGGTGACAAGCGCGCCTGTGACCCTCATACCGTCGGCCTCGGCGATCTCGAGGAGCGCGTCCGTGTCCCACGCAGGATCGACCACGAGACACTCGCGGGTCCGCCTTGAGCCGATAAAGTAGACAAAATTGGCCATCGGCCCGATCAGGACCTGACGAATGTAGAGATCGGGGTTCGCTCCCATGTCCCCGACGATCCGCGCTCCTCTTCGCGCCGTCAAGACGGACGATCGAGCGCCTCATCCCCTGAGCCCCCACGAAGGCTGGCCAATCCTCCCCCTTCCCCAGTACATAACCATGGGGAATGGGCGTCGAGGATGATACGGGGAGGCCGGCGGAGAGCGACACCCGCCTCCAGGAGATGACGCGGCTCGCCGCGCTCCGCAAGAAGAGCGCCAGGTCTACCGCCCTCTACGCCGTCGCCCTCAGCGTCCTCGTGATCGGGAGCATGCTCTTCCGCTACTTCACCGAGGGGGGCTTCAATTTCCTCTTCATCTCCGTCGTCTGGCTGGTCTGCGACGCCCTCTGGCTCGCCTCTCTCGCGCTCCTCCGCGGCGAGCGGATCGAGCTCGCGACCAACCTGATCCTCATCGCCATCGCGATCCTGGTGACGATCAGCTCCTTCTTCGACGAGACGATCCTCGCGCTCCTCGCCGCCCTCCTCGGCTTCCCGGTTCTCCTGGTCGCAGCTCTCGCCCTCGCCCGCTCGAAGACCCTCCGCCGCTGGTCGCAGGCGATAGCCCCGCTCTTCGTCGTCTCGGTCCTGAGCCGCCAGCTCCTAAACCCCCACCCCGCCCTCGACGATCCGATCAACCTGATCCTGGCGCTCATCTGCGGCGCTGCGGCCCACGCGACGATCGGCAGCCTCGCGGTCAGCATCCTCGAGGCGAAGAAGCGAGCGCTGGCGACCAGCGAGGAGATCCGCAGCGCCCTCGCCAGCGCGAACGCGGAGCTCTCGGACGCCCGCGACGAGGCCCTGGCCGCGAGCCACGCCAAGAGCGCGTTCCTGGCGACGATGAGCCACGAGCTGAGAACCCCGCTCAACGCGATCATCGGCTACTCCGAGCTCATCGGCGAGGAGTACGAGTCGCTGCCGCTGACCGAGGATGTGGACCGGATCCTCGACGCCTCGCACCACCTCCTAGAGCTGATCAACGGCGTCCTCGATCTCTCGAAGATCGAGGCCGGACGGATGGACGTCTACTACGAGACGATCACCGTCGACGCCCTGATCCGGAGCGTCGCCGACACCGTCCGGCCGACGATCGATCGCAACAAGAACCGCCTCGTGCTCAACCTCGGCCGAGCTCTCGGGACGATCGAGAGCGATCTGACCAAGCTCCGGCAGATCCTCCTCAACCTCGCGAGCAACGCCGCCAAGTTCACCGACTCGGGGACCGTCGAGATCGTCGCGCTCGAGGCCCGCGACGCCGAGGGTCACAACGGTCTCGAGATCTCCGTCCGCGACACCGGGATCGGGATCTCCCCAGAGCACCTCGAGTCGATCTTCAACCCCTTCACCCAGGCCGACGCGTCGACGACCCGACGCTTCGGCGGCACCGGCCTCGGCCTCGCGATCACCCGCCGCTTCGCCGAGATGCTCGGCGGCAGGATCGACGTCACGAGCACCGTCGGCGCCGGCTCATGCTTTCGCCTGAGGCTGCCGAGGCGGGCGCCCGGCGCCGCCGCGAAGGCGAAGAGGGACGGCTCGTCGGCGTGGCGCCTAGCCCAGCTCGAGGCGGACTCGGCGAGCATGTCGATGTCCATGTCGGTCGGTCCGGTCAGCGGCGCCCACGTCCTGGTGATCGACGACAACCCCGACGTCCACCAGCGCCTGCGCAGGCTCCTCGTCAAGGAGGGCTTCCGGGTCAGCATCGCCGCCTCTGGGGCCGAGGGCCTCGCGCTCGCCCGCCGCGATCCGCCGGATCTCGTGACGATCGACATCCTCAAACGCAGCGCCGACTCCTGGGAGGTGCTCTGCGCGCTCAAGGGCAACCGCGAGCTCGCGGACGTGCCGGTCCAGACGATCTCCTACGCCGCCCCGGGGACCGAGCGGGCGCCGATGACCCTCGGGGTCGCCGACTTCATCAGCGTCCCAGCGAAGCCCGAGCACCTCGGCCGCACGGTCCGCGGCTACCACAGCGAGGCCCTCGGGGGCGCCCGCGGCCAGCTCTTGATCGTCGACGACGACGCGGCGATCCGCGACCAGCTCGCCGCCACCATCGACAGGGAGCGCTGGGAGATCACGACCGCCAGCGGCGGCGGCGAGGCGATCCAAGCCCTGCGCACCGCGCCGCCGGACCTCATCCTCCTCGACCTGATGATGCCGGTCATCGACGGCTTCGCGGTGCTCGAGGTGCTCGCCGCGCTGCCCGAGCTGCGCCACATCCCGGTGCTCATCCTCATCCCTCGCGTCCTGACGATCGCCGAGCTCTACGTGCTGATCGAGCGGTCCCGGCGCCACCTGAGCAGTCACGAGGAGGACGGCGAAGCGGCGCTCCACGCTGCGCTCGGGCGGATCCGCGACGCCGACCCGAAGGAGGACTCTGCGCTCTTCCGCAGGGCCACGCTCGCCGAGCGAGCCGGGGGATAACAGGGCGTCAAAGCCCTCGAATTCCCCCTCTGGACATCGCCCCATCGCCCCACCGCTCCATCGCCCCATCGCCCCACCGAACCGGATCTGGCGCGAGATCTGGCGCGAGATCTGGCGCGGGATCTGGCGCGAGATCTGGCGACAGCGAAGACAGTGGCGGCAGCTCGGCTGCGGCGAGCGACGGCGCCCCTACGGAGGGCAGCGCGAGCGACGGTCAGGCCCTCCCGAGCGAATACGGCGATGGACCCGAGGACGACGCCTGTCCCTGCCTGAGCGATGGGAACAATGATCCGTCGCTCGCCGCCGGCGCGGCCCTCCTCCTCCTCGCCGGTCGACGTCGTCGTCGCCCCGGCACCGGACCTGTCCCTCGCGCCTGGCGCAGATGTCCGCGCGCGCATTCATCGCAGAGGACTCCATCGCAAGAGGTCATCGCACACCGAGCGCAGCGTGGTAGCTTGGCCCGCTCTCACGGTCAATCGTGAGCGGAGGTGAACATGAGCCTGAATGTGACAACCCTCGCGCAGCTCCTACACAAGCGCGCGGAGCAGAGTCCCAATGACATCGCAGTGCGGGTCAAGGACGGCGCCAACTGGGCCGATCGGACCTGGAAGCAGATCGCGGATCGTGCGGACACCATCGCCGCCGGCATCCTCACCGCTGTCGAGCTGGCGGACAATGACGTCATCGGCCTCCTCGGCCAGACCAGCGAAGAGTGGCTGACCTGCGACTTCGCTGCCCTCTCGGTCGGTCTCCAGACAGTCCCGATCTACGCCTCGCTGCACGCTGAGGAGGTCGGCTACGCCCACACCGACACCTCGATCAAGATGGTGATCATCGACGACGCGGCCCAGCTCGCCAAGATCCGGGCGATGCGCGACGGCTTCGTCTTCTTTGGCAAGGAGTACACGCCCGAGCAGATCCCGCTCCGTCACGTGGTCGTCATCGACCCGACGGGGATCGAGCCGGCGGACGACTGGGAGAGCCTCGCGGACCTCGAGCTCCGCGGCGCCGCCAAGCTCCCGGAGATGCTCCCGGAGATGCTCCGCCGGCGCGAGGCGGCGACGCCCCACCAGACCGCCACCTACACCTACACCTCGGGGACCACCGGCCCGCAGAAGGCCGTGATCCAGACCCACGACAACCACCTGGCGATGGCCCGGGCGGCCGACGCTGCCGACGTGATGACCGACAGCATGAAGGCAGGGGGGCTCTTCCTCTTCCTGCCCCTCGCCCACTCGTTCGGCCGGCTGATCCAGTTCAGCGCCCCCTACAAGAACATCCCGCTGATTATCTCGTCGGTGCCGACCCTCGCCGACGACGCGCGCTCGTCGATGCCCGGGATGTTCCCGGCGGCGCCGCGGGTCTACGAGAAGATGAAGTCGAAGATCGAGGGAGCCGTCGCCGGCGCCCCTGCGACCAAGCAGATGCTCTTCAAGTGGGCGATCAACACCGGCAAGCAGACGATCCCCTACACGACGACCGGCCGGCCGCTGCCCTTCCTCCTCGGCCTCACCTACGGCCTCGCCGACAAGCTGGTCCTCTCCAAGCTCCGCGCCCGCCTCGGGCTCGCGCGGGCGCAGGTGCTCCTCTCCGGCTCGGCCCCGCTCGACTCCGAGGTCCACGCCTTCTTCCTCGCCTGCGGCCTCACCCTCCTCGAGGCCTACGGCCTCACCGAGACCTGCCCAGGCCTGACCGCCAACCGCCCCGGCAAGATCAAGGTCGGCACTGTCGGCCCGCCGCTGCCCGGCGTTGAGCTCAAGATCGCCGACGACGGCGAGATCCTGGCCAAGGGCCCGAACATCACCAAGGGCTACCTCAACCGCCCCGAGGCGACGGCTGACGCCTTCGACGCGGACGGCTGGTTCTGCACCGGTGACCTCGGCGCGATCGACCCGGACGGCTTTGTCCGGATCACCGGGCGCAAAAAGGAGCTGATCAAGACCTCGGGCGGCAAGTACGTCGCGCCGAACAAGATCGAGGGACAGATCAAGCTCCTGCCGATCATCCAGGAGGCCGTGGTCGTCGGCGACCGTCGCAACTACTGCGTCGCCCTGATCGCGATCGACGCTGAAGAGCTCGAGGAGTGGGCGAAGCAGATCGGAATCCCGGCGGACCAAGACAACGAGCGGGTCCGCGAGGCGATCGAGACCCACATCGCCAAGGTCAACGAGGGCCTCGCCAGCTTCGAGGACATCAAGTACTGGCGCCTGATCCCCGAGGCGATGTCGGTCGACAACGGCCTCCTCACCGCCTCCCTCAAGGTCAAGCGGAAGATCGTCGAAGATCGCTACGCTGAGCTCATCGACAGCATGTACGCCTCGGCCAAGCGCTGAGCCCGATGCTCCACAGAGCGTCAATGACGGGGCGCGTGACCGATCCGGTCGCGCGCCTCTTCTCGTTCTCCAGCCTCGCGCTCGACGCCCCCTCTCCGCCCGCGCTCTCTGCCCTCACCTTGTTTGAGCTCCGCTTCGAGGCCGTCTCCGCGTGCCCTGCTCCCCTCGCTCGCTCACGACCCCCTCTCTCGCCCCCCCCTCGCTCGACGCACCTCCCGGCCCTCGCCCTCGCTCGGCCCTCGCTCGACGCACCTCCCGGCCCTCGCTCGACGCACCTCCCGGCCCTCGCCCTCGCCCTCGCGTTTTTGGCCTCGCCCCACCAGGGCCGCTGCGACCAGACGACCGCGACGATCGTCGTGTACGATGGACCGATGCTCCGCCTCGCACCCTCTGTCGGCGCCGCGCTGCTCGTCGGCGGCCTGCTGGGCGCGCCAGGGCTCGCGAGCGCAGCGTCGTCCACCGACGTCGAGTTCGCCCCCGTCGACCTGAACGAAGGTCTCCACCGCGGCCATGGCTGGTACAACGCCAAGCTGAGGATCCCCGAGCCGCCGCTCGCCCTCGCGCTCGTGATCATCGGCGCCGCGGCGATGCGCCTCCGCGACCGGCGTCGCTTCATGGGCGGCTGACGACCCCGGGGCGCCCGAGCCTACCGAGTTGAGGCCTACCGAGTTGAGGCCTACCGAGTTGAGGCCTACCGAGTTGAGGCCTACCGAGCCCGCCTGACCCAGGCCGACCCCTTCCCACGGCCTGATAGACTCGCGGAGATCCCCGCCGATGCCCGAGCTCGAACTCCCCGACGCAACGCTCGCCTACAGGACCGCCGGTGAGCACGGTCCGCGGGTGCTCCTCGTCCAGGGCGTCGGCTCGCTCGGCGAGGGCTGGCGGCCACAGATCGAGACTCTGCGCCGCGATCACCAGCTCGTCTGGTTTGACAACCGCGGCGTCGGCGAGAGCAGTGACTCCGGCGAGCCCCTGACGATGGAGCAGATGGGCGCCGACTGTATCGCCCTCCTCGATCACCTCGGCTGGGAGCGGGCCCACATCGCCGGACACTCGATGGGCGGGATGATCGTCCAAGAGGCCGCCGCCCTCGCTCCCGAGCGCTTCATCAGCCTCTCCCTGCTGTCGACGGCCCGCCGCGGACGACAGGTGCTTGCCCTCCCGCCGAGGGCGCTCTGGCCCGCGCTGATGATGCGCATCGGCGGCGAGGAACGACGCTGGCGACACTTCACCGCCCTCGCCTTCCCGCCCGACTTTCTCCGCGAGATCGGCAAAGACAGGGCCGTCGAGCTCCTCCGCAGCGCCTTCGTCGAGGACTTCGTCCGGATGCCCCTCTGCGTCCGCCGGCAGCTCGCGGCGATGTGGCGCCACCGCGGCGCCGACCTCGAGAAGGCCCGGTCGATCCCGACGCTGATCATCACCGGCTCGCATGACCTGACCGTCAACACCCGCTTCAGCGACGAGCTCCAGACCGCCCTCCCCATGGCTCGCCTCGAGCGCTTCACCGACGCCGCCCACGCCCTGCCGCTGCAATACCCGGCCGCCGTCAGCCGTCTCTTGCGCCAACACTTCGCCGACCTCTGAGGCGTCCTTCACCGTCGACGCCCTGCGATCCCCCTGTCGCCCGCACCCGACGGGCACCGGCGAGGAGCTCGGTCGCGGTCGCGGTCTCGGCCTCGCTCAGACCTCGCCATCACGCCTGTCAGCCTCGCTCTCTCGCCGAGCGTCCAGCGCTCGTCCACGACGATCCGCGAGCATCCGTGGCGGACCGCGACCGAACTACCGCCAATGGGCTGAGCCTGTCCTAGGGGCCAGACCAACACCTAGGAGCCCGACCAGACGAAGGCTTCGATCTTCTCAAAGGTAAAGCCGAACATCGCTGCGCTGTCCCGCTCGCTCGCGCTGGTCGTGTAGAAATGGGCGCCATTGCCCCCATGGTGAAGGCGGTAGAGCTCGGTCGCCCCGCAAAGCGGCCCGTTGGCGACATAGCCGATCACGCCGACAAGCTCCGCGTTCCCCTCACAGGTCGCCGACTTTGTGTAAAAGGGCTTGTTGTTGCCCTTCTTGCAGCGATGGAAGGGGACGAGGCCCTCGTGGGGACTCGTGTAGACAAAGTAGTAGTCCTGCTCTTCGAGGGTGAGATCGCCGCCTTGGGCCTCATCCAGGTCGGTCGTATAGACATGCCCGAGCGACGCGCTGACGGAGCGGTGTACGCCGACCCGACAACCAGCCCCCTCGTCGCAGACATCGTCGCAATTGTCGTCGAGCGCGTTGCAGACCTCGGGGTCGCTGGGCTTGCAGATCTCCCCGCACTCCACGCCCCCCTCGAGCGAGGTCTCACAGCCGTTGGCGATCTCATCGTCGCAGTCCCCGTAGAAGGGCTCGCACTGGCCGAGGCCGCAGCTCCCCTCGACGCAGACCGACGAAGCATGGGGGATGACGCAGGAGATCCCACAGCCGCCGCAGTTGGTCGGGTCATCGCTGACATCGACGCACTCGCCCAGGCAATTGGTGAGCGGCGCGCAGTCGATGCCACCTGTGCTCCCCCCAGTCCCGCCCGTCCCGCCCGTCCCGCCCGTCCCGCCCGTCCCGCCCGTCCCGCCCGTCCCGCCCGAATTCGTCAGCTCGGCGGTCGTCCCGGTCGTCCCGGTCGTCCCGGCCCCCCCGGTCCCCCCTCCGCTGGTCCCGCTCTCCGAGCCCGCGGTCGTGCTCCCATCCTCACCGCCGCTGCTCTCGCCTGTCGCGTCCGAGCTCTCGCTCGCCGAGCTGTGCCCAGCCGAGAGCGCACCCGCGCGCCGCCCCCCCTCACTGGCGCAGGCCAAGCCAAGGCTCACGCTGATCCCGAGGCCAGCGGAGAACGTCAGGAGCTTCTCGGTCAAAGGCTGTATTCGCGTGGTCGTCGGCATTCTTCACGCCCCTAGGCGCCGATACTGAAATTGAAGGGGTTGATGTCGGGATCGAGCGCCGGGCTCGGCAGGGGACCGCCGAAGAGCTCTCGCACAGCTGGCGATCGCAGGGATAGAGAGCGCGGGAGCACACGAGAGTGAACATGAGGTATCGCACAGTCGGAGGGCCGGGCGCAATCTCGCGCCCGCTCCTCCGCCAAAAGGCCAGCCCGACGTCCGACGCTGGGGTCTCGCCGCGTCGCCAAAGCGAAGACCTCCTCAACCGTAGCCTCTGCTCGACGCTCGCCGGTGAAGAGCTCACTCGCCTTCGCGCCGACGATCCTTCATCACCAGGCCGACGACGCCGGCGACGACCGCCGCCGCGACGCCATCGCCCGCGCTCCCGTCGGTCGAACATCCACAGCCGCCGTCCCCCTGATCAGCGCCGCCGCCCGCCGTGACCGAGTCGACGCCTCCGGTCTCCTGGTCTGTCGATCCGTCGCTCAGATCGCCGGTGCTCCCGTCATCGCCGGTGCTCCCGTCATCGCCGGTGCTCCCGTCATCGCCGGTGCTCCCGTCATCGCCGGTGCTCCCGCTGCCGTCATCGCTGGTGCTGCCGTCACTGCCGTCGGTCTCGCCAGGGTCGGGGGCCTCGGGGAACGGCCCGGTGATCACGAGGGTCATCCCGTCTTTTTGCAGGTTGACGAAGAGCGCCTTGCCGTCGGGCGAGAGACAGACCCCCGCCATCTCCCCGGACGACATCGCGTTGCGGGCGAAGTCGAAGAGCTCCCCCTCCGGGGTCAAGCCGCGGAGGAAGTTGCCGTTGCTCCCGTCCTCACAGAAGAAGAGCTCGCCCCACGGCGACATCGTGATGTTGTCGGGCATGTCGAGGAGCTCCGGATCCTCCGAGGCCGCGACCACCTCCAGCGTCCCGCCCGCCTCGCCGTCGACGAGGCGGAAGATCTGTCCCTTGCCCACCGGACCGCCGGAGGTCGCGACCGCATAGATCCCCTCCGGCGTGAAGGTGATCCCCTCGCCGCGGACGAAGATGGCGGCCCCCTTCGCCTGGGCCTGGAGGCGGACCGTATCGCCCTCCGGATCCGGCTCGTCGATGTCGACCCAGTCGATCACCACCGGCGCCTGGCCGACCTCCATGGCCGTGGTCTCGGCGACCTCCTCGCCGACGATCCGCAGCGCCTGGAGACGACCGACGAAGGGCTCCCCGACATCATCCGGGACAAAGCGATAGAGACAGGAGTCCCCGAGATCCTCGGTCAGGTAGACGAACCCGGTCGCCGTGTCGACGCAGGCCGCCTCGTGCTTGTAGCGGCCAAAGGCGGGCACCGACACCGGCTCTTGCACCTCGGTCGCCCTCGGGTCGCAGACGAAGACATAGCCGTGACCCGGCGCCTGCGACTCCTCGCAGCTCAGCCAGCCCCAGGGGCTCCATCCACCGGCGCAATTCGAGAGAGTCCCGCAGAGGATCAGGTTGCTCGAGATCCGCTCAAAGGTAGAGGCGTCGAGCACCACCCGGGTGACGCAGCCCATGGCGAGCGGATCAAAGGCCTGCGGCGGGGCGTCGCCAAGCTCGTAGGGCCCATCGCCGATCAACAGCTCGTGGTTGCGCATCAGGATCACCGTGTCGTCCGGGCCGGTGAAGGTCGCCATCCCGTCGGGGAGCGCGGGCACGCTGTAGCCGTCGTCCATCGCCTCGCCAAAGCTGTCGAGGATCCGATAGGAGAAGCCCGCCGGGAGATCGAGGATCCCTTCGGGGTCGGGGACGAGCTCCCCGTAGGTCGCAGCCTTGGCCAGCCGAGGACGGCGTCCGATCTGGACCAAGAGCGCCGCGAAGGCGGCCCCTCCGATCGTCAGGAACGAGCGGCGGCGGAGGTGAGGGGCGAGCGCGGTCAACATGGTCGCCATGGTCGCCGAGGGCGCGAGTTCGCTCAACCGGCAATCACGATCTCCGCAGATCCCCGGGCCCTGGGCGGGGGTGCGCGGAGCTCCAGAGGCAGCGACCGAAACCGCCTCAGAGCCACCTCATCGGCCAGCCCGAGGCGACCACAGCTTGCTGTATAGTCGTCGGTGAGTCGCCATGGAGGGCGATGAGGGGCCGATGCCGACCGTCACCAACCTCCAGCGTAGCCGCCGTCCGACGCGCTTCTTCATCGAGCGCGACCGCCTCATCGGCGGGCCCTTCCGCGACGTGCTCGACACGGATCGAATCCTGGTAGGCGACGCCAGCGACGTCCGCGACGTCGGCGCCGGGGGCCAACGCGGCCGTCTGACGCTCCGCCAAGGGATGATCGAGGACCCCTTCCTCCGCGCGTGGATCCTCCGCCGGCGGGCCTACGGGCGCGACAGTGAGGCCGACCCCGAAGTCGACCACCTCGACCTCATCGCCGTCCGCGGCGACGGCGAGGTCCTCGCCCGCTGGAGCCTGAGCGAGCTGCGGATCCTCGAGATCTGTGATCGCAGGCGACGACGGGACGATGACCCGAACTTCGACTACATCATCCTCGAGGCGCTCGCTCGCCACGACCAGCGCACTTGAGCCGACGCTCCAAGGACCGAGCTCCGACGCCGAGATGAGCGCAGTGCGCACGTTCACCTCGCCCAGGGGCTCTACGAGCAGGCCCTCGACGACCTCAGGACGAGAGTGGCCAGACGGCCTGACGTCCGCCGCCGTCGAAGGCCACGTCGACACCTGGCAGGACGAATTCGGCGACTCCATGGACATCCGCCTCACCGCTGGACCATTTCCGGGCAGCTCGCGCGGCTGCGGCAGAGGCGAGGTTGACAGAGACCCGGTCTCCGCGGTGATCCTCGCCTGTGCCTAGCTCCCTCCGTCAAACCGCCTCGCTCCTCTTCGCCGCCGCCGCCGCAACACTCGGCTGTGGCGACGACGCGACCATCGTCACCGCGACCTCGGACGCGACCGCGACCTCGGACGCGACCTCGGACGCGACCGACCCATCGACGACCTCCGCGGAGAGCACATCGACGGCCAGCACCGCCTCGGGATCTGCGGCAGAGACCACCGCGACCTCCGGATCCGCGAGCAGCGACGGCACGACCTCCGCGCCCGACAGCGACTCCAGCACAAGCTCCACCACCACAAGCTCCACAAGCTCCACCGACACAAGCGACGGCACGACCACGACCGACACCGACGGCCCCGAGGACGCCGAGTACGCGGCCCGCTACGTCGCCGGCGGCCTCGACCGGATCCTCATCCGCAAGGCCGAGAAGACGAGCGACCTGTGCACCCACGTCGGCCTCGTCTTCCCCGAGATCGACGACGACTACCAGATCGCGACCCCCAAGGGATGGAGCGTCGAGCTCGTCGCGATCGCGGAGGGAGTCGCCGGCTGCCTCGAGTTTGAGAACCTCGCGCCGGTGCCGGTCGAGTCCATCGCCGCCGCCGGCACGGTCGTCTGGATCGACGAGGGCTTCTGCCCGGGGATGCTCGACATCGACGCCACCGCAGAGTTCATCGCCGGTGACCTGCCCTGGGTGCCGATGAAGGATCAGCTCTTCGCCGAGGACCTGGCTGTAGAATCATGTCCCTAGGGGCACGCCCGAGACCTCGCAGCGCTGTCTCGGGCCTCGCCCGCAGCCTCGCCGTCTGTGCCGGGGTCCTGCTCGGTGGCGTGCTCGGCTCCGGCCTCGCCGGCTGTGAGCCGGGGCAGCCTCCCCCGGACGACCGACCGCCGCCGCCGACAATCTCGCCTGCGCGGGCAGTCGAGGCACGGATGAGCGATGACTCACCGCCACCGCACGAGCACCTCGAGCGCGCCCCAGGACAGGACTCCGGCTGGCGCGACCCCTACGAGCTCCGAGATCCCGACGGAGAGCCGCTCATCTTCCACAGGACGATCGCCGACGCTCAGCCCCGTGACCTCGAGCGGACGAGAGCCGCGCTCGTGGGGACGTTGGACGCCCTGCCGACGCTCGACGAGCGGGCCCGCCTCATCCTCCAAAACGACCTCTGGGGCGTCGTCGTCCGCCTGGGTCAGGCGTCGCGCTCGACCCCTGAGGTCTCCCGCCTCCGCGAGGCGGCGGTCACCCTCCTCCGCGCCCTCGCCCCGCCTGGCGACGCGCTCGTCCCCGAGCTCATGCCGCCGGAGCTCGCCAAAGTCCTGCCCGCAGCCGAGGGCTGGCGTGAGGTGGCGAGCGAGGTGCCCGCGCTCAACCACGAGCTCGCCTTCGGCGATCGTCGGCTCTTTCGCCTCTTCCGCCGTCCGCTCGGCGACGACGGTATGGAGGGTGAAGAGCTCGCCCTCGCCGGCCATCTCTTGGTGATCGACCGCGACGGCCTCGTCCGCCGCAGCTCGATCATCGGCGAGGTCGAGCTCCTCCGCTTCCGAGACGGGGAGCTGAGCGCCGCCGAGGTGTACGAGCTTGGCCGCTCTGGCGACCTCGCCGGCACGCTGCGACCGGCCGCCGAGATCGCCCAGCTCCCCGGCCCAGGTGCAGACTCTCTGCTCGCCAAATTCGACCCGCCGCAGGCGCTCAGCGAGCTTCCCTGCCTGCGCTGTCATCACGATGACTCGCGGATGTCGCTGCCCAACCCATCCCTCGACCCTCGCCTGCGCGAGGCAGGGGTGCTCATCCGGGCCCAAGCGAGCGCGGACGATGTATGGACAGGGCTCGTAATTCCCGCGATCGACCAGCAATAGTTGCGCATCTGCTCTTGAGTCCGATCCGCGCCGCCCCCCCTCCACCACGGCGATGTGCTGGTCTGGGGCGGCCGAGCACGCCTCCGCCTCCACGGCGTCCTGCCGCTCAGGTCCGGCCACCACCCGCTCGTCGGCGCCCACAGGCTGGACCTCACCTTCCGCCGCGCCCATCACCGAGCGCTGACGCGAGGTGGCGGGCGAGCGTCCCACGCTCAACCGGCCTCGGGCGCTCAGTCGCCGAAGAGGAGAATCGGCCCAAACGCGACCAGCACTAGCGTCAGGGTCATCACCGTGATCGGCAGCAGATAGCGCTCATGCCGGCGCCAGAGGGACGTCTCCTCCCCGGGCCCCGAGCCCGACGCCGGCATCGCATCGCCGATCACCTGCCGCGCGAGCAGATGGTTGAGGGCGACCGGCGGGGTCAGGTAGCCGAGCTCAAAGGCGACCAGCACCACCATCCAGAAGTGGATGAGCGAAATACCGCTGGCCGCCGCGACCGCCGACAACGTCGCCTGGACCAGGATCACCGCGCCGTAGGGGTCCATGACCATGCCGATAAGGACCAGCACGACCATCAGGATCGCGATCGCCAGGGTCGGCGAGGCGAAGGCCGCAGGCACCAGGGTGACCACCTCGGCGCGCTCGATCACCCCGCCGACGCCGGCCGAGAGCGCCATCAGCAGGAGCAGGGCGCCGACGTGGACCGAGGTCTCCGCCGTCGCCGCGAAGACGGTCGCCTCGCCAGGGACCAGGCCGTCGCAGGAGGGACGGCCCGCCCTCTCCTCGCCGAGCCGCACCCGCCGGTCGTAGGCGAGCATCGGCAGGAGCGCGAGCGGCAGGACGTAGGCCGCCGAGTTGACGTCAAGGCTCGCGCCGAGCAACACCCGACACAGGAGGAGCATCGCCGCGAAGATCACCACATGGGGCAAGAGCCCGCGCAGGGCGAGGCCGCTCTGCCGCCAGGCGTCCGGGCTCGGGTTCGGCCGCATCGACCCCTGACGGGTGAGGACGACGATCCCAGCAAAAAGCGCCGCGCTCAGGAGGAAGACCCAACGACCCCAGCCGAAGAGCTCGTCGGTCGAGACCGGCGAGAGGTACGAGATGATCACCACCAGGAGGCAGGGCGAGAGCACCACCCCCATGCTCCCCGACATCGCCGTCGACGCCAGGGCCAGCGACGGTCGGGCCCCCGCCGCCGTCAGCTCGCGGAAGATCAGCGCCCCCGCGGCGATGACAAAGATCCCCGAGGCGCCGCTGTACGCGGTCGGGATCGCGGCGAGGACGACGACGACGATCGCGAGCAGCTCCGGCGGCAGCCGCCAGGGCCTGACCACGGCGAAGGCGAGCGACGCCAGGCGGGTGCGCTTGAGCAGCATCCCGACCCAGACGTAGAGGCCGACCTGGAGGTAGAGCTGGACGTTCGCGAGCAGCTTCTCCAGGTAGACCGCGAGGCCGGCGACGTAGCCCTCGGCGACCAGGAGATAGACGCCAGCGAGGAGGGCCATCACCGCGTAGAGGGGCAGCGCCATCAGGGCGTGGCCGAGGCCGCCGCTCCCCTCGTCCGCCGATGAGCTCGCCCGCGGCCGGGCGAGGTGGACGAGGTTGACGAGCGCCATCCCGGCGAAGGCGGCGATCCACAGCGCCGCCTGGAGACCCTCGCCCTCGGCGAGCTCGGTGCCGGCCGCGACCCGGCCCTGGTACTGGGCGAGCACCGAGGCGATGAGGAGCAGGTTCGCCGCCAGCGATCCGCCCTGGGCGATGCGATCGTCAAGACGGGTGCGGATCGGCCGGAGGCTGATGTGATGACGACCCGCGGTCGCGACCAGGCCGCCAAGCCCGAGGAAGAGGATAAAGAGCGGAGCGAAATGCTCGCTCAGCCAGGTGAAGAGCGAGAGCAGGGCGAGGTCCGCGGCCGCGTAGGCCCGGACGATCGGGGTCCGCCGCTCGAGCGCGCTCTCGTAGGCCCGGACCTCACCGTCGTAGGCGGCGAGCGCCTTGTCGTACTTGTTGGCGGCGAGCTCCTCCTCGGAGAGGAAGCGCGGGGCCTTCTCGCGCTTGGCCTCCGCCGGATCGCCAGGGCTCTCCGCTCCGCCATCTCCAGCCTCGAGCGAGCCCAAGATCCCGTCTAGATCGACCGCCTCTTCACCGCTCGGTCCAGCTGCGTCGCCGGCCTCGTCGCCGGCCTCGCCGGCCTCGATCGAGCCCAAGATCCCGTCTAGATCGACCGCCTCTTCGCCGCTCGGCCCAGCCTCGCCGCCGGCCTCGTCGCCGGCCTCGAGCGAGCCCAAGATCCCGTCTAGATCGACCGCCTCTTCGCCGCTCGGCCCAGCTGCGTCGCCCTCGAGCGAGCCTAAAATCCCGTCGACGTCGACCCCAAGATCGCCCGCGGGTCCCCCCGTCCTGGGACCTTGGCCGCGGTCCTCGCCTTGTTCGGACGACCCAGGCGGCTCCGGCCGTGGCGGAGGCGTCGGCTCCTCGCGAAGACCGACACCATAACCCGGCCACAGGCGCTCGCCGAGCGACGCCATCTCCGAGCCGAGCTGGGAGCTGGTCCACTGGAGGAGCAGCGCGCCGAGGAGGAGCAGCGTCGCGAAGGTCGTGAACCCGCGCCCGACCCCCTGGCTCTGGCCGTGGCCGTCGGCCGCCATGCGTCACCTAGCCGGAGATGCGCTCGCCGAGCTTGACCACGTCGCGGTCGTAGACCTTTTGGCCGACGAGCTGAGTGCGGACGCGGCCGAGGAGCGCCTCGTAGCTCGCGGCGGCGGTCGAGTCGACGCTGATCCAGGGCTTGATCGCCGCTTCGGCGCGCTTGATCACGCCGACCATCGTCCCGAACTGCTTGCTGACGAAGCTCCGCGACTGGGCGCCAAAGCCCTCCGGGAACTCCTCGCTGCGGACAAAGATCTGAAAGGTGAGCTGGGCTATCGGGAAGCGGACGACACCGCCCTCGCTGCCGACCCCCTTGGCCAGCTCGAGGGGCGCATAGGCGGTCGCCGGGCTGTAGACGATCTCGACCCCGCCGTTGTTGAACTTCGAGGCGAAGTTGCTGATCTCGGCGGCCTGCGGGGTCGCGCCGACCTCCTTGACCATCGTCATCGCCGCCCTATCACCGGCGATCGTCGCCACAGAGCGGCCCGAGAGCGCCCCGAGGGTCGAGAGCTTGCGGTCGCGGAGGTGGAGATAGACCGCCCCGCCCGGATAGACGCCGACCGTCTCAAAGTCGCCCGATCGGTTGATGATCGCCGCCTTCGGGGTCGCCAAGGCTGCGACCGCGGTCTTTAGCTTGTCGTAGGTGGTGAAGAGGCCCATCGCCTCAAGGGTGTAGGTCTTGCGGTTGAACTCCTTGCCGGTCATCCCCGTGAGGAGAACGGCGTCGCACTTCTTGTTGCGAAAGTCTGAGGCCGCGACCGACTCGTCGGTGTAGGCCTTGAGGTCGAGGTTGACCCCCCAGGTGGTCGCCTGGTTTTGATAGCTCTTCATCTGGCCGAAGAGGTCACCGCTCGCGCCGCCAGGATCGAAGACGCAGAGGGTCTTGTTGACGGCGGCCTGGGCCTGATCGGCGCCGGCTAGGAGAACGACGGCGGCGCTGGTCGCCGCGATGAGCAGACGGGATGTCCACGATCGTCGCGGCGCCCTGCGGTTCCGTCGTGATCGCGCTGCATTCTTGGTTCTCAGTGTGGTGCTCATCCCTCTACTCCTCGTGCCTAGTTGTTTGTCATCGCAGAATTCGTCGGCGTCGGCGAAGCCACCCCTGGCGGTGGCTCGCTGGGCTGGGCGGGCGGCTCTACAGCCTCCGAAGTCGGCCCATCACCGTTCGCAGGTGTAGCTCCCGTGGCCTCCGGCGCCGGCCCGTCGCCAGCACCGTCGTCACCGCCGAGACCGTCTAGGAAGCCCGCGACGTCCTCCTCGGAGACCTCCTCCGGAGGCCTCGTCCCGAGCTGACCGAGCGGCGTCCGGTGCCCGGTCGCGCCGATCCAGAAGACGTCGGAGCGAAACTCGATCATCTCGGAGGCGTAGGCGTTGAGGAGCGCGTACTCGGCATTCGCCGCGCCGGCACCATCTTCGCCAGCCGCCGCGCTTCGCCCGAGGGCTGCGCCGTGGGCCTCGATCGCCGCCCACATGTCGTCCGTACGTCCAGCGCTGTAGGCGGTCTGGAGCTGGAGCGCGCGCCCGAGCCAGAGCCCCGAGGCCTCGCCCTTGATCGCCGCTGCCCGGAGCCCGACCCAGGGATCTACGCTGGGCGTGACCGCGCCGGAGAGGGAGCCGGCGACCGCCGACTCGAGCGCAGCGGGGAGGCCCCACCAGCGATCGTTGTCGAGACAGGCGGCGCCCTCGACCACGCGGTTGGGGATCGACTGCGAGACGCCGACCGAGCGCTCCGCCTGGACATCGTGCAAGGTCGCCAGCAGTCCGGCCGTCATCCCGAGGAGGAAGAGCACCTCGTCCCGCTCCCGCAGCCGCGGCGGGCAAGCCCTCGCCTCGGTCGGCGCGCCGTAGACCTCGACCACCCGCTGATAGGCCGCGAGGTTGCGGGCGGCCGCCTCCCGGTGGAAGCGCTGGGCCTTGATCGTCAGGTCCTCCATCGCCGTCCCGAGGACCGGCGAACCGCCGTTACCGGCCATGTAGCGCAGACGAGCGCGCTCGAGATCCGCCTCCCAAGCGGCCCGCTCCGAGCACATGCCAGCGGCGATGAGAGTCAGCGCCGCCGCCTTCTTCGGCTCCTTCTTCCCATCACTGCGGTGGCCGAGGGCGATCAGCGCAGGAGAGAGGGCTCCGCCGCTGGCACATCCGAGGCCGACATCGCCGACCGCCAACATGCCCGGGGCCAACCGCTTGAGCGTCACCTTGTCGACCGTTCGGCCCAGATTGCATCCGCCGGCGACAAACACCGACGCGGCGAGCAATGGGAGGATGGACCGGAAGAGCGGATTCATAGGTGAACAGTGAGTGACGGTACAGTAACTTACGTTATCACTACAGCTCACCGAGGGCTTGGCCAAAAAAGGGGCACTCGCTCATGTGTACGTGCAGCAGAGTGCACACGATCCAAGGTCGCCGTGCACCGTCCTTCGCAGCTCTCGCCCGAGCTCTTCGTATTTGCAGGTGCACACCGCCGCTCGCCATTTCCCCTCTGTCCTTATGGACATGCCCCCTAGCCCCAAAAAGAGCTGAGCCGCCACAGGGCCGATCAGGACGGTGCCATTTCGACCTCCCAGCGGCGACAGGCGGAAGAAGCGGTCGTTCGTCGAGATCGGCCGAAGAGCCTCGGCAGGCGAAGCGTCGTGCATCTGCAGCCTCCATTCGCAGGCTTGAAGGCCGGCCCTTCCCGCGTCGTGTCGCGGAGGTCGCGCAGGCCTCCCACGTCGCCCAACCCTGGCCGACATACGCGGGGGTGTCTCCGCGACGCGAAAACGTGCGTGGTACCGTCTACATATGCGAGGCCTCCCGCAGGAAGACAGGCGCGGATTGAAGCGACGATCCCCCGCGAGGGCGGGGCGACCCCTCGGGATCCTCCTGGCCACGACCTCGGCCTGCATCCTCCCCTCGCCGAGCTTCGACGAGTACGGCGGCGGACAGACAGAATCGTCATCCGCAGCCTCCGCCGCCCAGACCTCCGAGCCCTCGACCGCGGGCTCGACCGCGGGCTCGACCGAGGGCGAGCTCACCACATCCGACACCGACGCCTCCTCCAGCGCAGGGCCAACATCGACCGCAGCGCCCACCTCTTCGACGTCTACCGGCGAGCCGACGACCGGTGGCGACGACACCTACCCCGTCGACAGCTGCGCCGAGCTCCAGGCCTATCTTCAAGAGAACGGCCAAGCCGCGCCGAGCGGCGTCTACACCATCAACCTGCCGAACTCTCAGACACCGGTCGAGGTCTACTGCGACCTCGAGATCGCGGACGGCGGCTGGCTCCTGGTCGGGCGCTCGGTCGCCCTCCAAGACAGCGGCAATTTCGGCTGGCGCTCCGGCACCGGCAAGCTCTCCGACGACGATGCCGCATACTCGCTAAACCTGCAGGTCAACCCCTTCCCCTTTGACCAGCTCCTGATCGGCACCTGGAGCGAGGGCAAACAATGGGGCGAGAACGTCTACCAATACGAAGTGCCGCCCGATCTCACGGCCCACGAGGAGGACCTGGTCCCGACCACCTTCCTCGGCACGGTCAGCGGTGACTGCAAGCCGGACACGGGCCCTGCGATGCTGACCTACACCGGCGCGACGGCGAAAACGAGCGCCTTCTTCTTCCGCGATGTCGACGATATCGACGACGCCAACTACGGGCTCCTCCACGACATGCTCTGGACCTTCTACACAGACCCGCCGGACGACTGCCCACTCGGCGGAATGCTCGCCCAAAAGCAGGGCATGATCATGGTCCGCGAGAGCCCGCCGTGAGGCTCCCGCAGGCTCTCGCGCGGCGATCCTCGGCCCTATGCGCCGCGACAGAGCGCTGCTTTGCCGGCGGGCTCTACCGCACGTGCTGGCGGAGCCGAAGGTCCGCGAGAACCAGCGTGCGCCGGACTCTCTCCACAGGCCGCGAGGGCCGGGCGTCGCGCTGTCGTCAAAGCCTCCGCTGTGGAGGCCCGAAGCTCAGCTCCCGCTCAGGCGATCACGCGCCTCCTCGCTGCCGACCCAGGCCTCGGTGCCGAGGATCCGATCGATCGACTCCTCGAGCTCGAGGAGGGCCGCCGGCGCGCGGATATCTCCGAGATGATGGACGACCGTCTTCTCGCGGGCTCCGTCACGATAGGTGGTGACGATCCGAGGGAGGTCGCGATAGCGCGGCCGATCGTAGCGATCCTCCAGAGCGAAGAAGCCCGCCTCAGCGAAGGCCCCCCGCAGCGCGTCGAGCTGGTCGCCGCTCAGCTCTCCCCGCCGACGACCGACCTCGGCGACGAAGTGGGCCCCCTCGTAGAGGAGCGCACCGTCGTCAGCGACCCGGACCCAATAGACGGGGCAAAAACCGTAGCAGCCATAGCGCTCAAAGACGAGCAGGAGCGGGGCCTCGGTCGGCGCAGGATCGACCGGCCGCGTCTGCCTCGCGCCGGCGCAGTCGACCGCCGCAAGCCCGAGACAAGAGGCGAGCGCGAGGGCCGAGGCCGAGCGTCGACGACCGGGCGGCTTCCACATGCCTGCACAGTCTTCGATCTCCCCGACTCGCGCAAGCTCCGGTGACATCCCAGCTCAAGCCGGCTCAAGCCAGCTCAGGCCGGCTCGGCCGACCTCGCTGGCCCCGGGTCGATCGCCTCGAGCGGCCCCTCGATCACCAGGTCGAGCTCCAGCTCGACCTCCTCCAGGGAGCGCGTGCGCTGCTCGACAGGCCCCGGGAGGGCGCAGCTTCGCAGCCTCAGGCCTGCACAGAGCCCGCTCGCCGCCGCCTCCTCGGAGAGCTCGCGGATGCGGCCCAGACGACGACGCAGGAGCGCCTGACGATGGACCTCCGGCGCCCGCAGGAGCGCGACCGGAGCGCCAAACGACGCTCGGATCTTCGGCTTCGACCGCAGCCCCTCAGCGACCGCCACCTCGGTCACCGCCCACAGCCTCGCGACGAGGCGGGCTCGCCCCCAGTAGTCGAGCTCAAGGGCCAACGGCACCTCGAGCGCCCCGGAGATCGTCGGCCGAATGTCCTCCGCGCAGCTCCGGCTCTTGAGCGACGCTTGCCTGCGCAGCTCAAAGCCCCGCAGCACGAGCGAGCCCTCGGAGTGAACCCCGGTCACCGCAGCCCGGAGCGCGGCAGCGGCCCGCTCGAGCCCGGCTATCCCCTGCTCTCCCCGGCCGCTCTCCGCCTCGGCGACGAAGGTCACTCGGAGCAGATCCGGTCGGACGATCAGGCTCGTCGTCTCTGAGCCGAAGTCGTCGGGTGGACGGGGTGCATGCGCCTTCATCACCCGCGAGCATAGTCCGTCGTTGGCCGGCGTGGGCCCTGGACAGGGACCTTCGACGGCCACGCAGAAAAGCGCTCGAAGGCGCCCGTTGACAGCCTCGTGACCGCTCCCCGACGATTCCGATCCGTGGACCGAGGAGTTCAAAGAGACATCTAAATGGACGACCTAGGGCTCACCGCGACCGACGCTGGAGAGGCTCGCCCAGACGACGAGCTCCGGGGATATCTCCTCGCGGGCGCGATGATCGGCCGCTATGTCGTCCTCGATCTCCTCGGTGAGGGGACGATGGGCCAGGTCTACACCGGCTACGACGTCGACCTCGACCGCAAGGTCGCGATCAAGGTGATCCGCGCGGATCTCGTGTCGACCCGGGCCCAAGAGCGGACCCTCCGCGAAGCGAGGGCGCTCGCCCAACTCTCCCACCCCAACGTCGTCCAGGTCTACGAGGTCGGCGTGCACGGACACCAGGTCTTCCTGGCGATGGAGTACGTCGACGGCGAGAACCTCCGGCAATGGCTCCTCCAAGCGGAGCGCCCCTGGCAAGAGACGCTCGCCCGCCTGATCGAGGCTGGCCGCGGGCTCCAGGCTGCCCACGCGATCGGCCTCGTTCATCGCGACGTCAAGCCCGATAACATCCTCGTCGCCAAGGATGGTCGCGCCCGAATCGCCGACTTCGGCCTGGTCCGATCGGTCGAGAGGATGGGCCCCGACCCCGGCGATTCACAGAAATCTGGCGATTCCGGCGTCGAGGCGAGCGCCGCGAGCGGCCCACGCTCAGGGAGCGGGTGGGCCCGGGGCACAAGCCTCCTCACCCAGGTGGGCCGCTCCATCGGCACGCCGGCCTACATGTCCCCAGAGCAACATCTTGGCGGCGAGGTCGATCACCGCTCCGATCAGTTCAGCCTCTGCGCGTCGCTCTATGAGGCGCTCTACTCCGCCCGCCCCTTCAGCGGACACAACGTCAAGAGCATCCGCGAGCAGGCGAGCGCCGGCCTCGTCCGATCGACCCCGACCAACACACGGGTACCGCGATGGATCGATCGGGCGATCCGCCGCGGCCTCTCGCCCGCCCCAGAGGACCGATGGCCGTCGATCGACGCGCTCCTCCACGCCCTCAACCACGACCCGTCGCGGCGCTGGCGGTGGGCCGGGGCGCTCACCCTGGGGCTAGGCCTCCTCGCCGGAGGCATCTATGCCCTCGCGAGCTATCAAGCTCAGCTGGCCAACCGCTGTGCCGGCGCGGCGAAGGAGCTCGCCGGGGTCTGGGACGAGCAGCGACGAGCGGCGCTCCACGCCACGTTTGAGGAGACCGACGACCCTCTCGCGGAGGAGACAATCCCGCGGGTCGAGCGGATCCTCAACACCTACGCAGAGCTCTGGACAGGCATGCACAGGACGACCTGCGAGGCGCACCTCAGCGGCGCGACCTCGCCGCTCCTCCTCGACCTGACGATGGACTGCCTGCGCCGGCGCAAGGGAGAGCTCGCCGCGCTCGTCGAGGTGCTCCTCGAGGCCGAGGCGGGGACCGTCGAGAACGCGGTGCTCGCCGCCTCCAACCTCCCGGCCCTGAGCTCATGCTCGAACGCTGAGAGCCTGCTCGCCGCGACACCTCTGCCAGATGACCCGCTCCAAGCCCAGGAGATCGGGGCGCTCCGGCTCGAGCTCGACCGGGCGCTCGCCCTCGAGGGCGCCGGCCGCTACGAGGACGGGCTCCGCCTGCTCGACGAGTTCACACCAAAGGTCGAGGCCCTCGCCTATGCCCCGCTCACGGCTGAGGCGCTCCTCCGCAAGGGCAGCCTCACCATGTGGAAGATCGACTTCGCCGCAGCGACGCCGCTCCTCCACCAGGCGTTTGCAGCGGGGCTCGCGACCAAGGCGGATCGTGTCGCCGTCGAAGCGCTCGCCAAGTGGATCTTTTCGAACGGCTACGGGCTCGGCCGTACCGAGGAGACGCTCTCCTGGCGGTCGACAGCCCTCGCCCTCGTCGACCGTCTCGAAGGTGCGAGCGATCTACGCGCCCTCACGCTCCACAATCTTGCGGCCGTAGTCGGATCCGCCGGTCGACTCCAGGACTCCGTTGAGCTCCAGCTCCAAGCGCTTGCGCTCTTCGAGAGCAGCGCCGCGAATGACAACCCCTTGACCTTCATCGCCCTGTCCAACCTCAGTGAGAGCTACCTCGATCTCCGGCAATGCGCTGAGTCCGAGACGGCCGCCAACAGGGCGCAGCTGCTCGCGTCGAAGGTGCTCAGCCACTGGCACCCGCAGACAAGAATCATCGAGCTAAACCGCTGTGCAGTCTACGCCTGTCGCGGCTCCTACACGGAGGCGATGCAGTGCTGGGATGCCGAGCTGGTCGACGCCGGCCGAAAAGGAGAGCTGAGCCCCCACCTAGCATCGGTCTACCTCAAGACCTCAGGGCTCCTGGCCCTCGATCACGGCGACCACGAGCGTGCCCGCGACGACCTGAGCCGAGCCCTCACTCCCTTCGACCGTGGTCGTGAACCCCTCCACCTCACCAACATCGCTGAGGGTCTCGGCTGGCTAGCGCTCGAAGAGGACGACCTCGACCGAGCCGCAGAGTTCTTCGAACGAAGCCTGGCGATCCACGAGCGACTCGCGACGCCCCTGGACGTCCGCCTAGACACCGTCGCAGGGGTCGCCGGGTTGGAGCTCGCGCGTGGTCAGGCTGCCGAGGCCAGAGCGCGGCTAGAGGCCGCCTTGGCGCCCATCGACACGACGACGAGCGAGCAGCCCTGGCTCTTAGCCCGCGCCCGCTTCGCCCTCGCCCGTGCGCTCGCCCCCTCGCCTGAGCGAGACGATCGCCGTCGCGCCCTCTCCCTGGCCGAGCGCGCCTGCGAGTCGCTGACCGTCGGTCACTTCGAGGACGGCCTGCGGATCGAGATCGAGGCCTGGATCGACGACTACGACCCGGAGCGACCTCCTCCAGCCGCGGGGGACCTGCTGGCGTCGACAGACTAGCAGCCTCCTCCTGGGCTCGCCGAGGTGCTCGGGTCCGCCGAGAGCTCCGCGACACAGACCACCGCAGGTCGCTAGCCCCGGCGCTCCGCCACGACCCGCCCCAAGAGCGCGAGATATCGATCCGCCAGCCCCACCCGGTCGTAGTCGGCGACCGCCCGAGAGCGACCCGCCTCGCCGTAGCGCCGGCAGAGCTGACGATCGTCGGCGAGGCGGAGGATCGCCTGGACCAGCTCCTCTGGCTCCTCTGGGGTCACGCAGATCCCCGCGTCTGCACCCGCGACGAGCTGCGCCGCCCGACCTTCGACGCCGAGCACGATCGGCCTGGCCATCGCCATCGCCTCAAAGATCTTCGACGGGAGCACGGTCTCAAAGAGCTCGCTGCGCCGGAGGTGGACCAGGCAGCAGCCGGCGCTCGCGAGATGCTCTGGGATCGTCGACTTCGGCTGACGACCGGCGAAGACGAGGTTCGTCAGCCCCCGCTTTCGCGCCTCGGCCTCGAGCTGGGCCCGGATCGCCCCGTCGCCGACGACCAGGATCCCGACGTCTTCGCGACCGAGCTCCTGGAGCCGCTCGGCGACGGGTAGGAGCACCTTGAGCCCCGAGCCCATGCCGACCGTCCCGACATAGGCGCAGACAAAACGACCGCCGAGGCCGTAGCCCCGCAGGAGCTCCGGGCTCCCCGCCCGCGGAGAGAAGAGGTCGAGGTCGACCCCGTTGGTGATCACGCTAAGGCAGCCGTCGTCGACGCCGCGGGCTCGAAGCTCGTCGGCGTAGCCCTCGCCGACCGTGACGACGTGATCGGCGGCCGCGTACATCCGCCGCTCTAGGCCCTCTAGGAGCGAGAGGGTCGGCCCTGGGGCGAGCGCGCCGACGGCGACGATCGAAGCCGGCCAGAGATCACGAACCTCGAGCACGAGCGGGCGCCGCCGCAGACCCGCGACCAGCACACCCGCCCACCCGCAGAAGAATTGCGGCGTCGTCGCGATGATCACGTCGGGGCGCTGGAGAGTGAGTGCCCGCAGCGTCGCGCTCACCATATAGGAGGCAAAGTTGAGGCTGCGCCGGAGGAAGCCGCGGTTCGGCGCGACGTAGGTCGCCACCCGGACGACGTCGATCCCGTGCTCGACCGCGCGGGAGAAGCGGTTGCGAAAGCCGGGGTAGATGACACCGTCGGGGACGCTCGGCGGTCCGGTGATCACCGTGACCTGATGTCCAGACGCGACCCAGCGCCGAGCTGTCTCGAAGACCCGCGACGCCGGGGCGTTCCCCTCGGGCGGGAAGTAGTGCGAGAAGAACCAGATCCGCACCCCTAGAGCCTTAGCGCGAGCGCGCCCCGGCGACAAGACAGCGCCGTCGACAGGATGACAGAGCCCCCCCCACCGCGTCATGCCAAGCTGTCAGGGCTCGCCGGCCACCACGACCCAAGGACCCTCCCAGGACCGCCTGAGGCCTCCGTCAGGGCTGGCACGGCGCTTGTAATGGAGAGGGGCATGCCCAACCCCCCGGTCTCCCCGCCCCCCCCCACCAGTCGCGATCTCCGTCGAGACCGCTCGATCCTCGCCCTCGCGGCGGCCCTCTGCGGCGCCCTCGGGGCCGCTGGGCTCGCAGCGCTCGCCGTCTCCGCGCAGCTCTCGACCGACCACCACGACAGGGCGATCGCTGACGCGAGCCTTGCCCTGAGCTCCGCCACCGAGCTGCTGGAGCGGACCCGCGATGAACTCGAAGCGGAGCGCAAGGCCGACCGCTGCACGCCCCACAACCCCAACCCCGCGGGCGACGAGCGTCATCGAGGGGGCGAGCGGATCGCCCACCGCCACGACAAGCACAGCGGCCACCAGTCCCGCGATGAGAGGCCTCCGCAGCCCTCCCCACGCTCGAAGCTCGTGGCGATGGCGATGGGAGGTGGCGGCGAAGCGGGAGATGTCACGAGTAGCGTCCTCGGGATCTTTGCGACTCTGCCTGCGGCGGGGATCCGCTGCGACAGCGAGCATCACTGTCAGCTCGACAGCGCCGTCGCCGAGGCGGCCGAGCTGCTCCCGACCGACTCACCTCTGCGAGGCCGATTTGTCCCGCGAATCCGCGATGGCGAGCGGCTCGGGACCAAGGTCTACAGGCTCCGCTCGGGATCGCCGATGAAGCTCCTCGGCTTCCGCAACGGAGACACGATCCGGTCCATCCGCTTCACCCGTCCGACGCAGCTCGACACGACCTCGGACAAGCCCCTACGCGCGACCCTTTCTGTCGAGCTCGAGCGTAAGGGCGAGACCATGAGGAAGCTTGTCGATGTCATCTAGAACCCAGGCCAACCACTACAAAAAGCGCGCGCTACCGGTGGCAGCGCGCGCCGACTCGGCCCGGGGAGGCGCACCCGGACCGGCGAAGGAGAAGAGTTCACTGGCGAATGATCCGCGGCGCCGCCAGGACAACCGGCGAGCTCGGAGCTGCGGAGGAGAACGACGGCGAGGCCACCGGAGTCGTCGCCGGCGCGAACGGAGCTGGGCTCGTCGGCGCCGAGCTGCTGCTGCTGACGACGACAGCCCCGGGGATGCCGGGGGCCGTGGCGATCCGTCGCACCGGCCAAGTGATGTTGTGCTTGGTGATCCGACGCTTTAGCGAGTGGCGGGTGATCCCGAGGAGAGCCGCGGCACCGACGATGGAGCCGCCCTCGTTGAGGGCTTCGACGCAGAGCGACCGCTCGACCGCTTGGAGATTGAACGTTTCAATGGTGAGGCGCATGCCAAGGACACTAGGCGCGGTCCTGTATCTCGTTCAGATCACGTCGCGCCTCTGGGGCACCCTCGACCGCCGATGATCTGCTCCAGAGCACCCGGCGAAGAGTCGCGGAGATCGATGAATATCTCTGGTTTGCCCGCTCCGGGCGGCGCGAGGGCTCAAGGGCCGAAGTCCAGCGCCAGCCCGCAAAGGTTTGGTGTCTGGGGCCCCCACCTTGAGCCCGTCAGGCCGACCAGAGGCCGCGGGAAACCCGCGGAGTTCCGCCGCGTTCCGCCGCGTTCCGCCGCGTTCCGCGGAGTTCCGCGACCTCGCAACCTCCTGACGAGGTGCTCCGCCGCGCACCGACGCGGATGCCCCCCCTCGAAGATCGACCCGCGTCCGCACCGACCTTCGCCCCACGACCCGAGCGTCCGCAGACGGCAGTCCTCATCCGACGAATCGCAGGCCGGGACGCCCAGCATCGTCGTCGCACCACAGCCGAAGGAGCAAAGCGGGGGCCGACGACCGACTGACTGACTGACTGACTGACTGACTGACTGACTGACCAGCACATCACGACCGACGAGAACGCGACCCAACAACCACACTCTCTCGAACCACACTCTCTCGAGCCAGCGCACTCTCGAACCAACGCACTCTCAAACAATCC
>Ga0316189_10001047_pt1 | contig 27511 bp, 23 predicted proteins | sample LowCovwburrow_MG_FD_204930 | JGI IMG/M metagenome (GOLD analysis project Ga0316189, IMG submission 204930) | Coastal sediment microbial communities from Maine, United States - Lowes Cove worm burrow | ecosystem: Environmental > Aquatic > Marine > Coastal > Sediment | place: USA: Maine...
CGCACTTTCCGGAATGACGAACATCAGTGTTCAAATTCATGTCTATGTCGCAACTAATCACTATGAAAGAGCTGTCGTATCAATGCGTTCCAGTTATATGTAACGCAACTTAATGGGACAGCACTGAAACAAACTGTCTGTTTTTTACACCAGCGGGTTAACCCATAGTGAGCTGGTGTAACTTTATCAGACAGGCCATTACCATCAGGGCGATACCCCCAATGAATAAGGTTATCGCCTCATATCCGATGACATGATAGCTCCCCAGGATCCGGGCAACGCCCGCAACCAGACAGATCAGCATTCCTAGCAACCCGGTGCCATTACCAAGGATCTCCAGCAGCTTTGCCATATCGTCTCTCCCCAAGTGTTTAGGTTTTGTTCATTATTTCAGTGCAAGTTTAGTACGCTGCGATGCGGCACACAAATGGGGCAGGATCGCCTGATCACCATATTTTGCATGAACACTCCAGCCTGAAGATTCAGCTGTTCCACAACTTTAGGCATCATTCTCTGTTGTAGCCCCTATCTGTGTCCTGGGACTATCGCAACCCAGGAATTTTTTAACTATTCGATCAACCCCAAGCCGAAAAGGCGCAGGGCCCGTAAATAATATTCGTAAACCTGTTCTACCAAGGCCTGTTGACACTATTAGGATATCCATCGACGGAGGCCATTTTTTCTCAGGACAAGACGCCTTCATGGGGAAAAATGGGCCCGTCCCTGCGGATTGGGCATCCGCATAGTGTTAACAGGCCCTAGAAACACTTAGTTACATATTCACCCGTTACAGAAACGATTTGAAACATCCGTTGCGGTCTCAGTCACGGTCGATCAGCAAATTTTCATCTAAATTGTGTCAAGCCAATTCTTTGTAACGCCAGAACATACGATACTAAATCGTGACTGGCCATCCATAGAAAGGCACCTAACCAATAAAAGAGGTGAAGAGTATGAGCATCAACAAACTTTCTCTGAGAGCGCTGGCTGTTTGTGTCATAATTACCGGGCCCGGGCTGTCAATGTCCGGCCCCCGCTCCAACACCATCTCCAGCCTGGACACCAACGAGCAGACGCATCTGGAATTCATGCGCGAAGAAGAGAAACTGGCTCGCGATGTCTACCTTACGCTTGGTACGCTCTACCCAAACAGTCCGGTATTTGGAAAGATTGACGACTCAGAGCAACGCCATACTGATATAGTCAAAGCCAAATTGCTTCAGTATGGAGTAGCCGATCCAAACACCAACGATAATATCGGTGTCTATACCGGTCAGGATTATGGCTGGTACTTCGAAGAGAAATACAAGGCGCTAGTCGAACTGGCTGCTGTCAGCGAACTGGATGCCATGTACGTTGGGGCATTCATCGAAGAGCTGGACATGCTCGACATCAGTCAGTGTCCGAAAGTCATTGTGGAGACTGACAACGCCATTGACGATACGCCCCTATGCGGATTGGTGTATACGGATAAAAAGGATCTTCAGGAAGTCTACTACTCGTTGCTCGATGGCTCGGAGAGTCACCTCCGTTCGTATGTTCGCAATATAGAAGCCATCATAGGCAAGGGTAACTATGAAGCCCAGGTATTGTCCCAGACAGAAGTGGATATCATTCTCGGGCGTTAGTCATATCGCTATTGGGATGAGGTAGACAGGAACATGCCGACCTCATCCCCCACCTTACCCCCATGTCTTCTGTTGTCTGATATTTTCCTTTTATGCAATCACTGCCGATAGATCCATTCGCTGACAACTCGATGGTTTGTGGATCACACAGTTGATCATCTCGCTCGGTATCATTCTACCGAGCAAATTCTTACGGGGCGTCACTATCTACGCACAACCACGGCCGTTCCACTGATACTAACCATCAGCATACTCCCCTGACCACCTACGACTTCATAGTCCAGGTCTATCCCTACCACCGCATTGGCACCTAATTCCTCCGCCCGCTCGGACAGCTCTGCAAAGGCCATCCCTCTGGCCTTTCCTAATTCCCGCTCGTAGGATGCCGACCTACCGCCTACGATATCTCGAATCGAGGCAAACATATCTTTAAAAATATTTGCGCCAAGGATCGCTTCTCCAACCACCACTCCCAGATATTTTTCAATCCGCTGTCCTTCCACGTTATGTGTCGTCGTCAACAACATCATACTTTCCTCAAATATTCCCTACCGCTTTTTGAAAATGCTCTAAATTCTGATGAGTACTCATCGCGCTACAGTCAAGATTAATGCACTGAATCGGAACATCCACGAAACGCCTGCACTGATTAATCAGCTAGCTGTACCTTGAAAAACTAAGGTGTCTGTTCGGTGCAAGGAGCCACCTTAATCGACAACTCTTATGGACGGCATTTTATTTCGAGGTCGCTATAATAAAATAAAAAGCTGACGGAACCACTAACCATCAGCTTTCTATCCGCATGACAAGAGAATCAAAAAACCTCGAATTCAGAAGGATAACCATCTGCGGTAACGGAGCTATCTATTCTCCGAATCCGATACAAAATCCCTACGATTTTCTGCTCTTGCTAATATGTCCTTTTTACGCTTACACAATAAGAGTACGCTGATTAATCGTTGAGAATAAAGGTAACTTTGAGCGTTACCCGGTACTCTGTTATTTTTCCGTCTTTGACCGCAACCTGCTGATCTTTAACCCATGCCCCCTTGATATTTTTCAGCGTTTTGTTAGCCCTCTTGACTCCTTGTTCAACTGCGTTTTCAAAACTCTTTGAAGAGGACGAAGTGATCTCTGTTACTTTTGCGACTGACATAGCTAATTACTCCTAGTTTGTTCTCGATGGGTGTATGTTGGACTCTACTCCATCAGCTAATCCTATGCCAGCATCAAATCTTACTCACCCCATACTAGGCTTGTCTGTTTTAACGACATTCAAGGGATCCCAATCTTATAGAGGCGAGTTTCCTAAGTATCTGGGGGTAGTTTATGGCATCCTTGGTCAGATTTTAGAGCCATAGATCATTCAAAATTAATGTAAGTGGAGGTATTCTATTTGGCATAGCGACAGGACATATCCATGGACGAAGAGCATTTATTCTCGGTTCATCGGATTTTATAAATCCATATTAAAACAATACTATCGTCTATATTAAAGATAGCGAATTCTTGCATCAAACACGGAATAAAGCGAAGCGGCAGATCCTTGGACAACAACAATACAAACGACTTCGATTATCTCAGGCATGTCAGATCGGAACCGCAGAGGGAAGCTCATGCACGAGCCGAACACCTCAGGATTTTGTTTCGCCACTCTATTTATGTATTGATGGGAAATATTGCGGGGGGCATTACCCTGGCAGTTGGGTTGTGGGCTACTGCGCCACAAGACCAGCTGATCACCTGGCTGGTTGTCATGATTTTGTTCAATTTCGCCAGATGGATTGCTGGCCGGCGTTTTCCTAAGGAACTTATCACTGATGTTGAGACTCGACAATGGGAACGGCGTTTTCTGATATCTGTGGTTTTTTCCGGTGCTCTGTGGGGGTCGGCGGGTAGCTTATTTTACGTCCAGGATCCACCGGAACAAGGCCTTTTCCTGGCGCTGCTGATTATTGGTATGAGTGCGGCGGCAACGGCCTCACTGTCATATCACCGAATCGCTTATCCGGCATTTATACTGCCTGCGATTACTCCTATAGCATTGTGCCTCATGTCGGACGAAAAAGTGACTGCAAAGGCAATCGGGTATGTTCTCCCTTTTTACTTCACTCTGCTATACCTGCTGTCGCGGGAGGTCTATAAAACAACACATGAGTCGATTTTGGCCCGGATAGACAGTCAGTATCAAGCCATGCTCGATCACCTGACCGGAGTGGCAAATCGACGAGCATTCGAAGAAGCAATGCATCGGGAATGGTTCCGTGCAATGCGCAACGAACGTGCACTGTCGCTGATAATAGCGGACATCGACAACTTCAAACACTGTAACGATAGGCATGGACATGCCGTCGGTGATCAGGTTCTCAAAGCGGTCTCTGAGGTGTTAGAAAGTCGCATCCAGCGTGGTGCTGACCTTGTAGCCCGTATCGGTGGCGAAGAGTTTTCGATCGTCTTACCCGAAACTGATTTAGACGATGCAATAGCTCTGGCGGAAAGTATCAGAGTTGATGTAGATATGCTGTCGAGCAGCTATCCGAATGCGATTCCGAAAGTAACGATAAGTTTGGGCGTAGCGAGTCTTCTACCTGACAATTCTACCAACGAAGAATCTTTATTTGAGCTCGCCGATTCAGCTCTCTATCGGGCCAAGACAAAAGGCAAAAATAGGGTGGAGAGTATGATTGTACAATGAACTCTGCAGGATCAAGCTTTTTCGATGATTGTACTATCGGATTGTCGGTTAAATGGTTGCGGACATTATTTTATTCAGAGATAAGTGCCGAGTATTAAATGAATCGACACAATCTGATTAGAAGTAGTTCTTCAGTTTCAACTCGAAAATCGCACCATTTACAAAAAAATGCAGTTCAACGTCAAGTTGCAATTCGATTTCTATCTTCTTCAAAGCCATCCCCTGCCCACCGGTATAGGCAATTCGCATGTCACTGGGGCTCTCTTTCTCTATATATTTGCTTACCAACCAGTCCACGAATCTCGAAATAAAATCGTCACCTATTTCCTGCCCCGTATAAAGTTTTTTAGGTTTGATCACCTTCTTTCCAAACCCGTTATCGATCAGTACTAAAATCATTCTCTTCTCAACCTGGTAGAGAAGAAGAATGAGTTTGAAACCCGGGAAGTGATGGAGGTACTTCTGTTGTACAAAGGCAGCATGAGAAAAGCTGTCGATCGCGTTCTGGTAAGCATCCTTGAGCACCGCAGAAACGATCTGGACATCACCCGCAGTGGCGCTCAGTTTCTTTATCAACTCATGGCAGACCGGTGGTAACACGACTATTTCGGTAAGCGCATTACTTTGCTCGACTTTACTTAGTTTATGCCAACGCGCAAACCGAGGGTCGTTGAAAATAACCGAGAATTGACTCAGGATGGAAATATCGTCTATGCCGATGCTTTTTTTCGCCAGATAAAGTTTAAAGGTGTGGTTCAGTTCCGTCAGCGTTAGACTCTTCTTGTGTCGCTCCTCTTCCGACAGGCTCTCTTCGCACTGATAAACAACAGGCCCTTCCTTGAGAGATTTTCCGCTGCTCTTTAAAAGTGCGTTCATTTTCTATCAGATGTCGTTATATATTCAATACTGCATGACTGGGAACAGGTGCAGAACAAGAACTAATGCTCATTCCCAGCATAGATCCAAATTGGCTCGGTTTCACCCGCTCGCTCAAAACCCATCGCCTTATAAAAACCGATTGCGTTGGTATCGGCGGTCAGCATTTGTTGGTGGAAGGACTCATACTTCTGTTTTAAACACTCCAACATGGCACGCCCGATTCCTTTTCCCCAATGATCGGGATGTACAAGCAAATGTGGGTAGTAGACAACCAGACTACCATCCGATATCGCATTACCAAGACCAACAAGCTTTCCTGAAATTCTTGCGGTGACTAATGGGCCATGCGGGAAGTTCGATAATCTCCTCTGATTCGATATCGTCATCCAAACTTATTTGGAGATTCATTCTCATCCTCAAACTAACTCCTGTTAAAAGACGGTAGATAAACTAACTACTTCGTAGATCCGAGATGAATAATCGCGCAATGAATAATATGAAGGTGTTCCTTTATGCCATCAAGGGAAGTTTTATCAGGTAAAAATCAGCAAATTTCAGAGAGCGAACCCGTAGCACTAATACCAGGCTTTGTAATACACCACCAGGAGAGAACCGCTACTTTACTCATCCTATCAATTGCAGAAGCGAATGAACATCAACAACGCCATGGGTGCAACAGAATGGACAATATTGTAGGCGTTGTCTTTATGCTGGGGTTCATTCTTTTCCATAAAAGTCGTGCTAACCGCAATGGCACTTACTTGAGCCAAAAAACCGTCATTCCGGGCGGAACGAAGTGGAGACCCGTAATCCAGTTGGTTCAAATTCTACACATTCTGGATTCCCGCTTTTGCGGGAATGATGCTATTACCAACAATTCTGACTTAAGTAAGTGTCATTCGTGCCAACCGAACTTCTACCATCGGTGGTAGCCTTAGTCCGAGTTACTCTGGCCCCACTCACTTAATGGAGTATCTTGCTTATTCTTGGAAATCTCTGATTCTTTCCTACTCCGTCATCCCGGTGCAGGGGCTGGACCCAGCGACTTATTATTTACTTTCATCGCGACAAAGTAATGCATGTCGCTCTGCTGATGTCTGGGGAATCGACAAGGGGATGATTTCCACGCTGCAGCCAGCCTGCTCCACTTCTCGAATCTCCTGAAAGGGTACCGCGCCTTTCATCGCCAGTAACAAACCTGTTGCGGAATAGAGATGGGCGGTCAGGGAAACCATCTTCTGCAACGGGGCAAATGCGCGGGAGATAATGGTATCGAACGGGATGGGAGGTCGATACTCCTCCACCCGGCCATGTATAACTTCGGCATGCACCAAGCCGAGTTCCATGATTGCCTGGTGGACGAAGCGAGTTTTTTTGCCGTTGGAGTCAAGCAGGGTAAAGTGCCCTTCGGGTTTGGCGATCGCCAGCGGGATACCCGGCAGACCGGCTCCAGTTCCCACATCCAAAATCTCTGATCCCTGCAGTAGGTGTAGAATTGAGAGAGAATCCAGCAACTGCCGAGTCACCATTAGCTGGGGATCGCGTACCGCGGTTAGATTGAATGCCCGATTCCATTTCAACAGCAGGGAGAGATAGTCGATCATCTGCTGGTGCTGTTTCAGGTCCAGACCTATGTCCATATCGTCCAGACCGCGTTGCAGCTGATTCCGCCAGAGCGCCCTGGTGTTATCCGCGTCCATCACACCGAACGACGTTTGAGATGAATGAGCAACAGCGAGATTGCCGCTGGGGTAACACCCGGAATTCGACCCGCCTGCCCGAGCGTCGCTGGACGGCCCCGGGTAAGCTTTTCCTTCACCTCGCTGGAAAGTCCGCGTACACCCTGGTAGTCAAACTCCGGTGGCAACTTTACCGATTCATTGGCACGCTGGCGCTCAATCTCCGCCTGTTGACGTTTGATATAGCCTGCATAGCTTGCCTGGATCTCCAACTGTTCCGCGACCTTGGGATCTTCCACCCCCGGACCGATATCCGGTAGATTGCACAAACCGTGGTAACCGACTTCCGGACGCACCAGCAGGTCCAGTGCGCGAGTCTCCCGCGACAGGGAGGTACCCAGTTCCCGCTCCGCCACTTCCGCCGCCGGGGTTCCAGGTCTGATCCACAAATCCCTCAGCCGTTGCTGCTCCCGCTCGATCGCCTCCCGCTTTCGCTCAAACAGACTCCATCGTTCATCCGGAACCAACCCTAGCGAGCGACCCTTTTCCGTCAGTCTCAGATCGGCATTATCCTCTCGCAGCAGCAGCCGGAACTCGGCTCGACTGGTAAACATACGGTAGGGTTCAGTGGTACCCTGGGTAATCAAATCGTCCACCAGCACTCCAAGATAGGCCTGATCCCGGCGGGGGCTCCAGGCTTCCTGTTGACGGATTTTCAATACCGCGTTCAACCCGGCCAGCAGCCCCTGGGCGGCCGCCTCCTCGTAGCCGGTGGTACCGTTGATCTGGCCGGCAAAAAACAGCCCATCAATATACTTCGTCTCCAGACCTGGCAGCAGATCCCTTGGATCGAAGAAATCGTATTCGATAGCATAGCCCGGGCGCGTGATGCGGGCCTTTTCAAACCCTTTCAGGGAGCGCACCAGATCTTGCTGGATATCGAAGGGCAGGGAGGTGGAGATACCATTAGGGTAGACCTCATTGGTATCAAGCCCTTCGGGTTCGATAAAGATTTGGTGAGAGGACTTGTCGGCGAAACGCACTACCTTGTCTTCGATGGAAGGACAATAGCGTGGGCCCACGCCTTCGATAACCCCGGTAAACAGTGGTGAGCGCGACATCCCTCTGCGGATGATTTCGTGAGTGTGCTCATTGGTATGGGTAATATGGCAACTCACCTGTGGTGGATGTTCTTCCGCCGAACCAAGGAATGAGAAAACAGGAACCGGGACATCCCCTGGTTGCTCCTGAAGCTCGCTGTAGTCGATGCTGCGACCATCGATGCGGGGCGGGGTACCGGTCTTGAGCCGATCCACATGGAAGGGGAGATCCCGCAGTCGCTGTGCCAGGGCGTTGGCCGGGGGATCACCGGCGCGCCCCCCCTGGTAACTGCTGAGCCCGATATGAATACGCCCACCCAGAAAGGTACCGGTGGTAAGCACTACGACCCGACCCCGGAAGCGGAGCCCCATCTGGGTCACGACGCCGATGACCTTGTCGCCTTCGATCATCAAATCGTCAACCGCCTGCTGGAACAGCTCCAGGTTGGGCTGATTTTCCAGGGCGACGCGCACTGCGGCCTTGTAGCGGATGCGATCGGCCTGGGCTCGGGTTGCCCTGACCGCCGGTCCCTTACGGGAGTTGAGTATTCGGAACTGGATACCACTCCGATCTGTTGCTCTCGCCATCAGTCCACCGAGTGCATCCACCTCCTTCACCAGATGTCCTTTTCCGATACCCCCAATGGCGGGATTGCAGCTCATCTGTCCGAGGGTTTCGATATTGTGACTCAACAGCAGTGTTCGCGCGCCCATACGCGCCGCGGCCAAGGCCGCCTCGGTACCGGCGTGACCCCCGCCCACCACAATGACGTCATAGCGGCTATCGGACAACATATACCTGTTATTTCAGTGAAAACATGCGATATTTTAACGGGGTTCTTACCAGAGCACACCATCAACCGGCAGTCATCGTCTGCAGATGAAATATCCAGGCTAGATTAAGGGTCTATAGTAGATACATAGAGAGGTCCGTTCGCCAAGCGAAAGGGCCTTTATCCGACGGAACACTTAAAAATGAAGACCAGTGCTTTCACAACCACGTTATGTTTATTGCTCTGTACCGCGAGTCTCGGGTTGGATTCCAACGCGGGTTCGAAGCAGCTCCAACCCCGCACCGCACCTGAGTTTACTCATCAGGAGAGCGGCAACTGGATCAACTCCCCACCACTCTCCGTCAAGCAGCTACGCGGTAAAGTGGTGATGCTGGATTTCTGGACCTTCGACTGCTGGAACTGCTATCGCTCCTTTTCCTGGCTCAACACCTTGGAAGATAGGTTCCACGACCAAGCGTTCGCGGTCATCGGCATTCATACCCCGGAATTCGAGCACGAAAGGAAGATATCACGGGTTCGATCGAAGGTTGAGGGATTCGGTCTCGGGCACCCGGTAATGATAGACAACGACTTCTCTTACTGGAACGCCATGCAAGCCCGCTATTGGCCGAGCTTTTTTTTGATCGACAAGAAGGGAAGTATCCGTGCCAGTTTCGTAGGTGAAACCCACAGCGGTGACGCTCAAGCCAATGAGATCGAACACGAGATCGAAAAACTACTGAAGGAATAGGGCAGCAAGGCAGAACTGCCGTGGATTCGACCCTTGTATTTTGCAATAAAGTTCCAATGAACATATTTGAAACGACACAACTTGGCTATTTTTTGTCGTAATCTTTGTTATTGCATGACAAACACGATTTCTGCTTCGACCATCCTTCCTAAAAAATATGGTCTTTCCAAACTCCGTCACCAAACAAACGCTAATAGAGCCCACCGCTCGCCTTCCCCAGATTCCAAAAGATGAACTGCGGAATCAGATATAGTAGCGGTCAAGTTTTACTACTCGATGCCGACAGTGGTAGTCCAATGCAAAACAGTCTAGACAGTATGATCGAAACGGCAGGCCGGGTCGTACTTGGCAAGGAGCGGGCCATACGCCTTTCGCTCGCCTGCCTGCTGGCCCGGGGCCACTTATTGATCGAGGACTTGCCCGGCGTCGGAAAAACTACCCTGGCCCATCTGCTGGCTCGTCTGCTGGGGCTTCAATATCAGCGAATTCAGTTCACCAGTGACCTGCTGCCGGCCGACATCATTGGGGTTTCCATCTACGACCGGGAAGAAGGGAGTTTTCGTTTCCATCCCGGCCCGATATTTTCTCAGATTGTGCTTGCGGACGAGATCAATCGGGCGACGCCCAAGGCCCAGAGCGCCCTGCTGGAGGCAATGGAGGAGCGGCAGGTCACGGCCGAGGGGCAGACCATGAAACTGCCGATGCCCTTTTTTGTCATCGCCACCCAGAACCCGGCCCACCAGATTGGTACTTTTCCATTGCCTGAGTCCCAACTCGATCGCTTTCTGATGCGGGTCAAACTGGGATATCCGGATACCCGATCGGAACGGGAACTGCTCGCCGGGAGTGATCGACGGGAAATGGTGGATAGTTTGGAACCCTGTCTCAGTCTGGATCAGCTGGCGGAATTACAGCAGCAGGTAAGTCGTGTTCATCTCTCAAATGCTATCCTGGATTACTGTCAGGCATTACTGGAATTCAGCCGCAGCAGCCCGCGATTCAACCACGGCCTGTCACCGCGGGCGGGGATCGCACTGCTGAACTCTGCCAAGGCCTGGTCCCTGCTGGAAGGGCGCCGGGATGTTCTACCGGAGGACCTGCAAGCAGTACTGCCGGCAACCGTTGGCCACCGACTTCACTCCACGGCCGATACCGGGGTTGATGAAGGGGAGATGCTGGCCCACCATCTGCTTGAATCGGTAGCTATTCCTTAATAATTCCGAATTACAGACGGAAGACCATCGCCGATGAGCCTGTACCCACTGGTCCGATTTATGCGTCTAGCCCGGGCCGACGACAGTGGCCGGGCCAAGATTGCGCCCCGACGAATCTACATCTTTCCCACAAGCTATGGGTTCGCTTTCGGTGTTCTACTGATGGTGATGCTGCTGGGCTCCATTAACTACGCCAATAATCTCGGTTTCTTGCTCACTTTTTTATTAGCCGGTCTTGGTCTGGTAGCGATCATTCACACCTGGCGTAATCTGCTCGGACTGGAGCTGACACCTGGCAGGGTAGAACCGGTTTTTGCCGGCCAGCAGGCCTGTTTCGCAATTCACCTGACCAATCGGCGCCGTGGAACCCGACCTGGCATTCAACTCCAGATCAAGGGGTATTCTCCTGTATTAATGGATCTGGCGGGCAAGTCAACCGGCAGCCTGACACTTTGCATACCAGCCGAGCACAGAGGTGAACTTTCTCTCGGGCGCTTCAGCGTATCCACCCGTTACCCGCTTGGGCTGCTTCGCGCCTGGAGCTACGTGGAACTGGATGTACACTGCCTGGTCTATCCCGCTCCCGGCCCCCGCATGGCTCCATCGGAGGTCCCAAGCTACACTCAGAGCCAGAGCGGAGACAGAGGAGTGGGCGCTGACGATTTCGTTGGGCTCCGGCAATACCGCCCGGGTGACTCGCCGAGACATATCAACTGGAAGGCCTTCGCCCGGGAACAGGGGATACAAACCAAGATATTCGGTGGAGACCGATCGGAACGGATCTGGCTTGACTGGAATATGCTACCGGGAGAGGCGGAAACCCGTCTGAGCTGCCTGTGCCGGGGTATTCTGGACGCCTGTGACCAGCAACTGGAGTATGGGTTGCGATTACCTGGCAATGAGATTCAGCCAGAGCGAGGTCAAAACCACCGTCACCTCTGCCTTGCCGCCCTGGCTCGTTTCGGGAAGAACACATGAGGCCTGGGCTGGAAATTCAACTCTCACCGAGGGAGTTGGTAACGATAATCATACTCTCCGCCCTGGCGGGGGCGCCCCATCTTTTCCATCTGAAGCCCTGGATCGGCGCATTTTTCGTCGCCATGATTTTATTGCGTTTAATCGCGTTGGGCCGGTCAAACGCGCTGCCGGGACGTTTTCTGTTATTTCTGCTCACGCTTGGCGGTCTGGCAAACGTACTTGCCCATTATCCGATACTCTTGGGCAAACAGGCCGGTGTTGCCCTGCTCATTTCCATGCTGGGACTGAAATTGATGGAGATGAAACAGCGACGGGACGTCTACGTCCTGGTGTTTCTTGGTTACTTCGTTCTGGTTACCCTGTTTTTGTACCAACAGGGAATGCCGATTCTATTTTATGTATTCGTATTGGTCGTGGGGCTGACCGGGGTACTGGTGGAGACCAGTCGCGCAAACCGATCTCCCCGCCAGATCAGCCCTTTCTTAAGCGCCCTTGGCCTGTTGCTGCAGGCACTGCCCATTATGATTGTGCTGTTCATATTCTTTCCCCGCTTCTCCTCTCCACTCTGGCATCTCGGCCCAGAGCAGGAAAATGCCGTCACCGGTATCAGTGACCGGATTTCACCCGGCAGTATCAGTAATCTTAGCCGCTCCCGTGCGGTGGCCTTCCGGGTCGATTTCGAGGGCAAGATTCCCGCCCCAGTTCGGCGTTACTGGCGGGGGCCGGTGCTTTGGTTCAGCGATGGCAAAGAGTGGACCACAGGGGAGGGGAGCGATGCAGAGCCAACCGGTTTGCTTGAATCGAAAAACGAGATCCGCTACCACATCACGTTGGAACCGACCTCGAAAAAATGGCTGTTCCCGCTTGAACTGCCGGTTCAGATTCCACGATATACCGCCCTGCGGTCAGATTATCAGCTTATCCGGAAGTTCCCCATCCCGCGCCGCAAGCGGTACTCGATGAGTTCCCGGCTAGACTACAACACCGGCCCATTGACGGAGCAGGAGCGATCGCGTGGTCTGCAACTCCCAAGCAACATAACACCCCGCATGAGGAATCTGGTCGAGCGCTGGAAACAATCCAGTTCCTCTAACAGGGTCCTGGTCGATCAGGCACTGCAACACTTCCGACAACAAGCCTTTTACTACACCCTCTATCCGCCCCAGATCGAACAAAACCCTGCCGATCAGTTCCTGTTCGAGACCCGCCGAGGCTTCTGTGAGCACTACGCCACCAGCTTCACCTTGTTGATGCGACTCGCCGGCATCCCGTCCCGGGTAGTGGTCGGCTATCAGGGCGGAGAGATCAACCCCATAGGCTCCTATCTGGTCGTGCGTCAATCGGACGCCCACGCTTGGACGGAAGTCTGGCTGCAGGGCAGGGGATGGATTCGGATCGACCCCACCGCCGCCGTCGCCCCCGAACGTATCGAGCAGTCATTGAATATTGATCAGATCGGGACCCAGATAGGCGCACCCATACTGTTTGATAGTCAGCAACTGGATTTTCTTAAATCATTGACCCAGCAGATTTCCTGGGGTGTGGATGCCCTGAACGCCTCCTGGCATCGATGGGTACTGGGCTATACCAGAGATCGCCAATCCCGACTGATGGAACTGATCGGATTGGGTTTTCTACGGGGGACCCGACTTGCATACGGCATGGTGGGGTTTACCGCGCTGGTCGTTTTGATTCTCAGCATCTTCATTCTATATCGATCACGAGAACGACGAGACCCGGTACAGCAAGTCTATTTCCGCTTTTGCAGACAGCTGGCCAGAAAGGGCATGGTCCGTCGCCCCCATGAAGGCCCCAAAGACTATGGATGGCGGATCATCGAATGGCGACCAGATCTACAGGAGAAGGTGGAACCGATCTCTCGGCTCTATATCGGCATCCGCTATGGGCGAATGGATAGCCGGGAGAACCGGAAACGACTTGCGCGCCTGGTTAGATTGTTCCGACCTTGAATTCGTTTAAGCCACTGCCGCTTCGAAGTATTCCAACAACGGTTCCAGTACAACCGATTCCCTTACCCGTTCTGGCAAGGTTTCTATACAGGCCTCCAGGCTTTCATCAGGATCGCCAACATTGGCCCCATTCTCATCCATGAATCGGTCCAGCGCTCCAGAACGGGATTTCAACATCTCCCGAACGATAGCATGGGTCGCCAGGGTCTGTTCCGTGTAGCGTTCCAACAGAAACGAAAAAACGAAGGCGATATTGATAATCGACTGGACGGCGAAGCGCGGAAGACCTCTGTCCAGGGCCAACTGGGCAGCGTAAATAGCGTCCACTACCGCATGCTGGATACTGAAACCAGCGTCCCAGGCACCCTCGGCGATCCCTTTCCTAAGTGCCACCTCCCACTGCCGGGTACCACCAGCGCCGCCGTTCAGAAAGGAGAGATAATCGGTCTGAGCATCTCCTCCCAGCGTCGATGCATTGAAACATTCGGCATGCAGTGCGGCAGCGGCACTGATCCCGGTCAGGCCATTGAAAACCAGGTGCTGACCAATCAATTTGGTGACTGCGCCGGCAGAGGGTGAAGACCCAAGATATCGAGGTCGACCCAGTTTTTCCAGGGTCGGCAGCAGGCGCTGGTAGAGCGCATTCGCGCCGCAGGCAAGGATCAGCATACCCTTTGGATCGCCCCCCCCCAGCATGGCGCCGAGCGGCCCACCGGTCAGGGGATAGTTCGCATAGTCCACCCCTAAACCCTCTGAAAATCGGAATGCGGCCTCGGTGAAGGAGGGACTCACCGTAGAAAGATGCAGCAGAAAGGGTCGGGGCCGGCAGCGTACTGACAGGAGTGAGGACAACTCCGCGATCAGCGGCAAATCGTCCCCGTTTTTGCCGGCACATACCACTACCCCGTCAATTTCACCGTCGCCGATGAGTTGATCGAATTCAGGCACCAGATCGGCCCCATGCTCGCGCCATACGGAACGAAAACGGTCCCGCTGTTTGCCCGGATTACCGCGGTCGTGGACCCGCAAGACCCGGGCCGATTCGGCCGGAGTGAGATGGATCGCGGCCGGCCCGGCCATCATGCCGAGGCCACCGACGTAAACAAGTCGCAACATGGTTGTTACCCCGTGATTGATCACTGCCCTTTAAACGAAAAACAGACTCATCCAGCTTCTCTGAATGCCGCGGAGCCTACTATGTGTTCATTCAGTCCACGAACACTTTTTCCTTCCTTCCGGCAGTTTCGTAAATAATTGGTGAACCCAGATGATCCAGGCGGAACAGATCGAATATTCGGTGCCCATTGTAATCCAGAACACGTAGATCATCGGTTTCATGAAGGTCCTGCATAACCTTGGTGAAATGTCCGCCATACAGGTTTTTTACATCTTCATGCTGGATCTCATAGGCGATGAACTTGTCGATTCCCTTGGCCTTCAACTTACCTAGAAATACATCGTCCAGTGGCGACTCGTGAGATGAGAGGATGAGCAGGGGACCACTCGCGGTAAACAATAACAGGGCTTTCACATTACGCTCCTTAAAATCACTGAACGCCGGACGCAGACCTTGACGAACAGACTTTACACCAACTTTCCTTGCATTTTGTCTACAGGATACTTCGAAAAAATCCTTCCATGGAATTTTTCGAAGTATCCTACGAAGACTATAGATGAATTGGACCGGGAGGTGCGCTGGCTCTACCCCTGCTTTCCACTCCTGTCGAGCATAAGGGAAAAAGCGGCCGGCAACCTGCAGATCAACTGCCCCTGAAAGCTATCACTTTCCAATGCAAAAGCTGGAGAATATCCGACCCAATAAGTCGTCGGAACTGAACTCCCCTGTGATCTCTGAAAGGGCCTGCTGCGCCAGGCGCAGGTCTTCCGCTAGCAATTCTCCGGAACCCTCCTCTAGCAGGGCCTGCTGGCCAACAAGTAAGTGCTTACTTGCAATATTAAGCGCTTCCAGGTGCCTGCGGCGTGCGATGAATTCTCCCTCCTGGCTAGAATGATAGCCGATGCTCTGTTTCAGGTGATCTCTCAACAACTCTATCCCCTTACCGGTTTTCGCGGAAAGGGCAATTTCTACACCCTCTGCGGTCTCTTGGAGCAGCGGGGATTGCCCGGTCAGATCGATCTTGTTTCGTACCCGGGTAATCGGGATCTCTGTCGGAAGGTTTTCCTGGTCCAAGTCAGGATACGCTGGAACCTCTCTATCGTCGAAGATCCACAGAATACGGTCAGCCTTGCGAATTTCGTCCCTGGCACGACGAATGCCCTCCTGCTCCACCCGGTCGCTACTCTCTCGCAGTCCTGCCGTATCAATCAGGTGCAGGGGAAGGCCGTCTATCTGGATCCGTTCCCGCAGCAGATCCCGGGTAGTGCCCGGAATATCTGTAACAATGGCTGATTCGCGTCCGGCCAGGGCGTTCAACAGACTCGATTTACCGACATTGGGACGCCCTGCAATCACCAGCGTCATACCGTCCCGTAAAAGTCGACCTACCCGGGCACTCTGTTCAACATTCTCTACACTACTGATGATTGAACGTAAGTCAGTACTCACTTTTAAATCAGAAAGAAAATTGATTTCCTCCTCAGGAAAATCGATCGCCGCTTCCACATAGAGTCGCAGCTCGATCAGTTTTTCTACCAGCCGATTAATCCGGCGGGAGAACTCACCCTCCAGGGATCGGACCGCCAACCGCGCAGCTGCGCTGGTGTCGCTCTCGATCAGATCCGCCACCGCCTCGGCCTGGGCCAGATCCAGTTTGCCGTTCAGGAAGGCGCGTAGACTAAATTCACCCGGCCGAGCCAGACAGGCGCCACATTCGAGCACCCTCCGCAGGAGCATATCCATCACTACTGGACCACCGTGGCCCTGGAGTTCCAGCACATCCTCACCGGTGAAAGAGTGGGGTGCGGCGAAGAACAGTGTGATTCCCTCGTCGATAATCTCACCGGCGTCGTTGCGGAAGCGGCTATAGCGTGCGATGCGGGGTTCGGGACAATGGCCGATGATCATCTCGGCGATCCGCTGTGCAGATTGACCTGAGACCCGGACGATACCGACCCCTCCAATACCGGTCGGGGTGGCAATCGCGGCGATGGTCTCGTGGACGTTAACGGGACACCCTTGCGGGGCCACGGGGCTGTTATCCCGCCTGCTCAATCTGGCGCGTTATGTACCACTGCTGGGCAATAGAGAGGAGGTTGTTGACCACCCAGTAGAGCACCAGACCCGCCGGAAAAAAAGCGAAGAAAATGGTGAATACAAAGGGAAGACTCATCATGATCTTGGCCTGCATGGGATCCGGTGGGGCAGGATTAAGTTTCTGCTGGATGAACATGGAGACACCCATGATCAACGGCAGCACGAAATAGGGGTCCTTTATCGACAGATCCTTGATCCAAAGGATAAATGGTGCCTGACGCAGCTCAACACTTTCCAACAGGACCCAGTAGAGGGCGATGAACACCGGGATCTGCACCAGTATCGGAAGGCAGCCACCGAGGGGATTGATCTTCTCCTTCTTATAGAGCTCCATCATCGCCTGGTTCATACGCTGCTTGTCGTCTCCATAGCGATCTTTCAGCGCCTGAATGCGCGGGGTCATCTTGCGCATGTTGGCCATGGACTTGTAACTGGTCTCGGACAGTTTGAAAAAGGCGAGCTTGATCAGAAGAGTGAGCAGTATGATGGCCCAGCCCCAGTTTCCGACAATCGAGTGGATCTTGGTCAGCAACCAGAAGATCGGCTGAGCAAGAATGGTGAGCCAACCGTAATCCACCGTGAGATCCAGACCGGTAGCAATCTCTGCCAGTTGATCTTGTATTTTCGGACCGGCGAGAAAACCGGTCTCAAAGCTGTGAATCTCGCCATCGGCGACCGTGACCGCTGGTGTATATGCGCCCAACACGTAACGATCATCAGCCAGCACACTGCTATAGAAATGATCTACCTCCTCCACAGGAGGAACCCATGCAGCGAGAAAGTAGTGCTGCAACATGGCGATCCATCCCCCTTTCACATCACGAGCGAGTTTGCTCTCGCTCATTTCGTCGAAAGAGATCTTTTCGTATTTCTCTTCCGGACTGTAGATAGCGCCGCCGGTGTAGGTATAAATGAACTTAGAGTCGCCGCTGCTCTCAGCGGGTTGACTGCGCATCAATTGCCGATATTCCCGACCGCTCCAGGACTTCCCGGAGCTGTTCTCTACCAGATGCTCAATCTCCACCAGGTAGCTGCCCCGGGTAAACAGGAAGCGCTTGGTTACTTTTATCCCTTGGTCACTCTCCCAGACCATATCGACGTTCAGATTATCGACGCCATCCTCCATCTTATATGCCGTCTTTTCTGCTCGGTAATGGCTTTCATGGGTTGGGGCATCACTGCCCTCCGCACCGATCAATCCGGATTGGGCAACCAAAAGATTTGGCATGGTGGGCCGCAGCAGCTGGAATTTTTGATCCTGATTCTCGAGAGAGACTGAATAATCGTTCAGAAACAACTTCTGAATACTGCCGCCCTTGGTATCTATCTCCAGTTCGTACAGATCGCTGGAAACAGTTATCTTTTGGCTTCCAGATTCCGCTACTGCCGCCAACGAGGGTAGGGCGCTGCCAGAAGCTGCATTGACACTCGCCGCAACCGGAGCAGAAGGGATTTCGGCAGCGGTGTTCTGCGACTCACCGGTTGCCGGCGAACCAGTTGGAGACTCGGTTGATTCCGATACTGTCTGCGGTTGCCGTCCATAGTCCTCATTCCAAGCCTGCCACAGCAGCAAAAGGATAAAGGCCAGTGAAAAAAACAATACAAGACGAAGATTATCCATGAATGGTCTCAACTGAGATAAGAGAACGCGTCTGGAGACGGTGACCCTCTAAACAAAACTTGCGTATTATCAGTCGACAGGCGGTCGACTGGAAGAGCGATTTACGAACATCGCTCGATATCTGGAAGTAGCTCAGATTGTTTCAGCCATAAAGCTTACTGACAATTTCAGATGTGTCTAAGCCTTTGAGCCAGTTTTTCCAAGTGCCGGTCCAACGATCCTCTCAGTCGTCTTCGACTATCAATTATCGGCAGACCACGCCGGCAGAGTACAACCACATCTATACCTGACAACAGTCTCTGCTGATGTCGAAAACTCTCTCGAATCAGCCGCTTTGTACGATTACGATCGACGGCCCGTTTCAGAGACTTCTTCGATATCGCCATCCCAAGTCGGGCTCGGTCCAGTCCGTTCTCACACCAAAGAATGGTAAAAAATTGATCGCCTGATTTTTTCGCCTGCTGGAAAACCCGATTGTAGTCGCCTGCGTCAAGCAACCGGTTCTGGCGCGGAAATCGAGCAGATTCTGTCCCCAACTGCCGTCAGGTTCAGGGGGTCAAACGGGCGCGGCCCTTGGCACGGCGCGCATTGATCACCTTGCGGCCACCGCGAGTGGCCATGCGGGCGCGAAATCCATGGGTTCGGGCACGTTTTAGATTGCTGGGCTGAAAAGTTCTTTTCATGGCTGTCTACTGAAATCCTGTAGGTTTAACTTTTCTGCCTGTAAGGCGGAGAAGTGACCGAAAAAAGGGCGATTAGAGTACTTTGCAACCACCTTCCTGTCAATAGATTCCGTAAACCAGAAAGCTTCTTTTCTTTTCTAGGCAGAACCGGCAAAAAACACCAACAGCGCTGAAAAAACAACCTCTAAATGCATATAAAAGCCTGTGGATAAGAGTGTCGAACCGGGTTAGACTCTTGGCTATAAAAAGCATCAAAATTTCTTTCCGGCCGGTAAAACTGTACGAGCAAAAGATTGGAACTCTGGAACAAATGTGTTGATCGTCTCGAAGGGAAACTGTCCTCTCAGGAATTTAATACCTGGATTCGACCACTCCAATCCTTGGAACAGGATGACTGCTTGCGTCTACTCGCTCCCAATCAATTCGTTCTGAACTGGATTAGGAATAACCACCTGTCAGAAATTCACGAACTGCTTCGAGAAATGGCCGGGGACAATGCGCCGGATCTCATTTTAGAGATAGGTAGTCGTGCCCGGGTTCCGAGCCCTAAAGCAGAAATGGCAGAAGCCGCAAAGAGCACTCCGACAGTATCAACCAGACGGTTACGCCAGACATCGGAACAATTGCCAAGCAATCTTAATTTCAAATTCACCTTTGACACCTTTGTCGAAGGAAAATCGAATCAGCTGGCTCGGGCTGCATCAATGCAGATCGGCGAAAACCCAGGAACGGTTTATAACCCCCTGTTCATCTATGGTGGCGTGGGGTTAGGCAAAACTCACCTGATGCATGCCGTTGGGAATATGATACTGCAATGTAATCCCGGTGCCAGGGTCATCTATCTGCACTCGGAGGGATTTGTAGCGCAGATGGTAAAAGCCCTTCAGCACAACACCATTGAGGAATTCAAGCGGCGCTATCGTTCAGTCAATGCTCTGTTGATTGATGACGTACAGTTTTTCGCGGGAAAAGAACGTTCACAGGAGGAATTCTTTCATACCTTCAACGCTCTATTCGAATCTCAACAGCAGATCATTCTCACCAGCGATCGTTTTCCGAAAGAGGTTACCGGTCTGGAAGAACGCTTAAAATCCCGTTTCGGCTGGGGACTTACGGTCGCAATCGAACCCCCAGATTTGGAAACAAGGGTAGCCATACTGCAAAGTAAGGCCTCCCAGCTTTTCGGCGTTGAACTCCCCAACGAAGTAGCTTTCTTCATCGGCAAAAGAGTGCGTTCAAATATTCGCGAACTTGAGGGAGCCCTGCGGCGAATTGTAGCCAACGCCCAGTTCACGGGGCGCCCCATCAATCAAGAGTTTGCGAAAGATGCGTTGCGGGATATGCTGGCTGCTCAGGATAAGATGGTCACCACCGAAAACATACAGAAAACCGTCGCCGAATACTTTAAGATCCGTACCTCTGAGCTGTTGTCGGCCAAGCGCAGTAGGACCATTGCCAGACCGCGTCAGATTGCCATGACCCTGGCGAAAGAGTTAACCAATCACAGCCTGCCGGAGATTGGGGAAGCATTTGGTGGAAGAGATCATACAACAGTACTCTATGCAACGAGGAAAATTGCTGAACTGCGGGACAGTGATATCCGAGTCAAAGAAGACTATGCAAACCTGTTGAGAACACTTACTAACTGATGTTAGTAAGTTGTGAATAAACTTTAGCCATAAATTTTAGTTTAAATTATCCACAAGAAACTTACAGGACCCCAAGGCGTACATAGCCCGGTTATCTACAACCAAAAATCAACATAACTAATTGAAATATATATATAATTTAAGATTATCCACAGATTACAAGCATCCTTATAATAATAAAATAGGTAATAAATATTCTTTATTAATATAGTATTTAGAGAACTTCACATATGAAGATCAAAACAGACCGGGATACCCTCTTGAAACCTCTCCAACAAATTGCGGGAGTGGTTGAAAGACGCCAAACTTTGCCCATCCTTGCGAATATTTTACTCAATGCGAGAGGTGATGAACTGGTAATCACCGCTACGGATTTAGAAATTGAAATGAAGACTAACGCCAGCGTTCATTTCGAAGGAGAATTGGATTTTACGCTGCCGGCTAGAAAATTAATTGATATCTGCAAGGCATTGCCAGAGAAAGCCGATATTCAAATTAGCATAGAGGGAGAGAGGGCAGTTCTACGATCCGGTAAAAGCCGTTTTACATTGGGAATTCTTCCAGCCCAAGATTATCCAGCGATTGAACCCTCTGCCAGCAGCCAACACTTTTCTATTTCACAAAACCAGTTAAAGCATCTGATTGAAAAGACCAATTTCGCGATGGCTCAACAGGATGTTCGTTATTATCTGAACGGTATGCTGGTAGAGGTAAGAAAGGGATTAATTCGAGCTGTTGCGACTGATGGTCACAGGTTGGCATTGAGTGAGGTCGAATGCCACACGGAACAGCAGGTAGATTTTCAAGTAATCATACCTAGGAAGGCAGTTTTGGAACTAGGAAGATTACTTTCCGATGTAGAAAAAGATGTCTTGGTAGATATCAGCAGTAATCATATTCGCTTGAATCTTGGAGATACCATATTCACATCAAAATTGATCGACGGAAAGTTTCCAGATTATGAACGCGTCATACCTTCAGGCTTCGACAAGGAGGTTATCGCTGATAGAGATGAGTTGCGGCAGGCCCTACAAAGAACATCGATTTTATCCAATGAAAAATATCGGGGTATTAGGTTTCAATTTTCTCCAGGGCGATTAGAGCTTCTCGCACATAATCCGGAACAAGAGGAGGCTCAGGAAGAGATTGATATTCAGTATGATGGAGATGAACTCGTTATCGGATTTAACGTCGGATATCTTGTTGAAGTGTTGAATGTTGTCGAATCAGCGCAAGTTCATCTATCTTTGTTGGATCCGGACAGTAGCTGCCTCATTGAAGATAAAAATGCGCCAGGTAATCGATACGTGATAATGCCAATGAGAATTTAGTCATCAAAGGTTTGAGTAAGCGATATAACCACCCCCGAACAAGCAACACCATACCTATACCTATACATTGACCCTCCGGTCTACTAATGGCCCTTGATCTAATCAGGATTCGTAACCTGAGAAATATTTCTGAAGCGTCGTTAGAGCCGTCTGCCGGCATTAATATATTTGAAGGTCCCAACGGATCAGGTAAGACGTCCTTACTGGAAGCTATTTATCTTCTTGGCCGTGGTAGATCGTTTCGAGGAAACCGAATTGCTTCAGTCATTCAAAAGAATAAACAGACGTTGGAACTGTATTGCGAAGCGGAAAATAACAAAAAATCTGTAAAAATAGGTCTACGTAAAACCACAGTAGCTACAGATGTAAAAATCAATGGGGTACGGATCAATAAACTCTCTCTACTCGCGAGGGAGTTACCTCTACATCTTATTACTCCGAGATCTCATGAAATTATAGAGGGGAAAGCTGACTATCGTCGTCGGTTTCTGGAGTGGGGAGTGTTCCACGTGGAACCTCGCTATCAATATTACTCTGCACGATACCAGCGTGTTTTAGCTCAAAGAAATGCTGCTCTTAAAAGAGATGTTGCATCAGTAGATCACTGGAATATTGAACTCGCTCGGTCTGGAGATGAATTGAATCAGATGAGACTAGAGTATCTTCGGTCACTCGAACCTATCTTAATCGATGAACTTCAGTACCTAATACCGAATATTTCTATTTCGTTATCCTGGAAACAAGGTTGGGATCAGAACACCGATTTGATTGATTCGTTAACGCGAAATCGTGAGAGAGACATACATAAAGGTTACACTTCGGGAGGTCCACATCGCGCCGATCTTGTCATTATGTCCTCTGGAGAACCAGCAAGCCGGATTTTGTCGAGGGGGCAGCAGAAGTTGATTGTAATTGGTTTGATATTGTCCCAATCGAAATTGTTAAAAAATATCACGGGTATGAATCCGATCATTATGGTTGACGATCTTGAATCTGAACTTGACCAAACAAATAAAATTTCAATAGTGCAAAGGCTTATCGCACAAAATACACAGGTTATCATTACGAGAACAGACAATAACCGTACGAGCAATTATCAAATGGATAAATTGTTCCACGTGGAACATGGGGCCGTATCGGAAGAGCGTGTATAATAACCAGCACTATTTCAGGAGTGCTATATGAGTTATGACTCATCCAATATCAAAGTATTAAAAGGACTTGATGCAGTCCGAAAACGTCCAGGTATGTACATCGGTGATACCGATGACGGAACAGGACTTCATCATATGGTTTTTGAGGTGGTCGATAACTCTATTGACGAAACCTTGGCTGGTTACTGTACGGAGATTAAAGTAACAGTTCATGATGACCAATCTGTCACAATCTCAGATAATGGTAGAGGAATCCCTGTTGATATTCATCCTGAGGAAGGCCTATCTGCGGCAGAAGTCATTATGACTGTCCTCCATGCAGGAGGTAAATTCGATGATAATTCCTACAAGGTTTCCGGTGGTCTACATGGTGTGGGAGTTTCTGTTGTAAATGCGCTGTCGGAATCTCTGAAACTGGTTATTTACCGCCAGAATAAGGTATATGCCCAAGAATATGTTCATGGTGAACCGCAGGCACCATTGACAATGGTAGGAGAAACTGACAAAACCGGTACTGAGATCACTTTCAAGGCCAGTCCTGAGACTTTTACAAATATTGAGTTTCACCATGATCTCCTCGCAAAGCGATTACGTGAACTCTCATTTCTCAACTCTGGTGTTCGTATAGTACTTCAGCACGAGGCAACGGGTCGCGAGGATGTTTTTGAATATCAGGGAGGTATTCGCGCGTTTGTCGAGCATCTAAACAGAAAAAAAACACCGCTGCATGGAACAGTGTTTCATATTGAAGTCGAAAGAAACGATGTGGTGGTAGAGTTGGCAATGCAGTGGAACGAATCCTATCAGGAGAACATTTTCTGTTTTACCAATAACATTCCTCAGCGAGATGGTGGAACACATTTGGCTGGTTTTCGTGCAGGTTTGACGCGGACGCTGAATCAATATATCGATCGTGAAGGTTTGGCCAAAAAACAGAAGGTCAATACTTCAGGTGATGACTCGAGAGAAGGGTTGACTGCAGTCCTTTCAGTTAAAGTTCCTGATCCAAAGTTCTCTTCACAGACCAAGGACAAGTTGGTCTCCTCAGAAATTAAAGGAATTGTCGAAGCTGTCCTGGCAGAAAAATTAGGAGAATTTCTACTTGAAAATCCAACAGAGGCTAAAATCATCGCCGGAAAGATGATTGAGGCTGCTCGAGCCCGGGAGGCGGCCCGGAAAGCACGAGAGATGACTCGTCGCAAGGGGGTCCTGGATATTGCTGGTTTGCCTGGAAAACTGGCTGACTGTCAGGAAAAAGACCCGGCGCTCTCAGAACTGTATCTAGTAGAGGGAGACTCTGCAGGTGGCTCTGCCAAACAGGGCCGCGACCGTAGGCATCAGGCAATCCTTCCACTAAAAGGTAAAATCCTTAATGTTGAGAAGGCCCGTTTTGATAAAATGCTTTCCTCCGCTGAGGTAGGTACCTTGATTACCGCCTTGGGTTGCGGTATCGGACGAGAGGAGTTTAATCCAGACAAACTGCGTTACCATCGAATTATTATTATGACTGATGCCGATGTGGATGGCGCCCACATTAGAACCCTGTTGTTGACCTTTTTCTATCGACAGATGCCCGAGTTGATAGAGAGGGGGCATATTTATATTGCCCAGCCACCTTTATATAAGGTGAAAAAGGGTAAGCAAGAGCAATATTTAAAAGATGATCCTGACTTGAATCACTATTTGCTCCAGGCTGCGCTGGACAATGCGAAACTTCATGTTAGTCCAGAAGCGCCACCCTTGTCAGGTAATGCCTTGGAATCCCTGGCGACCCAATACAACGCTGTTATGTCTATTATAAAACGTCTATCCCGACGATACGAAAAAAACGTATTGAAACGGTTGATCAACATGCCGGTACTGGATAGTGCGTTGATTGATGATAGAGCCCGCTTCGAAGCCTGGTTGGAAGAACTGGACGGAAGACTCAATGTGGATCAAGGAGTCTCTCGCCGTTATCAATCGGGGTACGACACCGGACTAGAGAGGATTCTGGTATCCCATTGGGTGCATGGCATCAGCACGGAGCACAATTTCCCAATTGAATTTTTTTCCAGCAATGATTACCGGAAACTGACAGAGTTGGGTATCCAATTGGAGGGAATGCTCAGCGAAGGCGCTTTTGTACAGCGAGGAGAGAAGACCTGCGAGATCACGACTTTTGGTCAGGCACTGGAATGGCTGACAGATGAAGCGAAACGTGGTCAGCATATTCAGCGTTACAAGGGTTTAGGAGAGATGAATCCGGAGCAACTGTGGGAGACCACAATGAACCCAGAGTCTCGCCGTCTGCTTAGGGTTAGTATCGAGGATGCTGTTGGAGCAGATGAGATATTTACCACTTTGATGGGTGACCAAGTCGAACCACGGCGGGAGTTCATTGAAAACAACGCATTAGCGGTCGAAAATCTTGATGTTTAAGGAATTAAATTCGTGACCATCGAACTGTTTCGCGAAGATGGATATAGAAAGGAGTGTGATGCCAAGGTTCTTTCTGCTGATAACCGGGGTATCTGTGTCGATCAGACGGTCTTTTATCCCCTGGGTGGTGGACAACCAGGAGATACCGGCACGTTGATCCGGGAAAACGGTGAGACAATCGCTATCCTGGATACTCGAAAAGATCCAGATACTGGTGCGCATCTGCATATTCCCCAGACGGATGTTGGATTGCCAGAACCTGGCGAGCAGGTGCAGCTGCGTCTAAATTGGGAGCGGCGCCATCGCTTGATGCGAATGCACAGCTGTATGCATCTACTTTGTGCGGTGGTTCCCGCTGGTGTAACTGGAGGATCGGTTCGAGACGGCAGTGCGCGGCTCGATTTCGATCTACCGGAGCCACCGGACAAAGCAGAAATTGAGCGGGAGACAAATCGCTTGATTGCGGAGAATCATCCGATGACCCAGGAATGGATCACAGATGACGCACTAGAGCGGCAGCCGGAACTAATTCGCACCATGTCGGTAAAACCGCCACTGGGGACAGGCAAAGTACGTCTGGTTCGTTTTCACGATGTAGACCTGCAACCTTGTGGCGGAACCCACGTGGCATCTAGTGGGGAGATAGGCCAGATTCGGGTCAAAAAAATCGAGAAAAAAGGTAAGAGAAATCGCCGAATCACAATTGTATTTGCAGAATAAGTACTCCACGACTGTTAAGTTTTAAGCGTAGTAAGTACTTACTATAAATAAATACCAGCAAACTCGAATCTTTTCACCAGTATTTGACCTAAATAGGCGATAGATAGATATCCTGATTGCAACAAAACTGAAGTCACAGGAGGGTGTAGCATATCGCGGGAGTGTGGGAGTGTAAGGGTATTGCATCATCCACTATTAATCTTGCTGTGATACTGTTCCTATACGCATGTAGATTTCAGCCAATCGGGACATGATTGAATATGCCTTGTGATTTTATGGCAGTTGAGTCGTGGTTTTATTCTTCTGCAGGGGAGTCTCCACAGCAGATCATCCCTGCTTTATACAAGTTTTCAATACCCACCGAACTTTTTCATGGTAGCAACAACCGTTTGCCACTTCTCTCCGATACAGTGAGTGCTGAGTAGTATGACCGTCAAGGATATGACCTCGACCCCGGATCTGACCCGGTATGGGCGGGGTACCGGCGCTGAGCGCAGTCGCCGCCCTATCTATATCGATCTTCTTCCCCCCTGCAATAATGCTTGTCCAGCGGGGGAAGATATTCAGGCCTGGCTGGCGCTGGCCCAGGCGGGGCGTTATGAAGAGGCCTGGCAGAGTCTGATCGAGAACAATCCTTTGCCGTCTGTTCATGGACGGGTTTGTTACCATCCGTGTGAATCTTCCTGCAACCGGACCTACACCGATAGCTCCGTCAGCATCCATGCGATTGAGCGTTTTCTTGGTGATCTCGCCCTGAAAAAACGTTGGAAACCGGAATTCAAGCACCTCCCGGGCGGTGGTCGGATTCTGGTTATCGGGGCGGGGCCCAGCGGTCTCTCTGCGGCCTACCATTTAACCCGTCTTGGGCATCAAGTGGAGATCTACGAAGCGGGTCCGGTGGCCGGCGGAATGATCCATTTTGGAATCCCCGCCTACCGTATGCCCCGCGGCGAACTCGAAGCGGAGATTCAGCGTATTCGGGATATCGGGGTAAAGATTTTACTCAATCACCGGGTTAAGGACGTACTGACGGAAAAGGAATACGGAAACT
>Ga0316189_10001048_pt1 | contig 27510 bp, 18 predicted proteins | sample LowCovwburrow_MG_FD_204930 | JGI IMG/M metagenome (GOLD analysis project Ga0316189, IMG submission 204930) | Coastal sediment microbial communities from Maine, United States - Lowes Cove worm burrow | ecosystem: Environmental > Aquatic > Marine > Coastal > Sediment | place: USA: Maine...
AGGAGGAGCAGCGTCATGGCGGGTACGAGGACGCGCATGGGGGGATGATAGGCCTAAGTGAGGAGGTCGGCGAGCATTGGGCCCGTGCGTCAGAGGTGTACTCGGACACACAGGGGAAACCGTTGCGCAGGACCTCTACGTAAAGCTTGCGCAGCGGCGCCGTAGACGAGGCATAGGCCGGGGCAATGCTCGTCGCCCCGACGACGACATCGCGAAGCTCCGGCCGCTCGCTTTCGTCTACCGTGTGCGCGCTCCAGCGGCGATCGATCTCAGCGCAGGCGTCCGTCTTCTCGACCAGCGCAGCGACGAGCTCGATGACGATCCTAAGCTGCGTCCCGTTGTAGGCCACGAGCTTCGCCATCTCGAGGACCGCATCGCGGGTGTCTTCCGCGAGCCCGGAGTCGAGCTTCTCTTGGGACGTTTGAAGGAGCTCCGAGAGATGACCGCCGCTCGCCTGGTCGGCGATCTCGCTGATCGCCACAAGGTCGCCCTGTGACGCTCCGAGGAGCGTCTTCAAGAGTTCTGGGAGCGCTTCGCAAGCGCATCGAGGCATCCCTGGGTCGCCTCGAAGGCGAGACCCTCATCGCTCGCAATGGTGACCTCTACTTCTTCCTCACGAACGAGGAGCGGGACATCGGCCGAGAGATCAAGAACACCCAGGTTCTCTCCGGAGCTGAAGAGATTGAACTCGGCAAGCTCATCTTCGAGGACATCCTCAACGACGACCGGAAGCACACGTACAGCGCGACCGGGCGCGACTTCGCGTTCGCGAGGCTCTGCGACGACCATGCGGTCGGTCGTCGCGTCGAAGGCAGCCTTGAGGTCGCCTTCGTGAGCCCCCTCGGCGACAGTTATAACGAGTACACCGACGGGCACTGCATCCTCCACACCGCTAGCGAGGAGGGGCGCGTGCTCATTCGACTCCCCGTTGAGAGCACTATCGGTCGCGAACTGCGCACCTACCTGCAGACCGAATCCTATGTGACGACGAAGCACACGGGCACGCTGCCGGACACGACCAAGCGCATCCTGCGGGATCGCACCGAGGAGAACCGGGGCCGTCGGGGGCGGATCGTCGAGGCGCTGAAGGCAATGCTCAACGACGCGACGTACTTCGCCTGCGGCACAAAGCTGGACATCGGTCGCAGCGATCCGAAGGCCGCCCTCGGCGATGCGCTCGAGTATCTCATCCAAAACGCGTACTCGAAGATGGGCTACGTCCAACACCTGCAGACCAACCCGAAGCAGGAGATCCAGAGCACGCTGCGCGCCAACGATGTGGAGCAGGTCAGTATGGGGCTTTCAACGCCGGAGGCGAACGTCCAAGCCCTCGACGATCTCCGCGAGTACATCCGGCTTTGCACACTCAGCAGCAGGCAAATCATCCTTCGAGAGCTCATCGAGAAGCGCTACGGCAACCGCCCCTACGGGTGGCCCGAGCTAGAGGTCATCCTTCTGGTGGCCCGGCTCGCCGTCCTCAAGGAGATCAACCTCATCGTCAACGCGGCGCCGCTCCCGCTCGACAAGGCCTACGACCACCTCACGTCGACCAACAAGCAGCGCAAGGTGGTCATCATCCTGCGAGAGTCCGCAGGCACCGACCTGATCAAGAAGGCTCAGGCGCTCGGGAAGGAGCTCTTCGTACAAGGAGGGCCCGACGCGGAGGACGGTCTCTTCGCCTTCCTGCGGGAGCATCTCGTCGGCTGGAGCTCGGAGCTGGGCGGCTACCTGCCCTTGGCGAAGACTGGGAACTATCCAGGGCGTCAGGAGATCGAGGACTCCATCGCGACGCTGCGCAAGTTTGTCGAGGAGAACGACTCAGTCCGCTTCCTCAAGCGATTCGTCGAGAACAAGTCCGAACTGCTCGACCTGGAAGAGAACTACAGTGACCTGAAGAGCTTCTACACGGGCCAGAAGCACAGCTGGGAGAAGCTGCGCGGCGCCGTGGACGAACTCTCGCAGAACCGCCTACAGCTCGAGCTGCACAAAGCCGCAGGCCCGGCGCTCGCGCGCATGGAAGAGATCCTCGCCACCGCACGGCCCTACAACCTCCTGCATGAGGCGGCTGAGCTGATTCACACTGCGACGACCGCAAACGAAGCTCTCGTGGCCGCAGCGCGACAGCCAGCCGTCGCGGAGATCCAGGGCCTGCTCGATGGCGTGACCGAGGAGTTGGACAAGGTCTCGGCCGACGCCCGACTGCGAGCTCGAGCGACCGAGGAGTTCACCAAGCTCCGTGAGGCGGTAGAGACGGCCACAAGCATTGCGCATATTGGGCAGGCGCGACAGACAGCCGTGGCCGCGTATGACCGAGCGTTCACGGCGATCGAGGAGGCTCAGACTCCGCCTGAGACGCCGCCGTCGGCGGGCACTGCCGGGCCGACGCCACCCAAGCCCAAGGTCACGATCAAGAAGCGCCGAGTCGTGGAGCCCAAGAGCCTCTGGGCCGGTGGCTTCATCGAGACATCCGCAGATATTGAGACGTTTCTGACAAAGCTCCGCGAGGAGCTGGAAGCGGCCCTTGAAGCAAACGAGCGCGTGCAGATCAAGTGAGGAGGGCGCAATGAACACGACACAGCTCAAAAACTACGCGCCCACAGCTCGAAAGGCCTTCATCGCGGCGGTAAAAGCCCAGGCTGCAAAGGTCGGGGTGACAGCCAAGGAGACGGCAACGGCCAAGGTCGAGGGAGACGTTCTCCTCGTCGCCGGTCTGGCCTTTCCAAAGGCTATCGCACCGGCTCGACGCAAGCTCACCGACCGCGTCCATGCACACGGGTACGAGCCGACGATGGAGGCCATCGCCTACACGTGGTTCAACCGCTTCGCGGCTATCCGCTACATGGAGCTGCACGGCTACCTGGACCACGGCTACCGGGTGTTGAGTCATCCCGAAGGACGCGGCCGCCCCGAGCTCCTCGACCACGCCGCGGACGTCGACCTCCCAGGGCTCGACCGAGACAAGGCGGTCGAGCTGAAGCTCGACGGCACCAAGGACGAGGAGCTCTATCGGCTGCTGCTCAAGGCGCAGTGCAACGCGCTGCACCAGGCGATGCCGTTCCTCTTCGATCCCATCGGCAGTGAGACCGAGCTGCTCCTGCCAGGGAACCTGCTGCACACCGACTCGCTGGTCCGCCAGCTAGTCGAGCAGATCGATGAGGCGCTGTGGCAAGACATCGAGATCATCGGCTGGCTCTACCAGTTCTACATCTCGGAGAAGAAAGACGCGGTCATCGGCAAGGTGGTGAAGTCGGAAGACATTCCGGCGGCGACCCAGCTCTTCACGCCCAATTGGATCGTGAAGTACATGGTCCAAAACTCGCTGGGGGCGCAGTGGCTGGCGACCTACCCCCAGTCCCCGCTCAAAGGGCAGATGGAGTACTACATCGAGCCCGCCGAGCAGACCGACGAGGTCAAGGCGCAGCTCGCGGCCATCACGCCCAGCCAGCTCAACCCCGAGGAGCTGACCCTCATCGACCCGGCCTGTGGCTCTGGGCACATCCTGGTGGAGGCCTATGAACTCTTCAAGGCCATATACCTGGAGCGAGGTTATCGACAACGAGATGTTCCGCAACTGATCCTCGAGAAGAACCTCTTCGGCCTCGACATCGACGAGCGGGCGGCGCAGCTCACGGGCTTTGCACTGATGATGAAGGGACGGGCGGATGACCGGCGGCTCTTTGAGCGGGGGGTGAAGCTCAACGTGATGGCGCTGGTGAACAGTGCGGGGTTTGATGCGGAGGGGCTGGCGGAGGGGGTGAAGCTCGGGGACGGGCTGAAGCCGGGGGACCTCACGGAGCTGAAGCGGCTCTTCGAGCACGCGACGACGTTTGGGTCGTTGATTCAGGTTCCGGAGGAGGTGGCGGAAAAGCTGCCGGCGCTGAAAGAGATGTGCCAAGTAGGTAGTCAGGGGGACCTCTTTGTATCAAGGGCACTCAAGCGTTTGGGGCTGTTGGTGCAGCAGGCGGAGCTACTGGCAGCGCAGTACGACGCGGTGGTGGCCAACCCGCCATACATGGGTGCCAGATCCTTTACCCCCAGACTAAAAGTCTGGATTGCTGAGAACTACCGCGGTTTCGAGAAGGACCTGTTCTCTGCCTTCATCGTAAGAATGCTGCGACTCACGAGTACGACCGGACATTCGGCCGTCATGACTTCGTTCGTCTGGATGTTCATTTCATCGTTTGAGGAACTACGACAAAAGATCATCTCAAATCACACAATCAGCTCCCTCGTGCAACTGCACTATGATGCCTTCGTAGATGCAAAAGCGCATGTCTGCACGTTCGTCTTGAAGAACAGACATGACAACGGGTTCAGCTCATCATTCATCCGACTCGCTGACTTTCCCGGTGTCGACACCCAAGCCCCAAGGACTCTTGATGCAATAAGGAACAGAGAATGCGGTTGGTTCTTCGAGGCATCTCAGGACCAATCCAAAGGAATCCCAGGCTGCCCCATTGCCTACTGGGCAAGCAAAAAACTGAGACAATCTTTCTCTGACGGACTATCACTGAGAGAGCTTGCCGACCCAAAGAAAGGTCTGGCAACCACGGACAATGACAGGTTTATCAGGCTCTGGTTTGAGGTGTCACATGCTCGCCTGGGAGTCGGCTGCAAGGACCGAGATGAGGCAACTCGCTCTGGTTGCAGGTGGTTCCCTCTGAACAAAGGCGGTCGATTCAAGAAGTGGTACGGCAACAGAGAGCATACGATTGACTGGGCCAACGATGGGGCGGAGCTGAAAAACGCTGTGATTGAGCGGTATGGGGGGGGGAGCTACACGAAGGAGATCCGCAGCGAAGACAAATACTTCAAGGATGGGATTACCTGGAGCGCCCTTACCTCGAGTGCTTCGAGTTTTCGTCTAACAGACTATGGGGCTTTATTCGACTCTGCCGGATCAACCATGATTCCGAGAGAGAGGATCTTTCTGCTTCTGGGGCTTTTGAACACCCCGATTGTTAAAACGATTCTCTCGATGATAAACCCGACCCTAAATTTCGGCGCTGGAAGTGTGGGAAACATTCCTGTCATCCTTCCGACTGCTGACGCCTCCGCAAGCGAGCGGGTCGAAAAAATTGTCCGTTGCGCAAGCCTCGACTGGGATACCTACGAACGCTCCTGGAACTTTCAATCCCACCCCCTCCGGGCGACCTTCTCAGGCTCTGCCCCCCCCCCACCTCTGAGGTCTAGCTACATCGCCTGGCTCTCCCAGATCAGAGGTACGATCGCCGAGATGAAGCGCCTCGAAGAAGAGAACAACCGCCTCTTCATCGACGCCTACGGCCTGGCGGACGAGCTCACCCCTGACGTCCCCATCGAGCAGATCACCCTCACGGTGAACCCCGCCTACCGCTACGGCGGCAACCTCACCGAGGAGGAGCAGTGGACCCGCTTCCGCCAGGACACCATGGAGGAGCTGGTCTCCTACGCCATCGGCTGCATGATGGGTCGCTACAGCCTGGACGCGCCGGGGCTTATCTACGCCAACAGCGGGGGCGAGGGCTTCGATCCCAGCCGCTACCCCACCTTCCCGGCCGACGACGACGGCATCGTCCCGCTCACCGACACCGAATGGTTCGACGACGATGCCACGAACCGCTTCCGCGACTTCGTCTCCGTAGTCTGGGGCGCCGAACACCTTGACGAGAACCTCGTGTTCGTCGCGACCAACCTCGGCCCGAAGAAGGGCGAGTCCAGCCTAGAAACCATCCGCCGCTGGCTCTGTGACAAGTTCTTCAAGGACCACCACCTCAAGCGTTACAAGAAACGCCCCATCTACTGGCTCTTCTCGAGCGGCAAGCAGAAGGCCTTCCAGTGTCTCGTGTACCTGCACCGCTACAACGAGGGGACGCTCGCCCGGATGCGCAGCGAATACGTGATTCCGCTCCTGGGCAAGATTGCGGCGCGCATCGAGAAGGTCCAAGGCGACATTCCGGCGGCGACGTCGACCGCGCATAGCAAGCGGCTGACGAAGGAACTCGCCAAGCTGAACAAGCAGCAAATCGAGCTGCTCACGTTCGACGAGAAGCTGCGGCACTACGCCGACCGCCGCATCAGCCTCGACCTCGACGACGGCGTCAAGGTCAACTACGGCAAGTTCGGCGACCTCCTCGCCGAGGTGAAGGCCGTGCACGGGAAGAAGCCGGAGGTCGCATGAAGGCCCATGAGGTCGACAAGGCGCTACGCCAGAAGTTCGTCACTGACGGTGCCCGGCTCGTGTTCTGGCACGACGCCGACACGGAGTTTGCGGACTACGTCGCGGACGGGTTGCCCGACGATCTCGGGGGGGCACAGCTGCTCGACGTCTCCAAGGTCGGGGGGCTGGCGGCCAAGCTCAAGCTCGAGATAGAAGACACGGTCGGAAAGTACCTCGTCTACAGCTCAGGGCCGCGTCCCGGGGCTGAGCTCGACTGGCTGCTCGACATCAGGCTGTACAGCGCCGAGTTCCATGCGGACATCGCGAGCCTCTGGCTGCAGGAGCTCGGACTCACAGGGCTCTACCTCCGCGACCACCTAAAGGCCCGCGCCGTGTTTCTTGGCAGCCAGGATCGCCGGCAGAAGCTGAAACGCCTGCTTGGCGCCGCCGACGACGAGGCGGCGATCGACCTGAAGATGATGGCCGTTCTCGTCGGAAGCTCAGTCGCCACCCCCTTCGTTGTGCTCCGAGGGCTTTGCCACGGACACCTAGAGGACGGCAGCTTCTCGTTGGACGCCGAGCCAGACCCGCTCATCGCCACCTTCGCCAAGATGGGCCTGGAGCAGCGGTTCTGGGAGCTGGTGGCCGAGCTCTTTCGCTACGAAGCAGAGAGCCCAAAACTGGCTGCGCTCCTGCGACACCTGTTCGTCTCGGAGCTCTTCCATCAGCTTGGGGACGAACGGATCTCAGCGCTCGCGCACTTCGAGCTGCCGTCGAAGGGCCGGCGCAACGCGGTGGTGTTCCTCACCCAGTGGCGCGACTCTAGTGCTTCCGCGAGCAGCTACGATGCGGCTGCATCAGCCGTGGCCCATGAACTGAAGGTCGACTCGTATCTAGGCGAGCTCAAGCTCGCCAGCCTCCGAGGCGTCTTCACCTTCTGGGAGGCCGAGAAGCGTGTGGTGTCCAGACTGAAGGCCCGCGTGCTCAGCGAGGCGAAGACCATCGACGTCGCGCCGATCGTAGCCATCGCCTCTGAGCGCAAGGCTGGGCACTGGCTCGCCGGACCGGGTCGGGAGACCCAGGAACGGCGGGCCATCCACGATGCCTACGATGCGATCGTCGCAGCGGCCGAGTTTTTCGCCCTTCACAACAACCATCGCCAAGCGCTCGCCTTTGAGAGTCCTGTTGCGTTGCTCGACGCCTACCGCGACTCGCTGTACGGCTTCGATCGTCTCTACCGGAGCTTCTGGACGAAGGCGAAGCCGGCTCTCGGGCAAGGGTGGGATCTGTTGAAGACACTCGCGGCGGAGGTGGAGCAGGTCTACTACCAGGGCTTTCTCCAGCCGCTGGGCTTGGAATGGAGCCGGCTCCTCGATGAGGGGTTTCTCGGGCAATGGAAGGCGACAGGGTTCAACCCCCAACCGCGGTTCTACAAGGACCAGATCGCCCCACACTTGCAGGGGTCGAAGCGCAAGCGCGCCTTCGTCATCATCAGCGACGCCTTCCGCTATGAGGCTGCCACCGAGCTCGTGGAGGAGCTCAACGGGCGCTACCGCATGGACGCCGAGCTGTCCGCGATGCTCGGTGTCCTCCCCTCGTACACGGCACTCGGGATGGCGAGCCTGCTGCCGCATCAGTCCCTCGCGTACACGGACAAGGGTGCGGTGCTCGCTGATGGCAAATCGACCGCCGGCACCGATGCCCGCAGCAAGGTGCTCGCGAGTGTCGGAGGCATGGCCTGCCAGGCGAAGGACCTGCGCGTCATGAAAACCGACGATGCGCGCGAGTTCACCGCAGGCAAGCGCGTCGTCTACATCTACCACAACGTCGTCGACGCCCGAGGGGACAGCGCTCCAACCGAGGGAGAGACGTTCGAGGCTGTTTCGGACTGCATCCACGAGCTGGTCGAGCTCGTCCAGCTCTGCGTCAACAAGCTCAACGCAGCCAAGGTGTGGGTCACCGCGGACCACGGCTTCCTCTTCCGCCAGCAGGCGCCGGCCGAGACCCAGAAGAGCGCGCTAAGCCACAAACCTGGGCACGCGGTGAAGGTCAAGAAGCGCTACGTGATCGGTCGAGACCTCGGCGAGTCGCCGGAGGCACACCACGGTTCGACCGCGGCAACGGCGGGTACGGATGACGGGATGGAGTTCTGGATCCCACGAGGTGCGAACCGTTTCCACTTCACCGGCGGAGCTCGGTTCATCCACGGCGGCGCGATGCCTCAGGAGGTCATGGTCCCCGTCATCACGGTGACCCAGCTCCGAGGCGAGAAAAAGGAGCGCTCCAAGGTCGAGAAGGTCTCCGTCCAGGTGCTGGGCACCAAGCACAAGATCACGACGCCCAAGTATCGGTTCGAGTTCATTCAGACCGAGGCTGTCAGCGAGAGACGCAAGCCCATCACCCTGCGGGCGGCTGTCTTCGAGGGCGACCAGCCGGTGACCTCGATCGAGACGGTCACCTTTGACAGTGACTCCGACAGCATCGACGAGCGTAAGAAGTCCATCAGGCTGGAGCTGCGAACCGGAACCTTTGACAAGCAGACCCCGTACCGGTTAGTGCTCCGAGACGTCGAGACCGACGCCGAGATACAGTCCGTGCCCGTGGTAATTGACAGGAGCTTCGATGACGACTTCAACTGAGTCCCCTGTCGCAACAGGCGACCTTGATGCACTTCTCAACGAACACTTCGCCGGCAAGGTCGTCCGCAAGGACCTGACCAAGCTGGTGAAGGAAGGCGCGAACGTTCCCGTGTTCGTGCTCGAGTACCTCCTCGGCAACTACTGCTCGTCCCAGGATGAGGATGTAGTGGCAGACGGCCTACAAACCGTGAAACGCGTGCTCTCGGACAACTTCGTCCGGCCGGACGAGGCCGAGAAGATCAAGTCGCTGATTCGCGAAAAGGGCTCCTACAAGGTCATCGACAAGGTCAGCGTCCAGCTCAACGAAAAGCGCGACGTCTACGAGGCTCAGCTCGTCAGCCTCGGCATCCACGGAGTGGTGGTGCCCACGTCGACAGTGAAGCAGTACGAGAAGCTGCTCGTAGGCGGCATCTGGGCGCTGGTCACGCTCGAGTACTTCTTCGAGGAGGGCCAGAAGAGCTCGCCGTTCTCCGTACGCCAGTTGAAGCCGATCCAGATGCCGAACATGGACATGGATGAGCTTCGGCAGGGGCGCAGCCACTTCACCGCCGAGCAGTGGCTCGATGTGTTGATGCGTTCGTCAGGCATGGAGCCGACCACGTTGGACCGGCGAGTGAAGTGGCACCTGCTCGCGCGAATGATCCCTTTCGTAGAGAACAACTACAACGCCTGCGAGCTGGGCCCACGCGGTACGGGCAAGAGCCACATCTACAAGGAGGTCAGCCCGAACAGCATCCTGGTCTCTGGTGGACAGACAACAGTAGCCAACCTCTTCTACAACCTGGCGCGACGGCAGATCGGCCTTGTAGGCGTCTGGGACGTCGTAGCCTTCGACGAGGTAGCAGGGATCCGCTTCAAGGACCACGACGGCGTCCAGATCATGAAGGACTATATGGCCTCGGGCTCCTTCGTGCGCGGCCGCGACTCGTTGAACGCGTCCGCGTCCATGATCTTCGTCGGCAACATCGACAACGTGACCACGCTCCTGAAGACGAGCCACCTACTCGCACCTTTTCCCGACTCGATGATCGACTCGGCGTTCTTCGACCGCTTCCACTCCTATATCCCGGGGTGGGAGATCCCGAAGATGCGGCCGGAGTTCTTCACCGATCAGTACGGCTTCATTGTGGACTACCTCGCCGAGTTCTTCCGCGAGATGCGGAAGTACAACTTTGGCGACGCCATCAACCGCTACTTCCGACTCGGCCGAGACCTCAACCAGCGCGACACGATCGCGGTAAAGCGGACCGTTTCGGGTCTGCTGAAGCTGCTCTACCCGCACGAGGACTACGACAAGGAAGCGGTGCGCGAGTGCCTGGAGTACGCGCTCGAGGCGCGTCGGCGCATCAAGGAGCAGCTCAAGCGTATCGGCGGCATGGAGTTCTTCGACGTCCACTTCAGCTACATCGACCTCGAGACGAACGAGGAGAAGTTCGTCGTGGTCAAAGAACAGGGGGGCGGCTCCCTCATCCCCGAAGGAGCATTGCAGCCCGGAGCGCTACATACCGTCTCGAAAGGTAGCGGGGGGCACCTGGGTCTCTACCGAGTCGAGACCCAGATCACCGGTGGCAACGGCCAGTTGAAGCTCTCCGGACTCGGCTCGAACACGGGGGCCAAGGAGTCGGTGAAGGTGGGCTTCGACTTCTTCCAAGCCAACGCCAAGCAGCTCCAGGCGTCACTGAAGCCAGGCGATCGCAACTACCACCTGCACGTGGTGGAGGCCCACAATACGGGCCCCTCGACCACGCTGACAATGGCGGCCTACGTCGCGCTGAGCTCCGCACTCCTCGACCGGTCTCTCGAGTCACAGATGGTCGTCCTCGGTACAATGAGCCTCGGTGGCAACATCGTGCCGGTCGAGAATCTCGCGGAGTCTCTCCAGGTCGCGGCGGACGCTGGCGCCAAACGCATCCTCCTGCCCATGGCGAGCGTCACGGATATCCCTACGATCCCTGGAGAGCTGTTCGCGAAGTTTCAGACAAGCTTCTATGCGGACCCGAAAGACGCGGTATTCAAGGCACTGGGGGTACGGTGACGCCGCTGGACGTCGATACCACCGGATCGCTTTGCCTCCGACTTTCGCGACGACAACCTTCAGATCTCCTGCGAGTACGGTGTGCCAGCCCGTGGACGTCCGAGGGCTCAGCCGTCCGGTCGCGCGGGTGCTCCCCCGTGCGTCGGCGATGCGCCGGTTGTCATGGTGTGGTTCGTGGTGCGTGTGCCGGTAAATGCACGTGGCAGCCCTGGCCGATCATCAGCGGAGGCAGGCGCTCCGTGCTGTCGCCTCGCTCGCTGGTTTCTATCTCCGCCTCGACAATGAGCATCTGAGACGCGAGGTCGAGCTCTGGTGCCAGATGCCGAACGATCCCCGATAATCGCTCGCCTCGGGGCAGAAGGGTTATCTCGATGGGGGCGCCGACTGAGACCTCGCCGAGGTCGTTGGCGAGGACTGCAAAGCGGACCCAGGGCTGTTCGACGGCGATCAGGCGCGCTACGGGTTCCCCAGCTTGGACCCGCTCACCTCCGCGTTGGTACCAGGTCGAGATCTGGCCGGCGAAGGGGGCAACGATCTCGCCGCTGTCCTGTTTGGCACGGAGGCCCGCGAGCGCGGCACGGCCTTCACGGACTTCTGCGGCGGCCTTACGCCGACCAGCCCGCGCGAGATCCAGCTCTAGCTGTGCGCGCTCACGCTCGCGCTCGGGGCTGACTCCTGCTTTGAGCAGCGCCTCCTCGACCAGATCCTGACGGCGTGCGTCTAGAGAGCCCAACTCACGCTGGGCCAAGATGGCGTAGCGAGCGTGGAGGGAAGCCTCGGCGGCCTCGAGCTCGGCCTCGAGGCTGCCGACTTCGACGCGAGCTAGGATCGTGCCGGCTTCCACGTGCGTCCCGATCGGGAGCTGTGCGGTTGAGAGCGTGCCGTTGAGCTCAGCTGAGAGATCGATGGCCTCGCGGGCGATGATAACGCCAACATAGGGGTCGCGCCGTTGCTCAGGTCTGCGCGCGGGACCAGGCGCATCGATCGTGTCAGGCTCGCTCGCTGGCTCCTCTGCGAGTGGGGGACCGCCTACACAGCCGGCGAGCCCCGACATCGACAGGGCGAGGAGCGCTGCGCCGAGCACCCTCACGTCTGCGCCTCGACGAGCGCGGCGTAGCGTCCCTGCGCGGCCATGAGCGCAGCATGGTCGCCGCGCTCGATGATGCGGCCGCCCTCCATGACCAAGATCAAGTCTGCGCGGGCGACCGTGCTCAGGCGGTGGGCGATCACTATTCGCGTACACGCGCGGGCTTGAACGCGCGTCATGATCGCCCGTTCGGCCTCTGTGTCGAGGGCGCTCGTCGCCTCGTCAAAGAGCAGGACGGCGGGGTTGCCGACCAGCGCCCGAGCGAGGGCGACACGCTGGCGCTCGCCGCCCGAGAGCGCATCGCCTCCGTCTCCGACTTGGGTTTCGTAGCCCATGGGCATGGCGCTGATGAATTCATCCGCGCCGGCTTCTCGGGCGGCTGACATGACCCGATCACGGTCGGCCCCGGGCGAGCCCAGCGCGATGTTGCTTCGGATCGATCCACCAAAGAGGTGGGGCTTTTGCATGACGATCCCCAGTTGTCGGCGCAGGCCCCGGGGATCGAGTTGCGCGAGTTCGTGGCCGTCATAGCGGATGCTTCCTGCGGAGGGCCTATAGAGACCGAGCATGAGCTTGGCCAGGGTCGACTTTCCCGACCCCGAGCTGCCGACGATCGCGACGCAGGCCCCTGGTGCGATGCTGACATCGATGTCTGAGAGTGCCGGTGCGGCTGTGGTGTCGTAGCTAAAGCACACCCCCGAGAGCTCGATGCGACCGAGAAGAGGCGGGCAGAGGCGTGGGCCCTCGCGCGCGTCTCGGTCTGCGCCGTCGTCCCCTCCGACCCGCACGCGGGGCTCTGGCTCCGCGGCGAGCACGTCGTCGATGCGGTCGACGTAGCCGCGCAGCAGTTGGAGCTGAAGGGCGGTCTCGACCAGGGTATCGAGCGGCCCGAGGAAGCTGGCCGACAGCGCGGCGAGAGCCAGCATCGCCCCGAGGCTGAGGCTGTCGTTCATCACCAACATGGCGCCCGTCGTCAGGACCAGCAGGGGCGCGAGGGTCTGAAAGCCTCCGCGTAGAGCATCGAGCAGGATCGTGAGCCGCCCGCGCTCGAGCGAGACGTTGACCTCGTCCACGAACAAGTTTGACCAGCGCTCGACCGCCGCTCGCTCGGCGCCCTGGGCCTTGAGCGTCTCGATCCCCCCGATCAACTGGACGAGGAAGCTCTGCGCGCGGGCGCGCGTCTCGAGTTCCTGGGCGGCGAGCTCGCGGAACCCGCCGCGGCTGGCCGCGAAGACGATGAGCTGCGCCAGACCGAGGACCAACACGAGGCCACCGAGGTGCGGGCTGGCGAACAGGATAATGCCCAGATATGCGAGCACGAAGGGCCCGTCGAGCAGGGCCGAGAGGGTGCTGGCGGTGAGAAGCTCGCGGATGGTCGCGTGGCTGTTCACGCGCATCATGAGGTCGCCAGCCGAGCGGCGTTGAAAGAAGTCGAAGGGCAGGGACGTCAGGTGATCGAGGAAGCCGAGGCTCATCTCGAGGTCGAGTCGTCCGCGCAGGTTGAGGAGCAAGTGACCGCGGATCAAGGCCGACGCAACCTGGAACAGGACCATGATCAGGAGTCCGCCAGCGACGGCGAGCAGCATGTCCAGGTCGCTGCGGGGGACCACACGATCGACCACGAAGCCTGTCAGTAGAGGCAGAGAGAGCGCGAAGAGCCGGAGCATCAGCGAGGTTACGGCGACACGCAGCAGGGCCCGCGGCTGCAGGGGGAAGCGGCGAAGATAGGACCATAGTTTGCTGGGCTGCACCGAGTCGTGCTGTGCATGAGTATCAAAATCCGCGGCGGGCTCGAACTCGAGTGCGACCCCCGTGAACGAGCGGTTAAAGCGAGCGAGGGAGACAGTGCGTCGCCCAAACGCGGGATCCACGATCTCGACTCCCCGTGCGCCGACACGGTCGAAGACGACGAAGTGATTGAAGCCCCAATGGAGGATGGCCCCCGATGCCAACGCGTGAAGGTCGTCCATGTCGATGCGCAGGCCCCGACCGCGCAGGCCCAGGCGCTCGGCCGCCTGCAAGATGGCACCAGCGTCCGCTCCGTCGCGCCCGACACCGACTGCCTCTTGAACCGTGCGAAGTGGTACGCGGCGGCCATAGCGAGCGAGGATCATACTCAGACAGGCTGCGGAGCAGTCGCCCCCCTGTAGCTGTCGGACCAGGGGGATCCGTCTGTGTGTACGCCCCATCATAGCGCCTCCAGGCTCGGGATAAGAGCCTCTATGATGCGTGTCCTTCGGACCTCGACCTCGGCGCGTCCGCGCATTCCATCGTGGTAGTGGTAGCGGTCGGCCTTGGACTCAAAATCATCGCTAGGCAGGGCTGCGCGGACCAAGACGACGGGCCCCGTCAGCTCTAGGTCACCGGCGACCTCGGGGCCGAGCACGCGGAGTGCCTCGGCTGGACCGACGACGTCTTCGTAGACCCGGTCGATTTGTAGCGTACGGTCGGCGTCGCGGTAACCGTCGATCTCGAACACGAGGGACATGCCGAGCTCGATGCGAGGGCGGTCGTCGCCTGGCAAAAGGGCGAGTACGTGGGGCTGGCTGTCCTCGCTGGCGATCGAGACCAGGACCTCACCAGCTCGCAATGCTTGACCGGGCCGCGCCCGCACATCGCGGACGATGCCGGCAGTGGGGGCGCGAACCAAGTGCTCCCGCAAGCGTGCAGCGTTGCGCTCCCGCTCGGCGCGCAGCGTGGTCACGGCCCGCTGAGCGACGACGTCGCCTGGGTCGCGCAATAGGTTGCGGAGTTGCAGCTCGAACTCACGCTCGAGGCGTTCTGACTCCGCGGCGTCGTCAACGTCGTGGAGGCGGACCAGATCCTGTCCAGCCTCCACGCGCTCGTTGGGGGACACAAACACCTCTACCACGCTGCCGGCGGTCAGCGCGGTAACCTCGGTGCGGCCGCCGAGGCGAACCAGGGCGTGGCCCGAGCTGTACTGGCCGACGTCGACGAACCAGACGTAGGCCAGCGCCAGCATCACGAGGGCGAGAACCAAGCGATAGAGCCCGCCGAGCCACGGTGACTCGAGGCGCAGGACGGGGCCCTGGGTGTGCGCGCCACGATGAGCTTCGAGGGCCTCGGCTCGATAGAGGTCGGGGGGAACTTCGGCCTCGAGGGTCGCGCCTTCGTCGACGTGAGCCTCAAGGGCCAGCTGATCCAGAATCGGCGCGAGGCGCTGGGCGAGCGCCGCGAGGCGCCCAAGCGCGCGTTCGTCAAAGGGGTCGCGCGTCGGCGACCGAATGACGATGAGGACCGCATGCGCCTGCTCCTCGGGCTGCGCGGCGGCGGCGACGGCGATGGCTGCGACGCGTTCTTCGCCCGAGCCCTCTGGGTCGTCAACGGTCGCCTCGTAGGTGGGGTTGTCCCGGGCCAGCGTCGCTACCACGGGCTCGCGTCCAAGCAGCGCGAGGCCGGCGAGGCCGCTGGAGGCGTCGCCGTTGTAGTCATCGTCGACGGCCGACCACAAGCTTTGGTCTTCGGCGTCATGAAAACGCAGGCGAGCTCGGTCGCCGAGCCAGTCCATCGCCAGCTCCTCGACGCCTCGCGTGAGGGTGCTCGAATCGGGCGCGGACGCGACCGCGCGCAACATCGAAAGCATGGCGCGGGCGAAGGCGTGGTCCTGCTCAAGAGTCCAGGTCATGGGCCGATCGGGGAATAGAGAAGGGGCCCGGCCAGGCGGACCTGGCCGGGCAGGAGGCTCAGAAGGCCTGCTGGTCGCAGTCGGCGGGCTCGCCGTTCATGCAGCTTGTCGTCCCCCCGGTGATCGAGTGGAGCTCGTCCGACGACAGCTCCTTGGCCAGACGACGGCCGAGGATGCGCTGGTTGTTCTCGTTGCTCTTGTTCTTGTTCTTGTTCTTGTTCTTCATGTTCGTTGCGTCCTGTTGTTGGTTGTTGTTCGCACCCATCGCGGGCTCATCCCGCGAAGCTCGTGTTAGGCAGCTGTGTCGCCGCATGGATCGTCGGAGAGCAGGTAGATCATGGGCTGAGCCACGTGGCGCTCATCAACCGCTGCGTGGTCGGCCTCGTCATAGAAGTCCCGAAAGCGTAGGCCTTCTCCGGGCACCGGCGGATGCCACGAAAAGTCGGGCCGCCCTTGGATCACAAATTCGCAAAATGCGTCGAGTAGGGGCATGTCCGGCACGAGCTCCTCCAGCCATAGGAACTGCCCCATCTGGTTGACCTCGAGGAACACATGCTGTCCCGAGGGCGTCACGATGAAGTCAAAGCACGCGAACACCAGGCCCAGCCGGTGCATCAGAGCGCGACAGCGAGCTTCGATCTCCGCGGGCAAGCTGCCCGGCTCGGTAGCGACGGCGCGGGTCTTTGCTCGCCAGTCCACGCGCGCACCGTCGACGGACTGTGAGCGGAGCTTGGCGACAAACATCTGGTTGCCGATGAAGGTCACGCGCAGCTCGTGATCCTTGGCCAGTCGCGGCTGAAAGATGCCTGGGCTCAAGCGCAAGATCTCGTCGGGGGGGAGAGCCTCTTCGTCGACCACGGCGGTGAACAGGTAGGCCGCACATCCGTCGTCCATCGCCCACTGAGACGTTGTAAAGGGCTTGTAGATCGTCTCGTTCGGCGCATTATCGCGGATGAATGATCGGATGCGATGGGGGTCATTGCTCAGAAGGCTCGGCGGCACGCGGAGGCCGACGTGGGCAGCCTCGACGAGCTGCGCGGGCTTGCACTCGGCGCGGTGCGCGGCGACCCGGGGATTGATCCAAAACCCCGTGCTCGCCAACGCGTCCCAGACCCCCCCCAAGGCGTGGCGCCACTCCCGATCGGCGAATACACGATCGCCGGGATACATGGTGTCGGGCAGCGTGGGGAGCGAGGGCCTCCGCAGCCAGACCACGTCCGCATTGCCGTCGAACTCGAGATCGACGCCACGCAGCTCTAGCGAGGGCTCACGCGTATCGCGATAGGACAGCGATAGGGTCTGGTCTGTCGGGAGATCGCTCCCGTACCACAGCGATGCCTCATGCCCCTTGCTAGCTAGCGCCTTGGCGACCACTTTTGCGTGAATGTCGTGAACTTGTGTGGGGATGAAGAGCTTCATGTGGGTTCTTGTCTCGCGTGAGTCGTTCGGAGCTGATCAGTTGGTGTAAGGTCTCATCTACAGGGCGCTGTTGGCTCTCCGACCGGCAACTCAACCGCTATAGCGGCCGGGGGAGTTCGTTGTCCGAGAGCATCGGACCAGAACCACTCAGAACCACTCAGAACTGCGATTGCGGTGGCTTCGAGGGCTTGTCAACGCAGATCTCAAAGCAGTCGCCCGGCGTAGGACAGCGGGTGTAGCAGAGTGAGCGAAAATCAGGGGGCAGAGAGTCATCCACCGCGCTCTGGGACTGGATAGTCCAGTAATCGCTGCCGACGACATTCACGAGGCCATGGTCGCTATTGTCGCTCATGATTACCTCGATGATCCACTCCATCGGAACCGGGTTGGCCATGGATGGGCACTGGAAGATGAATTTGGAGTAGTCGAGCGGCTCTTCGCTCTCATCGAAGTGATTGATGATGCCGTCACGGGTGTCTACGAAGAAGACAGCGTCTGGGTTCTCCCCGAGCTCGGCCCGGACTTCAGCGCCGTCGAATAAGACCTCTCGGATCGTGGGATTGTTATCCTCATTCGCCGGGGCGCATGCTCCTGCTGAAAATGCGATAAGGAGTAGGGAGAGGCATTGGATGCGTGGTCTTTTGCTCATGTAGTTTCGCTCGTTCCGTGCGATCTGAGAGTCTGTGTAGGGTTATTGGATTTGGTCATATTCGCCCTGAAGCCGACGGGGTGGATGTCGATGAGTCGAGCGACAGACCAGGGGGTCAGGACTCCGGGGAGGAGTGAACTCTCCCGAGGGTCCTCTCATGTGGGTCCCTCTCGCCCAGACCCTGCTCGCGCAAAGCGCGCCGACGGCGGTAGAGGGGATGATGGTGTCCAGTTCTGGTGACAGTCATTGGACTCCGCGCCATGCCTGCTGGGGTATGCATCATCCGCGCCAACGTTTTACTGGGGCGATCTGTGTCACCAGGGTCACTGGATCGGCAGCTGGAGTTGGGTCCGGGCTCCAACTCCAGTTGGGTCCTTCGGATGGTCGCCAGCTGGGCCTCGAAGCTCCCTGTTCTCACGGATGGCAAGAATCTTGCTTTCTCGGGGTGAGAAGCCTGGATCCTTTTCAGAAACCCATCTAGGATGCGTCGAGGTTCAATGAGGCCCCCTCACCCCAACCCGTACAGGCGAGAGATCATCGGAGCATATGTGCTCGCCGTCTTCAGTGTTACAGGGGTTGTATTCAGCCTATACCTCACGATCCTGAAGTTTCGTGCTGAGTTCACATGCGAGCCGACCCTGCTCGCGACCTGCTCTGGTGGATGCGAGCTGGCGCTGAGCGACAGTATCTCGGCGCCGATCTGGGATCTTCCGATAACGGTGTACGGGACCTCTGCATTTCTTGTCCTGTTCACGATCGCGATAGTCGGGCTTATCGTTCCGCATCGAGCTCTTCGGCCATCGAGGTTGACGGCTCTTGTCTTCACCTGGGTTGGCGTAACTTGCTCGGTCGCGCTTGGGCTCTATGCGCTCTTCGGCCTGGGCGAGCTCTGTGTTCTCTGCGCCGTGCTTTACTGTGCTTGCGTGGGCGCGCTGCTAGGCGCGTGGATGATCTCGCCTCGTGGGCCTGTGTCGGGTCTTCTCGCTGAGGCCAGCGCAGTATTCAGGACTCGTGGCAGGAATCGCGCTGCTTTGTTGCCATGGGTAGTCCTGGGCGTCGCTGGCTCCGGCTTCTTTTTGGCGACTTCAGCGCAGAATCTCAAGTACAAGCAAGAGGTGTTCGAATCCCGACGACAAACGCCTCTCTCTTGCAGAGAGCGCATGTCGACTGCATTTCCGCCGACGTCCGTCGTTGTACCGTCGACCAGCAAGCCGAAGGTGGTCGTTGGGCTCTTCGTGGATCTCGCGTGCCCCCACTGCAGTGAGAAGTACAAGGTCTGGTCAGAGATCCAGGCTGCGTACAGCGAAGATGTCGAGCTGAGGGTGTTTCACTTTCCTATGGACACGAGGTGTTACACTTGGGGGAACGCGCTTGGATCGGAGAGCAACTCATGCTTTGGTGCGGCATCCTTGGAATGTTTGGCCGATGGGATGACCTCCGGACATGCTCAGCTTCTGACGGCATTCTTTGACTTGCAGAGCGGGGAGGGGGTCTACTTTGAAGAGGGCAAGATCCAAGCGCTTGCGGAGTCACTCGGCATCGCGGATTTGGACTGCACGGCAGCGTCCTCGGAGTATGACGAGCGAGTGGCCCATCACATCGCGTTCGCAGAACACCTAGGGTTCCGGTCGCCACCGTCGACGGTGATCGCTCGGGCCGGCGGACGGGGGTTCACAGAGATGATATCTCTTGAGGGGGGGGCTCGTGACCGTCGGTTCCTGGAGTCGATGGTCGTGGACTTCCTCGGCGAGGGGCGAAGGGCAGGTCATGAAGTTGAGTAGCCATGAGAACCAAGGATCGAGGCCGGATCCAGACGAGAGACTCGGGCCGTTGTTGCTCGCTAGTCTCGTCACGGCCGTCGTGATGGCGGCGCTTCTTTTGTACATCCTGGCGCCCAAGGATCAGATCCGGAGCAAGGGCCTTGACGAGTGTCGTGAGGGCTACGCGGGCAGCTGCCCGACAGGGCTTGAGTGTGTCGCCGGAAAGTGCCTTGAGCCCGAGGATACTCGCCCATTCTGCGGTGAGGGGGCGCCGTGTGGCAGCGGTGAGTGTGTCTGTGGCTACCCACGAGTTTGCGAGGACGGACGATGTGGGCTCCCCGCGCTCGAGGAAGACGTCGTTTGCGATGAGTCTCCTGCGACGCGCCTCCTCGTCAAACTCGACTCCCTCTACACCAAGTGTGTAAGCGAGAATGGTGGAAATGATCTCGTTTCATGCTCTGCGAGCGACGTGAAGCGATTTCTCATCGAAGGGGACGACTTCGACAGCGTCCTCCGCGAGTTTGGCGAGGTCTTCCTCGTCGTCTTCCCCGAGGGGAAGCCGCATGCAACGCTCACAGATGCTCAGTTTTGGCCGGACAATGAGAGCCTTGAGCATTATCTCGGGCTGATCCGCGAGCGGAGAGATGTCCTCTTCAGCGGGAAGCGAGTGATCGTCGTCGGCAGAGCAAGCAAGTCGCGGAACCAGCAGGAGGACTATCTCTACGCCCAGGCCCGGATCGCCTTCGTGGTCGATCGACTGCAGGAGCTGATGCAGATGCCGGCGGACGGGGAGGAGCAGACCTTTCCCCGCTTGCTGAACTTCGCGGTTGGTTCGGACAATCGCCTCACTCTCGAGTATCTCAAGGACTACCCGATTCGAGTCGTCGGGTGGCGCTCGCGTGAAGAGCGAATGATCGGAGAAGCGCTCGAGGCGCTCAAGGGCGGCGAGGGCGTCGACGACGCGACGAGGAGGGAGTTGGAGTCGTTGCTCAACCGTTCGGTCCTGATGGTGATCGTGCCGTGCGAGCTGCCAGAGGCGGCCAAATGAGCGCAGAGGGGGTCGGCGGGCGAAGCGGTGGCGAGCTGCGGTTGGTCTGGGGCGGACTACTTCTCGCGTGCTTCATGGTGCTTGGCGGCCTGTACGGGATCCTGGCCGTGCCGGAAGATATTCCGTTGGAGCGACCTGTTGCAGTCGACTCTCGGGAGCCGGCGGACCGAGCTCCTCGCGCGGAGAGCGGGTCGGAGCTCATGGTCCCCGATCCCGTGCATCGCCCAGCCCTTGTCGGGGTTGAGCATCGGCGCGACATCCCCGAGCTCGTCAACCTGCAGTTTATCGATCGAGCCGGTGCCGCAGGCGCTTTTACGAGGCTGCGGAGTCTGCTCGCGCCGCGGACTGTGACTGTCGTCAACGTGTGGGCGACTTGGTGTGGGCCGTGCAGGCGTGAATTCAGCGACTTTCGCAAGCTCTTCGAGGCTTGGGGGGATGACGTGAAGTTCGTGCCCATCCAGCTCGGGGACGATCCTCCAGGAGAGCTCAAGGAGGCCATGCCTCCGGCCGAGCACCACCTCGTCGATCTTGTCAGCGAGGGGAGCATTCAGCGGGCGCTCGGACGGCTCAAGCTCAGCTCGGACGCGAAGATCCCGATCACCTTGGTGTTCGACTGCCAGCGGCGGCTTCGGTGGCTTCACATCGAGGAGATCCAAGACTTCTCGATCCTCGCCCGCAAGGTCGAGGAGCTACGCAAGGAGCTGCGGACGGGAAGCTGTGCACCTCGGCCGGCAGGCGGCCTCAACCCGCCGCTGACGGTCGAAGGTACAGGGGGGGCGAGTGTGGCTCCGGCGTTCTGTGGCGACGGAACGTGCCAGAAGCCGCTGGGAGAGGACTGTCGGCGGTGTGCCAAGGACTGTGCCTGTCCTCAGGGGGAGAGCTGCGTGAGGCAGGAGAAGAGCCGTCGACACATCTGCTCTGTGAGCGCAGATCAGCTAATGCGACCTGAAATCTTGTAGAGTGTCCTCGACATGACCTCAGCATGCACCATCCTCATCGGCCTTTGGCTCGGCTCCAGCGCGTTCTTCGCGCCTGGCGGGGCTACGGACGGTAGCGCCGCGTTGAGCGACAAGGAGACCGCGGGTGCGCTTGAGGCGCTCGACCTGTTTCAGGCCGACCGCTTCGCCGACGCCGCGACCCGCTTTGAGGAGCTGGAGCGCGAGTTTGGCGACCCTCGTTATCTGTTCAACGCGGGCGTGGCGCGAGAACGACTGGGGCAGGACGCGTACGCCTACATGTTGTTCAGACGGGCGCTTGCCAGCACCAAGCTCAGCGCCGATGAGCGTGACGCGACTCTGCGCCGCGTCAAGGAGTTGATGAGCCGTAGCGTTCGACTTCGGGTCTCGGTGGGTGCTGGTACGAGCGGGACCACCCGGGTGATCCTGAGCCGGGACGACTCTGCTCCTGTCCTCTTGGATCCTGGACTTCTCGCGGTCGCGGAGAGTCGGGACTCTCTCGAGGTCTACGTGGAGGCCGGGAGTTGGCTGGTCGAAGCCTCTGCGCCTGGCTATGCCAAGGCGGAGTCACGGATCATTGTTGACTCTCCCGCTCCGATAGCAGTCTCCCTGGAGCTCGAAGCGCTGAGGACCCCCTTGAGGCTGGAGGTTGTCCCCGAGGAGGCCGTTCGTGCAGGCTTTCGCGTTCAGGTTCGGGGGCCAGGGGGGGAGACGGTGGACGAGGAACTCTTCCTCTCCAGCGCAGAGTGGACGCTGCCGATGGGCTCGTACGAGGTCGAGGTCAGCGCCGAGGGGTACGAGACCGTCGTTCACGAGGTGAACCTTGATCCTGATGGGTCCCCGCTCCGAGTCCTGCTCAAAGCAGCGGAACCGCCGGTCGGTACGCCTGCGTTGCCCGGTCGGGAGAAGAACAAGCTAGCGTTGGGTCTCGGTGTGACGAGCGTAGCATCGCTCATCGCTGGTAGCATCGTCCTGGGGGTCGCTACCGCCGACGGTAAATACGGCGTCAAGAGAGATGGCTACCTCAGCTTGAGGGGGGACCCCACGGACGCGCCTGAGGCGAAGAGAAGAGCGCTGCATTGGAGTATTCACGGGACGAACACGGGGGCGTCGCTGATCGGCATATCCGCGGGGAGCGCGATCGGGGCCCTGACGACGCTTATTCCGGACCAGCGAAAGACGGCGATCGCGGAGGTCGCCACCGGCTCATTCGCTGTTATTCTCGGAGCCGCAGGCTTCGGCGTCGCCCATGCTGCGTTCTTCGACGACTCCAGGAGCGACGCTTGGTATAGCGAGAAGAGCGACCGACACGAGCGGTGTGTGGACGATGCCGCCGGCGCCGCCTGTCCCGCCGGTCCGGGAGAGGGCGAGTTTGCCTCGACGGAGGGCTCGTTGGACAAATTCCGCACGCGAGAGGCCGTCTATACATCCGTGCTTGGGCTCGGGTTGGCGATCTCGGGGAGCGGCGTCGCAAAGATGCTCCTGTCCCGTTCGCGAGCGACGAGCCGTCGCTCCCAGTCCAAGGTCAGTGTTACCCCCATCATCGGCGGTGGTGCGACTGCGACCATCACCGGGCGGTTCTAGTGCGGTCCAAGCTTGAAGACCGCGCGCATGTGTGAGGCTCTTATGCTCCTAAGAAATTCATCTCGAATAGTGTCGTGTCGTGGTGCTCTTGCCCCTGTCGCGCTGGCGATCTGCGCTGCATGTGTCCCGGGTCCCCACTTCACGGACACATCTGCATCCGCGAGTGATGGGACAACGGACGCCACTTCAGCAACGTCTACGCCGACCTCCACGACGACGTTAACCACGACCCCCTCGACGACCCCCGGAACAAGTGCAACGGAGACCGAGTCCACGACGGATACGAGCTCGACTACCTCGTCTGTGGAGTGCGGCAACGGCGAAGTCGAAGAAGGGGAGGAGTGTGATGGCGAGAAGAGCGGTGACGGATATGGCGGCTGCAAGGATGACTGCATGCTGGAGCCGTACTGTGGAGATGGTGAGGTTCAAGATGTGTTTGAAGACTGTGACCCCGGTGACGGGGATCCGATCGAGGGGTGTGAGTCGTGTCAGGCAAACTGTGGTGACGGCATCGTTGTGGCGGGCGTCGAAGCGTGCGATGACGGAGACATGGACGACGATGACGAGTGCACAAACGCCTGCACGGTGGCGACCTGCGGCGACGGGGTCGTGCAGACGGGCGTCGAGGAGTGCGATGACGGCAATCGTGATGATAGTGATGCGTGCTCAAACGACTGTTTTTCGGCCAGGCGAATTTTTGTAACCGCTTCTGATGAGTACCAAGGGATTGGGTTGAAGGGGATTGGCGGAGCTGATGACATATGTAACGAAGTTGGAGGGGCGATACAGCCGCCGGTGGGTGTCCTGCGAGCATGGATTAGCGATGGCAATGTGGGGCCGTCAACCCGCTTCTTCGGCGTCGGAAAGTTGCCAATGGGCTTTCCAGGGAGATTTGTTCTAGCCGACGGAGTAACTACCGTTGCGGAGGGGTGGGGCGGCCTGACAAGCGGCGCGCTTCTGGCGCCCATTAATCTCGATCAGAATAGTATAGTAGTGGGGGAGAATGATCCCGACAGCGTGTGGACTCATACGCTTTCGGATGGGTCCAGTAGTGTGGGGGTGCCATGCAAAGGCTGGCTGGAGGAGGAGGTAGATGGAATTCTACCCATGATCGGTAGCCTTTACAAACATGATTCCAAGAAGTGGACGGATTTCATTCAGGCTTCCTGCAAGTCGACGGCGCGACTGTATTGCGTGGAGGTCGGCCCCCGCCCCCTGCAGTGATGGGGTACGTGCGAAGTCCCGACTCTCGACCGACGTGTAATGCAACGCGATACACACCGCCTCACCGCGAGCTGGCGTCGCCTCGGGCGCGTCAAGCTCAACGTGACGAGCGGTCCGAGCAAGGGCCAAGAAGTACGCATCGACAGCCAGTCGGTGAGCCATATTCGCGGTGGTCGCAGCGCGGTCAACGACATTGTGCTGGATGATGAGCACGTAAGCGGGACGCACTTCGAGCTCGTCCTGGAGTCTGGCGGCGTTCTCCTGCGAGACCTCGACAGCACCAACGGGATCGTCGTCGGAACGCTCCGCGTCAAGGAGGCGTGGCTCGACATCGGCTCCTCCTTCGCTGTCGGCGAGAGCACGATCGAGCTGGTCTCCGCAGAGACGATCGACGTCCCCTTGGCCCAGATTTCGTGGTTTGGCCGGGTCTTCGGGCAGAGCCCGGTGATGCGCGAGCTCTTCGACAAGCTCTCACGGTACGCACAGATGGATCGCTTGCCTCTCTTGATCTCCGGTGAGACGGGGACCGGCAAGGAGCTTGTTGCGCGAGCGCTCCACGATCACTCGCCGCGAGCAAGCGCGCCTTTTATCGCGGTCAACTGCTCCTGCATCAACCGAGAGCTCGCGGAGAGCTTTCTCTTTGGCCACGCGAAGGGTGCCTTCACGGGGGCCGCCAAGGACTCTCCTGGCTGCTTTGAAGCGGCGGACGGTGGCACCCTCTTCCTCGATGAGATCGCGGATCTCCCCCTGGAGCTACAGCCCAAGCTTCTGCGGGCGCTGCAGGAGGGAGAGGTCGTGCGAGTTGGTGAACACCATCCCCGACGTATCGACGTCCGGGTCTTCTCGGCGACCCATCAAGACCTCCGACGAATGGTCTCCAACAAAGAGTTCCGTGAGGACCTCTTCTTCCGCCTGGCGACGACACCGATCATCCTGCCGTCCCTCTCGGAGCGGGGTGAGGACATCATTCATCTTGCCGAGCTCTTCCTCGAAGATCTGCGCGGGGGGAGCGCGCCCATGCGGCTAAGCGCGGGGGCGAAGCGTCGGCTTTTGGAGCATGACTGGCCCGGGAATGTCCGAGAGCTCCAGGCGGTCGTGACGGGCGCTTTCTATCTTCGCCTCGATCGAGGTTTAGAGATCGAGCCGACAGATCTTCGGGTCGAGCGGTGGGCGGGGTTGTCTGCGGGTGCAGAGGTCGGCCCCGAGCTCTTCATGCATCCGCTTCGGCTTGCGCGCGAAGAATTCGAGCGGGCGTATTTTTCGCGCCTCCTGTCGCGGGAGCCGACGCTGGTGCGCGCTGCTCGGGCGGCAGGGCTGTCCGGTGAGGGGCTACGACTTGCTCTCAAGCGGCTCGGTCTGCGAGACTGAGATCGAGTTCGCACGAAACTGCGCATGATCCGACACGACTTCTCAGGGCAGGTGCTCAATGGCCGCTACCGACTCATCTCGCTGATCGGTCATGGCGGCTTTGCGACTGTCTACCGAGCGGAGCAGATCGACTTGAAGCGGTCGGTCGCCGTGAAGGTGCTGAACCCTGAACTTTCGACGAGCCCTTCGGACCAGGCGAGGTTCAAGCAAGAGGCCCAGATCGCGGCACAGATTCGCGATCGCAATGACCACATCGTCAAGGTCTTTGAGTACGGGCGCGCTGAGGTCCCCGCTGCTCTCGCTGGGTATCTCCGTGATGAGCCCATCGTGTTGGACTACTTCGTGATGGAGCTGCTGGAGGGCCGCAGCATCCGTGCTGAGCTAGAGCGACGTGGTTGGCCGTTCACAGCCTCGGAGGCGCTGGAGATCGTCGAGCAAATCTGCGATGGCCTGACCGTCGCTCATGAGCAGTACGGTGTCGCGCACAGGGACCTCAAGCCCGAGAACATCTTCTTGGAGCAGCGGAGGAGTGGGTACCATGTAAAGATTCTCGATCTCGGGATCGCGAAGGTCGTCTCCGACCATGCTCTCAAGGACCTCATGAGGAGGTCCGAGACGCAGGGGATCATCGGGACTGTCGACTACATGGCTCCCGAGATGCTGGCCGGGAGTGTACAGGACTTCCTTCTCGTCGATATCTACTCTCTCGGCGTCTGCTTCTACGAAATGATCACGCTGGAGACTCCCTTCAGCGGCAATGTTCATCAGCAGATGTACCGGAAGAATGACTCGGTGCCTGCGGCTCTTCCGAGCGTCGTTTGTTGTATGATCGAAATTCCCCCCTCCGTCGAGGAGGTGATCATGCAGTGCATCCAGCGGCTTCCTGCCCGTCGGTTCCAGAGCGCATCAGAGCTCGGTGCGAAGATTCGGGAGTTACGGGCGGACTCGCCGAAGTCCGTGGGGCTCGTCGAAACGGGCAGGCAGAAGAACCCTCCAGATGCGAAGGCGGTGGCATCTCCCGGGACGACTCGAGCATCGCCTCGTTCTCCGGCCGCTGATCGACCGTCCAATGAGGACGGCGCGCCGACTGAGGTCGGCGATCTTCTCCCTCCGAAAACTGCACCACTGCGGAAGTCGCGACATGTTGGCTCGCCTCCTGCGCAAGTAGTCCCGGCAGGCACCGCCCTTGGGCTTGGTCTTGTCGCTCCGCTGTCTCCAGAGGTCCGGAGCCCGGAGCAGAGCTCCCCGAGTACAGAGAGCACGAGCAGCAAGCTAGCTGAAGTCGGGACGGACGAGTCGGAGACCGATTCTCACTTGACGGAGACGGGCTCAAACGCTCAAGACGATGGCGCGCAGTCTACGATCGGTGCTCGACTTCGGGAGAGAGAGGCAGAGCCGACGCCTCGGCCTGCACCTGTGCTTCCACAGCCCGAGCCGTTCACCGCGCCTGCGCCGATACCGTTCGCGATTCAGCTCCAGCTGAGGGCGATGTTTGTCGTGTCTCTCGTGCTCCTGGTCGGGAGCGGAAGGCTCCTGATGAAGGTGATCCTCGGAGATGAACGGAGCCGCCGTGCCCAGGTGTTTGAGAACTCGGAGGTCACGAACGCCCCGAGTGCTGTGCCCGAAGCTCAGCGTGCCCCGTAGGCGGAGGGCGGAGCGCCGGTGGGTCTGTTGTCACCTCTGTTGTCACCCGTTCGCCAGAGACTCTGATCGACTTCGGTCGACCTTGGTCGAGGTTGGCAGTCTGGATGAGCGATTTCGTGTTTGAAGACCCGGACTTAGGGGTGCAAGTACCTGGCATCATTGAAGATTCGCCAAAGCCCGGATCGCGGTTCGACCCCTGTCGCGCCCACTCTTGGAACGCCGTCTACATACCCGTAGGCGGCGTTTCTGCGATTTGCGGCGCCGTGGTGGCACCTCTGGTGGCGCCTAGCTCGGCGTCGCGTGCGCAACCTG